>Ga0187892_10000189_pt1 | contig 160666 bp, 110 predicted proteins | sample MA1701073metaG_FD_139345 | JGI IMG/M metagenome (GOLD analysis project Ga0187892, IMG submission 139345) | Bio-ooze microbial communities from a basaltic lava cave in the Kipuka Kanohina Cave System on the Island of Hawaii, USA - MA170107-3 metaG ...
GCACGGACGTGCCGAACCCGCCGGCGACCGTGTTGAACCTGACGCTCGACGACGCGGCGGCCACGAGCTTGCCCGACGGGGGTCCGCTGGCCTCGGGCACGTTCAAGCCCACGAACATCGGGGTGGGCGACGTGTTCGCGGCGCCCGCGCCGGCCGCCGGCGGCGGCTCGGCGCTTTCGGCGTTCAACGGCTCGAACCCCAACGGCTCTTGGAGCCTGTACGTGACCGACCAGTTCACCCCGGACGGCGGCGCGCTGTCCGGCGGCTGGTGCGTCAACTTGCGCATGGTCTGCACGTCGGACGCCGAGTGCGACGACGGCAACCCGTGCACCGACGACGCGTGCGACCGCGGTGCGTGCGTCCACGACAACAACACCGACCCGTGCGACGACGGCGACAGCTGCAGCATGGACGATACCTGCGCCGCCGGGTCGTGCAGCGGCACGCCTATCGACTGCGACGACGGGATCGACTGCACGATCGACGGTTGTGACGAGGTCTGCACACACACGCCGGACGACGGCGCCTGCAGCAACGGCTTGTTCTGCGACGGTGACGAGGTTTGCAATCCGGTGAGCGGCTGCGAACCCGGCACGCCGCCGGACTGCGACGATGGCATCGGCTGCACGATCGACAGCTGCGACACCGGCAGCGATTCGTGCGAGAACGCTCCGGACGATGGGGCGTGCGACGACGGCGACCCCTGCACGGTGGATACGTGCACCGCCGGGGGCTGCGATTACGAGTTCATCTGCTGCGACGAGCCTCAGCCCAGGAGCTCGGGCTTCTACAAGCGGATGTGCAATCCGGCGAACCCACCGCAGGCGAATCCGTTGTCGCAGGCCGACGCCGACTGCGTCAACGACACCTGCACCTTTGCTGATGTCGAGTCGGTGGAGGACATGTGCGAGATCCTCACCTCGGTGGCGGGTCCGTGCGCCCGCGCCGAGCGGGAGTTCATGGCTCTTGCGATCAACATCTGTCGCGGTCAGATTTGCGAAGGCGATCCGATCTCATCGGACTGTGCCGGCAACAACAGCACGACGGCTGGTGAGGCCTTGGCCCAGGGCGACGCCCTGCTCTGCAACGCGTCACCGTCGGTGAGCGACTGTTTCACGGCCGCCTGCGTTTCGTACGACATCAACTCGGGCCGGGCGATCAACGTCGACGCGATGACCGCCGACAAGATCATCGGCAACCACGTTCGGCTGACCTGGCAACTGCCGCTTCACGATCCGGCCAAGTCGATCGTGCTCTACCGCGTGTGGCGCAGCGTGGACGGCGGGCCCTGGGCGCTCGTGGGCGAGGTCCCGCCCAACGTGCCCAAGACTTGGGTCGACACGACCGCGCAGGGGTTGGCGCGCTGCGATTACCAGGTGACGGCGGTCCTGGAATAGCGCGACCGCTCTGGTTTTCTCGGTGGCCCGGGCCGGCCTTGCGGTTGGCCCGGGCCATCCTCTTTTCGGCCGAGGCTCTCCGATCTACCGGGTACGCCCGCAGGAATCGGTCAGCCGACCGTGGCGCGGCCGCGGTCGTCCCAGGCGATCGGGATGTCGATGGCCGGAGCTGGGCTCGGCTCGCCGGCGCAGCTCGTCGCCGGATCGGCAGACACGGAGAAGCTCAAGAGGTCGCCCTCGCGGCGGGCCCAGACCCGACTCCCCGGCTGCAAGAGGTCGCTCGACGCGAGGTCGGCCATCGGAAACAGCACGAAGCGCCGGAACACCTTGCCCAGGTACCAGGCGCCGTGCCGCAGGAACCGTGCACTGCGCTCGAGCAGAAAGCTGCGGGCGGCCGGCTCCAGCTCGACCCGAACGTCGCGCCCCGCCAGGTGCCGGTTCATCTCGCCCAGGAAACGATCCAGGATCAGCGCCAGGTGCGGCTCTCTCAGACGGTGAAAGATGATCAGGTCGTCGAGGTGCCCCAGAAAGTCCGAGCCCCAGCTGCGCTCCACCGCGTTGCAGCACAGGTTGTAGATCCGGGCCCGTTCGGTCTCCTCGAGGTCTCCCACGGCACCCGTGAAGCCGATCTCCTGCCGGTCCGCACCGTAGATCTCGCGGGCGCAGAGCCGACTGGTCATGAGCACGAGACAGCCCCTCAGGCTGCCCACGCTGCCGTCCTCCAGGGCGACCCGGCCCGTCTCCAGCACGGCGACGAGCGCCTGGACGCACTCGGAACGGGCCGTCTCGATGTGCTCGACGAGCAGGATCGACGACGGTGCCATCGCGCGCAGGCCGTCGCCGTGGCCGGGAACCGGGTAGCGAAAGTGCGGGGCGAGCTGCCGCACCAGCTCCGACCAGTGCTCCGGCCGCTCGAGCTGCACGCAATCGACGACGGCCAACCGGTCCCTGTCGCCGTGGAGCACGCCGGCCAGGGAGCTGGCGATGTGGGTCTTGCCGGTGCCGCTGGGCCCCAGCAGCAGGAACATGCCCACCGGCGTTTCGCGGCTGCTCAGCCCGCTGTGGCCGACGGTCACGCTGCGGACCAGCGTATTCACGGCTCGCGGCTGGCCCACGACCTGCCGCTCCAGAGCCGCGCGGATGTCAGCCGAGATCATCGTCAGTCGCTCCGCTGCTGAATGCGACGTCGCTTGGCGCGGTCAGCCGATCTCGATGCGGACCGCGGCGGGGGCGTCCGACTTGCGGGTCAGGTCGATCTCCAGCACGCCGTTCGAGCAGCGGGCCGAGATCGATTGGGGCGTGCACCAGTCGGGCACCTGGAACCGGCGCTCGAAGGCGCCCCAGACCTGCTCGACGAGCACGGGCTCCAGGCTCTCCGCCAGCGGACTCGGCCGGCGCTCGCCGCGCACGACCAGCTCGCTCCCGGTCAAGGTCACCGAGATGTCGTCGCGGACCACGCCGGGAACCTCGAGCAACACCTTGGAACTCGCGTCCCCGGCGTACACGCTGACCCGGGGCACCCACGGCTCCGCGGCCTGCCGATCGGTTGCCGGGCGGGGGCCCTCGACGATCTGGCGCAGGCGAGCGACCTCCTCCAGCGCATAGGCCAGCGGGTTCGTGCCCGCGGAGAGCAGGCCAGCCGCCCGTCGCGCGCCGTCCTCGCCCCCGGACCGCGCGATGCGCTCCTCGAGGCCGCGGATGTCCTCGATCACCCGCTCGACTGGCTGCATGGAACCTCCCTCCGCGAACCAGCGCCGGGGCGCTGTCGCTCATGGCGCATGGAAAAACCTAGGCTGGAGCCTCGCCGCGTCAAGGCATATTGCCGGCTCTCTTTGCCTTCGAGGGGGTCGCGCACCCCCGGGGTGGCCTGCCCGCCCCGCCGGCCCACGCCGGGCTCCCCAGGCCCACAGCGGGTACCGCGAGCGAGGTCCGAGCGCAGCGGTGCGGCGCTCAGCGCTGGCATAATACGGGCGGTCCCCGCTGCCGCCGGCGGCCGCGAACGGAAACCGGGGACGCGGAGGGGAGCATCCATGCACGGTTCGAGGTTGCACCGTCGGCTGCTGGCGACCCTGTTCGCCCTGGCCTCGGCCGGCCCTGCGCTGGCCGGGTCGATGTTGTGGAACAAGAAGTTCGACCAGGAGATCAACTGGCACCGCGTGAGCCACCTGGGCACGCTGCTGGTGGCCACGGATACCTCCCTGGCCTGCCTGGACCCGGCGTCCGGCGATCCCCTGTGGAAGCGGGACGATCTGCCCAAGGTCGCGGAGTGGGACGTGGAAGAGATCGCGGGCACGCCGATCGTGCTCGTGCACCTCAATCAAGGCACGGTGCAGGCCAAGACGATGTTGCGGGCCGTGGACCTGCTCAGCGGCAAGGATCTGTGGCAGACCGAAGAACTCCGCGGGGTCACCGTCGAGTCCTTTCCCGTCTACGACAGGAACTTCGTCTTGATGATCACGATGCCCGCTCCCGCCGCCAAGTCCAAGCTGGACCTGGCCGCGCTGGAGCTGACGACGGGCAAGGCCCTGTGGCAGGCGCCGTTCGAGGAGAAGGTCGACCTCCACGTTTCCGAGGCCTCCGGCAGGTTCCTGGTCAAGTACGACCTGAGCGGTCACCAGCCCCCGCTGTACGACGGTGACTCGCTCTAGCTGAGCTACGCCGGGATCCACCGCGTCGAGGCGGCGACCGGCAAGCTCGTCTGGAAGAATCTTTACGACGTCACCGAGGGCACGATCAAGCGCGGCAACGCCCAGGCGCGCATCGACGGGGAGACCGTGTACACCTCGGCCAAGGGCCAGCTACGGGCGATCGACAAGGCCACGGGACAGGTCAAGTGGACCTCCGCCGACTTCGGCGGCGCCATCGCCCAGATGGAGCTCGAAGGCGACGTGATCTACGGGCGGCTGGGCGGAACTTTCTACGACAAGCTGGCCAAGGAGTGGAAGATCAAGAAGCCGCTGGGGGTCGTCGCCGTGGCCAAGGGGACAGGCGCGGAGGTCTGGCGCTACACGGGCGCCAAGGACGCGATCACCAACATGATCGTGCTCCCCGACCGCAGCGCCGTGTTCATCGCCGACCAGACGCAGCTGATCGGCCTCGACACCGCGAGCCAGGGGAAGGTCAAGGAGGCGTTCAAGATCAAGGTCGAGTTCAAGGACAAGATCGGGGCCGCCAAGGTCGCAGCGGGCGTCGGGAAGTTCCTGCTGGGCGGCGCCAAGGCCGCGGCCTCGGGCGGCGGGGAGCAGGACGCTCCGGTCGCCATCCACTTGCGACAGGGCGGGAGTGCCGTGGTCGTCGGCAAGCAGCACCTGCTCGCGCTCGACACCGCGAAACGCGTTGTCGTCTGGTCCGTGCAGTACGATGCGCCGGGGCGCGCGGCCTGGGCCAAGGCGCTGATGAGCGCGATGACGGCCGTGACCTACGCCGCGAACGTCAGCCAGGCCGCGGCCACCGGATCGTCGAGCTACGCCAACGCCGCGTCGACCTCCATCGCCGACTACAGCAACTTCGCCGGCAAGCGCTTTTCCGCGGCGGCCGGGACACAAGCGTACTACTACGTCCTGACCAACGTGAAGGAAGGTGAAGAGAAGGGAGCGGGCATCGTCGGCATCAATCTGGACACTGGCAAGGCCGACCGTCAGGTCTTGCTGCAGGAGAAGGAACCGCAGTACGAGATCGACGAGTTCACCGGGCGCGTGTTCAACGTCCGCGACAAGAAAGAGCTCGTGGCGTTCTCGGTGAAGTAGCCTCCCGATGGGCATGCCGGCCACCGGGCAGATGTTGCCCTGAGGTGGTTGCCGTGGCGCTGCGACGCCGCAGCCCATCGGCGCGCGGAGCCGGCCGTAGCACCTCGGGCGTTGCCCGGGCCGCACCGAAGCGGTAGAGTGCCGGAGTGGACGACTTCCGCGCGCGCGCCGTGCTCGATTACTGGTTCGGCGACCTGGACCACACGGCCCGCTACTTCGACGAGCGCAACCGGCTGTGGTTCGGCGGCGGGCAGGAGGTCGACGATCAGATCCGCGAGCGCTTCGGGCGGGACTTGCAGGCGGCGGTCGACGGACGGCTCGAGTCGTGGCGCGGGACGCCGCGGGGCAGCCTGGCGCTGATCGTGCTGCTCGACCAGTTCTCGTTGAACCTGCATCGCGAGCAGCCACGCTCCTACCTGCAGTCCGAGAAGGCGATTCCCGTCACGCGGCAACTCGTGGATCAAGGCTTGACCTTCACGCTCACGCCTGCCGAGCGGGTCTTCGTCTACCTGCCCCTGGAGCACTCGGAGAAACTGGCGGACCAGGAGCGCTCGGTGGGGCTGTTCGAGGAGCTGGCGCGAGGCGCCCCGGCCACGCTGCGGCCGGCCATGGACGGCTACCACGACTACGCGGTCCGACACTGGCGCGTCGTCGCGCGCTTCGGCCGCTTTCCCGACCGCAACGAGGTCTTCGGCCGCCCCAGCTCGCCCGAGGAGCTGGAGTTCCTGGCTTCGGACGCGGCGCCGTTCTGAGGGCTCAGGCCCGGCGGACGAAGCGCCCCTCTTCGATGTCCACCTCGATCCGCTCGCCGGCTTCGAGGTAGACGGGGACCTTGATTACCGCGCCGCCGGCGACCTTGGCATCCTTGACCGACTTGCCGCTGGCGGTGGCGCCGCGCAGCGCCGGCTCGGTCTCGAGCACCTCGACCTCCATGAATCGAGGAAGCTCGACGTTCACGACCCGACCGTTGAACACGATCGAGTGCAGGCCGAGTCCGTCGCTGAGCCAGCGCGCCGCCTCGCCGAGCTGCTCGACCGGGAGATGGAACTGCTCGTAGGACTCCGCGTCCATGAAGTGCAAGTCGTCGCCGTCCCGGTACAGGAACTGGGTCGCCCGGCGCGCGAGGTCGGGCGGGTCGAACTTCTCGCCGGACTTGAAGGTCCGGTCGAACACCGCGCTGGTCAAGAGATTGCGCACCCTCGCCCGCACCAGCGTGGAGGCCCCGCGGGCCGACGGGCTCTGGACCGTGTACTCCATGATGACGTAGGGATCCCCGTCGAGGAGGATGCGCAGTCCGACTTTGAAGTCACTCGTGGTCAGCATCGATCGATCCCTCGTCCGCCAAGGTTAGTGCGCCGGCCCGGCGGCGTCAACGATCTCGACCGAGCGCGACCGCTCGGTCACCCTCCTTGTATACTCCTGCCCGCCTCCGGGCCTCGTTCGCCATCGGGAAGCCATGCTGCCGTCAGTCCTGGAAACGCTGTCCCGCCACAAGACACCCATCGTGGCGATCGTGGCCGGCCAAGGGCTGGCCATGATCGGCGTGGCCGTGGGCACGCGCATCGTCACCGAGTACGCTTCGGCGGCCACGTTCGGCACGGCCAAGCTGGTCATCGGGTTGATCGTCTTCCCGATGTCGCTCCTGATCTACCCGTTCTCGCAGTTCTGCATGCGCGAGTACCACGACGAAGCCCAGGCCGGGAACCAGGCGCGCTTTCTGGGGTTCGCGCGGCGGGCGCAGCTCGGGCTCGCCGCAGGGGTCGCCGCGATGTTCGTGCTCGGTCTCCTGGCCTACCGGGCGTTCCAGGGCGAGCCCTCGGTCTTCACCTGCGTCGCCGCCGGCCTGTTGTTCATCGGCGAGGCGGCGCTCACCCTCGAGCGCTCGATGATGATCACGATGAGCCGCCAGGTGGCGGCGAGCGTGGTCGTCGCCCTCCAGCACTGGGGCGCGCCCCTGTTGGCCGTGGCTGCGCTGGTGTGGGTGGGTGACTCGGCGGCGAGCCTGGTCTCGGCTCAGGCCCTGGCGCTCTGCCTGCTCGCCGCCGGCGCCGTGGCTTTGGGCGGCAGGGAATCGCGGGCGGCCGCGGACCGCAGCAGCGCGGACAGCGCGCGTTGGTTGCGGGGAGCGACGTCGTTCGTCTTCCCCATGCTCGGCATGGGAGTCTTCGGCTGGGTCTCGAGCGTCGGGGATCGCTACATCATCGGCGCCGAGCTCGACGTCGCCGAGGTCGGACGGTACTCGGCGCTCTACGGGCTCGTCGCCACGCCCATGGCCGCGCTGGGAACGATGACCGCGCGCTTCCTCGCTCCGCGATTCTACAGCTCGGCGGCTCGCGCCGAGGCGCAGCGCCAGCGCTGGCTGCGCTGGAAGATGGCGGGGATGGGTGCGCTCGTGGCCGTCGCTGCCTTGGCCTTCGTCGCGCTGTTCGGTGAGCTGGCCGTGTCGCTGCTGCTGGCCGAGGAGTACCGCTCGGGCGCGCGGCCGCTGCTGGCCTGGCTCGTCGCCGGCAACGGATTTCTGGTCATCTCCTACGCCTACGAGACGGAGGCCGTCGCCCGCAAGACCACGGCGGTCCTGACGCTGGCCCCCGGCCTGGCGGCCGTGACCAACGTCCTGGTCAATCTGGCCTTGATCCCGCGGATGGGAACGCTCGGCGCCGGCGTGGCAACCTGCGTGGGCTACGCGGTCTACCTGGCGACGATGATCGTGGTTCTGGAGCGGCGCCGGGGAACCGCGGCGGAGGGAGCCGCGGTATGATCGTGCGGACGTGCGGATGAGCCTGAGACACTGGCGGGTCCCAGGGGACTCGCAGCCGTGACCCGCCGGAGCAAGACCGGGCTCGCGCTCGCCGCGCTGGCCCTGCTGGCGCTGGGGGGCGTCTGGACCTGGCTGATGCTGGGGCCGCGCCGCACGCCGGAGAGCCAGCCGCCGCTCGCGACGCTCGACGCCTCCACCCTTCAGGCGTTCAAGGACGCTTTCAACGCCGACGCCGAGGCCGTTCCGGTTCTGGCCCTGTTCTCCCCGACCTGACCGACGTGTGTGCGGGGGGCCTCCGCACTGAACGACCTCCTGGCCGAGTTCGACCATGCGCCGTTGCGGGTGTTCGTGGTCTGGGAGCCGGTCATCTGGTCCGACATCGCGCCGCCGACCTCGGCGGCGCTCCGGCTCGTCGACGACTCCCGCGCGATCCAGTACTGGGACGGCGCGCGCGCGCTGTCGGACGAGATCTTGCGGACGATCCGCAACGACCCCGCGCGCTTCGGCTTCGACGAAGCGCCGTCCGAGGACTTCGTGGTCTGGGACGTCGTTGCGGTCTTTCCGAAGGGGTCGCGCTGGGACGCGAGCCCGCCCGCCCCGCTGTACCAGGGGGCGCCGGTCGCCAGCGCGATCGGCGAAGCGCGGCAGGCGCTGGCCCGCGCGGTGCGCTAGCCGTCAGGACCCGCTCGGGCGCGCTTCAGGTTATGCTGCGGGTCGCCGGACCTTCGGGGGCGGGCTCCGAGGCCCGCGCAGGCGACCTGGCACCCCGGCGCCGGACCTCGGGCAGGCCCGGGCTCGTGGCCCGAGAACGGCCGGCCAGCCGAGCGGCCGATGAGGTGGTTGTGGCGCTCGACAAGCACAAGAAGAAGACAGCTCTCGACAGGGCGTTGACGTTCATCGAGCTGGCGGGCAACCGGCTTCCGGATCCGGCGGTGCTGTTCCTGATCTTGATGATCGCCGTCTGGCTCCTGTCCTGGCCGCTGTCGCAGGTCGACTTCAACGCCCAGCATCCGGTGACGGGCGACCCGATCGCGGTCGCCAACCAGGTGAGCGGCTCCGGCCTGGCCACGCTCCTGTCCACCATGGTCAACACGTTCGTGACCTTCCCGCCGCTCGGCGTGGTGCTGGTGGCGCTGCTCGGGATCGGGGTTGCCGAGCACACGGGGTTCATCGGAGCGTTGCTGCGGTCGATCCTGGCCGTGACGCCCAGGCGTTTCTTGACGCCGATGGTGATCGCCGTCGGCATCGCCAGCCATTACGCGGTTGACGCGGGCTACGTGCTCGTGATCCCGCTCGGCGGGGTGATCTTCTTCGCGGCGGGCCGCCATCCGCTGGCCGGCATCGCCGCGGCGTTCGCCGGCGTGTCCGGCGGCTTTTCCGCCGGCTTCTGGATCCCGAGCGCGCTCGATCCACTGCTGCAAGGATTCACGCAGGCCAGCGCGCGGCTCCTCGACCCCAACGTCGAGGTGGCGATCATGTGCAACAACGTCTTCACCGCGACGTCGACCGCGGTCGTCGTGGCCGTGGGCTGGTTCTTGACCGACAGGGTCATCGAGCCGCGCCTGGCCTCGACGCCGGTCGACGGCGACCCCGACCAGATGCCCAAGATCCAGGAGGTCACCCGGCAGGAGCGCCGGGGCATGCTCGCAGGCCTGGCCGCGATCGCCGTCGGCCTCGCGGCGCTCGTGCTGTGGCTGCTCCCCCAGAACTCGGCGCTCCGCCTCAACGGAGAGATCACCAACTTCAAGGCACCGATCATGCAATCGATCGTGCCGCTGATCTTTCTACTGTTCGTCGTTCCCGGAACGATCCACGGCTATATCGCCGGAACCGTCAAGTCGCATCGCGACGTGATCAAGGGCATGACCAAGTCGATGAGCACGATGGGCTACTATCTCGTCCTGGCCTTCTTCTGCTCGGTGTTCATCTGGGTCTTCGGCCAGTCGAACCTCGGCGTGCTATTGGCGGTCAAGGGCGCGGGGGCGCTCAGGGCGCTCGACATGCCGGGTTCGGCGACCCTCGTCGGGATCATCGTGCTGGTGGCCGTGGTCAACCTGTTCGTGGGCTCTGCCTCCGCGAAGTGGGCGTTGATCTCGCCGGTCTTCGTACCGATGCTGATGCAGATCGGGATTTCGCCCGATCTGACGCAAGCCGCCTACCGTGTCGGCGACTCGACGACGAACATCATCACGCCGTTGATGCCGTACTTCCCGCTCGTCGTCGTCTTTTGCCAGCGCTACGTCAAGAACACCGGCATCGGCACCCTGGCCTCGCTGATGCTCCCCTACAGCATCGCGCTGTTCGTGACCTGGTCGGCGCTGCTGATCGTCTTCTGGGTCCTCGGACTTCCGCTCGGAACGCCCTCGACCTACACCTATCCATAAAGTCCTGGCCGGGGCCGCGCCAGCTCGGTACATTGGGGGGCGAGCAACGGCGTCGGCGGATCCGGGAGGGGCCGGTTGGCCCGGAGGTGAAGGATGCGACGCGGACTCTGGCTGGCCTTGACGGTTGCCGCAGCGCTGCTGGCGACCGGAACGTCGATCGCGCAGACCTGTCTCGTCGACTGCGGCGAGTGTGGCGGTGGCAGTTTCGAATGCCTCGGACTCGAAGCGGGCTCCGCCTGCTCGGTCGCGGGCCGCGCGGGCACCTGCACTCTGTTCTGCCCGTCGGAAGGGGACTGCTGCGCGTGCGACACGACGGTCCCTCCGCAGGTGCCGGCTTCCTCGGCGACGGGGCTGATCGTCCTGACCGGCTTGCTCGGCGGGGGGTCGGCGGTCGCCGCGCTCCGTCGCGGCTGACGCTCCGCGTCGGGCGGAGGCGCGGTGGAAGGCTCGAACTTCGCTGGCGTAGGGAGCCGGAGCTGGCGACGCAGGCACCGTTCGCCTGCGCGATGGGCGCGGCTCGTGGCGCTCATGTCTGTCCTGCTCGGGTCGGTCGCGGGAGGCGGGGCGCGATCCGGCGGGCCGCAGCCCCTGCGTGTCCTCGGTCCAGGGAAGGTCCTTCCCGAGCCCTCCGCGCCGACCTGCGTGGCGCTGCCGGACCCGGGCGAGGACGGGAAGATCGGCTACGTCCGCGCCTATCTCGGCGCGCAGCACGCGCCGCCCATGGCGGGCATCGCGGTGGTCCAGGGCGGCGTCTTGGCCGCCACGACCGGGCTCGGGGGGGCGGCCGGCGACACGATGTTCTGGGTCGCCTCGACCTCCAAGCTCGTCACCGCCGTGGGCGCGCTGGCGCTGATCGAGGAGGGGCGGCTGAACCCGCAGGTCCCGGTGACCCGCTACGTCGAGGACTTCACGGAGAACAACGGGCTCGAGGATCAGATCCTGATCAAGCACCTGCTGCAGAACCGCTCCGGCTTGCCGCAGGACGGCGGCTGCACGGGTTTCGCCTGCCGGCAGGATCTTCCCGGCGACCCCACGACCGTGCAGTACGACCTGATGGTGCCGTATCGCGGGGCGACGCTGGGCAACATCTTCACGCCGGAGATGCTGGCAAAGGTGCCCTACAGCATCTTCAACCTGACGAGCTTTCCCCCGGGGAGCGGCTATCAGTACTCGGGTTGGGGCTTCATGCTCGTCGGGCGGGCGATGGAACTCGCCGCGGGCGAGACCTTCGATGTTCTGATGCAGCGCCGTGTCCTGGACCCCGCTCGCATGTGCCGCGCCACCTACGACGGGTCGACGGTCGACTTCAATGCGGCCGCGGGCACGGGCTCGAACGCCATCGACGGCTGGTGCCTGGAGCCGATCCGCGTCTACCTCCACGGCGCCACCTCGTGTGGAACGCGTCCACCGTCCGAGATCTCTGCCGTCGAGCGCGCGACCGCCGGCGCGAGCCGCGAAGCCGACACGGCGGTGTTTGCTCGGACTTCGAGCTGAGCCGCCACCGACCACGGCGCGGGCGTTGACAGCGGCCGCGCGCTGGCCTAACCTCCGGCGGTCCGTATCCACGCGCGCCGCAACCTCGCAGGGAGGTTCCGTGTCGGGACTGCAGGGGCGGGATCGGTTGATCGTCGCGCTCGACCTTCCTTCGGCCGACGAGGCCCTGCAGCTCGTCGGCCGGCTGGCGAGCGAGGTCTCCTTCTTCAAGATCGGCTGGCAGCTCTTCCTGACGGGAGAGCTGCGCAGACTGCTCGACGAGCTGCGAGGTCGGCAGGTCTTTCTGGACCTCAAGGTCCCGGGAGACATCGAGAGCACGATCCGGTCGGTCGTCGAGAGCTGCGTGCGCGGGGGCGTCCGCTTCCTGACCCTCAGCGATTCGATGCCTCCGGCCGCGATCGCCTCGGCCAGGAGCGCGCGCGGCACCGGCAAGCATCCCGAGTTCTTGATGGTGCCGGCCCTGTCCAGCCAGGATGCGTCCGACCTGCGGTCCGCCGCCCCGAACGCCGACGTGGACGGCTACATCGCGCAGCGGGCGAGCGCCGCCCTGGCCGCCGGCTGCGACGGCCTGATCGCCTCCGGAAGCGCCATTCGCGTCGTGCGCCAGAGGCACCCCGCGGTTCCGATCGTCAGCCCGGGCATCCGGCCGGCGGGGGCCGCCACGCACGACCACAAGCGGCATGCCACGCCCGCGGAGGCCATTCGCATGGGCGCCGACTATCTCGTCGTCGGCCGACCGATCCGCGACGCGCCGGATCCGCTCGCCGCGGCCCGGCGCATCATCGTCGAAATCGACCGGGAATTGCAGGGACAGGGTCCATCCGTGCGCTGAGCCGGGCGTGGAGCGGCTCGGCTCGCCGGTCGAGGTTCCGTGTCAGGTGCAACGACTGCTTGACTGCCGCGCCCACTCGCGGTATCCAGGGCTCGTAGGGCACAGGTGGTGAGCGATTGACCAGACCGCGCGCGATCGTCCTGCCGGCCCTCCTGCTGGCATGCTTCCGTTCGGGCCCGCCAGCCGCCGAGGCGGTCGCGCGGCCGGCTGACGGGTCGATGCTCGAGCAGGCGCCGGGATCCGAGCGCGTCGTCATCGGAGAGCCCTTCGAGCAGCCGGCGTCGGACGTCGGGCCGCGGGAGGCGGGTGCGCCGTCCATCCCTCTTACCGACAGCGGCGCGGACTGGAACAACTTCGGCGGCAACCCGGCGCGCAACGGCCGCACCACCGTCGTCGGCCCCGACGACGACGACCTGCTGTGGAGCAATACGGACGACCCCTCGATCATCTCGTGGCACCCGGTGACGCTCGGATCCCGGGTCTTCGCCATTCGCGAGAGCGGCTTCCCCCAGGCGGGCGGGCCGGCGAACGACAAGCTCGTGGCCTACGATCTGGCGACGGGCGAGGAGCTGTGGAGCAAGGTCGCGCCCTACGCCGGCAACCCGAACGACGAGTGGATCGCCTACATCGGCGGTGCCCACGGCGGGCGGGTCTACTGCGCCCGCGGCGGGAGCGGCCGGACGACGCCGGTCTACGCGTTCGACGCGGCGAGTGGGGACATCGCGTGGACCTCGACCTTCGAAACCGGGGCCGGTCCGCAGGACGGGTTCGTCTTCGCTCCGGACGGCGATGTCATCGTCTGCGAGTTCGACCGCGCGACACGGCTCGAGGCCGCCGACGGATCGATCGTCTGGAGCGTGCCGCGCTCGTGTCCGGTCAGCGGCAACTGCGGCTGCGCGGTCAGCGACACGGCAGCCTACATCGACGTGCCGAAGCCCGGGCCGGCCAACGCGATCACGAAGCTCGACCTGGCCACGGGGAACACGCTGTACTCGACGCCGAGCATCCCGGGCTTCACCACCCAGAACGCCCCCTTCCTCTCGGCCGACGGCCAAACGGTCTACTTCGCGCGCAGCCAGAACAACCCGGCCGTGGATTTTCTCTACGCGTTCGAGGACAACGGGGCGGCGCTGGTCGAGCGGTGGAAGCGCGCCGTGCGCTGGACGACCTCGCACGAGCACGGGATCGGCGCCGACGGCAGCATCTACACGTTCCTGCCCGGGGACGAGTTCGTGCGGCTTCATCCGGCGACCGGCGACGTGCTCGACACGGCAGGCGCGCTGGCCCCGATCGACGGCAACCTCTCGCCGCGGACCGCCGTCGGATCGGACGGCACGGTCTACGTCTCCAACGGCTGGGCGGGTACGCCCGCGGACGGCGGGAGGGTTTGGGCCTTCTCCGCCGACCTGTCGCAGAACCTGTTCACGCTGGTGCTGAACCGGCCGAACTCCGGGGGCCCCTCGCTGGGTCAGGGGGGCACGCTGCTCGTCGCCGATCTCGCGGCCGTGCGCGCCTACCGCACCAACTTCGATCCGCCGACGGTGCCCGACGGCGACAGCGTGCCCGGGAAGCAGCTCACGGCGCGCCTGCACCCGAATGGCACGCAGATCATCGTGCGCTGGGACGCGCTGACCTGCTCCGCCGACGATTACAACCTGCTGCTGGGCGACCTGGCCACGGTCTCGTCCCTCACCATCAGCGGCGCCGTGTGCAGCATCGGTACGATCGGCGGCACGGTCTTCTCGCCACCGGCCGGGAGCATCTTCTTCCTCGTCGCAGCGGAGAACGCCTCGGGCATCGAGGGGGGTCACGGCTACGGCAGCGACGGCCTGCCGCGCCCCTCGAACGCCATCGGCCTGTGCGGAGTCGTCGGCCAGCATCTGGGCAGCGGCTGTCCGTGATCGCCCTCCAGGCGTACCGCCGTTCCCGCTGCTGCGGCGCGACCCCATGACGAGCAGCGGTCCCTTGATCACGAACGACGCGATCGTGCTCGGCGTTCTGGTCGTGATCCTCGGCGGCGTGTTCTGGACTTCCAGCCTGGAGCGGCCGTTCTGGCGGCGCTTCTACACGGTGGTCCCGTCCTTGCTGTTGTGCTACTTCCTCCCGTCGCTGCTGAGCACCGCGGGGATCATCTCGGGCGAGCAGTCGCAGCTCTACTTCGTGGCCTCGCGCTACCTCTTACCCACGAGCCTGGTCCTGCTGACGCTGAGCACGGACCTGCCCTCCGTGCTGCGCTTGGGACCCAAGGCGCTGATCCTGTTCCTGGTGGCGACCTTAGGCGTCGTGCTGGGAGGGCCGCTGGCGCTGTTGATCGTGGGCTGGATCAACCCCGAGGTCGTCGGTGGGCATGGCCCCGACGCGGTCTGGCGCGGACTGACCACGATCGCGGGAAGCTGGATCGGCGGCGGGGCCAACCAGGCGGCGATGAAGGAGGTCTTCGACGTCGGTGACGAGATCTTCTCGGCGCTCGTCGCCGTGGACGTGATCGTGGCCAACATCTGGATGGCCTGCCTGCTCTTCGCCGCCGGGCGCTCCGAGGCGATCGATCGCCGCAACGGCGCCGACACGTCCGCCATCGTCGACCTGCGCGAGAAGATGAGCCGGTTCCAGGCCGAAACGTCGCGCATTCCGCGGCTGGCGGACACGATGGGCCTGCTCGCCGTGGGCTTCGGCGTGACGGCCCTGGCGCACCTGCTCGCCACCGGCGCGGCCGAGGGGGGCGGCATCGCGGGTCTTGTCCAGCGGACGGCGCCGCAGCTGGACCGCTTCAGTCTGACCAGCGGCTTCTTTTGGCTCGTCGTGCTGGCGACGACCGCCGGAATCGCGCTGTCCTTCACGCCGCTGCGCAGGCTCGAAGGCGTCGGGGCGTCGCGCGTGGGCTCCGTGATGCTGTACGTGCTGGTCGCCACGATCGGCATGAAGATGAACCTGATGGCCGTCTTCGAGCACCCGTGGTTGTTCGTCGTCGGCGCGGTGTGGATCGCCTTCCATGCCGCCCTGGTGATCGCCGTGGCCCGGCTGATCCGCGCCCCGGTGTTCTTCATGGCCGTGGGCAGCCAGGCCAACATCGGCGGCGCCGCGTCGGCGCCGATCGTGGCCTCCGCGTTTCATCCGTCCCTCGCGCCGGTGGGCGTGCTCCTGGCCGTGCTGGGCTACGCCCTCGCGAACTACGCGGCCTGGTTCTGCGGCCAGCTCATGCGGATCGTCGCGCCGACGTAGCTCAATGGACAATACGCCGTCCCGGATGGGCCCTCTTCGCCCTCGATCCGCCGGTCTCTACCCGGCGTCACTCCGTCGACACGCGAGCGGCGGGTCGAGCGTCCGGGAGCGTCGTGCCGAACAACCGGTCGAACAACGGCAGCGTGAAGCCGTAGTTGCCATGCACGTGGGTGTGGTGCAGGCCGTGTCGACGGGTCACGGCCAGCCAGTTGGTGGACGGCGCGTCCGGAAGGAGGTCGTGATTCCAATGACACAGGACGTTCAACACGAGGGCCGCCAACGGGAACAGAGCCAGCGAGTGTAGCTCGAAGCCGTGAACCAGCATCGCCAGCGGCGTGACCGTGCCCATCAGGACCGCCTCGAACCAGTGGAACGCGTACGCCGCGTAGGGGCTGGACACGTGAGACCTGTGGTGGATCGCATGCACGTTGCGCAAGAGCCACCGTGTGCATCAAGCGATGGACGGAGTAGAGATGCAGCTCGTTCCATAGCAGTAGCATGATGACTTCGATCGTCACGACCGCAGCTGAGGGAGCAAAATGCAGCTGGACGACACCCGCGAGATAGGCGCGATGAACGATCACCGACCATGCAGCCCAGATCGCGCAGGTAACCAGAGAATGCCGGATCTCCTCCGCGATCTGTCCGCGGCGCAGCGGCCGGGTCTCGACACGACGGCCGATGCCGCGCGGCCAGAGAAACCGGTGCAGCAGCAGATCTCCGGTCCCGGCAATCAAGAAGTAGGTCGTGGCGTAGAAAGCAAGGACGGCCAAGAACACTTGGACGACCGACGCGTGACCGACGATCCGGCTCCAGTCCATCGACAGGATGATACTCGACCGGCGGAGCCCGGGGGGCGGGGGTCTCCCGCGGCGCCTGAATTCACGGCTTGTGGGGCGCGAGTCATCGTACTCGTTTTCTGCGCCTCGATGGCCGTCCCCTGTGCGGGGTCGGGTCGCGAGGTGCTCGGCGTGACCGACCGGCTGCCCTGGCACGACCGGGGCATCTGGCTTCGCGGCGACACGCACACGCACCACCTGTTGAGGCGCGACCCGGGCCGGCAGATGATCGAGGCCGCCGTGTCGTCGGGAATCGACTTTGTGGCCACGACCGAGCACGCGCAGGAGGCCTTCCGCAACCGACCGCGGGCGACGCTCGACGCGCTGCGCGAGGAGCACCCCGATCTCTTGATCATTGCCGGAATCGAGTGGAACATCCCCGCCGGCGATCACGCGACCGTGCTCGTGGAGCAGCGGCCGGACGAATGGAAGATCCTGAAGCGCTTCGCCAGACGCTTCGACCGCGAGGTCAACGCGCGGCTTGAGCGCGAGAGCGAAGAGATTGAAGACGATGGCTCCAACCACTCGTGGGGCAAGCTCGACGACGCCGCGTGCGGGTTGACCTGGTTGCGGGAGCTGCGCGAACGGGAGGGCGTTCGGAGCGTCGTTTACCTGAACCACCTCTCGCGTCGTGCGCTCTACGGCCAGGATGAAATCGCCGCGCTGCAACGCGCCGGAGCCACCGGGTTCGAGGCCGCGGCCGGGCACCAGCGGAACCTGGAGCACGAGCCGCGGTTGCAGCGCTACGATCCGGCGGCCGAGGTCGGCGGACTGTGGGATCGGTTGCTCGTCGACGGCCTGTTCGGGATCACGGCCGGCTCGGACTTCCACCAAGAGGAGACGGCCTACCTGCCCGGCGCGTTCTCCCGCGTGATGGTCTACGCGCCGGAGCGCTCCGTGGCCGGGGTGGTCGAGGGCCTGGCACGCGGGGCGACGGTGACCGTGCTCGGCGGCGTGGTCTCGAGCGTCGAGACGCGCACCGCCACGCCCGGCTGCGACGACACGGCTTTCGGCGGGGAAACGCTCGTCGTCGCGCCGGGCGCCGACGTGGCTTACCGCCTCGAGATCGAGGTGCCCGGGCACGACCTCCAGGGGCTGGCCAACCGGATCGACCGGGTCGAGGTGATCAGCAACGCGGGCGGACCGGCGCGCGTCGCCCACACGTTCGAGAACCTCGGCAGCGGCCGCGTGCGACTCGAGTGGCAGCTCCCGCCGGAGGCGACGCGCGAGGCGGGAGGTTTCTTCATCCGCGCCCGCGGCTGTCGCTTCGTCGGCGGGGAGGGCGAGGACGCCGAAAACGCCGATCTTTGCTTCTACACGGCGGCGACCCGGGTCGAGGCGGTGGCAGCCCGCTCTTCCGGTTGCCACCGCTAGTCTCGAGCACCATGTTTGCCTCATCGACCGGATGGCAGGCGGCCGGCGCCGGTGAGGGACATTCATGAATGCAAGACAACCCGCTCCAGGGGACCCGTCTGCCAAGGCTGCGCCGCTGGGCAGGATGGTCGTCGCGCGGTTCTTCGATGGCCGGACGATCAAGGGCACGACCCACGACTTCCTTCCCCATCGAGCCGACTTTCACGTCTACCAGTGTGGGGACGAGCGTTCCACGGCGGTCAAGCTGTCGATCGATGAACTGAAGGCCGTGTTCTTCGTCAAGTCGCTCGAGGGTCGCAAAGAGCAGGTCGACCACTACGATTTCGAGACGACCAAAGGCTACGGTCGCAGGTGCCGTGTAACGTTTCACGACGGAGAGACCGTCGACGGCTACACGACCGGCTACAGCGCCGCCCGCCCCGGCTTCTTCGTGATCCCCGCGGCGGCGGACAACAACAACGAGCGCATCTTCGTCGTGAACAAATCGGTTCGTCAGTTCGCCTGGCTCTGACACGGCGCGCCCGGCAGCGGCCAGGTTGTCGACCCTGACGGCGCCGAGCTGATCGGCAAGATCTCCTGCCGAGTTTCGGGTAGGATGATCGGCGGATGGCCGGGCCGCACCGTGGCGCTGACCGCGACGATCTACACTTTCGACGTCGAGCTGGCGGACGCCGACCGTGGAGTCTACGAGACGCTCGAGCTGCGTCTGGCGCGCCATCCCTCCGAAACCGAGGAATACCTGGTCACGCGCCTTCTCGCGTACTGCCTGGCCTACGCTCCCGGCATCGCCTTCTCGAAGGGGCTGTCCGACCCGGAAGATCCCGCGATCGCCGTTCGCGATCTCACCGGCGCGCTGCTGGTCTGGATCGACATCGGGGCTCCCGACGCGGCGCGACTGCACCGGGCGAGCAAGGTCGCCCCGCGCGTGGCGGTCTACACGCACAGGGACCCCGCGCACCTGATGCGCCAGTGGGCCGGCGAGCGGATTCACCGCGCTGCGGAGCTCGAACTCCACAGCCTCGACCGCGCGCTGCTCGCGGGACTCGTGGCACGCCTGAAGCGTCGGATGGCCTTCTCTCTCTCCGTGACGGGCGGACACCTCTACGTCGCGATCGGCGCCGAGACACTGGACGGCCCCGTCGTGCGGCACGCCCTGCCCGAGGCATGAGACCCGCCTCACGCCAGTCGGCAGGGACACGACCCGAGGCACAGGTTGGAATCGCCCACCGCGGGAGACGGCCGGTTCACGACGCCGCTGGCCACGCTGCACATCTTCAACGGCTGGGCCGACAAGTTCCTCTCGACTCCGGAGAATGGTCTCGCGGACAGTTATCTGCTCGTGGGCGGTGGAACCGAGCGCTGGAACGGCGTGCTCGTGTACCACGATTTCGACGCCGACACGACCGGTGGGGACTACGGCCAGGAGATCGACGCCGAGTTGACCTACGAGGCCAAGTGGGGACAGACTTTCGGCGCGGCCCTCGGCTTCTACGAGGCCGAGACCCTGTTCGACGATACGGGCAAGATCTGGCTCTGGACCTCGTACGCGTTCTGATCCCGCGGACGGCGTCGTCACGGGTCGGTGATGCGCGGCGGGACGGCGTGAGAGTTCGACGACACCGGGGTGGCCCGTGAAAGGCACGTTCGGCAGCGCCGCCCCCGCGATCCTGCTCTGCACTGCGGCGCTCTTGCCCTTCCACGACAAGGCGTTCACCGTCGACGACACGCTGTTCCTGAGACAGGCCGCCCAGTTGCTCGAGCATCCCCTGCACCCCACGGCATTCGAGATGGTCTGGTCGGAGGCTCCGTTTCCACTCAGGGTGTCGCGGATCATGCCGAGCGGCACGCTGATGGCCTACCTGCTCGTTCCGGTCGTGCTGCTCGGGGGCGCGGAGTGGCTGGCCCACTTGCTGCAGCTGGCCGCGCTGGCCGCGACGGTCCTGGCCACCGTTTCGTTGGGGTTGCGTCTGGGGCTGGGCTCCGGCGGCGCAGCGACGGCGGGTCTGTTGCTCGCGGCGACGCCCGCGGTCCTGGCCATGGCCTCGACCGGCATGCCCGATGTCCCGGCCATGGCGCTGGGCGCCGTCGCCATCGAGCGGCTCCACGCCTGGCGACTGGAGCGCCGCGGACACCAGGCCGTGATCGGCGCGCTCGCGCTCGGCCTGGCGCCGCTCGCCCGGCCGCATCTGTGGCTGCTCCTGGCGGTCGCCGCGCTCGTGGTTACGGACCCTCTCCGGGACCGCGCCCGATTCCGCGTGCCGTGGAGCCGGCTGGCGCCGGTCGCCGCGGCTCCGCTGCTGACGCTCGCGCTCGCGCTGCTCACGCGAGATCCGCTGGCGGGCGCGGGAAGCCAGCTCGGCGCCGTGAGGACGTACAGCGCCATCGACCACTTCGCGCCGAACTTGCTGGCCTTCGCCGCGCACTGGGTGCTGGCGCTGCCGCTGGCGGTGCCTTGGGTGCTGCTGCGCTACCGCGCGCTGGCGGCGCGGCCGACGTCCTACGCCGCGACCGCGCTGGCCGCCCTGGCGGTCATGGGCCTGCCCGGCGAGCGGACGGGCCTGTGGCTCGCGCCGATCGCGGGGCTGGGCGGCGCAGTGCTATGGGACGTCCTTGCCGACGGCTGGCGTCGTCGCGACGCGACCCGGCTGCTGCTCGCCACCTGGCTCTTCGTCCCGCTGGTCGTGACGCCCTACCTCCACCTGCCCTCGAAATACCTGCTCGTTTCCGCCCCGGCGGTCGCCCTCTTGGTCGCCGGGGAGCTGTCGAACCGGCCGCGTCTCGGGGCGCGCTGCATCGCCGGCGTGACCCTGGCCGGCGGGCTGGCCCTCGGCGTGCTCGTCATCCGCGCCGACGCGGCCTTCGCGGGCCTGGGCCGGCGCGCGGCGGCCGAGCTGATCGCGCCGCACGTCGCAGCCGGCCGGCAAGTCTGGTTCGACGGGCACTGGGGCTTCCAGTGGTACGCGGAGCAGGCGGGGGCTCGCTGTCTCACCGCCACGCCTCCTCATCCGGCGCGCGGCGACCTGGCCGTCTCCAGCCTGCGCTCCATGGGCGGGGTGATCGCGGGCTTCCCCCGGCGCCGGCTGCTGGCCTCCCTGTCGGACGACGCCCCGGGAGGGCGCCTGATGAGCCGGGAAGACGGGGCCGGCTTCTTCTCGAACGACTGGGGCTATCTGCCGTGGGCCTGGGGGACCGGGGAACTCGATCGTTTCGACCTCTGGACCTTCGAGTGAGCCGCCCGCGCGACGAGCCCGCGATCCGTCGCGGACGGCCCGCTGCAGGCGCGGCCGGCCGCCGTTTCAGCTTCGCGCGCTCGAGGGGAAGAGCGAAGGGCTCCGACCGGTCTCGAGCGAGAGCAGTCCGGCCTTCAGATGCAACCCGCCGCCGAAGCCGGTCAGCTCTCCCGCGGCGCCGACGACCCGGTGGCAGGGGATCACGATCGGCAGCGGGTTCTTGCCGTTGGCCGCGCCGACCGCCCGGAAAGCAGTCGGCTGGCGCAGGCGCCGCGCCAGTTCACCGTAGCTGATCGTCATCCCGTACGGAATCTTGACCAGCTCGCGCCAGACGCGCTGCTGAAACGGAGTGCCCTCGGGCGCCAGGGGCAACGAGAACTCCCTGCGCTTCCCGGTGAAGTACTCGCGCAACTGCCTGCGCGCCTCGGCCAGCGCCCCGGGATTCTCCGACCAGTCAGCCCGCGGTGGTTCCGCGCGGCTGCCCTCCGTGAACGAGATCCGCTTCAGGGCGCTTTCGTTGCCGACGATCAGGATCGGGCCCAGCGGGCTGTCGACGTAGGCGTAGTTCATCCTGGCTCCTCCGGGTCCGCGGCGGTCTCGGTGTCGCCGACTGCTTGCCGTACAGTTGCCACAAGTACATCGCCGCGTAGGCGCGCCACGGGCGCCAGGCCTCCGCCCGCTCCGCCAGCCGCCGTGCTCCGCGCGGACCGGCATCGAACCCCGCGGCTCGCACCAGCCCCAGGTCCGTCGAGGGGAAGGCGTCCGGGTCGCCCAGCGCTCGCAGCGCGACGTACTCCGCGGTCCAGCGACCGATGCCGGACAGCCCGGTCAGTCGCCCTGCGATCTCCTCGAACGAGCGGCCGGATTCCAAGCCCAGCCGGCCCTCGGCGCAGGCCCGCGCGAAAGCGTTGATCGCCCCGGCGCGGGCGCCGGGCAGGCCGATTCGCGACAGGTCGGCGCGAGCCAGCCGCCGCGCCGTGGGGAAAAGATGCGTCAAGCCGTCGCCTGCGGCGGCAGGCAGCGGATCGCCGTAGGCCTCGACGATGCGGCCGGCCAGGGTCGTCGCGCCCTTGACGCTGACCTGCTGGCCCAGGATCGCGCGCACGCCCAGCTCGAAACCGTCCCAGGCGCCGGGAACGCGCAATCCCGGCCGCCTCCCGACGACGGGGGCCAGGAGCGGATCGCGCTCCAGGTGGTTCGCGATGACCGACGAATCGGCGTCCAGATCGAAGAGGCGCCGGATGCGCTCGGCGATGCCGAACAGCGCTCGTGGCCCTGCCTGTCGTACCTCGAGTCGAACGCAATGCCGATCGGCAACGGGTCGCACCTCGATCAGGCCGGCCTGGCCGTCGACGCGGATCGTGCGGCGGTAAGCGTCCCGCGACACCTCCTCGACGCGGGGGATCGCGCGCGGACCCAGGAACTCGATGAGGCCGCCCCAATCGTAGGGCGGCCGAAAGGCCAGCCGCAGCGCGATCGGACTCTCCTCCACCGTCGCGGCCTCGTGAGGCTCGCGACCGCGCGCGCTCCGCAGCGCGCTGGGCGAGCGGGAGTAGGTCGCACGGAAGGCATCGTTGAAGCGCCGTACGCTCTTGAAGCCCGACGACAGGGCCACGTCGGCCATCGGCAGCCGCGTCTCGTCGATCAGCCGCTTGGCGAAGTGCAGCCTGCGGGTCTGGGCCACGGCTTTCGGCGACGCACCCAGGTGCTGCACGAACAGCCGCGACAGATGGCGCGGGGTCACTCCCAGCGGGTCGGCCAGTTCCTCGACGCCGCCGCGATCCAGGGCCCCGGCGGCGATCAGGCGCAGAGCCCGCGCTACGGTCGCCGAGGTGCCCGCCCAGGCCGAGGTGCCGGGCGCGGTCTCCGGCCGGCAGCGCAGGCAGGGGCGAAGGCCGTCCTCCGCGGCGGCGGCGGCCGTCGGGTAGAAGCGGACGTTCCGCGGCAGCGGCGAGCGGGCCGGACAAACCGGGCGGCAGTAGACGCCGGTGGTCAGGACGCCGATGAAGAACCGTCCGTCGAAACGGGCGTCGCGGGACTGGCGGGCCCGTTCGCAGACGGCGGGGTCGAGGCGCATGCGCGCATGATAGGCCCGGCGGCGCGGCGCCGCTGGCCGGACGCTCCAGCGCCTGGGCCGCCTGGCGAGCCGTTCGATGTGAACTACCTGGTGCTGAGTCTCGAGATCGGGAGCGCCGCGGAAAGCCGATCGGCACCGTCCGAGGTGATTCCGAAAGGCAGCTCCTGACACGACCGCTACCCCGCGAGCACCAGCCAGATCAGGGCCAGCACCAGGGTGATCGCGGTCAGCGGCGCTCCCACCCGGAAGTACTCGCCGAACCCGACTTCGACCCCGTCGCGGCGCGCAGTCTCGAACACGATCACGTTGGCCACCGAGCCGATGATCGTCAAGTTGCCGGCCAGGGTCGAGAAGGCTGCGAGGCCGAGCCACGGCGTCTCGGCCGCCGGCGCCGGCACGCTCTCCACGAAGGGCACGAACAGCAGCACGGCGGGCACGTTGCTGACGGCCTGCGAAAGAAGGGTGACGGACAGGGCCAGGGCTCCCAGGCCGGCGGCGTCCGAGCGGCCCAGCACTCCGGCCACGGGGTCGATCAACAGGCCGGTCAGCCCGGCGTGACGCACCCCGTCCATGACCACGAACAGGCCGCCGAAGAACAACAACAGTCCCCAGTCGACCTGCTGCAGCGCCTGGCGCGGCCGCGTCGCCCCGGCCAGGATCACGCAGGCCGCGGCCGCCATCGCCGCCGCCGCCGGTCGCGCGCCCCAGGCCAGCGCCGCGACCATACCCGCACCCGCGGCCAAGCTGGCCCCCAGGACCCAGGGCTGGAGCGCGACCGCTGCGCGGGGCGCGGGCACGGTCCGCGGCTCGGAGGTCAGGCTGTCACGGTAGAGCCGGGCGATGAGCCAGCCGCAAGCGAGCAGCCCCGCGACCGCCACGGGCCACAGCGCTCCGGCGAACTCGAGCAGCGAGATTCCTGAGCGCACGCCGATCAGCGCGTTCTGCGGGTTGCCCATGATCGTCGCCGTACTGCCGATGTTGGCGGCGGTGGCCAGGGCGATCAGGTAGGGCGCCAGGGGCAGCTGCAGCCGTCGCGCGACCCGCACGACGACGGGGGTCAGCATCAGGCAGACCGTGTCGTTCATGAACAGGGCCGAGAGGAGCCCGGAGGACCCGACCACGATCCAGAGCAAGGCCCGAGCGCTGCGCGCGAAACCCAGGACGCGGCGCTCGACGACTTCGAAGAAGCCCGACAGCTGCAGGTAGGCGATGACGATCATCATCCCCAGCAGGAACAGGATCGTGTCCAGGTCGATGGCGCCGAGCGCCGCGTCGAAATCGAGGACACCAAGAGCGACCATCGCGGTCGCCCCCAGCAGCGCGCCGGCGGGGCGGCCGATGTGCAGGCCCGGGAGCCGCTGCAGTCCGATGACGAGGTAGGTCAGCCCGAACACGACAGCGGCGACGATCATCGGAGCCAACCCGCGGAAGTTTCAGGGAACGATGGAAGTGACCGAGAGGTCATCTGCATGGCCCGAGGCGGTCGCGGCGAACGCCAGACGGAAATCGCGCGACAGCCGGGCCCTCCATCGCAGCCGGACGGGCTTGCGCTGCGAACCGGTATCTTTGCACAGCGCGGACGATACGGCATGGTGCCGTGCCTGAGCCTCGGGCCGCCCGGCTTGCGGCGGGCCCGCACCCTGGCCCACGAGTGGGTGCGAATTCGGGCTCACGACGAACGGCGGCCGGGACGAACGACTCGGCGGCGCTGGCACTCGGTGAGCAGCATGCTGCGGGACCCGCGGCCGGCCCGGCGCCTGTCCGGCCTCCACGCCGCGTCATGGAGGAACCTGGGTCCATGCTTGCACCCGGGCAAGAGCCGATATATCTATGGATGCGTGAGCGGCCGCGAGCGGGGCCCGTCTTGAAGATTTTCCAGGTGGGCGCTTACCCTCCTCCGTACGGCGGAGTCACCGTTCACCTGATGCGGCTGCACGACCATCTCCGCCGGGAAGGCATGGACAGCACGATCATCGACCTGTCGCCAGGGCCCAAGCGCGTTCCCGGCGTGCTCAACTTGAGCTGGCCCGAGGCGGATGCCTATCTGGCCGGCAGTCCACGCAGCGTCGTCCATTTCCACGCGTTCGACCCCGCGCACGCGTGGCGCTACGCACGGCTGTCGCGTCGGCACGTCACGGTCCTGTCCTTGCACAACGAGCGCTTCGGTCAGGACCTCGAAGCGGTCCATCCGCTCCGTCGGCTCCTCGCGCGCCGCCGCCTGAGGCGCCTGCACTGCGTCGTGGTGGACAGCGAGCATTGCAAGAAGATCGCCGCCCGGGTCTGGGGGGAGAACGCCGACATCCGGCTGATTCCCGAGTTCATCCCGCCGGCGGAGATCCCGGCGCTCGATCATCCTGGCCTTGCGGCGCTGCGCGCGCGTTGCCGTCACCTGCTGGCGTCGAGCGCCTGGCGCGTTTCCTTCCACGATGGGCAGGACCTCTACGGCCTGGACATGCTCGTGGAGCTGCTGCGTCGGCTGGTCCACGATCGGCAGATGGACGTCGGCCTGGCCGTCCTGTTGCCCACGGTGGGAGACGAGGCGTACTTCGGCGCGCTCACGGGGCGGGTCGAGTCGCTGGGGCTCGGGGCGCGCTGCCTGTTCGTGAACGAGCCCATCGTCGAAGCCTCGTCGTTGTGGCGCGAAGCCGACCTGGTCATCCGGGCCACCAACACCGACGGCAATTCCCTGACCGTGCAGGAAGCGCTGGCCCTGGGGGTTCCCGTGGTCGCGAGCGACTGTGTCGAGCGCCCGGCCGGCGCCCTGCTGTTCCGCACGCGCGACCAGGACGATCTCACGGATCGCGTCGCGCGCCTGCTGGCGGATCGGCCGCCGACGCGGGAGCCGCGTCCCGCCGGCGCAGGCAATGCTCCGGCGTTCGTCGCTCTGTACGAGGACCTCGGTCGCAAGTGGAGAAACGGCGATGTTTGAAGGACGCGCCGTACTGGTGACCGGCGCCGACGGGTTCATCGGTAGCCATCTCGCGGAGCGGCTGGTCCGCGAGGGCGCTTGCGTGCGGGCGCTCGTGTTCTACAACGCCTTCGACTCTCGGGGCTGGCTGGATTCGTCGCCGCCGGACGTGCGGGGCGCTCTGGACGTGGTCATGGGCGACATCCGCGACGTCGACCAGGTCCGGCGCGCGATGGATGGCTGCGAGATCGTCTTTCATCTGGCGGCCCTGGTCGGCATTCCGCACTCGTATCTGGCGCCGCGCAGCTACGTCGAGACCAACGTCGTCGGCTCGCTCAACGTTCTCGAGGCCGCGCGACAGTGCGGCGTGGCGCGGGTCGTGCACACCTCGACCAGCGAGGTGTACGGCACGGCGCGCTATGTGCCGATCGACGAAGAACATCCGCTGGCCGCCCAGTCACCCTACGCCGCGAGCAAGATCGGCGCGGACCAGTTGGCCCTGGCCTATCGGCGGTCGTTCGGCCTTCCCGTGAGCATCATCCGTCCGTTCAACACCTACGGTCCGCGGCAGTCGCTGCGCGCGGTGATCCCCGCGATCATCACCCAGCTTGCGAGCGGCCGGCGGCAGGTGCGACTGGGCAATCTGTCGCCGACCCGCGATTTCAGCTTCGTCGAGGACGTGGTCTCCGGCTTCCTGGCCGTCGCCGCCGCCGATGGATCCTTGGGTCAGGTGACCAACATCGGCACCGACTTCGAGGTCTCCATCCGGCGCCTGGCCGAGTTGATCGCCGAGGTCATGGGCTGTCCGATCGAGTTCGGCCTGGACGAGCAGCGGGTTCGGCCGCCGGGAAGCGAGGTCGAGCGCCTGCGGGCCAGCCACGAAAAGGCGCGGCGCGTGCTGGGCTGGCAGCCGGAGGTCTCGGGCGAGGCCGGGCTGCGCCGCGGGTTGCAGGTGACGGCGGAATGGTACTCTCGCCAGGAGAACCTGGCGCGCTATCACGACCGGGACTACGCGGTCTGAAGGGAGATCGTCGATGCTCGCGGTGATCCTCGCCGGCGGTCAGGGCACGCGCCTGCGCCCCTACACCACCACGATTCCCAAGCCCTTGGTCCCGGTCGGGAGCCGGGCCATCCTGGAGATCGTGCTAATGCAGTTGCGCAAGGCCGGCGTGCGGGAGGTCCGCCTGGCGGTCAACCACATGGCCGAGCTGATCATGGCTTTCTTCGGCAAAGGGCAGAAGTTCGGCCTGTCCATCGAGTACGCGATCGAGGACCGCCCCCTGGGAACGGTGGGAGGTCTGACCGGCATCCCCGATCTACCCGAGAACTTCATCGTGATGAACGGGGACGTCCTGACCGACCTGGACTATGCCGAGCTGTTCCGCTGTCACGTCGAGCAGCGGGCGGAGCTGACGCTGTCGACCTACCGCCGGACGGAGAAGGTCGATTTCGGCGTGCTCGACGTCGACGTCGCAGCCTCCCGCGTGGTCGGTTTCCGCGAGAAGCCACGCTTGGATTTCGACGTGAGCATGGGAATCTACGTTTTCAATCGCCGCCTGCTGGAGCGCATCCCTCGCGATCGGCCGTACGGCCTCGACCAGCTGGTGCTGGCGCTGCTGGACCGTGGAACACCCATCCACGCCTATCCGTTCAGCGGCTACTGGCTCGATCTGGGACGGCCCGACGATTACGACCGCGCCAATCGCGAGATCGCGCGTTTCCTGCCGGAGGAGGGCGAATGACGACGGCCAAGCCTGCGGACGCGGGGTGGGTCATCCCGCTGGCCGACACCTGCCTGGGCCGCGAAGAGGTCGACGCCGTCGCGCGCGTGCTGCGCAGTGGCTGGGTGACCGCGGGCCCGGAGACGGAGCGCTTCGAGAGCGCGTTCGCCGCGCGTGTCGGGGCGCGCCATGCGATCGCCGTCTGCAACGGGACAGCCGCTCTGCACCTGGCCAACATCGCGCTGGGGGTCGGTCCCGGCGCCGAGGTGCTCTGTCCCAACTTGACCTTCGTCGCGTCAGCCAACGCCACGCGCTACACCGGCGGCGAGGTCGTGTTCACCGACGTCAGCGGGCCCGAGGACCTGACCGTCTCGCCCGAGGACATCGAGCGCAAGATCACGCCGCGCACCCGGGCGATCACGGTCGTGCACTACGCGGGATTCGCCTGTCGCATGGAGCCCATCCTTGGAATCGCCTCCCGGCACGGTCTGGCGATCATCGAGGATTGCGCCCATGCGCCGGGGGCGCGGGTCGAGGTCGAGGGGGCGCTCCGTTTCGCCGGCGCGCTGGGAGCCGTGGGCTGCTTCAGCTTCTTCGGCAACAAGAACATGACCACGGGCGAGGGGGGCATGCTGACCACGAACGACGATCGGTTGGCCGAGCTGCTCCGCCGCTACCGCTCCCATGGCATGACCACGATGTCCTACGACCGCTTTCGGGGGCACGCCCACGGCTACGACGTGACGGTCCTGGGGCACAACTACCGCACCGACGACATCCACTCGGCGATCGGTCTGGCCCAGCTGCAAAAGCTCGACGAGATCCACTTCCGCAGGCGGAGAGTCTACCGCTGGTACCTCGACGAGTTCCGGTCCGTCGAGCACGCCACCGTTCCGTTCGCGGATCGCGACCTCGAGCTGGCCACCCCGCACATCCTGTCCGTGGTCGTGCGGCGGGGGGGAGCGACGATCCGGGCGCGCCTCGACCAGGCGCGCATCCAGACCAGCCGGCACTACGATCTGATCAACAGCTTCTCGACCTACCGCGGCTGCCGCGGCGAGACTCCCGTAGCGGCCGGGCTCGACCTGATCACGCTGCCCTTCGGGCCGGGACTGACTCGCGACCAGGTCGCCAGGATCGCGGGCGCCTTCCGCGAAGTCTGAGGCGAGCGCCTCCCTCATCTCGGGTCGGCGGGCGCACGGGTGCAGGCCGGCGACCCGGGAGGGCGGAACGGGTCAGTCGGCTCCGAGTTCGGCCAGGAGCGAACGGACCTGGGGCTGGTCCGGCGACAGCGCCAGGGATTCCCGCAGGGCTTCGATCGCCAAGGCGTTTTCTCCCCGCTGCGCGTAGGCCAGGCCGATGGCGTCGAGCAGGGCGGTCGATCGCAGTCCCATGCGACGCGCTTCCTCGAGTGTCTGGATCGCCCCCTCGAGGCGTCCCAGCTTGGCCAACGCCGCGCCCAGGTTGACCCGCGCCTCCAGGTTTCCGGGCTCGATCCTGACGGCGCGCGAGAGGATCGAGACCGCTTCCTCGAGACGCCCCGTCCTGCCGTAGAGCGACCCCAGGTTCACCATCGTGCCGCCGAAATCGGGGGCGAGATCGAGCGCCCGGCGGAACGCGGCCTCCGCGCCGGCGGGGTCTCCACGACGCGCCAGGATCAGCCCGAGCCAGTTGTGGTGCAGGACGGAGCGCTCGTCGAGGCGCAGCGCCTCGCGCAGGGTCGGCTCCAGCTCGGCCTCCCGGCCGCGCTCGCGGTACATCTGGAACAGCTGGCCCAGCGCCTCGGGCGTGGTCGGCTGGCGCGCGAGCGCGGTCCGGAAATGATCCTCCGCCGCGTCGTTCGCGCCGGCGTGGAGCGCCAGGATACCCAGGGCCGTGGGGATCCCCGCGACATCCGGGCGGCGGCCCGCGAGCCCGTTCAGCAGCGCCACGGTCTCGGCCGCCGCTTCCGCTCGCAACGCCAGCGTCGCGAGCTGCAGGTAGGCCGTGTCTTCCACCTTGGGCGAGCGCTCGATCGCCGCACGCACCGCTTCGAGCGCCTCCGCGGTCCGGCCCAGCCGACCCAGCACCTGGCCAAGCGTCAGCAGGGCCGGCACGTAGCCCGGGTGCCGCGCCAGAGCCTGGCGCAGCTCGGCCTCGGCAGCGGCCAGATCCCCGTTCTGGAGCAGCACCGACGCCAGGTTGGTATGGGCGGTGACGGTCCCGGGCCTGGGGGCCGCGGCCGGGGCCTCGTCGCCGTTCGAGACGTCGCCGACGTATCCCAGCGACGCCAGGTTGCGCAGAACTTCTTCGTCGACCCCCGAGGGCGTGCCGGCGCCGGGAGCGTCCATGGCGGCGGCCTCGCCGGCCCCGCTCCAGCCCGGACCGGGCGCGGCGTCGGGCTCGTAGCTGGCGACATGGGACGGTAGCTGGCCCGCGCCGGCCGGCTTCAGCAGCGGAGCCCCTTTCATGTCGGCCGCCAGGGGCAGGCCGGCCAGCGCGAGAATCGTGGGGGCGATGTCGTACAGCGTGGCGGTGTCGACCCGCCCCGGCGGGATCCCGCGGCCGGCGATCATGAGCACTCCATAGAGCCGGTGCCACTTGCCGGGCTTGCCCTCGATGTCGGCCGGACCGTCCGTCGGTCGCGACGAGCCGCTGAAGAATCCGTGATCGGACAGGACGAGAACGATGGACTCCGGAGAGACCTGGGCCAAGAGTTCACCCAAGAGCTCGTCCTGGTGGACGTAGAACTCGTCGACGGCCCTGCGGTACCTGGCGAAGTCGGCCGGGGAGACCTGCTCCATCCTGGGCGGCATGAAGTGCGCGAACCGATGGCAGACCTCGTCGACGCCCTGGTAGTAAACGGCGAACAGGTCGGGCTGCCGCTCCCGCAGCAGCGTCAGAGCGATCCCGTGGTACGTGTCCGTGGAAGCCAGGATCTTCGTCAGGTGATTGGTCGGTTCCTTGTAGGCCTCCGCGGGGTCCTCCGATGCACGCTTGCGCGCCGCCGCGAACTCGTCCGGCGTGACGTCGATGAACCGGGAGACCCGCTCGTAGCTCACCGCTTCGGCGGAGACGACGGTGGAACCGATGCGTTCCCACAGCTCGGCGGGGTGCGTCAGGCCAGCCTCTCCCGTTGCGGGGGCGTCGACCTCGAACAGCGAGTAGGCCACCCGGTCGGAGATCATTCGTCCGTTGATGCGATCGGCCGGCCAGGAGGCCCACCAGGCGACCACGTCGGTCGAGTACCCCCGACCCGAGAAGATCTGCCACAGGGTCTGCGCCTTGCGTTCGCGCGACGTGATCGGGACGCGGCGACCCGTCGCGGGATCCGCGACGAGGAAATCGACGATGCCGTGCTCGTCGGGCGACTTGCCCGTTGCGATCGTCGTCCACAACAGCGGCGAGAGAATCGGCTCGAACGACCGCAGGTGGGCCCAGGCGGACCGCTGTTTGAGCCGCGCCAGATGGGGCGTGCGACCGGCCTCGATCAGGGGGTCCAGGATCTGCCAGTCCACGCCGTCCAGTCCCACGAGGACGATGGGCGCGGCGAGACGGCGCTCCGCGTCGGCCGCGGTCGACGCGGCGCCCAGAAGGCCCCAGGCCAACAGGCAGGCCCCGACCGCCGACCGTCTCATGGCGCTTGGCGGTCGGGCCCGCAGAGGATCGGCTCGCGGCGCTCTCGGGCCAACGTCTGGTTGACCACCCTGCGGATCGCCTCCAGCTCGAAGGGCTTCTGCAGGTAGGCGTTGCCGGTGTCGCCCAGGAAAGTGTGCGTGTCGACGCTCAGCACGTCCCCCGTGCTGAAGATGAAGCGTTGCGCCAGTGGTCGGTCCGATTCACGAACTCTGGCGTACAATTCCTGGCCACTCAGCCCGGGCATCCGCAGATCGGAGATGATCAGATCATACTTCTCGTTCTTGATCTTCCGCCACGCCATCTCGCCGTTGACCGCCGTATCGACCCGATGGCCGTCGGCCTTGAGCACCTGATACAGGATCTCGACGATGGCCGGCTCGTCGTCGACGACGAGGATGTTCCTGCGCGGCGTCGCCGGAACTTCCGCCCCGCCCCCCTGTGGCGTGAGTTGTTCCGCACTTCCTTCGGGTTCGATGATCGGTAGCTCGACGGTGAAGATCGCGCCGCCCGCCGGTCGATTGGCGGCGAGGAGCCTGCCGTGGTGCTCCTCGACGATGCCGTAGCAGATCGACAACCCCAGTCCGGTGCCCTGTCCGACCTCCTTCGTCGTGAAAAACGGGTCGAACAGCTTTCCGAGGTGCTCGGGTGGAATGCCGGGGCCCGAATCCTCGATCTCGACGACGATCTTGCGGTCACGGCTCCGCGTGCGGAGGATCAGGTCCCCGCCGCCCGCTCCACGGGAAGCCAGCGCCTGATGGGCGTTGATGATGATGTTGAGGAACACGCGCTGGAGCTGGTGGAAGTCGGCCATGGTCTTGGGAAGATCCGGCTCGAGATCGGTCACCACCCGGATGTTGTCCAGCTTGAGCTGGTAGGAACGCAACTCCAGCGTGCGCTCGATGATGCCGTTGACGCCGACGTAGTCCTTCTCCGGTTTGTGCGTGCGCGCGAAGGTCTGCAGGTTCTGCACCACTTTCTTGCAGCGCTCGGCGTCGCGGTGGATCAGCTCCAGCTTGCGTCGCACCTTTTCGTCGGTGTTCGACATCAGCAGCAACTGCGAGAACCCGATGACTCCGGCCAGCGGGTTGTTCAGTTCGTGAGCGACGCCGGAGACCAACAGGCCGACCGCCGACATCTTCTCGGCCTGCACGAGCTGGTTCTGCGCCGCCTCCAGCTCCTGGGTGCGCAGTCGCACCTGTTCCTCCAGGCCCGCGCTGTACATCTGGAGCTTCCACCGCGAGCGACTCAGCTCCGAGGTCATCTGGTTGAAGGACTGCGCCAGGCGCCCGATTTCGTCGGGCGCGGCCTGCACCGTCACCTGGCCCAGGCGGCCTTCGGCGACATCTCGAGTCGCGTCGGCCAACGCTCGAAGCGGCCCCACCATCTTGCGCACGAGCGTCACCGTCAGCACGGTAGCCATGCTGATGACCAGCAGCGTCAAGAGGCTGAGGGCCCACGTCAGCTCCGCCAGGCTCTTGTACATGGAAGCCAGCGACAACACGACGCGCACGCTGCCGATGGTCTCGGGCGCTGCAGTCGCCCTGCCGTCCTCCAGCAGGAAGCCGATCTCTTCATCATGGTGCCGCGCGCCCCGGCGCGTGAACACCGGAAAGGTGGCTTCGTAGGCGGCATCGCGCCGGGACCCTGGCTGTGCGAGCGGGGCGATCGAGGCCTGCACGCCCTCGATCGTTCGCCGCTCCCCGCTCCCGCGGGTCACGAGGCGGGGAATGCTCGTGGGAGCCACGCTCCGTTCCATCAGCGGCGCGCCCTGGACGTCGACCACCGTCACCGAGATCACGTCGGGCTCCCTGCTCAACCCCTCGGCCAGGTCGAGCAGGAGCTCGCGGTTGCGCGTCAGGACTCCGAGCTCCACGTCGAGGGCCAGGTTGCGCGCCAGCCAGACGGCGCGGCGCCTGATCTGCTCGTCGTGCTCGCGGCGTTCGTGGACCAGCACGAACAGGCCCAGCGACAGGGCGGTCGCCAGGATCAGCAGCGAGATGAAGACGATGAACCGACGCGCGAGGCTGGCTCTCAGCATGTCAGCAGCCTGCCGGCGCGGCTGTCGCCTGGTCGCCGCTTGGCACGAGCCCGGGCGAGAAGCCTAGAAGAACACATCGGCGCTCAGACGGATCTCGTCCAGGATCTGTAGCTGGATCTGCTTGGCCGTGTTCATGTTGATGGACAAGGACAGGCGTCGCGGAGCGGTCAGCGGAACCAGGGCGGCGTCCTCTCCCGTGAGAACCCTGAGACTCAGCTCCCCCGCTTGGCGGCCCAGATCGCGGTAGTCCGTCGAGAACGCGAGCAGGGCACCGGCCTTGACGAAGGCCGGGGACAGGCCCACGAACGGGATGCGGTTCCTCAGGGTCGCGAGCAGGATGTGCTTCAGCCCCTGGTCGGAGAAGACCGTGCTGTCGGCAACGGACCACAGCACGTCCACGCGGTCGGCCAGCGCGCTCGTCTGCCGGAGCACCTCGGTCTCCGAGGCCACCGGCAGCGGCACCAGCACCAGCCCCAGGGCTCGAGCCGCCTCCGCCGCGTCCTCGATCAGCGGACCGCTGACGTCCGGGTCGTACAGGACGCCGATGCGTCGAACGGTGGGAAGTACCTCCCTGAGCCTGGTGAATTGGGTCTGCACCGGGATCTGCATGGTCGCGCCGGTCAAGTTCGGACGGGACTGGCGCAGCTCTTCCAGCGAGCGCGTGCCCGCCGCGGGCAGCACCATCGAGAACACGATGGGCAAGTCGCTGATCTCACCCGAAATCTGGTTCGTGGCGGCGCTGCCGACCGTGAGCACCAGATCCGGCTCCTTGGCCCGAATCTTGGCCACGATCGTCCTCCGCGTCGCGGTCAGCCCCTCCGCGCTGAACTCATGGAGCTTGTACGAGATTCCCGACTCCTTCAGGACCTCTTCGAATCCGTGAAGCGCCTCGCGATAGGCGGCCAGATCCCGGCTCAGCACCACCGCGATGCTGACCGGAGGGGCCGCGGCATGGGCCGACGCAAGCGCCATGGCCAGGATGAGGCACACGAGCACCGCTGGCATCCGTCGACCAAGTCGGACCGACATCCTGGTGCTCTCCTCGTGCCTGCCAAACGCCGGTGAGGCACCGGCCCTCACGCTTGACCCGCGACGATCCCTTGCTTCCGAGGTCGCCGGCATCGTCCGCAATCTCAGACTCACTGGTAGCGAAACTCCAGACCGACCTGGAACAGGCGGCCGAAATCGACGGCCACGGGCTGCATGAAGGCGCTCCCCGAACCGGTGTAGCGATCGACCTCGACCGTGTTCAGCTCGTTGGTCACGTTGAAGACCTGCCCGGTGAGCTTGAGCTGGCCCCGTCCCACGTCGAGTCGCTTGGCCAGCGAGACGTCGAGCGACCGCTGAGACGGCATGCGCAGCGAGTTCTTGTTACCGAAGCCGGCGTCGATGTCGCCCGTGAAGGTTAGCGGACTGTACAGCCGCCCCGACTGATAGCGGTAGATGCCGGTCGCCTCGATTCCGCGAGGCAAGTTGCCGAAGGCGGAAAACGTGATCAGGTCGGGCCGGTCGTGGGACAGACGGGTGAACTCCAGGGCCTTCTGATCGGCGCGGTTCTCGAAGCCGAAATCGGTCGAGCTGTCGCCTCTGACGCGGGAACGCGTGTAGGAGCCCAGCAATTCGAGGCGATGGCTGAACGGCTTACGCAGCGTGATCTTCCAGTCCCTGTAGTCGGACTCGCCCTTGCTGTCCAGGATCACCGCAGCCGTCGCCGCGGGATCGAGCTCTACGCTCGGTGGAACCAAGCTCAGGTCCGTGGTGTAGGTCGCTCGCAGCTGGTGCCGGCCCTCCCAGCTCGTGGTGCTCAGGCCGAGCTTGACTTCCCAAGGCAGTTCCTGCTCGACGCCGAACGTCCAGGAGTCCCTGTAGGGCGCCTCGAGGTCGCCGTCGGTCGCGTAGTCGTAGTCGTAGATGATGGCGCTGAACGACGAGGCGCTGTCGGCGTAGTAGTAGTTGAGCGTCTGGGTCGAGCCGTCCGTGTTCAGGAACTCGACGAAATCGACGAACACGTTGTCGTAGAAACGCCCGAAGTTGGCGTAGATCTTGGTCTTGCCCTGACCCTGCGGATCGTAGGCCGCGCCCAGTCTGGGGGCGACGTTGTGGTCGTCGATGATGGTCTGGTGATCCCAGCGCAGGCCGCCCTCCAGCGTCCAGTGCTGGTCGATGACCCAGGTATCCTGCACGTACGCGGCCGTCTCGGCGTCGGTGCGGTCGGTCTCTTCGGGGTTGCGGTAGCTGTAGGTGTAGTTGAGCGTGGAGCCGGGGCCGTGGTAAGCCACGGCATAGGAGTCCAGATTCAGGATGACGTCGTCGACCCGGACGGTTCCCGTAAAATCCAGGAAGGAGTAGTCGAGGCCGGCCTTGATGCGGTGGGCTCCCTTGTGCACGGTGAGCGCCGATCCCAGTCTGATTCTGTCGGTGCTGCGATCCTGGTCGACAGGATAGGTCCCGCTGAACGACAGCGGCTGGCCCGGATTGACCGTGACCTGGTACGGGCCGAGACCTGTTTCGGCCGGGGTGGCGGCCAGCGACTGGTGGTGGACCAAGAGCTGGCTTTCCAGGAAGGCCCGGGCGTTCAAGGTGTGTATGTCGCGGAACTGGACGAAGTAGCCGCCCTGGGTCTGATCGTAGTTGGTTCCGTCGGCGAAGCGGGCATCCGTGATGAGGCCGGCGAAGGACGCGGGATCCGTGGCGATGTTGACGACGAACAGGTTGTCGGGCGCTGCCTGCCAGGTGACTTTGAACTGGCCGTTGTAGCGATCGCCCGTTCGCACGGAATCGTTGAAAACCGAACCGATGTCCTCTTGCCAGTACTGCAGCGAGGCCGCGTACCAGGCCTTGTTCTTGGACAGCGGTCCGGACATCGAGAACTCCTGCCACTGCTGCGTTTCGGGGCGCGGGTTGTTGTTGTTGGCGCTGGACCCGTCGCCATCGGCGTTGTCCATCAGCGACTCGAAACCCGGGTGATCGGAGCCCCACGATCCGTCCCTGAAGAAAGCGCTGTACAGGAACTCGAAGTTGTTGGTGCCCGACTTGGTGATGATGTTGGCGATGCCGGCCGATTGTTCGCCGTACTCGGCCTGGTACCCCGACGCGTTCAGTTCGAAGCGCTCGATCGAGTTCTGGTTGACGTTCAGCCCGAAAGTGCCGGTCACGAAGTCGTTGATCGTCGCCCCGTCCAGCCTGAAGCCGTTTTGGGTGACGCGGCCGCCGTTGACGTGGAACTGCGCGAGGGTGAAGCCTTCGTCGTTGGAAACTCCCGGGAACAGCGGCACGATCTGTTGATAGCGCCGGGAAACCAGCGGAAGCCGATTGACGAAGGTCGCGTCGACCACCTCCTTGCTGGAGGTATTGCCCCGGTCCACGAGCGGGCGTTCGGCCTGCACGATGACCCGCTCGGTCATCCCCTCCTGCAAGCGGACGTCGAACACCCGAGTCGAGCCGGGGTTGACCACGATCTGGATGAATTCCAGGGTGTGGTAGCCGATCAGGCTGGCCGTCAGGCTGTAGACGCCGACGCGCAGCGCGTCGAGATTGAAATTCCCTTCGGCATCCGTGATCGCCGTTCGCGTGCGGTCGCCGAGCGGCGCGCCGGACAGGACCAGGCGGGCTCCGGGGAGGAAGTTGCCCGTGCCGTCGGTCACGCCGCCGCGGATCGCGCCGGTCACCGCGGCCTGGGCCGGGGCCGGTGGCGATCCGAGCGAGGTCAGGACCAGGACGGCCAGCACGGCGGCGAGCGCCAGGAGCGTGTGCGTGCTCATCATGCGGTGTCCCTCCGCCATCCTCCCGAGCGCAAGCGCGGGGCAGGACGCATCTACAATATATAAATTTCGCAGATATAGAGATTTTCCTCATAAATATGTAGTTTATTGATATTCCAATGTCAAACCTCTTTCCGAGGAAACGCCGATCCGGCTCGACCAGGGGGTTTCGCGGAGGCCCGCCCGGCTAGGAACGACGGGGGAACCGGCGGTTTTCAAGCCCGGGGGAGCGGATGGAGCGTGGCGCCCGGCCGGCGGCCCCGGCGTCAGAACTCGAGGCCCAGCCCCGGAGCCTCGGCCGGGTACAGCACGCCGTTGCGCAAGCGCACGGCCCCGGCGGTCGGATCGTCGATCAGATCCAGGTGCCCGTCGAGGTCGGCGTAGGCCACGTTGGGCCGGGCCAGCGCGAAGTGCAATCCGGCCGCGATGGCCAGGCCCGCCTCGTCCATGCAGCCGACCATCACCTCGAGCCCGGCGGCGCGGGCCACGGCGTTGATGCGCAGGGCCTCGGCGATGCCGCCCACCTTCATCAACTTGACGTTGACCATGTCCACGAGGTTCCGGCGGGCCAGCCGGAAGGCGTCGCCGAGGTTCATCATGCTCTCGTCGGCCATGATCGGCAGCGACACACCGGCGGTGATGCGGCCCAAGAGATCCGGCTCGCCGCGCGGGCAGGGCTGTTCGACCAGTTCGAGCTTGGCCGGTCGCACGCCGTCGACGAAACGCAGGCAATCCTCGACGGTGTAACCCTGGTTTGCATCGAAACGCAGCTCGATCGCCGTGCCGACCGCCTTGCGCACGTCCAGCACCTTCACGATGTCATCGTCGACGCTGCGCCCGCCCTTGAGCTTCAGGCAGCGGAATCCTTCGGCGACGCGGCGGCGCGCCTCCTCGACCGTCTCGGCGGGACTCATGATCCCGATCGTGACGCTGGTCTTCATGCGGTCGCGAAAGCCGCCGAGCAGCTTCCACAGCGGCATCCCGGCCGTGCGAGCCACGATATCGTGCAGGGCCATGTCCAGGGCCGCGCGGGCCGCCGGGTGCCGGACCATCGACTCCCGGACGTTCTCGAGCACGCGCGCGATACGCAGGGGATCCGTGCCGACCACGGCCGGCTCGGCGACCTCGGTCAGCACGCGCAGCACGGACTCGCTCGATTCGCCGGTGACCGCGGCGTCCGGAGCCGCACAGCCGTACCCGGTCACGCCGCGGTTCGTTTCGATGCGCAGGAAGACGTTGGTGACCTCGGTCACCGTCTCGTAGGCGATGGTGTAGGGCACCCTCAGGCGCAGGCGCACCGGCCAGGCCACGAGCCGCACGATCCTCATCAGTAACGGCGCTCGTAGATCTCGTCCAGGCTCAAGCCCCTGAGCGATTCCACGAAGGCCACCAGATGATCGATCATGATCTTCCAGATCTTCTCGCCCTTTTCTCGGCTGGCTTTCGTCGGATCGCCCAGCACGCCGCTGGTCGAGATCTTGGCCGTCCGCGCGTACCACTCGACGCTGCGGCCCGAGCTGAACTCGAGGTACTGGCTGGAAAAGCGCGGCACGAAGCGGCGAGCCTTGTCCATCTGCACCAGCTCCGGCCGCGTGGCCAGGGCGGTGCTGGTCTCGACCTCGCCCGCGTGAGAGTCGTTCGGCGTCTCGGTCAATTGCGCGACGTCCGTGTCGCTCGTGTCGCCTGTGTCCACGCAGGTGAAGATGTGGGCGTCGCGGTTGATCGTCTGGGCCGCGAACTGGAGCGTCGGCACGTTCCCGCCATGGCCGTTGATGATCACGAGCTTCTTGATGCCCTGGCGCGCCGCGCCCACGCCGATCTCGTAGACCAGGCGGGAGAGCGTTTCCGGGCTGACGCTCAGCGTGCCGCTGAAGTCTTCGTGGTGGTAGGAGACTCCGTACGGTATCAACGGCAATACGAGCGGCCGGGGGGCGTTACAGGCTGCGGCGACCCGGCGGGCCAGGTAGTTCGCATCCCAGGCGTCGATGTCCAGCGGCAGGTGCGGGCCGTGCTGCTCCACCGCGCCGACCGGCAACAGCGCCGTGTCCGTTTCCTTCAATCGTTCCCGGGCCTGCGGCCAGGTCAGTTCGCCCAGAACGTAGTCGTCCGCTCCGGCGAGTTCTGCGGGTGGTCTCATGGCCGATTCCTTCACGCTCCGCGGAGCGTCGAGTTCCCGAACGGAGAGCGGGTCGAACTCCTGCCACTCGCGGCAGTGGCGTCTCACCGCGCCCTCCGCGCTCCCGAGCAACATCGAGTACAGCGGCCGTCTCAGGTCCGCGGGTATTCCGTCGATCGGCGAACGCTCCGGATCGAAGCGGAGCTTCATCACCTCCGGCGCCGGCCTGCTCCCCTCGCCCGCGGGAAGTCGGCCCAGGCGATCGAGCAGCCAGATCATGTGCGCCGCTCCGGCGGCCTCCTGGTGCACGCCCTTGTCCAGCAGGCTCTGCAGGGAGCGCTCGATCTGGCGGGCGTCGTAGCCACAGGCGGTTGGATCGCCGCCGGTCGCCACGAGCATGCCCACGATCCGGCGGCACTTCTCGCAGCGGCCGCAGGGGCGCACGCGTGATCCCTCGAGATGTGTCGCGTGGCAGGAGGTCTGGTGCCGCTGCAGCTCCGGGTAGCGTTCGACGAGCACCTTCTGGATCAGGAGTTCGGAGAGGGGCCGCAGCACCGAGAACTGGCGTACGCACCAGCCCTTGCCGGTGAAGTAACGGGTCAAAGCCTCGTCGAAGTAGCGACTTTGATCGAAGAGGCCGTCGTAATGCGGAATGCCGCGGTGGCGCGCGCGTACCGTCGTGTCGAACTCGTCGCCGATGACCAGGCGGCCGATCCCGCGCTTGCGCAGCAGCGGCAACGCGCCGAACAGGAACACGGCCACCGTCCAAAGTCGTACCGGATACTCGTCGGAGCGCACATCGGCAAAGTCCGATCGAATGAAAGGAAGCTGCCGCAGCATCCAGCTGAAGAGCCGATCGGAGTTGGTCCAGACGCGTGCCGTTCCGGGGACGTTGTCGCGGAAATGGCGATAGGCGTTGAGCGCCGTGTACCAGTGCCGGCCCGATTCGTTGACGAAGATCGCGTGGGGAGAGTGGCCCATCTCCCGCAGCAGCCCGAACGAAAGCAGGCTGTCCTTGCCGCCGCTGGACAGGACCGCTTCCCGCGCGGGGTCCGTTTCCCACCCGCCGGGCGTGCGGTCGTTCGCTTCGTCCGGGAAGGTCAGCCGCGCCGCCAGGTAGTCCTCCTTGCGCTCGAGCGCCAGCCGGGACGGCGGGCCGTGCAGGAACGGGTTGGGCTCGAGGAACTTCTTGACGTAGATCTCCCGCGCCGTGTTGCGCGCCATGCTTTCGAGGAAGCGCCGGTCGCGGGCGTCGAACAGCCCTTCGAAGCGGATCTCGCGGCAGAACAGCCCGTAGTTCAACGCCACCTGGGCGGAGATCATCGAGGCCAGATTGAGCGCCGCGTCGTCGCTCAAGCCGAAGACGTCGTCCTCGTACCGATACGCCAGCTCGAGCGATTCCTTGCGCCGCCCGCGGACCACTCGATAGGAGACGGAGAGTCGGCGCGGCGTCAACACCGGCCGGCCGACCTCGAGTCGGTCCAGCACGACCAGGGACTCGAGTGTCGCAGCGGATTTCCGCCCGGGCACGTCAGCTCCCGGGCTGGGGGACGCCGTGACGGCGGTCGAGGTGCGGCGCCAGCGCGTCGACGACCGCGTCCGTGCCGTCCAGCAGCACGTCGCAGGCGGGCAGGCCGGTCTCCGCGGTGATCGTGCGGCGGGCCTCGGCGATCTCGCGCGGCCCGAGCCCTTCGTGGTTCAGGGTGATCGCAACGACCGGCTTGCCCGAGACGAGCTCCACGGCCTGGATCTGGCGGGGCAGCGGGTGCAGCGGGTAGCCGGGGAACCCGTCGTACTCCAGCCGCGCCGGGGCATGTTGCATGACCACCACGTCGGGGCGCGCCGCGGCGAGGATCTCGTAGCCGCCGGGGTAGGCCGGGTTCATCAGGCTCCCCTGGCCCTCGATCACGATGACGCGCGGGCGCCTGGCGGTCCAGGCGCTCCACACTGCGTGTTCCAGCTCGCCCGCGACGAAGTCGTTGACCAGGGAATCGAGGATGATCACGTGACGCGCGCCTTGCAGCCAGGCGGTCTGCCCCGTGCCGACGAGCTCCGCCGAAGTCCCCCGGGCCTCGAGCGCGTCGACCAGGGCCCAAGCCGTCGTACGCTTGCCGACGGCCGAATCGGTCCCCAGAACGGCGACCTTCAGCGACTGGACCTCTTCGATCTTGCCCGAGAAGAAATGCAGCCGGTCACGCGCGGGCGGCTTGCGCACGTCCCGCAGTTGCACGCGGTACTCCCGCGCCAACGCGGCGAACTCCGCGTCCTCCGACAGGAAGTCGTGCAAGCCCGCATCGACGTTCAGTCCAGCCTCGATGGCCCGACGGACCGCCCCGCGATCCGTTGCCGCCAGCCGGCCGCCGTCCGGCGCGAGTCCGATCACCAGGTGCGAGGCCGGTCGGTTCGCCGCACGGGCGGCGGCCAGCGCGACGTCCAGGTCGGCCAGGACCGGGATGCCACAGGCTCGACCATCGAGCAGCGCGCCGGCGTCCGCCCCGGCCTGCCTGGAATCGACGACCGACAGCACGTCGTAGCGGCGCGTCCGACGCACCAGTCCGTGCGCGGTCTTGCCGTTGGGGGTTCCGAAGGCGCCCTCGCAATAGACGATGGCTCGGCCGTCGGGCGTGCCGGTCACGACTTGCGTCCGGTCAGCACCACGACGTAGCGGTCGCCCGGCAGGGCCTCGCGCCGATGGCGGTCGAGCAGCACGACGAGCCCCGCCGTCGAGGCCGGAAGCACGCTCAGCCCCTGCTTGTCCCGAATATCACGGGCCTGCGTCAGCATGTCCCGATCGCTGGCGTCGCTGGCCCAGCCCGCGGTGCTCCGGATCGCCTCCAGCGCGTGGTCGCCGTCGGACGAGTGCCAGTTGATCAACGGCTCGTTGATCGGGGTTTCGCGGATCGCCGCCGGGTCGAGGTCCTCGCAGCGCTCGAGATTCTTGAGGAACGACCAGACGATGGGGTTCTTTCCATGCGAGGAACCGGCGATCATGCGCGGCATCCTCGAGGTCCGACCGCGACGGAACAGGCTCAGAAAGCCGCGGTGGATGCCGGCCAGCGTCGTGCCATTCGAGACGGGAACGGCGATGGCCGCCGGCGCGTCCCGCAGTTCGTCGTAGATCTCGTAGGCGATTTCACCGTAGGCGCGAAGCTGCAGGGCCGTGTTCGCGCCACCCGGATTGGCGTCGTACAGCTCATCCCGCTCGGCCCGCGCGCGCGACTCTTCGACCGCGCGCTCGTAGTCGCCGGCGATGCGGATGATCTCGGCCTGGGCAGCCTCGATCTCGGCTAGACGCCGCGTGTGGTAGGCCAGCGGGATGTAGACCACGCACCGCAGGCCGGCGGCCCGGACCGCCGAGGCCACCGCCGCCCCGTAGTTACCGCAGGTGGCCACGGTCACGCTGTCGTAGCCGCGGCGCAGCGCGTCTGCCGCCTGGGCGAAGGCGATGCGGTCTTTCTGCGTGCCGGACGGGTTGTCGCCCTCGAATTTGAGGTAGATCTGTCGCAACCCCGCCTCGCGCTCGATGTTGCGGGCCCGCAGCAGCGTCGTGTCGCCGATGTCGGAGTCGACGATGTCCTCGTAGGCTTCCAGACGCTCGTCGATCGGACGCTGCCGGTCCGCGGCGACCCGCTTGTGGGCCGCCAGGTGCTCGCGGTCGGGAGTGGCCACCGAGGGGGCCGCGCCGTCGAGCAAGCTCAGGCCGGCCCCGTTGGCGCCGTCGTTCTGCTTCGAAGGACCTTCGGCTTCCAGGGCAGGATCGGGTAACTTCGACATCATCCGTCCTTCGGCGCGGCCGCGGCCCGCGCCACGTCGATCGTCGTCAGGATACCATCGGCGCGCCGCCGAACGCCGTAGTTCCGAGTGCTGCGCCGGCCTGGCTCAACTCAAAAGGAAGCGGGCCGGCCCCAGGAGCCGGCGAACACGATCTCGACCTGTGGCTTGCGCTCGCGTGGCTCGAGCTCCGCCTCGCGCAGATCCGGCGAGAGCCGCGCGGGGTCGCCCTCGTAGCCCGCGGCGATGGCGGTCAGCGGGTCGTAGCCTGCGGGGACTCCGTAGGTCGAGCGGACGGCCTCCACGTCGATGCCGGCCATCTGGTGCACGCGCAGCCCCAGCTCTTCGGCCTGCAGCGTGAGGTTGGCCGCGGCGAGGCCGATGTCGTGAACCGCCACGCGGTTGGGCTTGTCGTTCTGGCTGAAGGTCCGCTTGGCCACCGTCAACATGAGGACGCCGGCGTCCTTGGCCCACTCCCGGTTGCCCGGCACCAGGCAGCCGAGCATCCGCGCGAACTCGGGGCCCTCCTCCCGGCGCGCCACGAGGAAGCGCCAGGGCTGCTCGTTGAACGACGACGCGGCCCAGCGGGCGGCTTCGAGCAGCGAGCGGATCGCCGTCGCGGGCACCGGCCGCCCATCGAAGGCCCGGGGGCTCCAGCGCTGGGCGATCAGGCGGTGGACGGGGTAGGCGGTCTCGGCCGTCTTGTCCATGGGGCCTCCGCGTGCGGCTAGGTCCGTGGTTGGGGCGGCACTATTTCTTCTTTATTCTTCTTCTTGCGCCGCGGAGTCTGCGCCAGCGCGCTGGCTGCGGCGGTCTTGCCGGCCTGGGTGGCGGTCGGGTTTCGCAGCGTCTTCGCGGCCGCCGTGGCGGCGGCCTTCCTGGTCTGCTTGGGCTTGCTCCGCGACTTCTTCGGGGCCATGAGGCCTCCTTCCGGACGAGCGGCGTCCGGTCCGACAAGGGTACTACAGCGCGACGCCGGCCCACGGCCCGGAGGGAGCCAGTGCTGGTTCAGCTTGAACCTCGGCCCGCGGTTTCGAACTGAACCACTGCCAGGGGCCCGGTGCTGTAGCATCGGCGGCAGGCACGCCGCTCGGCCGGCCGCGCGTCGTCCGCGGGGCGTGCCGCGGGACAGGGAGGTGCGCATGCGTGGGGTGTTCGTTGGGGCCCGCCGCCAGTTCGGCGTCGCCATCCTGCTCTGGGCCGGCCTGCCGGGAGCCGGCGCGGCCCCCGCGCAAGAAGCTGCGGCGCGCCGGCCCCCCGCATGTCCTGCTCCGGACGCGCCGCGCTCGAGATCTGAGGCCCAAGGCTCCACTCCCAACATCGTCTTCATCCTGGTGGACGACTTGCGCTGGAACGCCCTCGGCTGCACGGGCCACCCGTTCGTGCGGACGCCGCACATCGATCGCCTGGCCAAGGAAGGCGCGCTTTTTCGCAACGCCTTCGTGACCACCCCCCTCTGCTCGCCCAGCCGCGCCAGCTTCTTGACCGGACAGTACGTCCGCACGCACGGGATCCGGGACAACGGGGACAACGGTCCACGCAGCCACCAGCTCGTGACGTTCCCCCGCCTGCTGCACGATTCCGGCTACGAAACCGGCTACGTCGGCAAATGGCACATGGGGCATGACGGTTCGCCGCGTCCCGGATTCGACCGCTGGGTCAGCTTCGAGGGCCAGGGCCAGCATGTCGATCCGACGCTCAACCTCGATGGCGAAGCGCGGCCGGTGCAGGGGTATCTGACGGATATCTTGACCGACTACTCGGTCGAGTTTCTCCGTCGCCCGCGGACGAGACCGTTCTGCCTCTACCTGGGCTACGGCGCAGTGCACGGGCCCTTCGTTCCGGCGGAGCGACACCAGACGCTGTATTCAGATCGGCCGATCCCGCGCACGCCGAACGCGCGGGACAAGAACGAGGGCAAGCCCGCGCTGAACCGGCCGATCGACAACGAGCCGACTCCCGGACCGGGGCGCCGCAAGCGTGACGAGACGATCCGAAATCAGCTACGGATGCTGGCGGCCATCGATGAGGGCCTGGGCAAGATTCTGGACGCGCTCACCGAAAACTGTCGATTGGATGACACGATGGTCGTGTTCACGAGCGACAACGGCTTCTTCTGGGGCGAGCACGGTCTCGGCGACAAGCGCTGGGCCTACGAAGAGTCGATCCGCATCCCCCTCTTGGTGCGCCTACCGGGACAGGTGCGGGCCGGCACGCGGATCGACGCCATGGCCCTGAACGTCGACATCGCGCCGACTTTCCTGGAGCTGGCCGGGAGCGCGCGGCCGCGCGACATGCAGGGAGAGTCGCTGTTGCCCTTGCTCCGCGGGCAGGGGACGTCCCGGCGCGAGTCCGTGCTGCTCGAGTACTTCATGGAGCCGCGCTATCGACGCGCGCCGACCTGGCAGGCCGTCCGGACCGAGCGCTGGAAGCTGATCCGCTACCCGCAGTTGGCAGGCGCCGACGAACTCTACGATCTTCGCGAAGATCCGGGCGAGATGGAGAACCGCCTCGCCGATCCGGCGGCCGCAGCAACGTTGAAACACCTCCGCGCGGAGCTCGACCGGCTGCTGCTGGAGACGAACGCTTCGGACTCGAACCCTGAGCCGAACTAGCGGAACCGGACCGCCCTCCTGTCCGCTGGACGCCGAAGCGACCAGGCTATTCGCGGTCGATGGACTCCCTCTTTGGGTTCGACGACCGACCTCCAGGTGACGCGGCGAATCGGCTGTAGAGCGTGGGCAGGACCAGCAGGGTCAATAGCGTCGAGGTCACGAGACCTCCGATCACGACGGTCGCCAGGGGCCGTTGCACCTCGGCCCCCGCGCCGGTCGCCAGGGCCATCGGAATGAAGCCGAACGACGCGACCATGGCTGTCATCAGTACGGGGCGCAGTCGAGTTCGCGCGCCCTCCACCGCCGCGCTGTCGGGATCGAGGGCCTTCGAGCGCCTCTGCTCCACATAGGAAACGAGCACGACGCCGTTGAGGACGGCGACGCCGAACAACGCTATGAAACCGACCCCCGCCGACATGGAGAACGGATAGCCTCGCAGCGCCAGGGCCACGAGTCCCCCGCTGATGGCTAGCGGGACGTTGAAGTAGATCAGTGTCGCCAGACGGACGGATCCGAACGTCGAGTACAGCAGCACGAAGATGAGCAGCAGAGCCAACGGGACCAGCAACGCCAGGCGAGCCGACGCGGCCTGGAGATTCTCGAACTGGCCGCCCCAATCGACGGTCCAGCCGGGTGAGATTTCCACGCTGTTCTCGACCGCCTGCCGCGCCTCGGCAACGAATGACGCGAGATCGCGCCCGCGGACGTTGGCCTCGACGTTGATCCGGCGGCTGACGTTGTCCCGGCTGATCTGAGCCGGGCCATCCTCGACCGTGATTTCGGCGATCTGGGTCAATGGGATCAAACGCCGCGCTCCTCCGGGCGCCACCGGCGGGCCGGCCACGCGGAGATCGCGGATGCGCTCGAGGTTTTGTCGGACGCTGTCCGAGAAGCGCAGTTGCAGGGCAAAGCGCTTCTGACCCTCCAGCACGACACCGGCGCCCTTGCCACCGACGGTCTCGACGACGTCGAGTACGTCCAGAGCGTTGATTCCATACCGGGCGACGGCCTCCCGGTCGACCTTCACTCGAAGCACGGGTAGTCCCACGGTCTGCTCCGCCTTGACGTCTGCTGCCCCCGGAACGCTCTGCAACACGCGAACGACGTCGTCGGCCGTATCTTTCAAGCGCGCGATGTCGTCGCCATAGATGTGGACGGCAACATCCGAGCGGACGCCTGAAATCAACTCCGCGACCCGCAGCTCGATCGGTTGCGAGAAGCTGACGATGGCTCCCGGCACGTGCGTTTCCACGATCTCGCTGATGGCGAGGACCAGCTCCTCCTTGCTCTTGAAACGCCATTTCTGCCTTGGCTCGAGGATGATGTAGGTATCGGAGATCTCGACGCCCATCGGATCGGTGGCGATCTCGGCCCTGCCGGTCCGGGAGACGACCGTCACCACCTCATCGGGGAACTCGTCGAGCAGCGCCGCTTCGGCCACGGTGCTGATCTCGTTGGATTGCTCGAGCGAGATCGACGGCAGCCTCCAGATCTGCATGGCGATCGCCCCCTCGTCCAGCCGTGGGATGAACTCGGCGCCCAGGAAGGGCACCAGCCCGAGGCTCGCGACGAACACGCCCAGGGCGGCGGCGACCGTCACGACCTTCCAGCGCATGGCTCGGTCGAGCGCGGGCAGATACAGGCGTTTGGCCCAGCGGAAGAGAATCGGCTCTTTTTCGGAGACACGCTTCAAGAAAATGCTGGCCAGCACCGGAATCAAGGTCAGCGCCAGGACCAGCGATGCCGCGAGAGCGAACACGACCGTCAGCGCCATCGGGCGGAACATCTTGCCCTCGACGCCCCGCAAGGCCAGGATCGGCAGATAGACGACGATGATGATCCCGACAGCGAAGACCACGGGACGGGCGACCTGGTGTGCGGCGGCGCGCACCTTTTCGAGGTGCGGCGTGTCATGGTCGTTCCGCCGCTCGTGCAGCACCCGCATGATATTGTCGACCATCACCACCGAGCCATCCACGATCAGCCCGAAATCGATGGCGCCGAGGCTCATGAGGTTGCCGGAGAGTCCCACCTGCCGCATGGCCGTGAACGCCACCAGCATCGAGAGCGGAATCGCCGAGGACACGATGAGTCCGCCGCGCAAGCTGCCCAACAGCAACAGCAGCACGACGATGACCAGCAGGCCTCCCTCGACGAGATTCGTGGCGACGGTCGTGATGGTCCGGCGCACCAGCTCGGTGCGGTCGTAGAACGTGTCGATCGTGACGCCCGCGGGCAGCGTCCTCTTGATCTGCTCGATCTTCTGCTTGACGTCGTTGACCACGACACGCGAGTTCTCGCCCATCAACATCATGACGATCCCGACCACGGCCTCCCCGCGTCCGTCACGGGTCACGGCGCCCTGGCGAATCAAGGGCGCGAACTCCACCGTGGCCACGTTCCGCACGGTGACCGGAGTCCCGGACTCGTCGTGCGACAGGACGATGTTCGCGATGGCGTCGAGGCTGGTCACGAGGCCCTCGCCGCGAACCAGGTATTGCTCGCCCTGGTGCGCGATGTACCCACCACCGACGTTGCGGTTGTTGGCTTCGACCGCTTCGAAGACGTCACGTACCGCGAGGCCGTAGGAGACCAGGGCCTCGGGATCGAGCGTCACCTGGTAGGTCTTGAGTTCGCCTCCGAACGAGTTGACCTCGACGATTCCAGGCACCGACCGGAGCTGGTAGTTGACGAACCAGTCGAGGATCGTCCGCAGCTCCATCGGCGTGTGACAGGCCTCGGTGTCGGGCTGGCCGGCGGCGCAGGGCGTGTCGCTCTTGACCTCGAATTGGTAGATCTCACCCAGGCCCGACGAGATGGGTCCCATCTCGGGCTCGCCGTATCCTTCGGGGATCCGATCCCGGGCCGCGCCCAAGCGCTCGGCCACGAGCTGTCGGGCCCAGAAGATGTCCGTGCCCTCCTCGAAGACGACGGTCACGACGGAGAGCCCGAACTTCGATACGGAGCGGATCTCCTCGATCCGCGGCAGGCCGCTCATCGCGGTCTCGACCGGGAACGTGATGAACTGCTCCACCTCTTCGGGGCCCAGGCCCGGACTGTTGGCGAGGATCTGCACCTGGACGTTCGTCACATCCGGAACTGCGTCGATGGGCAGCTTGCGCAGCGATTCGAATCCCACGGCAATCGCCACGAGCCACAGCACGATCACGAGGAAACGGTTGTCGATGGAAACGTCGATGATGCGATCAATCATGGGTGTGTTCCTCAGTGTGAATGGCCGCCACCCATGGCCGCTTTCGACGCCTCGGACCGGACCAGGAACGCCCCCTCGACGACCACCTCGTCCGTCGGATCGAGACCCGAGAGAATCTCGACGAATCCTCCGGCGGAGCGTCCCACCGTGACTTCGTGGCGCGCGAAGCGGTTGCTTCCGAGCGGCACGAAAACCACGAACTCCGCTCCGTCTCTCTGAACGGCGCTGGCCGGTACGACCAGCGAGGGCTCCAGATCCGCCGATTCGAAGTGCGGGTCGGACAGGGTGACCCGCGCGAACATACCGGGCCGCAGCTTGTGCTCAGGGTTGTCGACGTCGATCCGAGCGCGGACCGTTCGCGTGGCGGCGTCCACCTGGTCGCTGAGGTACGAGACCTGTCCGACGAAGAGCGTGCCCGGGTAGGCGTCCACGCCAACCGAGACATCGTCTTCGAGGTGGACGTTCCTCAGATCCTGCTCGTAAACGTCTATCCAGATCCAGACGTGGCCCAGGTCGGCGATCGTGAACATGTTGCGCTCGGGCGCGACCAATTCGCCGACGGTCACGTGTTTTTCGACGACGCGGCCCGCAAGCGGCGAGCGCACAGGCAGCAGCGAGGTCCCGCCGCCATCGTAGCTCAGCGTCTGCATCTGCTCACTCGTGAGCCCGTAGAGTTGCAGGGTCTGCTCGCTGTGCCTGAGCCGCGCAACGGCCTCCAGATGGGCGGCCTTGGCGACGAGCATCTCCTTCTCCGAAGCGATGCGCTCGGCGAACAACCCCTCTTCGCGTTCGAAGTTCTGCCGCGAAAGCTCCTCGTGAGCCTTGGCCTGCAGGTAGTCCGACTCCGCCTGTCCCAGCTCGATGGAGTCGATGATCGCCAAGACCTGGCCCTTTTGGATCTTGTCTCCCAGGTCGGCCTGGACGGTCTCAACCCGCCCGGGGATCCTCGGGGTCACGTGGGCCAGCCGGTCCTGCTCGAAGTCGACCTTGCCCGTGGTCAGAAGCTCGGCCGGAAGCAGGCGCAGGGATACGGCGGCCGTGCGGATCGTGACGCGCTCGAGCATCTCCGGGCGCAGTTGGACCACGCCTGCTTCGCGAGAGCCCTCAGGGCCGGCGGGTTCCGGGGAGCGAGACTCTTCTCGGTGGTCCTCATGGCCGTCGCGGTGGTCGGGAGAGTGATCCGAGCAGGCAGCCAGGAACAGGATCGGCAGCAACAGTGGTAGCGTTGCGCGTCTGACAGCGTAGGTGGGGCAGGTCATGGCTGTGACTCCTGCTCATTGATCGTTGCAGAGACGCCGCAGGCCAGATCGAACTCGATGCCGGCAAGCCGGGCGTCGGTGACGGTGTCGATGTAGTCGCGCTGGGCATCGACGAACTCCCGGCGGAAGACCAGAACTTCGGTCCAGCTCGTCTTCCCGGCCTCGAACGAGCGTTGCAGGAGGTGCAAGTTCTCTTCGAGCGTGCCCAGGACTTGTCGTTCCAGATTCAGGCTCGCCGCGTGGGACGCGTGATAGCGGGCCAGCGATGCTGCGACCTCCTGACGGATTCGAAGCTGAGCGGCTGCCGTACTCGCCAGCGCCTCGCGGTGAGCTCCCAGGGCCTCGGCGATCCTCCCCTGGTTGCGATTGAAGACAGGGATCCGCACCTTGACGCCGCCGCCGAGAAGGCGATTGGTTCCGTCCTCGCGGGCGTAGAAGCCCTCGACTTCGAGGTTCGGAATCGCCTCGCGGCGAGACAGCTCGATCCGGGCACGAGCGGCCGCCGTGGCGCTGCGAAACGCCTGCAGGTCCGCGCGGCGCTCTTCGGCGGCGGCAAGCAGCTCCGGCAGCGGCGGAAGTCGTCGCGGCGGGAGGTCGAGGTTTCCATCGAGCTCGGGTGGCTGCACGGGGTCCAGGCCCACGATTTCAGCCAGGGCCGACCGGGCGACATCGTACGCGCCGTCCGCGAGAGTCAGGTCGCGCTCGGCCCGGCCCACCTGCACCTGGGCCAGATTGACCTCCATCTGGGCCGCCGCGCCGGAATCGAGTCGCTTGCGGGCCACCTCGGCGAGGGATCGGGCCAGCTCCGCGTTGGCCCGCTCGACTTCCCGCAGCTCGCGCAGGCGCAGGGCCTCGACGAAGACAGCCTGGACTCGGGCGGCGAGCAAGCGCTCCTCGCGCCGCAGCCCGGCACGGGCCACGTCCAGTCCGGAGGCCGCTTCAGCCGCGCGCCAGCGCCGCTGGCCCCCGATCTCGATCTCCTGTCCGAGCCTGATCCCGCGGTCGGTTGTCGAGTCGCCGTTCGACCGTTGATGGGCTTCCAGCGCAAGCTCCGGGTTGAAGAGATAGGTCTTCGCGGCGAGCAGCCGACCCTCGGCCTGCTCGACCTGGGCTTGGCCGGCCCGCACCCGCGGACTTCCAGCGAACGCCTCTTCCAGCGCCTGCTGGAGCGTCAAGCGCCGCGCTGGGCCGTCCGCGGCCTGGACTCGAGGAACCAGGACGAGACCGGCAAGAACCGCGGCACATGTTGCGCCGCACGCACGCAGAAAGAAGATCATGAATCCGCCCTCGTGGTTCGAGAACCTGGCAGGCCGCCTCTTGGTGCGGTGATCCACGCCAGAGGCGCGTAACTCGAGAAAGCCGGCTGGCGGACCAGCAGAACATTCTCACAACGCCGTGAGATCAGGTCTTCGGTTACTGAGAGAGGCTACGCGCGAGGCGGGTGGTAGACGCTATCGGGGGAGGTGATCGCCGGCGGGTGGACCTCGGCGAGGACCACGAACGAGTAGGGGGTCAGCGACCCATCGCATGACGTCGATTGCGCTTGGAGGAAGCTGGCGCTCGTGCAACAGGAACAAAGGTGCACGGCAGCCGTGCAACCATGCTCGGGTCCGGGTGAATCATGATGGTCGCCGTCCGGCGCGCCGTGCGCGGAGTGGCCTTCTTCGAGGTAATGCGCGAGGTTCTCGAGGAGTTCACCCACTCCCGGCGCGAGGACCCACGGAAGCAACACCACGATTCCAACGGCCATGCAGCGCTTCATCACGGCCAAGTATAGGTTCCCGCGCCCTGGACTGTCGAGCTCGCCGGTCCTCGGTTATGGTTCGATTCGGGCCTCGGTCCGCGGACGCTCTGAGCGTGCGCCCGGTTCTTCCTTACCGCGGCTTGCGGGCCGACAGGTCGAGCGCCACGATCCGGGACTCGTCCCGCACGTAGAGCGTCGTCCCGATCAGCGTGGGCGGCGTCCAGGTCGGCTTGTCGTTGATCGAGGCCCGCGTGATGACTTTCATGCCCTGGCCGTCCAGCTGGACCAGCGCCAGGTCGCCGTCGTGATCGAGCAGCAGGAAGTCGTCGCCGACGCGCAGCAGGTTGGCCTGGGCGAAGCCCCGCTCCTTCCAGGCCTGGCTCCCGTCGTCGAGCGAGGTCGCCGTCACGAAGCTGGCAGAGTCGCCCACGGAGGCGAAGACCCACTTGCCGGAGCGCACGGCGTTCGAGTGCGCGATCTGCGTGGTCTCCGTCTTCCATACCCGTCGGTCGTCGGCGCCGGCGGCGGGGTCGATGAGGATGCTGCCGGCCTGCGCCGCCGAGATGAAGATCCGACCTTGCTCGTCCACCACGGGCGAAGTCAGGATCGTGCCCCACTGGTTCTTGAGCTCCTGCGACCAGAGCGTCTTGCCGGTCCCGGCATCGAAACCGGCCAGCCGGCCGCTCACCGGGGTGACGATCTGCTCCTGGCCCCCGGAATCCACAAGCCGCGGCGAGCCGTAGCTGCCCTCGAACTCGCGGTTCATCCAGGCGAGCTTGCCGGAGGCGAGGTCGAAGGCCAGCAAGCCGCCGGCGACCACCACGACGTTCGTGCCCGCTGCCAGCGGACTCGTGGCGTGGCCGAAGTATGGAATCTCCACCTCGAAGGCCTGGCCGAGATCGGCGGACCAGCGTGGCTTGCCCGTCTTCGCGTCGAGACATTGGAGGTGCCCCGTGAATCCAAGCGTGACGAGCTGGCCCTCGATCAGGAGCGGCGTTGCATTCGGCCCCTTGCCGTACTCGGTGCTCAGCGCCTCGCTCTTCGGCACCGGGGCGGCGTAGCGATGCTGCCAGACGGTTTTGCCACTCCGGGCGTCGAGCGCGATGACGATCTCGTCGTCTCCTTCGCGGAACATCGTGTAGAGGCGCTTCTTGTCGCCGACGATCGACGCGAAGCCGTTGCCCAGGGGTCGGTCCCACAGCCGCCGCGGTCCGTTCTCGTCCCACTCCCGGGACAGCTCGCGCGCCGCGACGGTGAAGTCGCGCCCGGGCCCGCCCCACTGCGGCCAGCCTTCGCCCGCCGCCGCACCGCCGACCATCGACGTCGCGATCAGGGCCCAACAGCAGATTCCGTGACGACTCATCGGTTGCTCCTTCGCCTGACCGTCGCGTCGGGCCCGGCCCGCTCACGATACCGCAGTTCAGCGCCCTCGGCCCAGGGGCGGCACCGTCCCGCCACGTTGGTGTGCTACCGTGGCTGCGTGGCGGGGGCCTCCCGCCGCGACTCGGCGCCAGCCAGGGGTTCAGCCGGATGTGGGACGAACTCGTCACCGGCCACGAAGTCGGCCTCGCCATCCGTCTCGGTTTCTCGTTGCTGTACGGCTTTCTCATCGGGATCGAGCGCGAGTCGCGCGGAAAGCCGGCCGGGATCAGCACGCACTGTCTCGTCATCGGTGGCGCGGCCTTGTTCACCTCTCTTTCACTGGCAGTCGATCCGAACAGCCCGGCGCGCATCGCGGCGCAAGTCATCACCGGCATCGGCTTTCTCGGCGCCGGCATGATCCTCAAGGGCAATGGAGGCGCGATCACGAATCTCACGACCGCCGCGGCGGTCTGGTTCGCGGCCGCCATCGGTATGGCGGTCGGCTTTGGCTGGTACCTTGTCGCCGGGATCGCCTCGGTTTATGCCATCGTCGTGCCGCGAATCCCCCACATCTCGAAAATGGTAAAAACACCGGACCCGTAGTCCCCTGAGCGGGCACCGGCTTGCGGAGATAGGGCTGTCTGTCCATCCTAATCCCTCCGGTACTGCAACGGAAATGAAGGAGAACCATGAGCAGCGTTGCCAGAGTCACCGAGATCATCGCGTCGTCTCGAACCGGCTTCGACGACGCGGTCAAGAAGGGCGTACAACGCGCCGTCAAGACTTTGAAGAACGTGAAGGGCGCCTGGATCGAGAGCCAGAAGGTCGTGGTGGAGAAGGGGAAGATCACCGAGTACCGCGTGAACATGCGCGTGACGTTCGTCCTGGAGTGACTGCCAGGAGCCTGACGCCGCAGCTCGCGCGGCCGGAGACGCGTCGTTGAAGTCCGTTCGCACCGCGTCCGCGCGCCGACCCGGGGTCCAGATTCCGGTCGGGGGCCTGCTGGTCCTGGGCGGGCCCCCGCTCGAAGGCAAGGGCGTGCTGGCCGCTCGCCTCACGGAGTGGCTCCCGTTCGCGATCAAGATCGAGACCGTGGACCATCTGACCCACGAGGACGAACTCTGGTGCCGCGACGGACCGACGGAACCGGCCGTCAAGGATCCCCTGCCCGGCATGCTGGCGCTGGCGCGTCGCATCTGGGACGGGAGGCAACCGGCGGAGCCCCCGGTCATCGTCCTCGCGGCCCGCTGTGCCACGCCCGGCGCCAGGTCGCGCGCCGCGGCGACGGCGCGCGCCGCCGGAATGAAATTCCTGTTCGTCGAGGTGCGATCGAGCCAGATCCGTGCGCTGCGTCGCATCACGGTCGCGGGGCTCTCGTCGGGGCAGACGGTCTCCCGCATCGAGCTTTACGAAAAGATTCTCGCGCGATACCAGCCGCTGAGCGACGCGGAGACGCGGCGGTTCCGGAGTGTCCGTCTCAAGCGGGCGCTGGGGAACCTGGAAGGGGCCCTGGAGCGCGTGCTGCGGGCCTGGCGCACGGGCTAGCCAGCCCGGTGTGGGACCCCGGACTCGCTACTTCGCGATCCGCACGTCGAACACCGGGGCCTCGACCAGATGAAATGTCGCCGAGGCCAGGGAGACGCGGCCACCCGTCCGCTCCAGCTCCTCGAGGATGCGGGTGAACAGTCGGTCCTTGCTCGCGCGGCGCCGCTTGTAGTCCACCACGTAGCGGACCGTGAACTCCAGCCAGTTGTCGTTCGCGATCAAGGTCACCATCGGATCGATCCGCGCGTCCTCGACCATGTACCGGTTGACCAGCGAGGCCCAGGCGCTCTTGGCATCTCCGGCAAAACCGCTCAGCAGCTCGCCCGCGACCCGCTCCAGAATCTCGCGGGCCAGGCGGATGTCGCTGCCGTACTTGACCGGTACCGTGATCTCGTCCCACAGGAAGGGGAAGTCGCCCGAGTAGTTGAAGACGGGCTCCTTGAATACGAAGCTGTTGGCGACCATGACGACCCGGCCGTTGTACAGGTCTCCCTTGACCCACTGTCCGCACTCCATCAGGGTCGTGCGCAGGACCCCGATGTCGATCACGTCCCCCACGATCCCGCCGAGCTGGACCCGGTCACCTGTCTTGAAAAATCGCGCCAGGAAGATGGCGAGCCAGCCCGCGACGCTGGCGACGACCTCTTGGAGCGCGAACGCGATTCCGGCGCCGGCCACGCCGAAGGCCACGGTCAACCCGCCCAGCTTGTCGCTGAACACCACGCCGAGGAGCAGGAAGCCGCCGATGTAGCCCAGCACGCTGATCAGCTTCCGCACGCGGTATCGCGTCTCTTGTTCCTTGATGTGGCGCCGGAGGGACCGCTGGAGCAGCTTGACCAGCGTCATCAGGACGAGGAGTCCGACGACCAGAAAGACGAGCTTCCCCACCAAGGGATCGAGCAGCCAGCTCGCGAGAAGCGATCCGGGATCCGACACGGGCGCCTCATCCATCGAAATCACCTCGCCCATCCCTGCTCCACGTCAATGTCCCGGGCCCGTCGCCGAGCCCGTTCCGTCCGCTCCGCCGACCGACCGCACGCGAAACGCGGGCGGCTCGTATCCGGCGGGCCGCTCGCCCGCCGGGACGGTGACCTCGTTGCCGTCCCGCAAGGCCCGGTAGTGCGGCGACATGATCTCGACGCCCGCGGCGTTGAACTTGTCCTGGATGTTCTGGTGCAGCTCGTGGTAGATCACCGCCTGCTTGCTCGCCTCCCGCGTGTAGGCGTTGATCTGGTACGAGACGTAGAAGTCGTCCAGGCTCGTCTGCAGCACGAAGGGCTTGGGGGCTTCGAGGATCATGCTCGTGGATCGAGCCGCACCGAGGAGCAGCTCGGTAACCGTCCGCCATGGCACGTCGTAGCCGATGGTCACCGTCGTGTGGACGATGAGGCCGGGTCCCTGGGCCAGCTCCGTGTAGTTCACGATGTGGCTCCCGAGGATCGCGGCGTTGGGGATCGTGATCTCCTCGTTCTTGATCGTGACCACTTTCGTCGAGAGCATTCCGTGGGACACGACGTCGCCCACCGTGTCGCCGATCTTCACGCGGTCCCCGACTGAAAACGACCGGGAGTAGGTGAGCACGAGCCCGGCCACCAAGTTCCCGATCGCGCCGGAAGAGCCGAGGGACAGCATGAGGCCGACGAACAGCGAGACGCCCTGGAAGGCGGGCGAGCCGGCACCCGGAAGATACGGGAGGATCACCACCAGGCCCAGGAGCCAGATCAGCGCGGAGAGGATCTGGCGCGTGGGTTGCGCCAGCTCGCTGTGCAGCCCCGGGATCACCAGGACGCCTCGGCCGACGGCGTCGAAGAGAAAGCGGACGAAACGATTGATGTAGAAGACGACGATCAGCGTCAGGACGATCGTGACCAGATTCGGGACATACCCGATGATCCCCTGGAGCGTCCGGGCCAGAACGCCGAGCACGAACTGAGCGGACGCGCGGCCGTAGGGCTGCGTCCAGGGGAAGAGGGCCAGGATCGAGGAGAACCCGACGTACCCCAGCAGGAACAGCGCACCCACCCGCAGTAGCCGCACCAGGGTGAGCGCGCCCTTGACCATGGCCTCGGCCGACAGCAACTCGAGGCCGCGCAGCCGGAGCCCGCGGATCACGGTTCCCTTCCAACCTTCGACGCGACGCGCGAGCCGCCTCGCGCCGCGGAGCACGAGCCGCCCCAGGACGATCAGCAGGGCCAGCACCAGCAGCGTCAGGCCCGCGGACAGGGCGAGGCGCTTGGGGCCCCGTGCCTTGCGGTCCAAGTCAATGGCGGACCCCAGGGCGCGCGCCACCCTATCGGCCGCCAGAGCCGGCGTCTCCCGATCTTCGTCCGGAAGATCGGCGACCAGGATCGTGAACAGCACGCGCTCGCCCGAGAGAACCCGGTACTGGCCATCGCCTTCACGCATCTGTATCTGCCCGGCGTCGAAACCGGAGGCCTTGACGACCTCGCGGATCCGCTCGCTGGCCGCCTTCGCCCGCTCCTCGGCGCTGAAAGCACCCAGAGGGGAACGGATGCGGAAGATCTCACGGCCCGCGACGAGCAGCGGAAACCCCTCTTGCGGCGGAGTTTCCTCCGGAGCCTCCGCGGCTTCGACGGGTCTCACGACCTTTGGCAAGATGTCCCCGGGTGTTTCGAGGATCTCGCCGGGCGCCGAGCCACCGCTGGTCTGAGCGGATGTCGCGAGGGAGAGCACCAGGCACAGCAGCCCTGCCAGTGACTCGAACACCGAGGGACGGCGGCGTGCGATCAAGATCGGCCCCTCCAAACTCGAAGAGATAGCCGGACGCCCCGCCGACCGAGATCTCGGTTGCGTGCGGGAAGCGGCCAAGGCTACCACAGCGGGTTCCTGGAGGCACTGGGGGAACGGCCACCAGCTCGGTTCGGAGCGCTTCGCAACGCGCGGCGTCGGGCGGGGTGTTCTAGGATGGGACCTCGGAGGGTCCGATCCATGAGCCACCGCAGCTTCCGTTTCACGCGGCAGAGCGCGGGCTGCTGCGTCCTCGTGCTGCTCTCCGCAATGCCCTGGTTGGCGGTCGGCCCGGCGCTGGCGCAGGAGGCTCAGCCCAACGCCGACGAGGCGCCGATGGTCGAGGAGGCTATTGCGGAGCACGTTCCCGCATTCATGCTCGACGTCCGGGTGTTGGAACTCAGGCTCTGGCAGTGGCTCGGACTGCTAGTGCTGGCGCTGGTCGCCGGGCTCGCGTCCTGGGTCATCGTCGCCTTGCTGTACCGACTGTTCGGTCCGCTCGCCACGCGCACGAGGATGGTGATCGACGACCGGCTGCTCCGCGGACTGCTGTCACCGCTGCGGCTGATCGCCGCCGTCACGGTGTTCAAGGTCGGCGCGGTCTTCCTCGAGCTGACCGACCCCGCCTACGACCTGCTCGGCCGGCTGGAGCTGGCGCTGACCGTTGCGGGGATCACCTGGATGGCCGTGCGCAGCGTGGACGTGTTGTTCAGCGTCGCCCAGGCGCGCCTCGAGGAGACCGATCGCGCGGCGGCCATCGCGGTCCTGCCGCTGGGACGGAGCGCGGCAAAGGCTTTCCTGATCGTCGTGGCCCTGTTGGCCGTCGTGCAGAATCTCGGCTTCAACGTCACCGGGCTGATCGCCGGGCTCGGCGTGGGCGGCATCGCCGTGGCGCTCGCAGCGCAAAAGACGCTGGCCAACCTGCTGGGTGGCGTCTCGCTCGTCGCCGATCAACCCGTGCGCGTCGGCGACCAGTGCCGCCTTGGCGGCGGGCAATCGGGCATCGTCGAGACGGTCGGCTTGCGCTCGACGCGCGTCCGCACGCTGGACCGGACGCTGGTGACGATCCCCAACGCCGAGTTCTCGGAGATTCAGATCGAGAACTTCGCCGCGCGCGACCGCATCCGCCTGCACGCCGTGCTCGGCCTACGCTACGAGACGAGCCCCGATCAGCTGCGTTACGTGCTGGCCGAGATCCGTAAACTGCTGATCGCCCACCCGATGATCACGCGGGAGCCAGCCCGCGTCCGCTTCGTCAACTTCGGCGCGCACTCGCTCGATCTGGAGCTCTTCGCCTACGTCGCCACCACCGATCACAACGAGTTCCTGCAGGTCCGCGAGGACATCTTCCTGAAGCTGATGGATATCGTCTCGGCATCCGGCACCGGCTTCGCGTTCCCGTCGCAGACCCTGTACCTGGGCCGCGACGGCGGCCTCGACGCGGACGCGACCGAGCGCGCCGAGCAGCGGGTCCGCGACTGGCGCGAACGCCACGAGCTGCCCTTCCCCGACTACTCCGCGCGGACGAGCGCAAGCCCCGACGATCCCGGAGGTTCGACGCGGACGTGAGCGTGGGCGCGGACGCCGGCCGGCCGGGGGGCCTGGTCGGCTGGTACCATCTGGCCGTCGCTCGGGTCCCGGGCGGACGCCGGCGGCCGAGAACCGGCAACCGGAGGTCGGGCAGCGACGTTGTAGGTAGTGCTCGAGGATGTCGAGGCGGAGGATGAGGGGCATGGGCATCCCGTTTCGTTGGGGGATCTGGACCCTGGGCCTGTGTCTTGTCACCGCCAGCGGGTGTGGCGGGGAGTCCGACGCGGGAGGCGGGGGGGGCGCCGGGGCGACCCAGGCCGTCCAACCGGTCGAGGAAGCCATCGCCGTCAAGGTCGGACCCGTCGAGCGCGACTCGCTCTCGGCGCTCTACTCGACCAGCGCCACGCTGCGGGCCGACAAGCGGGCCACGGTCACGGCGCGGACGCAAGGCGTGATCCGCCGGCTGCTGGTCGAAGAGGGTGACTGGGTCGAGGAAGGCCAGCCCATGGCCGTCCTCGAGGACCGCGAGCAACGCATCGCCTTCGAGCAGGCGGAGGCCAACGCCGAGACCCAAGGGCGCGAGTTCGAACGCTCCGAAGCACTCCACGCCCAAGAACTCCTGAGCGAGGAGCAGTACGAGATGGCCCGTCGCGAAGCCGTCGACGCCAGGCACGTGGCCGACCTCGCGGAGCTGACGCTCTCGCGCACGGTCATCCGCGCCACATTCTCGGGGCGCGTGCTCGCACGGCAGCTCGACGTGGGCGCCACGGTGACTGACGGCACGGCGGTCTACGACATTGCCGATCTCGACCCGCTGTATGCCGACGTGCAGGTTCCCGAGCGGCACGTGGCCCAGCTCGCCACCGGACAGACCGTGCGGCTGACCACCGGGTCGAACGGCGACTCGCTGGAAGCCCGGGCCCGGATCGAGCGCATCGCCCCGGCTGTCGACCCAACCACCGGAACCGTCAAGGTCACGGTGGCCGTGAAGGAGACGGACGGGCTGCGTTCTGGAAGCTTCGTCCGCGTGGGCATCGTCACCGACACCCACGACGACACGTTGGTCGTCCCCCGCTCGGCGCTCGTGGCCGAGGGTCGGCGCTGGCACCTGTTCCGCCTGAAGCAGGACGACGAGCGGCGGGTCGAGCTGATCGAGGTCACCCTCGGTTTCGAGGAGGGAGACCGCGTCGAGATCCTCGAGGCGGCCAAGCTGGAGCGGCCTTTCCGCGAGGGTGACCGCGTCGTGACCACGGGCGCCTCGTCGCTGTCCGATGCCTCGATCGTGCAGGTCCTGAGCGACGAGCCCACCAGGGAATCCGAGCAGCTCCCCGACGGCACAGAGCAATCCCGCAACGACGGCCACGAGGGGCAAGGTGTCGCTGCCTGAAGCCTCCGTCCGCCGCCCGGTCACGGTTTTCGTGGCTACCGTCGCGCTGACGATCTTCGGCGCGCTGGCCTTCTACAACATCCCGGTCGAGCTGCTGCCCGACCTGGCCTACCCCACGCTCACCGTCCAGACGGTCTATCCCGACGCCGCGCCAACCTCGGTGGAGCAGTTCGTCACGCGACCGCTCGAGGAAGCGCTGGGGGTCATCGCGGGCGTGCGCGAGATGCGCTCCGTCTCGCGCGTCGGGCTGTCCGAGATCGTGCTGGAGTTCGAGTGGGACGAGAGCATGGACTTCGCGGCGATGAACGTCCGCGAGAAGCTGGGGCTCGTGGAGCTTCCGCGCGAGGCGGAGCAGCCCCGCGTGCTGCGCTTCGACCCGTCGCTCGACCCCATCGCGCGCCTGTCGTTCAGCGGAGAGCGCTCGCTGGACGAGCTGCGTCAGGTGGCCGACCGCTGGCTCAAACCGCGGCTCGAGGCGATTCAGGGCGTCGCCGCAGCCAAGGTGCGTGGCGGGCTCGACCCCGAGGTTCAGGTCGACGTCGACGAGGACCGCATGGCGGCGCTGGGGCTGACGCTCGACGATATGGCCCAGGCGCTGCGGGCCGAGAACGTCAATCGGCCGGGTGGCACGCTGAAGGACTGGTCCTCCGTTTATCTCGTGCGCACGTTGCACGAGTTCACCGATCTCGACCAGCTGCGGCGTACGGTGGTGCGCGAGGGGCCCCGCGGCCGGGTGCGGGTCGAGGACGTGGCCACGGTCCGTCGCGGCCATCGCGACCGGCAGGAGATCACGCGCAGCGAGGGGCGGGAGGTGGTCGAGATCGCGTTGCACCGCGAGGGCTCGTCGAACACGCTGGCCGTGGCCCGGTCGATTCGCGAAGCGCTGGACGGTCCGCCCGCCAGTCCCGACCTGGGTCTGCGGGCCCAACTCGACCCGGGACTGACGCTTACGATCCTCACCGACCAGTCGGTCTACATCGGCAAGGCCATCGAGCAGGTCTGGGGCGCGGCGCTGCTCGGCGGCCTGCTGGCCATAGCCGTGCTGTACTTCTTCCTGCGCGACCCGCGGGCCACGGCGATCATCGGCCTCAGCATTCCGGTGTCGGTCATCACCGCGTTCCTGCCGATGTACAAGTCGGGGGTCAGCCTGAACATCATGTCGCTGGGAGGTCTGGCCCTCGGCGTCGGCATGCTGGTGGACAACTCGATCGTCGTGCTCGAGGCGATCGACCGCCGTCGGCGCGAGGGGCTCGCGGTGCCGGCGGCCGCGGCGCGCGGGGCCGCCGAAGTGGTGGGAGCCGTGACCGCCTCGACCTTGACCACGATCTCGGTCTTTCTACCCGTCGTGTTCGTGACCGGGGTCGCGGGGCAGCTGTTTCACGACTTGGCCGTCACCGTCTGCCTGGCGCTGACGACCTCGCTCATAGTCTCGCTGACGTTGATCCCGATGCTGTCGGCGCTGCAGCCCGCTGGTGCGCGGCGGATCACGATCGAGCAGGCCTACGGCGCCGCAGCCGGCACGCCGGCCTGGCGGCTGCTCCTGGACTTTCTGCAGCCTCGGCAGCTCGTGCCCTCGCTCTACGGCGGCGCGACGCGCTGGTGGGGACGCATCCCGATGGTGCTGTTGCTGCCAGTGCGCCTGGTCCTGCTGCTCTTGCTGTACGCATTGCGACCGTTGAGCTTCGGCATGTTCTGGCTGGTGCGCGCGATCCTCGGTCTGGCGATCGGTAGCGTCGTGTTGCTGTGGAGCGGCCTGGCCCGCACGCTCGACGTGTTGCTCTGGCCGCTGACGGCGATGGTCGATGGGTTGGGACGAGCCTACCCGCGGCTCGTGTCCGCAGCGCTGCGCGCGCGCAGGGCCGTGCTGCCGCTGGCCTTCGCGCTGTTCGTCGTGTCGCTCGCCGGCCTGCCGCTCCTGGGCACGAGCCTCGTCCCCGACCTCTCGCAAGGCGAGTTCGCCTTCCGCGTGCGCATGCCCGAAGGGACGACCCTCGAATCCAGCTCCGAGGTCCTCGAGCGCATCGAGGCCCGCGCGCTGGCCGAGGGGCGCTTCTCCCGCGTCTTCTCGATCGTCGGCAGCTGGCCCTCGACGGCCTCGGGTCGACAGACGCTGGGCGAGAACCTGGGGCAGATCAACTTTGCGCTGCCCGCGGGCCCGCGCTCCGTCGAGGAACGTGCCGCAGTCGAGCGCGTGCGTGAGATCTTCGCCCTGTTCCCCAACATCGAGGCCGAGCTGGCGCACCCTTCGGTGCTCTCGGTGCGTCCGCCGCTGGCCGTGCACCTGTTCTCGGAGGACCTCGACGACCTCGAGATCGCGGCCGAGGCGACGGCCCGGATGATGTGGGGCCTGCCCGCGGTCGAGGACGTGGCCACGTCGTCCGAGCCGGGGCACCCCGAGGTCACGATCACGCTCGACCGCGGGCGCGCCGACGCGCTGAACGTGCGCGCCGAGCCCCTGTCCCGTTCGCTGCAGCGACAGATCGGCGGCGAGATTGTGGGGCAGTTCCGCGAGCAGGAGCAGCGTCTGGACATTCGGCTGCGCGCTTCCGAGAACTGGCGCGATCGGGCCACCCAGGTCGGTGAGCTGCGCTACCGCCTCGACAACGGCACGGTCCTCCCGGTCTCCGCATTCGCCGACGTCTCGATCGATCGCGGACCCGCGGCGATCCACCGCATCGGCGGCGGGCGAGTCGCGCAAGTCACGAGCAAGGTGGTCTCGGCCGACCTCGGTCGCGCGCTGGCGGAGCTGAAGGCCGGGCTGGCCGGGCTCCGTCTGCCGGCCAGCGTCGTGGCGGAAGCGGCGGGACAGGACGAAGACCTGCGGGTCTCCTTCGAGAGCCTGCGCCTGGCGCTGGCGCTCGCGGTCTTCATGGTCTACGTGGTGATGGCCGTACAGTTCGAGTCGCTGCGCTACCCGTTCGTGATCCTGCTGACGGTGCCGCTGGGCATCGTGGGCGTGGTGCTCGCGCTGTTGTTGACGGGCACCAGCATCAGCGTGCTGGCGTTGATCGGCGCCGTGATGCTCTCCGGCATCGTGGTCAACAATGCCATCTTGCTGGTCGATGCGGTCAACCGCCGCCGATGGCAGGGCGAAGCGCTCGAGCTGGCCATCGTCGGCGCCGGTCGAGAGCGGCTGCGACCGATACTGATGACGACGGCGACGACCGTGCTGGCGCTGTTGCCGATGGCCTTGGGTCTGGGCGCCGGCGACGAGCTGCGGCGGCCGCTGGCTATTACGGTCATCGGCGGCCTGAGCGTGGCGACGCTGTTGACGCTGTTCGTCATTCCGTGCCTCTATCGGATGATGACGCGCGTGGAGAGCGAGGCGGCTCCGCTACCCAACGTCGGCGAGCTGCGCCCCGCGGAGGGATCCCCGTCTTGAAGTTGACCGATTTCCCGCTCGACCGACCCGTGGCCACGGTGATGCTCCTGGTCTGCCTGACCGTGCTGGGAACGGTCGCCGTGGGCTTCCTGCCGCTGGGCTTCATGCCGATCGTGGCCGAGCCGGAGATCGACGTCTTCGTGCCCTTCCCAGGCAGCCATCCGCTCGAGGGGTTGACCTCGGTCGTCCGCCCCATCGAAGAAGAGGTCGCCGCGATCCCGGACGTGAAGTCGATCTACGCCTGGTCCAATCCGGGGAACGCCGGCCTCGAGGTCCAGTTCGACTGGGGCGTGGACGTCGACATCAAGCTGCTGGAAGTGCGTGAGGCCGTCGAGCGCGCGCGACCGCAGCTGCCGGCCGGCATCGGCCACATCAACGTCGAAGGGGACACCGACGGCCCCGGGGCGAGCATCCTCGGCGGCCGCATCTCCGCCCAGCGCGACCTGTCGGAGTCCTGGGAACTGCTCGACCGGCGAATCAGCCGACCGCTCGAGCGTATCCGCGGCGTGGCCTCCGTGCGGCTCTACGGCGTCGACCCGCTGGAGGTGCGCATCGACCTCGATCTCGCCGCGCTCAAGCAGCACGGCATCGAGGTCGGCGACGTGCTGCGCCGCATCGACGAGGCCAACTTCGACATGGACCTCGGGGTCGTGCGTGGCGGCGCACTGCGCTACGAAGTGCGCACCTCGGCGCGTTTCCGCGATGTGACGACGATCCGCGAGCTGGCGCTGGACTCCCCCGGGCTGCGGCTGCAGGATGTGGCCCACGTGGCCATCCGCGAGCCGCTGTTGACCAGCGGCCGGCACCTCAACCGCGACTTCGCCATCGGCTTCGACGTGTTCAAGGAAGCCTCGGCCAACACGGTCGAGACCGTCAACCGGCTGATGGCGAAGATCGACGAGATCGGCCGCGACCCGGAGCTGGGCGGCGTCAACATCGTGATTTGGGAGAACCAGGGCGAGCAGATCGTCAACTCGCTGAACGGGCTGCGCAACGCCGGGATCTTCGGCGGGTTGCTGGCCGTGATCGTCCTCTATTTTTTCCTGCGGCGGCTGGGCACGACGTTGATCGTGGCCGTGGCCATCCCGTTCTCGCTGCTCGTGACCTGCGGCATGATGTTCCTGCTGGACATGGAGCTCAACGTGCTGACCATGTTGGGCCTGATGCTCGGCGTGGGCATGCTCGTGGACAACGCCGTCGTCGTGATCGAGAACATCCATCGCTTGCAGACCCAGGGTCTGTCGCCCGGCGATGCGGCGCGCCAGGGAGCCCGGCAGGTGGCGCTGGCCGTGCTGGCTGCGACGGCGACGACGATCGTCGTCTGGTCCTGGCTGTTCGTCACCGAAGCGGACCACATGCGAATCTATCTCGGCCAGGTGGCGACGATAATCTGCATCTCCGTCGTCTGCTCGTTGGTGATCTCGATGACGTTCATTCCGCTGGCCTCGGCACGCTTCATCTCGCGCGAGCCCATCAGTCCCGGCTTCTTCGTGCGTCGCTTGCTACCACGCTACCGGTCGTTGCTGAGCTGGACGCTGCGCCACCGGTTGGTGACCCTGGTGCTGTTGCTGCTCCTGGCCGGCAGCTCTGCGGTGCCGATCACCTTGATTGAGAAGACCGGCGAGCCCAAAGTGCAACAGCGCGACGTGTTGATCTTCTACGACGTGGCTGACGCGTCGTCGATGGCGGTGCTCGAGGGACACGTCAACACCGTCGAGGATTGGCTGGAGTCGCGCCGCGAAGAGCTGGGGATCGACGACATCTACTCCTGGTTCTCGGAAGGCGACAGGTCGTGCCAGACGCGGGTTTACCTCCCGGAAGGCAAGAACACCGAGAGGGCCTTCAACAAGCTGAAGGACCAGCTGCGCCAGGGACTGCCCGTCATCGCCGGCGTCAAGCTCACCATCGGCGACCATCAGGGGCGTCACCGCGGTCCACGCGAATCCGGCCACGTGCGCGTGGCGGTGCACGGCGAAGATCCGGAGTACCTGCAGGAGGTCGCGCTCGACGTCGAGGAACGCCTGCGCGGCATCGAGCACGTGCAGGAGGTCTACGGCCCCTCGTTGACCGGGCGCCAGGAAGTGCGGGTGCTGGTCGATCCCGAGCGCACGCGCGCGCTGGGCATCGAGCCGCGGCACGTCGCGGACGCGGTGGAGTTCTCCTTCCGCGGTCAGCGCCTGCGCCGCTTCCACGGGGCGCGCGGCGAGGTCGAGGTCATCGTCGGCCTACCCGAGGACGTCCGTCCGGGGCTGGGCGCCGTGCAAGAACTGCCGATCGCGCGCGGTTCCGAGGTCATCAGCCTGGGTGCGGTGGCCGAAGTCGCCATGGGGCGCACCCCGAACCACCTGAACCGGGTCGACCGCAAGACGACGGAGTGGGTCACGCTGGAGTTCGACAACGACAAGACGACGACGCAGGCCGTGCGGGACGAGGTCGATCGGCGCCTGGACGGGCTGATCCTGCCCAGCGGTTACGCCTGGAACTGGGGGGAGAACGAGCGTCGCGACGACGAGGCGCTGGGCGTCATGTTTCGTGGGATCCTGATCTCGATCGCCGTGGTCTTGCTGTTGATGGCCGCCCTGTTCGAGTCGTTCAGCCAGCCGCTGGCCATCCTGATCACCTTGCCGCTGGCGCTGTTCGGCGCTTTCTGGACGCTGTGGCTCGCCGGTTACGTCTTCGAGATCCTGGGCTTCATCGGTGTGATCATCCTCGTGGGGGTCGTGGTCAACAACGGCATCGTCATGGTCGACCACGTCAACGGCTTGCGCCGCGAGGGCCGAGAGCGCACCGCGGCCCTGATCGAGGGCTGTGGCGACCGCCTGCGGCCGGTGCTGATGACGGTCATCACCACCGTCGTCGGACTGATCCCCCTGGGTCTGTCCTCGTTCACGGTGGCCGGCATTCTCATCCAGTCCATGGCCGTGGCGATGATCGGCGGGCTGATCTCTTCCACCTTCTTCACGCTGATCGCCCTGCCCGTCTGGTACACGGCCGTCGAGGACTTCTTCGCCCTGCTGGCCGGCCTGCTGCCGAGCGGGACGCCGCGCCGTTTCTCTCGCACGCCCCGCTCGGTCTTGACCGACCTGTAGCCCGGTTGGCCTCCGGGCCACAGGCCAGCCGCGTTCGGCTGGTGTTCCGGCGGTCAGCGTCCCGTTCGACGGCTCCGCCGCGCGCGCGCGATCTCTGGGCGCTTGGGCAAATCACCATCGCCCGCCGTCACGTGAGGGTCTTGAGGCTCGCTGGTTTCGGCGACCGGCGGATCGGCGTCCATCGCTTTGTTCTTCCCGCCGCCGTCGAAGATCTCGTCGTCCATCTCGTCATCCGCTTCGTCGTCGCCCTCGTCGTCGCCCTCGTCGTCGTCGTCGTCGCAGGCGTCGCCGATGCCGTCCATGTCCGCGTCACATTGGAACGGCGGTAGCTCCGGGTCGCAGATCTCGGGAGGATTCGCCAGCCCGAGGCAATTGTCGAAGCAATCCGCGACCGTGTCCGCGTCGAGATCGAAGCCGTCGTCGATGAGGCCGTTGCAATTGTCGTCCATGCCGTTGCACTGCTCCACCGCCCCCGGGTTCGCGAACGGGATGTGGTCGTCGCAGTCCACACTCTGGTTCGGGTTGCCCGGCGAGGGGCAGGGCGAGTAGCCGTCCCCGTCCTGGTCCAGATCCGTGTGCGCGGGATCGCCGCAATCCACGGGAACCAGCTCCGCGCAGGTGACCTTGACCGGAGACCACAGGTGCTTGCCTTCCAGCCGCGTCGGGTCGGGCACGACCTGGGGGATCAACTCCACGCTCAGTGTGATGTCCTCCCAGCCCAGGAACTGACCCGTCGACTCGTCGAACTCGGAGAACAGCAGGCGCAGGTTGACGTTGTTGATCTCCACCTTGTAGACCATCTCGGTCTCGCCGGCTATCGGGGACTCGATCGTGAAGACGTCGCACTCCGGGACCGGCGCGTAGCCGGGCGGCAAGGGCGGGTCGTCGTCCCCGAGCTCGTTTGCGCTGCAGGCGCCGGTTCCGGCCGGCGTCGGCGGATCGCTGCTGCCGGCGGCAGGGTTCGTGACCTGCAGCAACGTCCCGTCCCCCGCGCAGATGGGGAAGCCCTGGAGCGGCCCCGCCGGGACGGCCGTGAAGTCGATGCCGAGCGTGCAGGTCAGGCCTTCGCCGTCCGTCACGACCACGACGCCGCTGCCTTCGCACGATCCGTCCTCCGGCGTGGCGTCGATGCATTGGACGGTGAACGTGACCTGCGGGTCGCCCGGCACGAAGTCCAGGGGCAGCAGGACCACGCCGTCGGCCTGCGTGAGGTCGACGTCGAAGATGCCGGTGTCGGCGGCGCGGTCGTCGTCGGTGGCCAGCCCCCGCACCTCGTGCGTCGAGCCTTCGAGCTGGATCAGCCTCGAGCAGTCCGGCGGGTTGGCTGCCGAGAGTTCGTAGGCGCCGATGTCGCAGACCGCCAGGCTGTCGTGGTCGCCGTCGGCCGGTCGGGGCCGCCCGCGCTGGTCGACGGACAGCGGCTGGTCCAAGAGCTCCGCGTCGTCGAAAGTGCAACCGACGGGGTTCGCCGCGTCGATCGCGGGGGAGGACCCGGGCACCAGGGCGTGCGTTGCGGTCGGTCCGCCGTTGTCGGCGAGCGGGCCGAGCACGCCGCTCGTGCTGGAGCCCGGGATGACGACGTCGGTCTGCCAGTCGGCCGCGCAGTCGCTGCCGCCCCCCAAGAGGTTGTAGCCGCCCGAAGCGAAGGCCGCCAGGAGATCGGCCGCGCAATCGTCGGTGATCATGAGTTCCGCGTTCGGGTAGCGGAAGTTGCCCAGCACGATCGTGTTCTCGTAGGCCACGGAGCCGCTGCCGACGACGGACAGGCCGGCGCCGAACTGGCTGGACGGGAAGGATTCGTCCGCGACGACCGAGTTCTCCGCGATCGTACAGTTGTGGAACGCCGAGGCACAATCGACGCAGAGGAAGGCGCCGCCGCCGTGGAGCGCCCCGCTGGCCTCGTTCCCACTGATCGTCGTGTTGACGAAGAACAGATCGTCGGCAGCGCCGGCGTAGACGCCACCGCCACCCTCGGGCTGGCCCTCGCAATCGGCTCGCGTGGCGTTGTCGCTGATCGTCGAGCGCGCGACGAACACGGAATCGGCGAACACGGACAATCCACCGCCGCCCGCCATCGCGCCGCAGTTCTGGAAGGCCACGTCGGCCCGGTTCCCGCTGAGCACGGAATCGACGATGGTCAGGTCGCTGCCGTCGTGGAGCAGCCCGCCGCCGCCGCGGCCGGAGTCGTCGGCCGAGTTGCCCGAGACTTCGCAGCGCTCGAGCGTCAGCGTGCCCAGGTTGGCGATGCCACCGCCTCCGCCGCCATGGACGTCCTCGGCCGAGTTGTCGCTGATCGTGCAGCCAACCAGGGTCGCCGTTCCCAGGTTCAACAGGCCGCCGCCCCCGGACTCCGAGTCGTCGGCGTCGTTCGACGAGAAGTCGGATTCACTCGCGAGCAACGTGCCGAGGTTGAGCACGCCGCCACCCCCTCCGGTGTCGCCGCCGTCATACTGGTAACTGCCCGAGTCGCCGAAGGCGAAGGCGGCGCTGTTCCCGACGATGGCGCAAGCGATCAGCTCCAACTCTGTGAGGTTACGAATCCCCGCGCCACCCGGACTCGGCCCTTTGGTCGAGGGAGAATTGCCACCGGTCAGCGTGATCCCGGAGAGCACGGTCGCCTCCTGGTTGGGCAACTCGTCGACCCCGAGCACCGCCGGGGTCAGCAGATCGAGCACGCGATCGCCCAGACCGGTCGCGTCGATGAAGGTGAGGTGCCGTCCGGCCCCCGCGAGCACCAGGGGCTCGAGGACGTCGAGGTCGCCCACGGCTCCGTTATTGTCGAAAGGACCGAACAGCGTCAGGCTGTAGGTCCCGGGCGGGAGCAGGACGGTATCGACGCCTGGGAGGGCGTTGGCCTCCATGATCGCGGCGCGCAGCGTACAGACGGAGTACTCTTGGCCCTCGGTCGCGCACGACCCGTCGCCGGGATCGACGTCGACGTCGTCGAATCCCGCATTGACATTGAACACGGCAGCGCCTGCCGCCGGCGCGAACACCACGAGGAGCGTCAGGGTCAGAGCGGCCCAGCCGAGCTGCGGACCGCGCTGCGCAGAGTTCGTCGAACCTCGCATGGTCCATCCCCCTCTCGCCTCCGAGCGCGCGTCGACGCGACTGCGCCGGAGGAGTTGCCGACTCGCAAGGCCGGTCGCCGTCCATGAATCTCCGCGATACCGTCCCGCAGTCAAGGCCTTTCTCGAGAGTCCCCGGCGGCCGTGGGTGCGAGCGCCTCTTCGAGCCTCCGGACCTCCGTCGTCCGGCCGACCTGCCGGAACAGGGCCCCCGCCTGGGCGGCGAAGGCTCGCGTGGCCGGCCGACCGAGCAGCTGCGCCAGGGGTTCCCCGGCCAGCCCCCTCCGCATTTCCTCGAGCCGCCCGAGCGCCGCCAGGCTGCTCAGGACCGCCTGCTCCGAGTGTCGCTCGCGGGCCAGCAACGCCGCCGCCAGCTGGTTCGCGCGGAAGGAGACGTCGCGCATCCGCAAGCGGTCGGCCAGCTCGATCGTTCGCTCGCACGCCTGCAGCGCGGCCGCTCCGGCGCCGGCCCGGCCGGCCAGGGCGAGCGCCAAGGCCAGCCGCGCGCGCGCGACGATGGGTTCGAGCCCGCTCCGTTCGGCTTCACGCAGGACCGTTTCGATGGCCGCCGCGTCGCCGGCCGCCTCGGCCGCGGCGAATCGCACCTGCAGCAGCAGCCGGTGTTCGCCGGTCCGCTCGGCCTGAGTGACGGCGCGCGCCAGCAGCTCGCGCGCGCGCGAGGCGTTCCCCTCGAGCAGCAGCAGCTGCCCGCGGCCGATGAGGATCCGCGCTTCGAGCGCCGAGACTCCCAGAGCCGCGGCCTCATCGAGCGCCCTCCCCGCGCCCGCCAGGTCTCCCAGCTCACGGCGCGCGTCGGCCAGATCGGCGAGGCAGGTCGTCAGAAAATCGCTGGCCTCGAGTTCGCGTGCTCCGGCTTCGGCCTCGGCCAGCGCGGCGAGAGCCGCGGCGAAGTCCGCTTGTTCGAGGTGAATCTCCGCCAGGTTCATCGAGAAGACCACCACGCCCGCGCGGTTGTCGTTCTTGCGCGCCAGCTCCATGCCCTCCGCATAGTAACGGAGCGCCGGCTCGAAGTGACCCTGGACGTGCTCCGCGGCCCCGATGTCCGACAGCGAGAACATGATGTCCACGACGTCGCCGACGAGCCGGCGCTTGGCCAGCGCTTCCTTCTGGTGAAAGAACGCTTCGTCGTAGTGGCCCAGCATGCGCTTGATGAAGCCCAGGTTGCCGAAAGCCTGCGCCAGGCTGGCCTCGTCACCCGAGTCGCGCAGCAGTCGCAGGCTCGTCTCGTAGGCCTCCTTCGCCGCTTGCAGGTCTCCGGCGCTGTTGTGGATGTCGCCCAGACCGCCGTAGGCCCGCGCCAGCTCGACGTTGTCGCCCAACTCACCGAGGACTTGCAGCGCCTGCTGCTGGAACTCGATCGCTTCGTCGTGGTGGCCCATCGCCCGCTGGGTCATGGCGATGTTGTTCAACGTCGCGCCCCGGCCTCGGCGATCGCCGATCTCCTCGCGGACTTTCAGGCACTCGCGGTAGGACGTCAGCGCCCGATCGTACTCCCCGCGGGTGACATGGATGTTGCCGAGACCGTTCAGCACGGTCGCGCGACCTTCGGCGTTGCCGATCTCCTCGTGCAGGGCCAGGGCCTCGCCGAATTCGCTCAAGGCCTCGTCCGGTCGCGAGAGCTTGGCCAGCAGGCGGCCGCGGGTGAAGCGCGCGGTGGGGTTGCGCGGGTCCAGTGCCAGGGTGCGATCGATCGTCACCAGCGCCCCCGCCAGATCCCCGGCGTCTTCCTCGAACAGCGCCCGCGCCAGCTGCGCCGACGGTCGGTTGGGAGCGACGGTCGTCAGCTCGCGGTAGGCCGCAAGCCCGGCGGCCGGGTCGCCGGCCAGTCGCGCCCGGACGGCCCGGATCCGGGCGATCTCGTAGTCCGAGAGCCTCTCGATGTTCCCGAGCGCGCTCTCGGCCTGGGCCTGCGCGTCGCTTTCGCGGCCCAGACGGTCGTAGGTCTCCGCCAGATCGGCGCGGGCGATGGCAAAGGCGGGGTCGATGGCCAGAGCCTCCTCGAAGCGCTGGGCCGCCCCGACGTCTTGCGCCGAGCGCACCAGGTCGAGTCCCTCGTTGTAGCGTCGCAGCGCTTCGACGGACGGGGTCGACAGCCGCGTGAGGTCGTGGGCGCCGCGCCCGCGCGCGACCCCCAGCCGCCGCCGAATCTCGCCGGCCAGCTCTCCGACGAGCGTGAACAGGCCCTGAGGCCCTGAGCCCTCGACTTCGATCGCCTCTTCGGCCGAGATCGTCGAAGCGCCGACGCGCAGCAGGCGCGCCTGGAGCCGGTAGGAATCCTGGCCCGTGCGGTAGAGATCGGCGACGAGCGCGTTCTCGACGCGCAGCACCTGGGCCAGACGCTGGATCGCCAGGTTGTCGAGCGGGCCCGCTCCGCGGCCGAGCTTCAGGCCGTCGACGATCTGCTGCACCCGCTCCTCGCCGACGACGAGCAGCGTATTCGATTGCTCGAGATCGAAGCGCAGCAGCCGGGGCAGGCCCGTGGCCGTCCAGGCATCGTCGGCGTGCTCGCTCCCGTTGTGGAACGGCAGCAGCACCAGCCCCGTCTGCACGGCGGGGACGGCTTCGGCCTGGCGTGCGGGAAACAGCCACGCTCGCCCGGCGGCGGCCAGCGCGGCCGCGACCAGGACCAGTGCCGCGACCTGCAGCAGCCGCGTGCGCACGCGCCGGCGCACGGCCACGGCCGCCCGCTGGCGCTGGAGGTCGCGCAGGATCTCGTCGAAGCTCTGGTAGCGGTCGGCCAGGTCCCGCGCCAGCGCCCGCGAGACGATGCGGACGACCCACGGCGGGAGTTCGGAGCGCGTGGTCGCGATCGAGGGCACGTCCTCCTGGACGCGCTTCATCAACTGGGACAGCGGCGTGACCGCCCGAGCAAAGGGAACGTCGCCCGTGAAGATCTCGTACAGGATCAGCCCGAAGGAGTAGATGTCGCTGCGGTGGTCCGCCGTCTCGCCACGGGCCTGTTCGGGCGACATGTACGCCAGGGTGCCCAGCACCGACCCGGTCTCCGTCATCGTGTGGCCGCCTTCGACCGAGCGCGAGATGCCGAAGTCGGCGACGTAGGCGTTCCCTTCGACGTCGATCAGGACGTTCTGGGGCTTGAGGTCGCGGTGCACCACACCGGCTTCGTGTGCGGCTTGCAACGCTTCGGCGACCTGGCGCATGATCGGCAGCGCTCGTTCGAGGCCCAGCGGCCCGTCGCGGGTGATGATCGTCTTGAGGTCGGTGCCCTCGATGAAGTTCATCGAGATGAACTTCAGCTCTCCGACCTCACCCAGGTCGTGGATGCGCACCACGTTCTTGTGGGTGATCCTGCTGGCCAGCAGGATCTCGCGCTTGAAGCGCTCGATCATGTCGGGACGCGCCGCCAGCGCGGGGTGGATCACCTTCAGCGCGACCGTGCGGCCCAGCACCGTGTCGTCGGCTTTGTACACCGCCCCGAAGCCTCCCGCTCCCAGCACGGACCGGATTTCGTAGCGATCTCCCAGCCGGTCGCCCGGTTGCAGCGCGGTTGGCGCAGGAACGCTCGCGGCTCCCGACGTGACGGTCCAACCCGTTCCGGTGCGCAGGTCGGGCGAGGGCGCTTCGGTCTTGGCCGGGTCGCCGGCTCCCGCGACTCGCGTGGCGTCGTCGAACGCGGCGTCGCAGGCACTACAGCGCCGGGCGTCGGCGCGGTTGGTGGCCTGGCAGCGGGGGCAGTTCAAAGTCGGCTCCCTGGAACCCCGGGTAGTCTATGCCATGTCTCCACGCTCTCGTCGTCTGTGCAGCTGCCTGCTCGCTTCGTCATCGAGCGGTACAATGCCGTTCCGTGACCCGCGGCTGCAGATCGGCTTTCCTCGCCGGGGCGCTGCTGCCCTCGGCGCTCTTCGCGAGCGAGCAACCCCCCGGCGGGGCCGAGTCCGCTCTCGGGAGCGGCCCCTGTCCGGTCAGCGGGATGGCCCCGTGCGCGCTCGTGTTGGAGGGGGCGGGCGCGCCCAGCGCATCGGCCACGTGCGCCGCGGAGCCCTGGTCCAAGCTTGTGCGCTTCGCCCAGCCGGGGCGCTGGTTGGACTCGAACCGCGACGGGAGCTTCGAGACCGTGCTCGAGATTCGACTCGATCCCCGCAGGGATTGCGGCTGCGCGCGCTTGCGCATCGAGTACGGAGCCAGCGTGTCGAACTGGACGGTGCACGTGGGCAACTCACCGACCAACAACGGCCATGGGGGAGATCTGGGGACGGCGCCGAACGCGGCGGAGGTCCAGATCCTCGAGCGGCAGCTCCATGTGTACACGACCGCCCAGTCCGCCCGACGGCTGGTGGATCGGCTGCTCGACGTAACGCTGCCCCCCTTGGCCGGCCGCACCGTCGAACTCGAGATCTGCGAGCAGGCCCTCGGCGCGAGGATCGCCCCCCACAGCCGGGATCCGCACCCTCCGCAGTGGAGGATCGAGACGCAGAACGCGAGGTTGCTCTTTTCTCTCGGGCCGGCAGATGACGGCGCCGCGCCAGTGGAGGCCGGATCGATCTACGCCGCCTTCAATCGGGTGATCCACGTTGCGGACGGCGCGCCGTCCCGCGAACGCACCGGGTCGGGGGTGCGCCGCGTCGAGATCTCGCTCATCCCTTGACCCGCGCCCGCCAGACCTCCGCGCTCGACGCGGCCAGGCTGCAATAGACCTGGCGCCCGTCGGCCGACGCGCTCACCGAGGCCACGAGTCTCGAGGGCGCGAAGGAGCGCAGAACCCGAGAAGCTCCGGAGCGCAGCTCCACGAGGTGCAGTTCGCGCTCGGTTGTGAAGAGCAAGCGTTGGTCGTCGAGCCAGACCGGGTCGCTGCCGAAGCGGGTCAATCGACGATGGCGTCGCGTCAGCGGTGAATAGACGACCACGCCAGCGGCGGAACCGGCGAGCCACCGTCCGTCGCGGGACCACGACGAGGGCTCGAACGGGGTGCCGTCGTCGAGCGGGCCGATCGGCTCGGCCTCCGTCTCCCCAGGCGCCGAATCGACCGGCACGAAGAAGCCACCCCGTCCGATCACCGTGAAGGCCAGCTGTCTCCCATCGGGGGACCATACGGGGCGCACGGCATCGCCCGCCGTCGTCGTCCTGCGCCGCAGGTCGCGGCCATCGGGGCGCACGGTCCAGATCTCGAAGTGGCCGCCGCGGTCGGAATGGAAGGCGATCTCGGTGCCGTCCGGCGACCAGCGCGGGGCTCGATCGGCGAAAGCATCGGTCGTCAGCAGGCGCGCGGCGGAACCGTCGGCGGCGCTGACGGCCAGATCCTCGTGCGAGGTCATGGCGGTGAAGGTCAGCCAGCTTCCGTCGGCGGACAGATCGGGCTCCGCCGACGCCACGAATCGGTCGGGCAAGCCTTCGATCCGGGCGGCCGACTCCCCGCCGAGGTGCACGCGGTGCAGCCGGCCGGCGTGGTCCTTGCCGATCAGCATCAGGACCTGATCGCCGGTCCTGGTTGCAGCCAGGTAAAACGGCGCCGGCAAGATCGCGCCTGAAACTCGCGTGGGAGGTCCGGTGGGTCGCCCGGTCGCCTCGTCGACGGCGATCTCGAACAGGGCGCCGGCACCGCCCTCCCGATCGCTTCCAAAGAGGATGCGTCCACCTCCCGGCGGCCAGACCGGGCTCCAGTCCTGCGCGTCGTCGTCGGTCAGCCGGAGCGCGTTCCCTCCGCCATGCGGGGTGGTCCAGATATCGGCGTGCCCGCCGCCGCCGGACACGAACGCTACGCGTCCCGACTTCGGAGAGCAGTCGGGTTGCGAGCCGTCGCTCCCCGTGAGCGTGCGCACGTGGCCCGAGCGCACTTCCACGGCGAACAGCTTGGATGCGGTCGCCCGCTGTCCCGGGCCGTCCGCCATGCGGTCGGTGAACAGGATCTCGCGGCTGTCCGAGGTCCAGCTCAGGCCGGCGGCGATCGGCACCGGGACGTCGTGTCGCTGCATCGAGGCCAGATCGACGACGCGGATCGCCACGGTCGGCGTGGAGAAGGCCAGCGCCCTGCCGTCCGGGGAGAAGGCCGGGGAGAGATCGTCCAAGGGTGAGTCGGCACTGACGTTCCGGGGTTCGCCTCCCGCAAGATCCTGCAGGAAGATGTCCCAGTTGCCGTCGAGGTCGCTGGCGTAGGCCAGCCAGCGGCCATCGGCCGAGACCGCGGGCGAGGCCTTGCGACCCGCGACCGGCGGGAGCTGGTCGAGCTCGATGTGCGGCGCTGCGACGGCCGGCGCGTCGTCGATCCGCTGCCCGCGCAGCAACGCGAAGGCGGCCAGCGCGAGCAGGATCCCCGCGGCGGGCAGTGCAATCGAGCGGCCGGGACGCCTGCGCCCGGATGACGGGGCGGTCGCGGCCGCAGGTTCGCCGGCCAGGAAGCGCTCGAGCGCCTCGGCCAGCGCCTCGGCCGAGGCGTAACGCGCCGCGGGATCCGCGGCCATCGCCCGCTCGCAAATGGCGGCCAGCGCCGTCGGCAGGTCGGGGCGCAGGGCGAGCAGCGCGCGGGGGCGTTCGGTGAGCACCCGGGCCAGGACCAGGGAGGGCACCTCGCCGGCATACGGCGGCCCCCCCGTGAGCATGGCGTAGAGCACCGCCCCCAGGCCGTAGATGTCGCTGCGGGCATCCACCCCCTGGCCGCGCGCCTGTTCCGGGGCGATGAACGCGGGCGTTCCCAGCACATGCCGCGTGAGCGTGCGGCTGGCGGAATCGATTTCGAGAACCAGCCCGAAGTCGGCGACTCGGGCTCGGCCCTCCCGGGTGACCAGGATGTTCTCCGGCTTGACGTCGCGATGGACCAGCCCCGCGGCGTGCGCGTGACCCAGCGCGCGGGCTACCTCCGCGGCCAGACGCGCTGCCTGCGCCGGGTCGAGCGCGCCGCGGGCGATGGCCTCGGCGAGCGAATGCCCGTCGATCAGCTCCATGGCGAAGTACAGGATCCCCTCGTCCCGCCCGCTCGTGAAGACCGGCACGATGCCCGGGTGCCGCAGCCGTGCGGCGGCCCGCGCCTCGCGCAGGAACCGGATGGCCAGTCGCTCGTCGAGGGCCGCGCCGGCGGGCAAGACCTTGAGCGCGACGTGCCGCCCCAGCGATTCCTGCACCGCTTCGTACACGATCCCCATCCCGCCGCGGCCGATTTCGCGCAGCAAGCGGAACTCGCCGAGTTTCTTGCCCACGGGCAGCTCGGGGGCCAGGGCCTCGTCGAGCGAGCGCGCCTCCTCCACGGCCTGGTCGACCTGGCCGGGGGCGAGGTCCCCGCTCGCCAGCAGCGATTCGGCCAGGCTGCCGCCCGAGCGGGAGCGGCGCAAGCGACTGGCGCAGGCCTCGACGCGCTCCCGGGCCACCAGGCCGCGCGAGACCAGGATCTCGCTGAGGATCCGATCTTCGCGGGACAGCACGGTCAGCGGGGAACGGCCCCGTCTCCGGCGGAGATCCGCCGGAGCTTGGCGTAAAGCGTCTTCCGATCGACGCCCAGGATGCGCGCCGCTTCAGCCTTGTTCCCCCGTGCCGTGGCCAGCGCCCTGCGGACCGCGTCGGCCTCCGCGGTGCGCAGCGAACCGGCCTCCTGGGCGCGAGAAGTCGGGCGCAGCAGTTCGTGGGGCAGGTGGCTCTCGTCGATCAACTCCACGCCCAGCACGCTCATGCGCCGCAACACGTTTTGCAGTTCGCGCACGTTGCCCGGCCAGGGGTAGGCCACCAGCCGGGCCAGCGCTCGGTCGGAGACCCGGGGCGGTTTGCGCCCTCCGGTTGCGCTGCGACCCAGGAACTCGGCAGCCAGGAGCGGGATGTCGTCGGGGCGCTCGCGCAGCGCCGGGAGCTGCAGCACCAACACGTTGAGCCGATAGTACAGGTCCTGCCGGAACTGCCCGCGGCGCTGCAGCTCCTCGAGGTCGCGGTGCGTAGCGGCGATCACGCGGACGTCCAGCTGGAAGGTCTGCCGGCCTCCCACCCGGCGCACCTCGCCCGACTGCAGCACGCGCAAGAGGTCGGCCTGCATGCGCAGGCTCATGTCGCCGATCTCGTCGAGGAACAGCGTGCCGGCGTGGGCCAGCTCGAACAGTCCGGGTCGCGACCGCTCCGCGCCCGTGAACGCTCCGCGCTCGTGCCCGAACAGCTCGGACTCGAGCAGTGTCTCGGCGATCCCCGCGCAGTTGGCGGCCACGAACTCCCGCTGCGCCCGAGGCCCCCGGGCATGCAGCAGCCGCGCGGCGAGCTCCTTGCCCGTGCCGGTCTCGCCCAGGATCAGCACGGGAAGCTCGGTCGGGGCGATCAGGTCCAGCTTGCGATACACCTCCTGCATTTCGTCCGAGGAGCCCACGAGCTCGCCGTAGTGAGCCCGGCGCTCGCTCTCCGATCGCCGGCGCCGCAGGTTCTCCTCCGCGGCTTCCAGCGCGCGCGCCTTGGCCTGATGGGCACGGGCGTTGTCGAGCGCGGCGCCGGCCTGCGCGGCGAGCAGGCCGAGGGACCGATCGACCAAGGCCGGCAGCACAGGGGTCCGCTCGCGGCCGTCGAGGTACAACACGCCGAGCGTCGTCTCGCCGTGGCGGATCGGGACACAGGCCACCGAGCGCACGCCGATCTCGGCCAGGCTGCGGCTGATCGGCTGAGGATCGGCGGCGTCGGGTAGGGCCACGACCAGGGGTCGGCCGTCGCGCAAGACGCCCTGGACGATCGTGCGGCTCACCTCGAACAACGGTCGATCCACCTCCGTCCAGTCCAGATTCTCGGCCAGGGCGAACTCGAAATCGTCGCCTGAGGCGAGCACGACGAAACCGCGCTCCATGCCGGTCAGTTCGATCGCCTCGTGGAGCACGATGCGCAGCACTTGATCCGGGTCGGCCTGGTCGGCCAGCCGCTTGCCCAGCTCGATCAGTCTGAACAGCAGCCGCGGCTCGGGCCACGCGGCGGGCAGCGGTCCCGCTTCGAGCTCCTCGACCTCCGCGGAGAGCAGCGCGGCCAGCCGTTGGCGCGCCGGCTCGGAGGGCGCCCCCGACCGCCGGAACGCGTCGAGGGCCCGCTTGAGCAGCGCGGCGGCGTCGACGGCCCGCCCCTCGGCGCGGGCCAGCCGGGCCAGGTCGACGGCCGCGCGCCACGAGTCGTCGTCGGCGGCCTCGAGGAGCCGCTCCAGCTCCGCCCGGGCATCCGGATGCGGGCCGGCTTCGCCGGAAAGCGCCACCCGAGCGCGACACAGCCGCTCGCCAGCGCGGCCCGGTCCGGCGGGGGGCTGCGGGTCGGAGACGAGACGCAGCGCGCCGTCGCGTCGTCCCGCCAGCGCCAGCGCGTAAGCCTCTTCGACCAAGAGCCGTCGGTCCGTGTCGGTCAGCGGGCCATCGTCCACTCGACGCTCCTCACAGTGCACAGTCCCTTGTACCCTGGGGAGTCTGCCGGGTCCAAGTTTTTTGTGGAGAGTTTCCCCAGCGGGGAGGATCTCCCCACGGCCCGAGGTCTGTCCGGCGCCCCAGGAACGCCGTGCGGGGCTGGGGCACTCCCACTCAAGCCATTGATCCAGCATGACTTGTTGAGCAAGGCACCTCCATCGGGACCCGCCCGTCGGCCCGCTCCCCGCCCGTGGCCCGGGGATTGCGAAGCGGAAGCTCGCGGCGAGCGGATTCCGCTCCGAACATCCATGAAGGGGCAGCCATGACACGAGCAACGAGAGGAAAGGCGATCGGGGCGTTGGCCGGGCTGGCCGCGGCCCTGCTGTTCGGCGGGGTCTCGCTGGCCCGGGTCTGCGGCGACGCGACGTTCCCGTACCCCAACTGCGGGGGGGACTGCTTCGTGCCGAGCACCACCTGCCTGCCCGACGTCGCCCAAGGACTGTGCTCGTGCCAGCCTTGGCCCTGCGATTTCCCGTTCACGCCGACCTGCAACGGACCCTGCCCGGACCTGGCGCAGCACTGCGACTTCATTCCCAGCCTCGGGAAGTGCCGCTGTGACTCGGTTCCATGCGGCCAGTCGACCTACCCGACCTGCGGTGGCGACTGCCCGACGAGCGAGATGTGCGTGCCGGTCCAGGCCGGCGGCGTCACCGCGTGCGACTGCGAGCCGATCGCCTGCGAGCAGACACTCGTGCCGACTTGCGATGGAGCCTGCCCCAAGGCGGGCCAGACCTGTCTGCCTGGCGCCGCCGGATGCATCTGCGATCCGCCCGCGCCTTGCAGCCAGTCGCTGCATCCGGCCTGCGACGGCGGATGCCCCGCCGGCGAGCGCTGCATCCCCAACGCGGCGGGAGTGTGCGATTGCGTCCCCACGCCGTGCCAGCAGTCGCTCCATCCGACCTGCGGCGGGTTCTGCCCGGCGGACGAGATCTGCGTCCGCGACCCGAACGGGACGGCCTCCTGTCTGTGCGAGCCCATCGACTGCCAGCACTCCCCGGCGCCGACCTGCGGCGGCCCCTGCCCCAACGGGGCGCTGTGCGTGTCCAACGCGGCGGGCACCGGCTGTGAGTGCGACCCGCCGGTGGATTGCGGCGATTCGCCCCTGCCCGATTGCCTCGGCTCGTGCCCGGTGCCCGGCCAGGACTGCGTGTTCAACGCGGCCTCGATGGACTGTCAGTGCGAGACGCCCACGCCGTGCGCCCAGGCGCCCTACCCGACGTGCAGCGGGGATTGCCCGACGTCGGATCAGATGTGCCTGCCGGACAAGACCGGGGTCGCGACCTGCAGTTGCGAGCCGGTGCCGTGCGAGCTGAGCGGCGGGCCGACCTGCGGCGGCCCCTGCCCCAACCCGGACCAAGACTGCAAGTACGTCGACAGCATCGGTGCCTGCCGCTGCACCGTGCCGGCCGCCTGCGAGCAGGGGCCCTACCCGAGCTGCGACGGCGCCTGCCCTCAGGGCACCCGCTGCGTGCCGAACGCCGACGGGACGCCGGGCTGCGACTGCGAGCCGATCCCCTGCGAGCAGTCGCCGTACAGCACCTGCGACGGCGCCTGCCCCGAGGGCCAGATCTGCGAGCCCGACAGCATCGCCGGGATGCACTGCCGCTGCGTGCCCGAGCCCTGCGAGCTGTCGCCGGCGTCGACCTGCGACGGCCCCTGCCCGAGCACAGCCCAAGCCTGCGAGTTCGACGCCGCGGCCAACGCCTGCCGTTGCGATCCGCCCTTGGTGCTCTGCGATTCGGCGTCGCCCTATCCGCTGTGCGACGACGACTGTCCCACGGGTCAGCATTGCGTCCCGGGCGCGACGATGATCCCTCCGGTTCCCGACTGCATGTGCGAGCCGCTCCCCTGCGAGTTGTCTCCGGTCCCGACCTGCGACGGGGACTGCCAGATTCCAGGGCAGGACTGCGTCTACGACCCGCTGGTCAGTTCGAAGTGCTTCTGTGACCCGCCACCCCCCGCGTGCGAGACGCTGCCCGTCGGGGCCACTTGCGACGGCCCGTGCCCCGATCCCGCCGACGAGTGCCAGCTCGCTCCTCAGGGCTCGCCGACGCACTGCCTCTGCGGTCCGAAGCCCTGCGCGGCCGGCCCCTATTCCCAGTGCGACGGCTTCTGCCCGGACAGCGATACCCACTGCTACCCCGATCCGGCGATCGCCGTCTGCAGTTGCCAGCCGACCGCCTGCGAGGATTCTCCGCTGGGGACGTGCGACGGGACCTGCCCGCTGCCCGATCAGACGTGCCAGGACAACGCCGCGGGAACCGGGTGCGAGTGCGTGCCGCCGCCGCGGACCTGCGACCAGTCGACGCCCTACCCCACCTGCAGCGCGCCTTGCCCCGCCGGGCTGCAGTGCGTGCCGGACGCCAAGACCGGCATCTGCCGCTGCGTCCCCAAACCGTGCGAGCTGACTCTCGCCCCAACGTGCGCCGGCCCCTGCCCGATCCCCAACCAGACCTGCACCCACATCGTGAAGGGCAAGGGGATCCACATCTGCCGCTGCACGCCGACCGCCTGCAACGAGTCGCCGTTCCCGAGCTGCGGGGGAGATTGCCCGGCGGGCACCCGCTGCGTGCCCACGACGGCCGGCACCTGCGTGTGCGAGCCGATTCCCTGCGCTCAGACCTTCCCGACCTGCGGCGGCAACTGCCCGGCGCTCACGAGTTGCACGCCGGGGCTGTTCGGTGGCTGTCACTGCTGTCCGGACGGCGTGCCGCCGATCGACGACACCGCGATCCTGTTCGAGGCCCCCAAAGGCAAGATCAAGTGGCCGCCGAACCCTTGCGCGAAGAAGTGGAACGTCTACCGCGCGACGTTGGCGTCCCTCGCGGACGTGGACGGAGACGGGCTGGCTGACGACTACGGCGCCTGCTTCGAGCACGATCTCTTCGTTCCCGAAACGACCGATTTCAGCGACCCCGGCCCGGGACTGATGCACACCTACCTGGTCACCGCGGAGAACGATGCCGGCGAGGGGCCGCTGGGTTACACTAGTGCGGGCCTGGAGCGGCCGAACGACTCCGCCTGCCCCTGAGCGGTAGCCGAGGCCGGCCGCCCGGAGTGAAATCGTGAAGCTCGTCGTCGCGCGCGTCACCGTGGTTTGGATCCTGGCCTGCGGGACGGGGCTCGGCCCGTTCCTGGCCCAGTCGTCGCAGGCCGACCTCGAGAAGACGGTCCAGGATCTGCTCCGGCGCGTCGAGAATCTCGAGCGTCGACTGGCGGCGCCGGGTGCCGCTCCTGCGACCCAGCCGGCCGCGGCGCCCGCGAAGTCGGCCGCGCCGGCCGCCGCCGGCGCCGGACGGGACGAGGCTCTGGCGCTGTACAAGAAGGTCGACGAGCTGGTCGCGGCCGGCAAGGTGGCGCAGGCCAATCAAGAGCTGACGGCGTGGAACGCCGCCCACGCCGGGACTCCGGCGGCGTCCTGGACCGCTTCGTTGAGCCGGGAGCTGGCCGTGGTGGGCAAGGACGCGCCGGCCGACTGGGCCATCGACCACTGGTATCAGGGACAATCCGAGATCACGCTCGATGGTCGCCGTCCGACGCTCATCGTCTTCTGGGAGGTGTGGTGCCCGCACTGCCGGGACGAGGTCCCCAAGCTGGACCAGCTCTGGGAGCGCTACAAGGCCAAGGGGCTGCAGGTGGTCGGCGTGACGCGCATCACCAAGACCGCCACCGAGGAATCGGTCAAGGCCTTCCTCGGAGAGAGTGGCGCGCGCTACCCGATGGCCAAGGAGACCGGGGACCTCGCGACCTACTTCGACGTCAAGGGCATCCCCGCGGCGGCGCTGGTCAAGGACGGCAAGGTCGTCTGGCGCGGCCACCCGATCCGCATGACCGACGAGCTGCTCGACGTCTGGTTCTAGCGGGCCCCTGATCCTCCGGCGTTCGCGCCATGATACGAAAGGCGGCGCGAAGCTCGCCGTCGGTCAGGCGTCCCTTGCGCGGGATGGCGGCGCGGCCTCGCTCGAGGTCTCTGCCGCCACGAGCGGGCTCGTGGACACCCACTCTTCCACCAGGCGATAGCCGACGGCCAATAGCGTCGGCCCCAGAAAGACGCCGATGAATCCGAACGCCAGCGCGCCGCCCAGCACGCCCAAGAAAATGAGGATGAACGGCATGTTGCTGCCCTGGCTGATCAGCCAGGGTTTGACCACGTTGTCGATGTTGCTGACGCCCAGGCCCCAGATGCACATGAAGATGCCCCAGCCCGTCTGACCGGAGCTGAACAGCCACAGCGCCGCGGGCAGCCACAACAGCGTCGGCCCCATCGGAACGATCGACAAGAAGAACGTCAACAACGCCAGCAACGCCGCTCCTGGAACGCCCGCAATCAAGAAACCAACGCCCGCCATCACGGCCTGCACCAGCGCCGTGCCCAGAATGCCGTAGACGACGCCTCGTACCGTGTTGCCCGCCGTGATCAACAGATGCTGTCCGCGCTCGCCGGCGATGCGTTCCACCATCGACCTCAAGCGGTCGGCCGCGAACGATCCGTCACGAAACAGGAAGAACGTGATGAAGATGCTCATCGCTAATTCGACGAGACCGCCGCCCAGCACGATGCCGACCTTCAACAGCCCCGCTCTGAACGGTTCGATGAACCCTTGCGCTTGATGCCACAACGTTTCGCTGCTGGCCGCCATCTCGCTCCAGTACTCGAGGGCGGTCTGTCCCACGACGGGCAGCTGGGCCAGCCAGGCGGGCGGCGCGGGCGGCCCGCTGGCGATCCAGTGCTTCGCGGCCCCCGCCAGCTCCTTCACGTTGTCCGCGAGCGTGTTGCCGATGACGATGAACGGCAAGAGGACGAGCAGGATCATGGACGTGGACATCAGGAGCGCGGCGGGCGTGCGACGGTTGCCGGTCAGTGCGAGCAGCCGCCGGTAGATCGGCCAGCTGGAGAAGCACAGCACCACGGCCCACAGCAGTGCTGACACGAACGGGCGCAGCACCAAGAGGCAGCCGCCCGCCAGCAATGCCAGGACGATCCAGCCTAGGTATCGCTCCAGTTGTGTCTTCCAGGCGCGCGCCGGATCAGCCTCGGGCGCGCCGGACTCGGGTTGTTCGGCGGGATTGGGATTCATGACTCTGATGACATCGTGCGCCAGGTCCGCCCGCGAAACCGACGGTTCGCGCAATTCGCAAGACGCCAACGATACCCGCACGCCGTAAGCGGATCAACTCCCCGAGCTTTGCGGTCATGGTCCAGTTTGAAACCTCGGCCCGCGGGCCGAAGTTTCAAACTGAACCAGCACGAGCTTTGCCTTTGGCACACCTGTGGGCGCGGCGCGGGTCCACGGCCGGTCGCGGGGTCCGCCATGAGCCTCAGCTCGACGCGCTGGCGCTCGAGGTCGGCAAGGGGCGCGAACGATGGTAAGCGAAAAGATCGGCTGCGGAGGGCAGGCCGAGGTCGGCTAGCGCCAGCGGACCGCCCGGACCAGGTTCGAGTAGTCGTCCGTCCACAGGAAGTGCGGGTCGGGCGAGCCCAGGCGCAACCAGCGCGGGTCCTCGGCCAGCCGGCTGGCCGGCGAGGTTCTCCCCGCGAGCACGGCCCAGACCGAGTCCTCCTTGCCCTCGTATGCCTCCTCTAGGCTCGACACGCGGTCGGCGCGGATGAAGCCCGGCAGGCCGACGTCGGCGGCCACGGCGGTGACGACGGACTCGAGCCGCATGAACCAGTTGGTCAGGTGCACCGCGATCGCGCCCCCGGGCTTGAGCTTGCGGTGGTAGAGCGCGAGCGCCTCGCGCGTGAGCAGGTGCACGGGCACGGCGTCCGAGTTGAACGCGTCGAGCACGATCAGGTCGAACGTGCCGTCCGCCGCCTTGGCCAGCTCGAGGCGACCGTCCCCGGTCACGAGGCGCAGCACGGCTTTGGTGTCGGCCAGGTAAGTGAACAGGCTGCGATCCGACGCGATCCGGACGACGGCGGGATCGATCTCGTAGAACGTGAAGCGCGCGCCGGGTTCGCCGTAGGCGGCGAGCGTTCCTGCGCCGAGCCCGACGAAGGCGACATCATCGAGCCGGCCCGCCGCCGACATCAGCTCGATGATCTGGCCCACCGGTCCACTGCGGTGGTAGTAGCTCGTCGGGATCTCGCGGCGTGACAGATGCGTGTCCTGCCCGCCGTGACGGGTCGTCCCGTGGATCAGCACGTGGAATTCCTGGGCGGCTTGCTCGCTCTGCCCCTCGGAGAAAGCAGGAAATTCGCGGACCTTCACCACGCGATGGATGCCGAAGAACGTCCGCTCGCGGACGATGTTCGAGCCGAGGTCGCCATTCAACCACCAGCCGGCAACCAGCAGAACGCCCGCGGACAGCGCGAAGCGCAGCCGACGGCCGACCGTGGCCAGGCACAGCAGGCCGGGAACGACGGCGGCCACGACCCCCATCCATGCCCACGGCGCCGCGCCCTGGCTGGATTGCAGCGCCCAGAGGGAGCTGACGACCGCGGCGACGAGCGCCGGGGCCGCAATGTCCACGACCGTCGTCAGGCGCCTGCGCGGAGAGTCGACCTCCGCCCTGAAGCGCTCGCGCAGCAGGCAGGCCAGGAACAGCGTCCACGGATACTCGGCGGTGCTGTCGAACACGACCGGCGCGATCAGCGCGTTGAAGACGCCGCCCAGCGCCCCGCCGGCCGCGATCCAGAGGTAGAAATCGGTGAGCCGTCCCGCCGGAGGGCGCTCGGCCGCGAGCCTCCCGTGACAGACCATGGTCACGGCGAGCAGCGTCGCCAGGTGTAGCGGGAGCAGCGTGAAGCCACGGTCCCTCAGCATGAGGAGAAAGCTGACCGCCACGGCGGCGACGAGGAGCGCGAGGGCCAGGCTCCAGGCCTGCCGATGGAAGGGGAAGCGTTTCGAGAAGACGAGGACGAAGCTCAGGAGGTAGATCGCGAGAGGCACGACCCACAGCAGCGGGAAGACGGCGACGTCGGACGTGATGTACTGCGTCGTGCCGAGCAGGGCGCTCGACGGCACGCAGGCCAGCCACAGCCAGCGCAGCTTCCTGCGCGTCGAGACGGTCGGAGCCGCCTCGACCGCGCCGGCTCTCGCGCCGGCGAGCCTGAGCGACGCGGCCCCGCAGCCGAACACCAGCAGAGCGAAGAGCAGGTAGCCCGCCGCCCACAGGCCACCCTGCGACAGGGGCCAGAGCGCGTCCTCCGCCGGAGTCAGCCGGAGAAACGGCTCGAGCACGAATGGATACAGCAGCAGTCCGCCCAGGCTCCCCGCATTGCTCGCCGCGTAGAGGAAGTACGGGTCGCGCGCTGCGGGGTGGCTCGTCGCGGAGAACCAGCGCTGCAGGAGCGGCCCGCTCGTGGCGACGACGAGGAACGGAAGTCCGGCGCCGGCGGCCAGCGTCGCGAGCACCCACCCCACGGGGCTCGACCCTGGAACTCCCGTCCCACGCGCGCCGAGGTCGAGCGGAAGCACGAGAAGCGGCAAGAGCAGGACGAGAGCGTGCCCGGCGATCTGCGCCCGCGGCGCGACCCGGCGCGCGAGCACGTGAGCGTACCCATAGCCGGCGAGGAGCGCCACCTGGAAGAAGACCATGCACGCGTTCCAGAGGGCGGGGCTCCCGCCCACCTGCGGCAGGAGCATCTTGGCAGCCATCGGCTGCATCGTGAACAGCAAGGCCGCGGCGAGAAACACCGCGAGCGTGAACAGAGCGATCATGGGCGGCCGGCCAGTATAGTCGATGCGGCGGTGTCTCAGGTATCCTCCGAGACGTCGCGTGCTGGCTCAGGTTGAACTGGGTCCCGCGGTGCGCGGTCGTTTCGGTTCTTGGCGCCCCAAAGACCGCAAGCTCGTTCAAGAGTTGACGGGGACGGGCCAGGTCGCGGCGCGTCCTCGATGGTGGCGCCGGGCTGGACGAAAACGTGGCGAGGCTCCTGACGGCGACCGTCGCGCCACGGCGCGCTTCGCTCGGCCGACCCCGCTGCTATAGTTCATGCGGGGGGCGGTGACCGAATCGCCGCGCGCGAACGCACCGGAGGAGCGGATGCTCGGGCTCTTTCGCCGCTACGTCGACTGGCTGCACACGCGCTGGCCGGCGGGCACGGTCGAGAAGCTGCCGGAGGTCCGCGAGGACGGCTCGACCAACGTCCCCGGCCTGTTCATCGTCGGTGATCTGACTGGCATCCCGCTGCTGAAGTTCTCCTCCGACTCCGGGGCGCGGGCCGTGCGCGCGATCCTCGACGACGAGGCGTTCCGGAAACGCGACACGAGCCGGGACGACGTCCTCGACCTCGTGGTCGTCGGCGCCGGCGTCTCCGGGGTCGCCGCAATGGCCAGCGCGAGGCAAGCCGGGCTGCGCTCTGAGCTGTTCGAGGCAGCGGAGCCGCTCTCGACGCTCGTGAACTTTCCGAGGGGCAAGCCGATCTACACCTATCCCACCGACATGACGCCGGCGGGCGACCTGCAGTTCGACGAGCGGTCGGCGTTCAAAGAGGGGCTCGTCGATTCGCTGCGCGGCTTCATGCGAGAGCGCGGCATCCAGCCCCGCCTGGAGCGGGTCGAGCGCGTCGGGCGCAAAGGCGGCCTCTTCGAGGTGGTTCTGGCGGGCGGCACGACGCTGAGTGCGCAGCGGGTCATCGTCGGCATCGGCCGCTCCGGCAACTTCCGCAAGCTCGGCGTCAGAGGCGAGGACCTGGACAAGGTGTCGAACCGCCTCCACGACCCCAGCGATTTCCGCGAGCGGCACGTGCTCGTCGTGGGCGGCGGCGACAGCGCCCTAGAAGCGGCGATTGCCCTCGCTGGGTGCGGCGCGTTCGTGACTCTCTCCTACCGCAAGCAGGAGTTCAGCCGGCCGAAGCCCGACAACCAGCGGGCGCTTCGAGCGCTGATCGAGGACCCCTTGGCCGATGTCGCGGTCGAGCACCCGAGCAGCGAGCGCATCACGACCGCGTCGGGCAAGTACCTCGGCGCGCGCCGCGGCCCCGGCTCCATGCGGCTGCTGATGGCGTCGAGGGTCAAGGAGATCCGCGCCACCGAGGTGGACGTCCAGAGCGAGTCCGGCGCGGTCGAGACGCTGCCCAACGACCACGTCTTCGCCGCGATCGGCCGCGAGGCGCCGCTCGAATTCTTCCGGCGCAGCGGCGTCCGGATCCGCGGCGAGTGGCGGCCGGCGACGTGGGTCGCCTGCCTGGCGTTCGTGCTCTTCTGTGTCTTCCTCTATCACTGGAAGAGCGACTACGGCCTGCCGGTCAAGGCCTGGTTCAAGGCGAACCACTGGTTCCCTTTCAATCTCGGAAACCCGAAGGAGCCCGCGAGCCTGCTGGGCACCCTGCGGCTCTCGCTCCAGAGCCCGAGCTTCTGGTACTCGCTGGCCTACAGCATCTGCATCCTGGTCTTCGGTGTCCGTCGTATCCGGCGGCGCCGGACGCCGTACGTCACGTTCCAGACGTCGGTGCTCGCGGCGATCCAGTGCGTGCCCCTCTTCCTCTTGCCCTACATCGTGCTGCCGTGGCTGGGCCACAACGGCGTCTTCGGCGACCGGTTCCGCGCCTACCCGCTGGCCCCCGCGGCGGTCGAGCGCTGGCGTGGCCTCGTCGCGGGCTCGCCGGGTGAGGATCTGACGCGGCGCCTGCCCGAGGCGCAGAGCGCCGGTCTGCTCGACGGCCCGTTCGCGGGCTGGTCGCACCTGTCCCTCGAAGCGTCGTGGGGCTCGCGGGTCATCGTCCGTTCCGACCCGCCCGGCGCGCAGGCGAGGCAGGCGATCGTGCGGCTCGACGAAGGCCAGCTGCACGTCCGCGACGAGGGCGCGTCGACCTCGGCCATCGCCGACGCGCTCTTCCCGGCGAGCGAGTGGGACGCGCAGGGTCGCGAGTACTGGCGCTCGGTCGGCTTCATCCTGGCCTGGCCGCTCATGTTCTGGAACGTCTTCACCAGCCAGCCGCTCGCCGCATGGCTCGTGATCGGGTTCCTCCAGACGTTCGTCGTCATCCCGCTGCTCGTCTGGAAGTGGGGCAAGGGCGCCTACTGCGGCTGGATCTGCTCGTGCGGGGCGCTCGCCGAAACGATGGGCGACGCGCACCGGCACAAGATGCCTCACGGGCCGAGGTGGAACCGCCTCAACATGCTGGGGCAGGTCTTCCTCTGGATGGCCACGCTCCTGCTCGTCTTGCGTGTGGCCTCGTGGATCGTGCCCGGCCAGGACTGGATCGAGAGCGTCTACAACGCGATCCTCGCCGGACAGGACCGCGACGGCCGGAGTCTCGGCGGCGTCATGCGGTTCCTCAACTTCGCCTGGATCGATGACCTGTTGTGGGCCGGCATCTTCGGCGTGTGCTTCTACTTCTGGTTCTCGGGCCGGATCTGGTGCCGCTTCGCCTGCCCGCTCGCCGCGCTCATGCACGTCTACGCGCGCTTCAGCCGCTTCCGCATCTTTTCCGACAAGAAGAAGTGCATCTCGTGCAACGTCTGCACCAGCGTTTGCCACCAGGGCATCGACATCATGAACTTCGCCAACAAGGGGCTGCCGATGGAGGATCCGCAGTGCGTGCGCTGTTCCGCCTGCGTCCAGAGCTGCCCCACGGGCGTGCTGCAGTTCGGCGAGCTGGACCGCGGGACGGGCGAGGCGGTCCGCTTCGACCGGCTCGCCGCGTCGCCGGTCCTCATGGCGGAGTCGCGGGCGATCGTGGATGGCGGGGGCTCCGGTCATGGCGCGCCTGGTGTCGCGCGGCCCGAATGACACTGCTCTCCGGGCGCGGAGCCGCTGCGAAGACAAGACCGGAAGAACCGAGCGGACGTCGGGTGCGGAAGACCGGACCTCGGGTCAGCCGGCCTGATCCAGGATCTCGCGCGAGGCGTCGAGACCCTCCCACAGGACGCCGCCGATGCGGATGCCGATCGCGGCCGATACCACGGCCGGTAGCGCCGCGACGAGGCCGAGAAACGGCAGCTCCCAGGCGGAGAGCGGCAATCCGAGGACGAAGAGCTGAAGCAACAGGATCGAGCCGACGAGCATCGCCGCGGCACCGAAGACGACGCCGAAGGACAGCAACAGCCCGACCGACAGCAGCAGGTTGTGTCCGAACGCGGCCGCGCCCCTCGCCCTGTGGGGGCCGAGCGGGACCCATCCCGGCATGTACATCACGACCAGGTTGATCAGCACGGCCGTGAGGAGCGAAAGCCCCGCCGCCACCGGGAGCAGGCCGAGCACCAGTAGCGGCAGCGACAGCGCGCCGGGCAGGCCCAGATCGGTCATGATCTCCAGGCGTTGCGCCGCCCCGCCGGCGATCTGCAGCCCGACGTCGGTGGACACGATCAGGCAGGCGGCGAATCCGGCCGCGAGCACGCCCTCGATCGCCGGCCCCAGCACCTCCCAGCCGAAGACCTGCCAGCCCGGCAGGGGCCAGGGACGGATCACTTCGAGCCGCAGCAGATCCGTGCGCAGGTCGTTGCGAGGGTGCATCGGCATGACCCATCCCGACACGCCCAGGAACATCAGCCCCGTCACGAGGATCGTGCTCGAAACCCACGGCGGAGCGCCGAGGACGGCGGGGACGATACCGATCGTCACCGCCAACAGCGCGCCCGCGCCGGCGTTGCGCGCGAGCGAACCACGCCGGACCTGGAGCATGCCCTTCCACAGCAGGGCCGGACCGGGGGCGCCTCGCGGCCGCAGCACGAAGGGCGCCTGCTTCCGCCGGTCGGCCGAGATTCGGCGGTACCGCGCGCGAGGATCCTGCCGCAGGCTCTCCCGGCGCGCGTGGGCGATCGCGCTCTCCTCGAACTTGAACTGCCCCCGCACGACCCATTCGTTCTGCAGGAGCACGAGCCCCAGGCCGAAGGCCAGCGTCAGGACGACCCGCATGCCGCCAGCGTCCCCGCCGAGCAGGGCCAGGCAGGGTTCGAGGAGCCAGAGGATGGGGGCCAGCAGCCAGCGGTGCGCGCCGTCCGCGAGATCGAGGGTCGTGGCGGACAGCAGCGCGCCGCCCGCTCCGCTTTCCAGGGCCACCGGAAGCTCCGCGAAGAACCGGCGCGCGGGCCCGGCGATCGACCAGCAGACGATGCCCCAGAACGCGACCCCGACGGCGATGGCTGCGGCGCACAGCAGCCGCGCTCGAGCCCACGGCAGCTCGCCGAGGCGCGCCTTGAACAGCGTGCGCCCCTTGCCGTGCAGGTCGCCGTTCGTGAGGATCAGCCAGTACGAGACGAACCACAGCAGCCGCGCTCCGAACCCACCCCCGCCCATCAGCAGGGTCATCATTGCGGCGCCGAAGACGATCCCGACCTGGTTCTTGACGATCGCGTGCTGGATCAGCTCGCGCCGCCGCACGGGCGCCGACGACAGGAGTTCGATCTCGCCCGCTGAAAGACCGAGTGACAGGCCTCCCGCCGGCAAGAGCCAGGTCACGGTCACGCCCGCGGCCAAGAGCACGGCTACACCGAGCTGGATCAGCCGGAGCGCCTCGTCGGGAAGCTCGAAGGCCAAGCGACTTCCGCGGGAAACCGCGCTCAGCGCGGGCCGGCCGACCCACAGCCCGATCCACAGGGCGAACACGATGAAGCCGACGAAGTATCGCGGCTGCTTGAGCAGCCGCACCGACCGCAGGAGCCTGCCGCGCACGGAATAGACCAAGAGGAGCAGCAGGGCGGGATTCACGCGGGAAGGCTCCCGCGCTTCTGGTCCGCTCCGGTCGCGCGCAGGAAGATCTCCTCGAGATCGGCGCCGACGTCCGCGCCGGGCAGGTCGGCCCGGATCTGGGCCAGCGTGCCTTCGAGAACCTTCTTGCCGTACTGGATGATCAGGACGCGGTCCGAGATCTCCTCGACCAGGTGCAGCATGTGCGAGGAGACGATGATCGCCGCCCCGTTCCGGGCGGTCTGGACGATCGAGCGCTTGGTCCGCCGCATGGAAGCCGGATCGAGGCCGGTGAGCGGCTCGTCGAAGACCAGCGCCTCGGGCCGGTGCAGCAGGGCGCAGGACAGCAGCAGCTTTTGCTTCATGCCACGCGACAGCTCGGACGGGAAGGCGTACTTCTGCTCGGACAGCTCATTCTCGCCGAGCAGTTCGGCCCCTCGCTGCAGCCCATCCTCGACGCCGTAGATGCGCGAGAACAGGCGGACGTGGTCCCAGACGGTGAGGTGATCGAACAGCTGCGGCTCGTCCGGCACGAAGGCCAGCCTGCGCTTGGCGTCGACCGGGTGGGTGGCGAGATCGAAGCCGCACAGCTCGATGCGGCCCGACGTCGGGGGCAGGATCCCGGCCAGGCAGCGCAGCGTCGAGGTCTTTCCCGCTCCGTTCGGACCCACGAGCCCCAGGATCTCGCCGCGCTGGACCCGCAGGCTCAACCCGTCGACGGCACGGAGGCCCTCGTAGCTCTTGATCAGGTCCTGGATGACGATCATGGAGATGCCTCAGCAGGCTGCCCAGCCAGGCGCGCCACGGCGCAGCGGGGCCGGTCGCGGAAGTTCAGACTCGAGGTGCTACGGGCACGCGACGCGACGCTCGCCGCAGACGACGCCGGGCTGAGGGCGAGCCGCACCGGTCGAGTCGCTTCCCGCGCCGCCTTCCCGGCCCTCGCCGACCGGAACGATGAGGTAGTACTCGTTGTCCGGGCCCGGCGTGAAGCTGGAGCTTGGCGCACGATCGCACAAACCGTCCAGCGGCGCGTGCGTGTAGATCCCCTCGTTCACCAGCGTGTCGAGATCGCCGGCCTGGATCGAATAGGTCTGCTGGGGGAAGTCGCCCGCGTTGCAGGACGGATCCCAGCTGGCCTGGATGACGTCGGCGGAAATGCGGTCGAAGTGCGCGGACGGGACCGTGCCCGGCCACGGCGCGCTGTCGCAGGTCGGCGCGCCCATCATCTGGAACTCGACCCGCAGCTCGTCGATGTACCAACCCTCGCCGGCGGCGGCCTGGCTGTCGGAGCCGAACACCAGCGCGAGGAAAATGCGCTGGCCTTTGTACGGCGTGAGGTCGAACAGGCTCGTGATCCAGCCGCCCGACGAACCCTGGAAGGCCTTCTGCCCCTCGAGCGGATTGCAGAAGCCGCCGGCCAACACTCCCGGGTAGTCACCCACCGGCTTCAGCGTGGCATACGAGTTCTGGCCGTCCGCGACCACATCGACCACGACCTTTCCGCCGTCCTGTCCGGCCGCGGTGTCGTACCAGTGCACGAGGGTCAGCGTCGCGGCGGTCGCCGTGGCCGGGATCTCGAGGCCCACGCCGCCCGTGGAGTCCTTTCCGACAGGGTGCAGCCACGCGGCGTTGGTCGCGCCGTAGCTCGCGCCCGGCCCGTTTCCGCAGTGGTAGCTCGTGCCGTGCGCGGCGTCCTTCGAGGTCAGCGTCCACTCGTCGCGATAGACCGTGAGGGCGCAGCCGGCGATCGCCGGCTTGACCAGCTCGTGGGGCCAGCCCTCGGGCGGCGCCGGATCGAAGTCCTCGTGCAGCAGCGACGTGACGAGCGGCGGCTCGTTCCCGCCCTGCACCGGCGCGGCGTACGCGCCGGGACGGTCCGCGTAAACGCCGGGCGGGGTCGCGCTCGCGATGTCCACGAGGTCGAAGACGATCTGGCTCCCGCAGTCGAACGTGGGGTCCACGGTGAACAAGAGAGCGCTCGAAGACGGAGCGGAAGCGCCGGTCGCGAGGTCGCCGAAGCTCCCGACGTCGGGTGCCAGCACTTCGGCCCCCGGCGTCGTCGTGGCCAGGCGGGCCGTGACGTCGGTGGCGGTCACGCCTCCCGCATTGTGCAGGATCGGCCGCACGCTCCAGGTCTCTCCGGGCTCGATCGCGCCATCGGCGTCCCCGTCGACCTCGACGAGCGGCTGGACCACCGAATCCGGCAGCAGGATCGGCTGAAAAAGCGTCCCGATGTCCATCTGCCAGGCGCCGCGCCCGTAGGTGCCCGCGGTGACCACTTCCTGCAAGGGGTTGTATTGGAGGTCGGTGACGACGAGCCCCTCCGGAAACCCCACCATGAACGGCACGAAGCTGAGACCGCCGTCGCCGCTACGAAAGATGCCGGTGTCCGTGCCCACCAGGAGGTCCGTCGCGGACAGCATCAGCACCGTGTTGGCCGGCACGTTGGGCAGACCGCTGTCGCGCGACGTCCAGCCGGCGCCCGCGCTCCACTCCCAGACGTGCGGGACGTTGAAGCCCCCCACCACGGCGAAGGCCCGGTCCGGGTTGGTCGGATCGCCGGCAACGTCGTTGACCGCGCGCTGCGGGAGCCCGGCGCTGATGTCGGTCCAGTTCGTGCCTCCGTTGGCCGAGCGCCAGACCGCGCCGCCGTAGCTGCCCGAGAACAAATGGGACGGAAAGGCGCGGTTGACCTCGACGACGGAGAGGCTCGAGCTCCCGTCGCCCGACAGATCGGGCGGGCCGACCTGAACCCACGAGCTTCCGTGGTTGTTCGAGCGGTAGACGCGGTGCGTGCCGAGGTACAGCGTGCTCGGGCTCGTCGGGTCGAGCACGTAGGGCGTGACCCAGCTGATCCGGTCGCCGCCGATGATGCCGCTCCCGGGCCCGGTGATGCCGGAGTAGCTCCCGAACGGTCCGGTCGTCGAGCGCCAGACGTTCGGAAAGCCGCCCGACGGATACGAGCTGACGTAGGCGTAGTTCGTGTTGATCGGATTCATGTGGCAGAGGAAGCCGTCGCCCGTCGCCCCCTGCAGGTCCCATACGTCACTGTCGTCCCGGGCCAGCGAGCTGTTGTCCTGCGCGCCGCCGCAGATGCGGCCTGGGTCGTTGGCGTCCACGCCGATGCCGTAGAACTGGGTGACGTTGAGGTTGCCGTTGATGTTGGAGAAGCTGCTCCCGCCGTTCTCCGTCTTCCACAGCCCGCCGTCGGTGCCGACGTAGAACCTGCCGGGAAAGGTGGGTCGGATGAGCATCGATTGCGTGTCCTGGTGCACCTGCTGCGAGGTGCCCCACGTGTTCGTGATCGGAGTCCACGTACTGCCGCCGTTCAGCGATCTGAAGATGCGGATCGTGCCGCGATAGACGATGTTCGGGTTGAGCGCGTCGACACGGATGACCATGTTGTACCAGCATTGGCCGTCGCAGGCCCCGCTCGACATCAGGCTCCAGCTCCCTCCGCCGTTCGTGGTGCGCCAGAACTGATCGCCGGGGACGTCGAACAGCGCGTAGACCGTCGAGGGATCGCTCGGTGCGATGGCGATCTCGGTGCGACCCAGGTTTCCGTGGGGCAGCCCCGTTGCGTTCTGCGCGACCCAGGTCGTGCCGTTGTCCAAGGAGCGGAACACGCCTTTTCTCGTGGCGGCCCACAGGATGTCGGGAAGATCGGGATTGCGGGCGATCTCGTGGATCTCGGTGTTGGCCAGCCGCTTGACCCAGGTCGCTCCTCCGTCGTCCGACGAATAGATGCCACCCGGCTGGGACGTGCCGCTCGAGCAGCCACGGTTCCGGCCGCCCGCCACGATGCGCTGCGAGTCGCGCGGATCGACGGTGATGCCCGCGAACGACGACAGGTCTTCGAGCGTGGCGGCGCCGCTGCCGTTGCGCAGCTCCCAAGTCGCGCCGCCGTCGCCGCTTCTCAGCAAGCCGATGCCGAAGTACCCTTCGCAATCGAAGATGTTGTCCCCGGTGCCGACCCACAGGACGTTCGGATCGTTGGGGTCGACCTCGATGGCCCCGACGGCCAGCGTCCCGGCCGAGTCGAAGAGGCTGCTCCACGACAGGCCATCGTTCGTCGACTTCCAGACGCCACCGGAGGCCGCGCCCGCGTACAACGCCCCCGTGCTCCAGTCCGCGGCGAGCGCTTGAATCCGACCCGAAATGGTGCCGAAGGCCCAGCCGCCGAAGTTGGAGGGCGAGGGCCCCATCGCGACCCACACGTTCTGGCCGGGCTCGGCGCCCAGGGCCCAGCGCGCGCGCTGCGCGGCGAGCGCCTGCCGCGTCTCCTGCACCGCGGTCAGGCGCAGCCCCCGCAGCTCCTGCTCCGACGACGTGCCCGCTCGGCGCGTCGAGTAGAACCAGTCGCGTCGCGCGAGGATCCGGTCCTCCTCGCCGAGTCGCTTGTCCGCGATCTCGGCTTGACCGGCTCCGGCGCCGGAGGCCGGACCCGCCAAGCCGCAGAAGAACAGCAGGGCGAGGCCCTGGACCAGCGGCCGCCGGCAGCGGCACACACCGCAGGCACGTGGACTCCTCATGGTTTCTCGAGTCTCCTTCGGCCGGGGCCCTGGGCCTCGCCCCCGGGTCGGGCCGCTGAAGTTATACGGCGAAGAGGCTGTTCTTGCCCGGGATCGGCCGGCGCCCGGGCTCCAGGCGGCGTGCGGGGGGGCGCTCAACGCGGCCAGAGCCAGCCGAAGGCGCCTGCCGTCACGAGCCCGTAGATCAGACCGTCCAGCATGTGCCTGAGCGTGGTGCCCCAGCGGACGCCCTTCCAGATCGAGCCGATCGGCTCCGCGCCGGCGTAGGCCAGGAAAGCGACGGTGCCGGAGACGCGGAAGACCTGCAGGTAGTCCGTGCCCGGAGTGAGGGTACGGCTTGCGACGTAGGCCACGACGACGCCGGCTGCCAGAGAGAACGCGAACCACAGCCCTAGGCTCTTGCCCATCGACGGGGGTCCCGTAGGGAGCAGCGTGACGAAGCCGACGGGGCCCTTCTCATACTTCTCGAGCACCGCCGGCTCACGCATCTCGGCCATGCTCTCGCAGCGCGGGATCACGTAGTTGCCGGGGCCGACCTTCGCCTTGCGGAACGCCTCCGCCAGCGTCGCCTCGTCGGGCAAGGCGGAGAAATCGTTCCGGTGGTAGCGCAGCACCATGTGGATGACCGTGCTGGCGGCGAAGACCAGGACCGCCGAGAGCAGAATCGGTAGCCAGAGCGAGACGATGGTGATCATGGGAACTCCTCCGCAAGGCCGCGCGGACTCGATCGTGGCGGCTAGAAATCGGCGAACTCTAACCCCTGCCGCGGGAACGGGTCAAGTCTCGCGACCTGCGGAGCGTCCTTCGACTCGCGCGACGTTTGGAGAACAGCGCCGCGAGGCGCTCAAGCGCGCTCCAGGCTGAGCGCCCCGCCCAACCCGCCGGAGACGCAGAGCGTGGCGAGTCCGCGGCGACTGCCCCGGCGCTGCATCTCGTGCATCAGCGTGACGACGATCCGCGCCCCGCTGCAGCCGATGGGATGCCCCAGCGCGATCGCTCCGCCGTTGACGTTCAGTTTTTCCCGGTCGAGGTGCAGCTCGCGGTCGACGGCCAGCACCTGCGCCGCGAACGCTTCGTTCAACTCGACAAGGTCGAAGGACTCGAGCTCGTCCCCCGTCGCTTGCAGCAGCTGGCGCACGGCGGGAACCGGCCCGATGCCCATGATCGCGGGATCGACGCCGACCACGCGGAATCCCTTGATGCGGGCCAGCGGCTCGATCCCCAGCCGCCGCGCCGCCCGACCCGAGAGGACGATCATCGCGGCCGCGCCGTCCGTGATGCCGCTGCTGTTGCCGGCGGTCACCGTGCCCTGCGCGTCGAAGACGGGCGCCAGCTTGGCCAGGCCTTGCGCCGTCACGCCGTCGCGCGGATGCTCGTCGGCCTCGAGCAGCCTCTGCCGCCCTTTCTCGGTGATGCTGATCGGCGCGATCTCGGCGCGGAAACGGCCGGCGTTGCGGGCCTGCTCGCAACGTTGCTGCGTCAGCGCGGAGTAGGCGTCCTGCTCGGCGCGCGGGATCTTGTACCGTTCGGCCAGCGTCTCGGCCGTTTCTCCCATGATCTTGCCCGAAAGCGGGTCGAGGAAGCCGTCGCGGTACATGGCGTCGACCAGCTCGCGATGGCCCATGGACGTCCCCCACCGCGCCTCGAGCAAGTACGGTACGCGGCTCATCGATTCCATCCCGCCGGCCAGCACGACCTCGGCCTCGCCGAGGCGTATCGCCCGCAGTCCTGCGAGCAGGGCCTGCATGCCCGACAGGCAAGCCTGGTTGACGGTGTACGCGGGCCGCTCGACGGGGATGCCGCAGCCGACGCCGACCTGGCGCGCAGGGTTGGGTCCGCAGCCGGCCTGGCGCGCGTGGCCCAGGATGACCTGGTCGATCGCCTGCGGATCGAGTCCCACGCGGGACAGGGCGGCCCGTGACGCCTGGATGCCCAGCTCGACCGCGGTCAGCCCGGCCAGGCCGCCGCCGAAGCGGCCGATGGGAGTGCGCACGGCGCCGGCAACGTAGATTCCATCGTCGGTCTTGCTCATGCGCCTACGGTAATACAGATTGCCCAGGCCAGCGACGCCCCGGCAGCCGCGGCTCGATCGATGCCCTCCGCCGACTGCGTGCGCGCGCTTCTCGATTTGATGCAGGCGCGCCGAGCCGCTCTTGCTCCTTGCAGGAACTCGGACAGACACGGAAGGGTACGACTCTCGCGATTCGTTCTTGCCGCCCGGTCGTCCGGCAACCGCGGACGCGGCGTGTCAGCCGCCCGCGGTGATGCGGCTCAAGGCGCGCTCGGCGCGCGGCGACCATCCCGAGTGCGCTTCGATCACGCGGCCGCTCGAGTCGAGCAGCAGGGTCAAGGGAACCGTCAGCTCCCCGCGCGGGTAGAGGCGGGCCAGCTCCGCCTCGTCGGTGACGTAGTTCGGGAAGGTCAGCCCGCGCGCGGCGACATAGGCCGGGACTTCGCCGGCGGTCTCGAGATCGACGCTGACGCCCACGAGGTCGACGCCGGCCCTGGCCAACCCCGAGGCCAGTCGCTGAAGCTCCGGCAGCTCCCTCGCGCACGGCGCGCACCAGGTGGCCCAGAAGTTGAGCAGCGTGCGCCGTCCCGGCCGCAAGAGCTGACTCAGGCGGACGGTCGCTCCGTCGGCGGCCCGCAGCGTCAGCTCGGGCAGGCGCTCGCCCTTGCGCACGCCGATGCGCGCCAGGAGCGCCGACTCGGGATCGAGCGGATCGATCAGGCGGAAGCCGCGCTCGGCGAGCGGCCTCGCGCCCTCGCCCTGCACGACCAGGATCGACGAGTTGCTCGACGGCGGCTCCACGCGCTCGACCAGGCCGCCCGGCCAGGTAACCTCGATCCACTCGGCCCGCTCGTCCTGGCCCAGGCCGAACAGCAGTCGCGAGTCGTGGTGCGAAAGGTAGCCCGACCCTCCGGTCTTGAGCTTGGTCTGGATCCCGCGCGAGGTCTTGACGCGCACCACCGCGCCGTAGGCGTCGCGGCCGGCTGCGCGCCCCTCGAGGGTCACGCGGAGGAAGCAATTGGCCTGGCCCACGTTGTTGCGGAACAGGTAGTGCGCCTCGCGCTGCGCCGTTGTCAGGAAAATGTCCAGGTCGCCGTCGTTGTCGAGGTCGGCGAACACCGCCCCGCGCCCGTCCGAGATCGAGTCGACGCCGCTGATGCCGGAGATGTCGAGGAACTTGCCCTGACCCAGGTTGAGCGCCAGGAAATCGCGCTCGTAGCCGCTGAAAGAGAAGCCTTCCTTGAAGATCGCGCCCATGTGGCTGTCGTGGTACTGCTCGCTACCCGCTTGCTCGGCTCGTTCGGCGGCGGCCACCACGTGGCGCCAGAACAGGCTTCACGTGTCGTTCATCGTCTTGCCCGAGACGAAGCCGTTGGGCGTGTAGAGATCCTCCCAGCCGTCGTTGTCGAAGTCGATGAAGCCGCCACCGAAGGCCCAGCCGCCGGCGAGACCGCCGGCCTCGGCGGTCGCCTCGCGGAATGCTCCGTCACCGTCATTGCGGTACAGGCTGTTCCCGGCCGCCTGCTTGCCCAGGGTCTGGCGAATCGAGTTGCTTTCCTCGGGATAGAGCAGGCGCAGGATGCGGTTGCCGGCGGTCGAGGACATGTTGGTCACGTGCAGATCGAGGTCGCCGTCGTTGTCGTAGTCGCCGAACGCGACGCCCATGCCGAAACCCGGGTCGACGACGCCGAAGGCCTGCGCCACGTCGGCGAAGCGGCCGCCCTCGTTGCGGTACAGCGCGTTCTCGCCGAAATCGTTGGCCACGTACAGGTCCTGGTCGCCGTCCTCGTCGATGTCGACGAACCCGGCGGCGTAGCTCCAGCGGCCGTCGTCGACGCCGCGCGCGGCCGCCTCCTCGCGGAAGCTGCCGTCGCCCTGGTTGACGAACAGCAGGTTGGGCGTGCCGTTGGTCGCTTGGACCCACGAGTTGGGCATCACGGTGCCATAACGGTTGTAGGACGCCACGTGGATGTCCGGCCATCCGTCGCCGTTGATGTCCGCCGCCTGGGCGCTGAAGCCGATCGCTTGCTGATCGACCCGGGCCCGCTCGGAGACATCCCAGAACTCGAGCCTGCCGTCGGGAACGAAACGATTCTCGAGCAGGATCTGCGGGCCGACGGCGGCGAAGAACAGGTCGGGATCGCCATCGTTGTCGTAGTCCACGAACAGCGCCCCCGAGCCTCGCGGGGCGAACTGGACCAGGCTGGACTCGCTCACGTCGCGAAAGGCGCCGTGGCCCAGATTGAGGTACAGATAGTTTTGGTCGACGCCGCTCGCGACGAGATCGACGAGCCCGTCACCGTCGACGTCGGCGGCGGCCGCGCCATGGGAAACGAAGCCCTGGTTGCGCCCGACGCCGAACGCGGGGAACGTCGCCGCCACGCCGGCCGGGAGCGCGACCTCGGAGAACAGCTCCACGCGGCTGACCTTCGACTCCAGATCTTCCAGCGCGAATCCGGTGAGGCGCCAGCCGCCCTCGGCCTGGGCGTCGTCGCGGGCGAAGTCGATCGTCGCGTTGCCCTTGAGCCATTCGCGCTGGTACGCCTCGTCGCGGCCGACGATGAAGAACTTGACCGAGGCCCGGCCACGCGTCGAGCTGTCGAACTCGGCCGCCTTGACCTTGAATCGCGCGTCATCGATCTCCTGCAGCCTTCCGGTGAAAGCGGCCAGATCGGCGAGGAACTCGTCGCGGGGGACCTCGCGCGCCGGCGCCGCGACATCCCACGTGCGACGCTCGATCCACATGACCGGCAGCCCGGACTCGGACGACGTGGTCGGCCAAGGCGTGGCGTCGATCCGGTCGGCGATGTAGCTGGCGGACCCGCTCAGGTCCCGGTCGCGGACGCGGACGGAGAATGCAAGGAGGTCGTTGGCCAAGGACTCGCTGAGGTCTTCATCATGCTCGAGGCGCGTGCGGTCGAAGCCGCCCGCCGGCCCCCCGCCGCAGCCGCTTTCGCCGAGCGCCAGCGCGATGACGACGACGAGCGCCGCGGCGCGGACCGCAACGGACATGAGCTCAACTCCTCGGGCCGGTCGGCCGAACCAGACTGCAAGGATAGACTCCCGCGGGTCGCCCCTCAAGGGAGCGGAGGCTCGGTCATGGTCGTGCGGCGCCCCGGTGGCTGGGAGCGAGCGCCGGGCCAGCGTCCGAGCTCTCCTGCGAGCGCTCGAGGAACGGGAGAGGCTCGACGGCGCCACGCCCGCTGGATCGGCTATGCTGGTGCTCCGTGAAAGAGTGCGTGCCGCGGGTCGGGATCACGCTGCTGTCCTTGGCATTCGTCGTGGGATGCGGCTCCGCGCCGCGGGGGCGGCCGGAGACCGCCGCCGAGACGGCCGCCATCCTGCCCCGGCCCTACACTGCCGAGCAGATCCGCGGCGAGTGGATCCCCGGATTCACGATCACGCTGCTGCAGCGGACGACCGCGGGGCCCTCCCTCGAGCGGCGGAGCGTCCTGTCCGCCGATGACGAGGGGCTCGAGATCGAGTACGCGCCGCTCGATCTCGAAGGCAACCCGGCCGGCGAGCCGCGGCGGAAGCGGAGCACCTGGGTCGAGTTGCGCGACCACGCGACCTTCCCCGCGGACAGCGCCCGGCGGGAAGAGGCCGCGCAGGAAACACCCCTGGGCACCTTGGACGGCTGGTTGTACACCGTCCGCGACGCGGACGAGGGCACGACCACCGAACTCTTCTTTGCCAGGTCGACGCCCGGCGCGCCGATCCAGATGCGCACGACCCGTGCCGGGGAACTCGTACTCGAGCTGATCCAGATCGAGCGCCACAGGCCGGAGTAACCCATGGCCCCGCGGCGGAAGGCGCTCGTCTGGCTGCTTCGCGGTTTCGGCGGCGTGACGGTGCTCGCGCTGCCCACGCTGCTGCTTCCCACGCGCTGGATGGCCGGCATCCACGAATGGCTCGGGATGGGTGAGTTTCCGGCAAGCAGCCTCGTCGACTATCTCGCGCGGTCGCTCTCGCTGCTTTACGGGTTGATCGGGCTCCTGCTCCTCTTGCTGGCCTCCGACGTCGAACGCTACCTGCCGCTGATCCGTTTCGCCGGATGGGGTTCGGTCGCGGCCGGCGTGTGCCTGTTCGTCATCGGCGTTCACGCGGGAGTTCCGGCGTGGTGGTGGTATCACGAGGGGCCCTCGGCCGTCGCCTTCGGCTGCTTGATCCTCGGGTTCGCACGCGACACACCCGGCGCCGAGCCAAGGCCACCCGGGTCAGCTCGCGGTTAGGCCTTCCCCGAGCAGGACCTAGCGCTGTGAGGCCACGTGCTGGGCCAGCGGCGCGACGCGGGGGGCGAGGGCAGGGCGGGCCCCCCGCGGAACTCGAGGTCGAGGGCGGGGGGCTCGGTCGTCCCTTCCCGCGGTCGCAACCGCAACCTGCCGATGGCATCGACGGTCACCCCGGCCGCTTGTTTTCCGGGCAGTTCCTGGGTTCCCGGTCGAGGCGAGGCTTCGTGGGCCCGGGGGACACCTCGCGGGTCTGGCCCCCCGTGCCGCGAGCCCCCCCAACCGACTTGCCAAGGCTCCAGGGTTCGTGTACATTCCGCGCAGGTTCTGTCCCCATTCTTTCGTACAGAAACGGAGCGTGGACAACCGAGACCGATTTCCGGATAGGTTAGTGTGTCACCCAGCGGCTTGGGTGTGCGGTCGGGACCTGACAGAGTTCCCGGAGGGGAACAAGAGGAGTTCGAAGGAATGGGAAGCAGGCTCTATGTGGGCAATCTGCCCTTCAGTGCGGACGAGGAACAGATCCGCCAGCTGTTCGCCAAGAACAACCGGACCGTGACCGAGGTCAAGCTGATCACGGATCGCGACACCGGGCGTCCGCGAGGTTTCGGGTTCGTCGAGATGGGCAACTCCGAGGATGCGCAGTCCGCAATCAACGAGTTGAACGGTTACTCGATCGACGGCCGCGCCCTGACGGTGAACGAGGCGCGTGAGCGCACGTCGGGCGGCGGCGGCGGCGGCGGCCGGGGCGGTGGCGGCGGTTACCGCGGCGGCTACTGAGCGTCGATCGCTCCACTCAGAACAGCCGAAGGGCGCCTCACCCGAGGCGCCCTTTTTTTTGCCGCTGGCGCGGCCGACCGACCGCCCGTCGCGGAAAGTTCGAGCTAGAACGACCAGGCTGCCAGGATCGTGACGTCGTGGAGATCGCCGAAGCCGAGGCTCAGCTCCACGAAGAACGCCTGGCCTTCCGGTCGGGGCCATTCGAGCCCCCCGGTGGCCTTGACACCGGCATCGAACTCCGTGTCGTCCTTGCCCCCGCCCGACCCGTCGTGCTCGACGAAGCCCACCGCGACCCCTCCCCCGGCGTACGGGGTGAAGCGCGTCTCCGTCCCGAAACGGTAGTAGACCGGGGCCGTGGCGTAGAGCGTCGTGTAGTCGTCTCCGGCGCCGAGCTGGACGTCGGGTTGAAAGCGCAGCCGCGGAACGAATTCGCCCAGGTTGAAGTGCGCCCCGCCGACGACCTGATCGACGTCGTCGGCGACGCCGGCCCGCAGGCCCCAGCCGTGGTAGCCGATGTCGGATGAGGACGACGTGCCGTGGGTCGTGACCTTCGTGGTGCCCATTTCCTTGGATAGCTCGGTATCGGGTTCGGAGACCTGCGGATTGGCCGGCAGCGTGGAATCCGCCGCCCAAGCCGGAAGGGCGATCGCGGCCAGGACAACTGCGAGGATGGATTGCTTCGGAGTCATTCTCGACCTCCTTTGTTCCCGGAACTCCCGGGAGTGGAACAAGGTAGTACCTGTGACGCGAAGCGGCAACAGCGGCAGTCTCGAGACCGTCCCGAGAATGTAGATTATCTGGGGTCGGGTGCATGATCCTCCCCAAAAAAGTGGCGAGTTCCGCCGAGATCGCCGACCACTACGACGAGCTCGATTGGGCGTACCGCGAGGTGTGGGGCGAGCACATCCACCACGGTCTCTGGCTCTCGGGCCACGAGACGCCAGAAGTCGCCGTGGTCCAGCTGGTGCGGCACGTCGCCGATCTCGCCGGAGTCGCCCGGGGCACCGCCGTCTTCGACGTCGGCTGCGGGAACGGTGCCACAGCCCGCCTGCTCGCTCGAGAATACGGCGCGGTCGTGACCGGGATCACCCTCTCGGCCGCCCAGCTCGGGCGTGCCGCCGCGGAGACGTGGACTGGGGGACCCCGGTTCATCCTGGGTGACTGGCTCACGGAAAGGCTGGAGGAGGAGTCCCACGATGCCGTGATCGCCATCGAGAGTGTCGAACACATGGCGGACAAGCCGGCCTGCTTCCGTCAGGCGCGCCGGGTGCTGCGCCCAGGCGGGCGCTTCGTGCTCACGACCTGGCTGGCGGGCGAGCACGCGCGCGAGTGGGAGCGGCGCGCGCTGCTCGAGCCGATCTGTCGCGAGGGCCGGCTGCCCGCGATGGGCACGGCGGGAGAGTACGGCGAGTTCCTTCGGAGCGAGGGGTTCGCGCTGCGGGTGTTCGAGGATCTCTCGTCACGGGTCAAGGCCACCTGGTCCATCTGCGCCCGACGGGTCGCCGCCCGATTGTGGCGCGACCGCCGCTATCGGAGGTTTTTGGCTTCGCCCCTCAGCCGCAACCGCTCCTTCGCCCTGACGCTCCCGCGCATGTGGCTGGCATACGAGACCGGCGCGTTGCGTTACGGGCTGTTCGCCTGCGAAGCGGTCCCGTCCGGTCGAATGCCACGAGCGTCCACGCCACCGGCCCGGGGAGCCGGCGCCTGAAGGCCGATGTCGTTTCCCCCCACTGCGCGAGGGATGTGACAGCAGGTGCCAGAAACTCCTACAATCGGGGCGTGAGCTGGGGACTCGAGAACCGGATCGCCCGCATCGTCAAGCCTAGGACGGGCCGGACCGTGATGCTGGCCATCGACCACGGCTACTTCCTGGGGCCGACCTCCGGCCTGGAGCAACCGGGACGGACGATCGCACCGCTCCTGCCCCACGCCGACTCGCTGATGCTCACCCGCGGCACCCTCCGCCAATGTGTCCCTTCGGCCAGCGCTACGCCGATCGTCCTGCGAGTATCCGGCGGCACGAGCATCCTGAGCGAGCTGTCCCATGAGGGTCTGACCGTGGCCATGGAGGATGCGATCCGGTTGAACGCCGCCGCCGTGACGCTGTCGATTTTCGTCGGCGGACCCGGGGAGCGGAAGAGCCTGCTCAACCTGGCCAAGCTGGTCGATCGAGGCGAGCGGTACGGCATCCCGGTCCTGGCCGTCACCGCGGTGGGCAAGGAGATGGCCCGCGACGCGCGCTACCTGGGCCTGGCCTGTCGCATCTCCGCCGAGCTGGGAGCCCACATGGTCAAGACCTACTACTGCGAGGGGTTCGCAGAGGTCGTGGCCGGCACGCCGGTGCCCATCGTCATCGCCGGGGGCCAGAAGATCCCCGAGCCGGCGGCGATCCGGCTGGCCCACGACGCGATCGCCGCCGGCGCGCGCGGAGTGGACATGGGACGCAACATCTTCCAGTCCGATTGTCCGGTGGGCATGATCCGGGCGGTGCGCGCGGTGGTGCACGAGGACGCGGGGGTCGACGAGGCCTGCAAGATCTACCGCGAGGAGAAAGAGCGCTCCCGTGCGAGTGGCGGTCTACCACAGTAACGACGACGTCCGCCTCGAGGATCGACCGCGCCCCGTCGCCGGTGCCGGGGAGTTGTTGCTGCGCGTCAAGGCCAGCGGCATCTGCGGCTCGGACGTCATGGAGTGGTACCGCAAGCCCCGCGCGCCGCTCGTGCTGGGACACGAAGTAGCCGGCGTCGTCGAGGTGGCCGGCGCGGGCGTGACGAACTTCCGCCCCGGCGACCGTGTGGTGACCACGCACCATGTGCCGTGCAACCGCTGCCGCTATTGTCTGACGGACCGGCACAGCGTCTGCGACACTCTGCGTACGACGAGCTTCGATCCGGGCGGATTCGCCGAATTCCTGCGCGTGCCGGCGATCAACGTCGAGCGCGGCACGTTCCCGCTGCCGGATGGGGTGACTTTCGAGGAGGGGTCGTTTGTCGAGCCGCTGGCCTGCGCCGTGCGGGCCCAGCGCCTCGTCGGCCTGCGGCCGGGAGACAGCGTGGCCGTCCTGGGCAGCGGCATCTCCGGACTCCTGCAGCTGAGGCTGGCTCGCGCCGCGGGGGCAGGCCGGGTCTCCGCGACGGACGTGAGCGACTACCGCGTACAGGCGGCCCGCAGGCTGGGCGCCGACCTGGCGTTGACGGTGGACGCCGACACCAACACGCGCATTCGCGAGGCCAACGGTGGCCGCGGCGCCGACCGCGTTCTCGTGTGCACGGCCGCGCCGGCGGCGCAACGACAGGCCCTCGATCTGGTCGACCGCGGCGGGACAGTTCTGTTCTTCGCTCCGCTCGCCCCCGGCGAGACGCTGCCTTTCGACATGCACGATCTGTGGAAGCGAGGTGTGTCGATCGTGCACTCGTACGCGGGACCACCGGCCGACATGCTGACGGCGCTCGAGCTGATCGCCAGCGGGCGGGTGGATGTCGCGCCGCTCGTGACGCATCGCCTCGGGCTGGCGGAAACGGCGCGGGGATTCCGTCTGACGGCCGCCGCGACCGAGTCGCTCAAGGTCATCGTCGAACCAGATCGCTGATACGGACTCGACCCAGGCGCCGTCCGTTCACTCGGCTCGCGCGGACAGCGGCGAGGCAAGACAGAGACCGATCTGTCGGGGCAGGCAGGGGTTCTGCCCCTGCGGACGTTCGACGAGGGCGCTCGACCGCCCGTACGATCCCTCCCTGATGCCGTTGCGCGAGACGATCAGGTAGTAACTGCTGGCCGCCGCGGGCGTGAGGTCGAACGAGGTGGCTCCGGCCGTCGAGCAGACCCTTGCGGCGTGGCTGGCAAAGGCCCCGAGGGTTCCTTCGTAGACTTCGTAGTCCGAGTCGCTCGGCATGCACGAGGCGCCCCAGGTCAAGCTGATCTCCCCGCCCGGCGCCTTGCCGATCCTGAGCGGCGTGCCGGCCACCAGTTTGCCGTCCGGTGTCCTGCCCGCCGCCACGCATCCGGGGAGGGCCTCGCATTCGTCGGGAATCATGTTGGAGTTGCAGTCCGGGCTCGGCCCGTCGACGTCGGTCACGTCCGACTGGCCGTTTCCGTTGCAGTCGGGGAAGACCCGAATGTAGTAGACGTCCTGCTCGCCGTTGAACGTGGCCGAGTACGCCGCGTCCGCGCCGGCTGCGTCCGAGACGATCGCGTAGTAGTCCCCGATCTTGTTCTGCTGGGGCCAGCCGAGGAAGCTGTTGAAGGGCGGGCTGGCCGGGACGTTCGCCGACCAGGTGTCTCCGTGATCCCAGGAGTAGGAGTAGAACAGCTCCGATACGTTGACCTGGCCGCTGTTGCGCGTATCGGCCCAGATGGCGTCGATCCGTCCGTTGGGAGCGACCGAGAACGCGGCCAGCCAATGCCAGGCACCGCTGTTCGCCGCATCGTCGTTCACTCTCCGCGGGGGGCTCCACGTGGCGCCGCCGTTCGTGCTGCGCGAGAAGACGACGTCGATCGGATTGGTCCCCGGCGCGTCCGGATCGACCGAGGCCAGGACGTAGACGTATCCGTTCGACGGCCCTCCGGAGGAATCGACCGCTACGTTGATCTGACCCAACAGGCCGCCGGGGTTGGGACCGGCCGCAAAACCGAGAGAGCCGTTCAACTCGACGACGGCACCGGAGAAGGTCGGCGTGCTGCCCGGGTTCTTGGCGTTGGAGGAGCGCGCGACGACCAGCGTGGACAGGTCCTGGCCGGAGGTCTCGTCGATTCCGGCCGAGTAGACCTCGCCGGCCGGCCCCACGGCCAGCGTGCCGATGCCCGGGCTCTTGGCGACCGGAACGGGGGCCGAGAAGCTCTGACCGCCGTTCTCCGAGCGATTGAAGATGTTCTGGCCGCAACAGCCGGCGGCGGCCTGCCAGGTGCCGTAGATGTTTCCGTCGCCGATTCCCCCCGAGCGATCGATGGCCATCCAGTTCTTGTCGCCGCCGAAGGCGAAGACCGGCCCGCTCCAGAGCATCCCGCCATCGAACGACTTGAACAGGTCCACGTCGAAGTTCTGCTTCAGGCTGTGGTAGTACACGTTGCCGAAGGAGTCGAAGTCGAGTACGGGATCCGAGCGGAAGACGCCGGGAGTCAGAACACCGGAGAAGATCCAGGTCTGTCCGCCATCGGTCGTGAAGGCGTGGCCCGCCTGGCGGAAGTTCGAGGAAATACTGTCGAACTGGCGCCAGCCCACGACCATGTTGGCCGGATCGGTCGGATTGACCGCCAGCGAAGGCTCGTTGGCCGCGTCGCCGACGATGTTCTGACCCGCCTCGTCGACGTTGATCTGGATGCTCGTGTACGGACCGGTGGTCACGCGCAGGCCGGGCGCGCGCGCGGACGGGTCATCGTACGCCCGCCGGGCCGGCGGCGGGTCGGAGGCGCTTTCGACCGGGATCGTGCGCTGGTTGGCCTTCGTCGCTTCTTCGGCGGGCGCAACGGGGAGCAGGGTCAGGGGGATCCACACTCCCGCGAACAGCGGGGGCGCGACGCGGCGTGCCGCGGAGATCCAGTGCCGGCGTCCGGCATCCGGATCGAGTGACCGAGTTGCCGACGGTGCGCTCGCCGCCGCCTGGCGCGAGGTGAGCACCGGGATCAGATCGGGCAGGCGGCGGCGTCCACCACGCGCAGGGTGCCGTTCGATTGGACTCCCGGGACGGTCAGGTCGCCCGCGGCGTTCTCGGCCAGGGCCAAGTAGTAGAAGACTTGGCCGCTCGACGGAGTGTCCGGGTCCCCCCCGGACCAAGCCGTCGACAGGAACCCCTGCTTGTGGATGCAGACGAACGGTCCGGGGCCGCTCCCGGGGGTCGAGGTGTCGGCGCGGTAGATCCGGTAGAAGCGCACCGGCACGCTCGACGATAGGGGCAGGTTCTCCCAGACGAAGTCACCCGCGGCGTTCATCGTGAAAGGCGTTGCACCCTGACCCGATAGCTCCATGATGAACAGCTCGGGGATGATCTTGAACACTTCTCCCGAAGTTCCGTGCTCGACGATGTACAGCTCGCCCCGGTTGTCCTGGCCGTACGCCGCGATGGAGATGATGCTGACTCCGGAATCCGGCGGCTCCAGGTCGTTTTCCCGATTCACGTCCGGCGGGGCCGGGTTCGAACAGAGTCCGTCGGTGCGAAACGTCCTGACGAAGTCGTCGCAGTGGTCGGAATAGAAATAGGTCCCCCGCAGGTCCGCCATGCGACAGCCGCGATAGACGTGGCCGCCGATGACGCTGCAGGGCGTTCCGGAGAGACTGTAGTCCCGGACGGGCGGCTTGTAGTTCGTCAACGTGATCGGGCACGCCGGAGCCCACTCGTTGCAGGAGTCGCACAGGTTCGCCTCGTAGGCGTTCCACCCGTAGTTTTCTCCGCCCGAGCTGTTGGCGGTGCAGCTGACTTCCTCGCGCGAATCCTGGCCCACGTCGCCGATGTACTGCCCGCCGGTCACGAGGTCGAAGGACCAGCGGAAGGGGTTCCGCAGGCCGTAGGACCAGATCTCGTTCAGACCCGGGATTCCGCCGTCGAACGGGTTTCCGGCCGTCGAATAGGGCAGGCTATCGACGTTCAGGCGCAGCATCTTGCCCAGCAGACTGCTCAGGTTCTGGGCGTTGCCGGGAGACGCGCCCGGGTCGCAGGCCGAGCCGCCGTCTCCGGTGCCGACGTACAGGTGCCCATCGAGCGGGCTGAAGGCGATCGTCCCGCCGTTGTGATTGGAGATCGGATGGGAGATCTGGATCACGATCTGGCCGCTCGCGGGGTCGGCCACGTCCGCCGTGGTCCGCGTGTAACGCGCCACCGTGAGGCTCCCGGACGGGGACACCGCCGTGTAGTACACGAAGAAATGGTCGTTGTTCTGATAGTCCGGGTGAAACGCGAGCCCCAGCATTCCGCGCTCGTTGCTGCCTGCCGTCGACACCACGGATGTGATGTCGAGGAAGAGAGTCCCCTGGACGATGCCGTTCTTGAGGATCTTGATCCTGCCCGACTTCTCGACGATGAACAACCGGTCGTTGTCTCCTGGAGCGGCCGCGACGAACACCGGGTTGCTCAGTCCACTCGCCACGCGGACGGTGGACAGCTCGCCGAACAGGTCGGGGTCGCTGTTGAAGACGCCCGAGATCCCCGTGCAATCGGGCCCGCCGGCGAACGCCGAGAGCGTGCTGGCGAGCAAGAGCGTCAAGATCGAGAGCCTGGCTTGCATGAAAACGCCTCCCGTCCCCGGTCGGGACACCCCGGTGGTGGGGAAGTGTACGCGGAGGTCGACCTCGCGACAAGCCCGCAGCCGCTGGAATTCGGCCTTTTCCAGGGTGGAAACCCATTTCCACCCGTGGAAGAAGCGGTTGCGGGGCGACGCCCCGAGATCGAGGGCCCGCAAGACGCGTCTCTGGGACGGCCGCCGCGGGTTGCCCTCCGCAAGAGGGGTGGCATGATAGGAGTTCCTCGGGGACGGGGTTCAAGGGGGGGGCGACTTTGGCCGAGCGGCAGAGGACGATTCCGGACTGGGACCGGTTGGGTTTCGCCTTCCAGGAGACCGACGAGTTCTACTGCTGCAACGGCGCGCTCGGCGAGACACCACCCTGGGAGCCGGGCGAGTTCCGCCCGTTCGGACCTGTGACCCTCTCGCCCGCCGCGGGTTTCTTCAGCTACGGCCTGGGCATTTTCGAGGGACTCAAGGCACGGCGCACTCCGGATGGCCGGATCCTGCTGTTCCGCCATCGCGACAACGCCCGGCGCTTTCAGCGCTCGGCCGCGCGCCTGTTGCTCGCACCTTTCCCGGAACGGATGTTCGTCGACGCGGTCGAGGAGGTCGTGCGCCGCAACTCGCGCTGGATCCCGCCCCACGACAAGGGCTCGTTCTACCTCCGCCCGCTCGAGCACGCCATCGATCCCAAGCTGGGGATCAGGGCTGGCTCCCGATTCTGGGTGCTCGTCTTCGGTTGCCCGGTCGCCAGCTACTTTACGGAAGGCGCCGAGGCTTCCCCGCAGGCGGGCGTCCGCCTCAAGGTCCTCGAGCAGGGTCGCTGCGCCCCTGGCGGGACCGGGGCCGCCAAGGCCATGGGCAACTACGCCGGCGGCATCGCGCTGGCCCAACGTTGGCAACAGGAAGGGTTCGACGACGTCCTGTACCTCGACGCCCGCCACGTCACGAACCTCACGGAGACCAGCGGTTCGAACGTCTTCGTCAAGCTCGCCTCCGGCACGCTCGTGACACCGCCCCTGGACGATCAGATCCTGGCCGGCATCACCCGGGATTCGGCGATCCGCATCGCACGGGAGCTGCTCGGGGTTCCGGTCGAGGAGCGCGACATCTCCGTCGCCGAAGCCCTGGAAGACGGCGAGGAGTTCTTCTGCACCGGGACCGCCTGGACCGTCCGACCGGTGCGGGAGATCGACTTTCGCGGTCAGCCCCGCCGCTTCATGACCCACGACCTGCAACGTGCCATCCTCGAGGAGCTCCAGGGTGTCCAGTCCGGCACCCGCGAGGACGCGTTCGGCTGGACGACCGAGGTCGCCTGACGCCGCCTCCGCCCGGAGGCGCTGGCCTCGAGTCATCGACCGTCGGGGCCCCTGATTCCAGTTATCTGGTCCAGTGATTCGGTCGTTGAAATCCAGCCCGATCCTGTGGTAGCCTCCGGCGAGGCCGGTACGGGTCGGGCCACGGTCAGTCAGGGGGGCGGGTGCCCGTACTCCCGGTCGTTGCGCGGGAAGTCGCCGGAAAACCTTGGAAAAGACGACACCCCGCGGTGTTCTCGGGTAAATGTCCCTTGCGCGTCCAATAGCAACTTGACTGTGGCGGGAAACCTCGTAGAGGAACCACGGCATCGGGGAAAACGTTCGGCCCACGCGAGCGTGCAGGTACGGAGCCGGCCCCGGAACAGCGGCGGGGGGCTCGGCGGGGGCCGCCGGCGAATGAGGGGGGAAGGGGTGGGGGGCGGCCGCTCCAGCCAACGCGAGCGGGGGACCGCGCTCGTGGTGGTCCTTCTGGTCACGGTGATGCTGACGCTGCTCGGGATCCCGTTCATGCTGATGGGCGAGACTGAAAACCGTATCGCGGAAAACGAGCGGCTGGCGGTGCAGGCGCGCTACGCCGCGGAATCCGGCGCGAGCCTGGTGAAGAGGTGGTTCGACGACCCCCACGGCTCGGACAACGTCGTCAACCCGCCGCTCGCGGCCATCGACCTGACGCAGCGTCAGATCGACGCGGACGGTGATCCCGCGACCGCGCCGGTTGCCGCGGACGGGTCGGCCTCCAAACCCTACTACAAGCAGGGTGTGGACCTCGACGGGAACGGCCAGCCCGATCTGTTCGCCAAGCCCTATCGGGGCGGGCCGAAGCACGCGCTCGTGGGCACCGAAGAGGGTCCCGACCTCGTCATCGACGAGGGTGCCTCGAGCGCCGCGGCCGCCTTCCTGGGCCAGGCATCTGAGAAGCTCTTCGGGGCCTATCCCGGCGGGAGCCAGCGGGCCAGGATCATCCGCATCGACGTCTATGCGCCTCCCACCGTGCCCGACGGCGGCGCGTGGATCCGCTACGGGGCCGCGACGGTCAAGGTGCGGGCCGGGATCTTTCTCGAGAGCCCGGACGGGAGCGAGCGGCGGCTCGCCGAGAACGTCGTCAGGACCGTGCTCAACGAGATTCCGTATGCCTCCGGGGTCTATGGGCCGCTGCACTCCTGCGGCGATCTGGCCTGGAACGGTCCGCTCACCGTTCATTGGGGTATCGTGGCGGTGGCCGGCAACGCCGACCTACCGGACGACCCGCGGATGCGTCCCGCCGGAATGCCGCGAGACGTTCCCATCACACCCTACGTGGACCTGCTGAAGGGCTGGAACGACGTCATGTTTTGGAATGGCTACGTCGAAGAACGAGTCGAGGACAAGAATCTGGACATCGACGACCCGTGGTTCCGCCTCGTGGCCAAGGGCTCGATCGCCGAAGCCCCGAACGCGAACCAGCAGCCCTGGCCCCTGAGCTGGACCTCGGGAGGGCTGGGGAACGGTCAGATTCCGTTCCATGCCGGCGCCCCGGACGACAGCGGAAGCTATCCCTGCCCCGGTTGCGTGGGTCACCAGTCGAACTACTTCCAGAATCTGAACGTCGGCTGCCCGAGCTACCCCTACGAGAGCTGGAAGATCCTGGCCCGGCGGGGCGGGGCGAACGTCCATTACTACTCGTGGGCCGGCAGCTCCGACATGTTCAAGCGCGATGGCGCGGGCCCGGCCAGCTCGTTCCGCGACATCACCCACGAGCAGACCGGGATCTTTTTCTTCGATACCACGGACGGCTCGCCCCCGTCCCCCGGCAACTTGACGCCGCCGATCGCGGTCGGTGGCGATTGGGACTTCCGCGGCTTGCTGTACCTCAACGCCCAGCGCTTCCGCGTCGAGCCGGGCGCGCAAGGGGTGGACGTGGCCTACCGCTTGCCGCACGAGCCCTTTCAGGACGTGAACGCCAACGGCGTGTTCGATCAGAGCGCGGGCGAGGACATGCTCAGGCTCAACTTCAGCGTGCCCACTCCCGATGCGAGCCTGACCGATACCTTCGGTGGGTCGATCATGTACAACGAATTCAGCGCGAGCTGGCAGGCCCCGGCCAATCTGGTCGGCATCCTTTACACGAGCGGGGCGCTCGATTCGACCGGTTCGGGGAACTTTTACGGCGCCGTCATCGCCGGCTCCGGCGTGGGGGAGTTCGAGACGCCCGGCAGCACTCCGAACATCTCGTGGGATCCGGCGATCGTCAGGGATTGGCCCCCGGAGGAGTGGCACTTTCCGCGGGTCTGGGTGACTAGCTGGGAAGCGGAGTTCTGACGTGATGACGCGTCGCAACGGCGAGAGCCGGCAGCGAGCGAAGCGGGGCTTCAGCCTGCTCGAGCTGCTCGTCGTGATGGCCGTCCTGGCCATCCTGATGGCGGCGCTCGTGCCGCTGGCCTCCGAACGCCTGCGCCTGGCGCGAATCCGCACGGCGGTGAATCAACTGACGCTCGACCTGCGAGCCGCCCGCTGGACCGCTGTGGCCGGGCGCAGCACGGTGGACCTGACCGTCGCCGTCGACCCCGAGAACCGCTACGAGTACACCGACGTTCGTGGCCGCGTGCGCGCCGTGACCCTGCCGGAAGGAGTGCGCATCGTCAGCTCGACCACCCCGATTCGGTTCAACCCCAACGGCTCGGTGGCCGGGGGATCGTCCACGGTCATCGAAATGCCGCTGACTGCCGGGGTCGGGTCCCGCTGGACCGTCAGTACGAACGTCCTGGGGGTCTCGACGACGACCAGCGAGCAGGTGGACTTGTGAGCGATCCGCGGGTCCAGGATCGGCGCCGAGCAGAACGCGGGACCAGCCTGTTCGAAGTCACGCTCGCCTTGGGGTTGATGGGGGCCGTGCTGGGCTCGATCGTCGGCCTGTTCACTCTCGGCGCAGGGGGCGTGAGGAGCGGACGACGCGCGAGCGAGGCGCTGGCCGTGGCCCAGACGATCGTCGAGGACATGCAGGGGTGGAGCCGGGAGCGGCTCTACGGGCAGTTCGGCGCTGACGGCCAGGCCAACAGCTACTTGTTCGACACCGAATCCAACGCCGGCGGCGCAGCCTGGCAGTCCGCTCTGGGCCAGGCCTTGCCCACGGCCCACGCCACCATCAGCCTGGCCTCGCTGGAGCCCAGCGCGCCGAAGCTCTCCGAGAGCCAGCAGATCCGGATTGTGGTCACCATCCTGTGGCAGGAGGGAGCGCGATCACGCAAGATCCGGCTGGCCACGGTGCGATCCTGAGCGACGGTGGCGCCAGGTCCCCGCTCGCCGCCGGCCAGCGTGGGATCACGCTCCCGGAGATGCTCGTGGCCTTCACCATCCTGCTCGTGGCCCTGGCCGGCTCGCTCGCCCTCTACGACGCGACGGGGGACTCGTTCAAGCAGGGCGAAAGAGCTGCAGAGCTACAGCAGGGTCTGCGCATCGCCCTCGAGACGATCGGGACCGATCTCAGGATGGCCGGATTCAACGTCAATCCTGACGGCGATCCGTCGCGCCCCGACGAGCAGATCGAAGCGGCCTACGGCACGGCCATCGTCATTCGAACCGATTTCGATGGAGCGCTCGAGCCCGCGCTCGCCGGGGGGGCGTTCGAGTCCGTCTCCACCGGCAACGACGAGGTCGTGGCCTACGTCCTGGCCAAGCCCGACGGCTCGAGCGCCGACACGCTGATCTTCGAAGCCGACCTGCAGAACGTCCCGCGCGACGGAGAGGTCGAAACGGTCTCGGTCGGGCAGGTGGCCCTGGTCCATGACCGCATGCCCCACACGTTGTACCGCGTCACGTTCAGCAACGACACGAGTCTGTGGGGAACGCAAGACTTCGCCGTGCGGCAGGTGCTCGCGGAGAACATCGGCTGGATGCGCTTCCGCTATTACGACGCGCTGGGAGCGCTGATTCTCCCGCCGCCGGAGTTCGGCGTGCCGGATGACGACTTGGGTGGCAGCGAGATCGGGGCGCCCCAACGCCGCCGGATCCGCCGCATCGAGGTCGAGTTGCGCGGGCTGGCGCTCGATTCGGACCCCAGCTGGAGCGACCAGGCGGACGCCAACCCGCAGACGCAGCGGTTCCACAAGTTCACGCTGACCAGCACGATCCTGCCCCGCAACCTGGGCCTGGCGGGGATCAAGGACGTCGATGTCGCGGCCGGGTTCTAGCCTGGACCTACTGGACGTAGCCCAGGGCCCGCAGCCGCTCCCGGTACTCTTCGTCCAGGGGGGCGGCCTCGATCTCGACGGGTTCGCGCACGATCCAGCGCTCGTAGGACGACACGCGGAGGCGCTCGGCGCTTCCGGAATCGACGAGCATCTCGCGCAGCACCTGGCCCTCCATGTCGCTCGGCACGGGAACCCCCGCGAGGTACAGGAGGGTGGGAGCTATGTCCAGCAGGCTGGCGCCGCCGATCCGCGCCCCGGCCCGAATCGCCGGTCCGCGCGCGACCACGACTCCCTCGGGACGGTGCGTGCCCGAGATGTTGCCGTACTCCCAGAAGAACAGGTCGAACAGGTCGTGCGAGCGGCCGTCGATCGATAGCTCGTGGTCGAACGCCACCTCGGCGTTGACGCGCAGGTACAGGTCGGGCTCCTGCCGCAATCCGGCGCCGGCGGGGGCCTCGTCGAAGCGGACCGCCGCGAACAGCGGACTGCCCAGGTCGGTGCGCAGGGCCTCGAGCCTGGCCTTGATCGCCGCGCCCGCCCGCTTCCGTTCGTCTGCCGGGATGACCCCTTGCGGATCGCGGCCGGCAACGTTGAGGTAGACAGGCTGTTCCCGCGCCCCGAGAGCGGAGACGATCTGGGTGCCCTCGTGCGCGTAGAGCTGGGTCGCCGACATTCGAACCCTGCGCTCCGAACGGCGGGCCGCCAATCCCGGGTCCTCGAACTCCAGGAGCTCCAGGACCTCGAACAGGCGGTCCAGGTCGAAGATCAGGTTGTCCGGCCGCCCGAAGGGCTTGAAGCCGTGGTCCGACGCGATCAGCACCGTCGTCTCCTCGTCCAGGCCGCCGAGGAAGTCCGCGAGCAACTGGTCGCAGAGCGTGTAGTAGTCGGGAATGATCGAGCCGAAGCGGGCCGTGTCGCCCCGCTCGAGGCCCGAGAAGACGTCCGCGTCCGGCTCGAAGAAGCGCCAGTAGAAGTGGCCGACGGCGTCGAGGCCCTTGAGGTAGAAGGCAAAGAAATCTGGACGTCGTTCGGCATAGAGCTGCTTGGCCACGCGGTAGCGGTACAGATCCTCCCGCAACGCCTTGTCCAGACCGGCCGGCAACGGGTCGAACCCGCGCGTGAGGCGCTCCAACGCGGGAAGCGCGGGAAGGGGTGGCGGGTCGGCCAGCAGGGTCCCGAACGAAGCGGGGGCGGGGTAGGTCACGCCCGCGGCGGAGGGATCGATCGTCTTGATGCGGTCCGAGACGATGAAACCATGAACCTGCTCGGCCGGCCAGGTCGCGTACCAGTCGACGACGCCGACCGTCCGTCCGAGGGCCGAGAAGATGTTCCACAGGGCCAGCCGCTCGCGGATCGTCGAGTCCACGATCGGCTGGGCGTAGACGCCGGGCTGCTTGTAGACGAAGTCGCGAATCCCGTGGCGCTCCGGGCTCACGCCGGTGACCATCGAGGTCCAGAGCGCCGGGGAGATCATCGGCTCGATCGAGCGCAGGTCGCCGCTCGATCCGCTCGCGACCAGGCCGGACAGCGTCGGCAGCTTTCCCGCGGCCATCAGCGGCCGGGCCACGCTCCAGTCCGCCCCGTCGAGGCCGATCAGCACGATCCTGGGGGCGGCGCGCGGCAACGACTCGGCGACGGCGGCCAGATCCGGCGCCTCGACGCCCTGCCCCGCGCATCCGGCGAGCGCCGCCGCCGTCAGGGCAACCACGATCCCGCGCGCCATGCTCGCCTCCGGAGCAAGGAGCCACGGCTCCTCGGCGCCCGCACCGGCGCGGCGCGCGGGTCAGTATAGCGACTCGTCGCGGGCTACGGGCAGTCGGTCGGGCCGCAGAACGGAACCTCGGCTCCGCAGGAGTCGACGCTGGTCACGCGGTAGTTGAAGGAGTCCGTCGAAAGCGCCGCGTCCTCGTGCACGAAGACCGAGCCCCCCTCCACCGTCCCCAGCAGGAGCTTCTGGCCGCAACCGCCGATGTGGTAGACGAGCACGCGCTGGCCAGGATCGCCGCCCCAGTCGAGGACGATGTCCTCGCCGCTGCGGCTCACCGTGAGCGTGCAGACGGAGGGCGGGTTGGAGCCGCAGCCCATGCTGCAGCCCTGCCCGGCGTTCACCAGCTCGAAGTCGTCGATGCCGGCCTCCACCAGCGAGCCGGCACCCAGGTCCGCGGCCGTGAAGCGGAAGCGCATCGAAGCGGTCGCGGGCAGGGGTATCGCGTGCGAGACGGGGACCCAGGCCAGCGGCGTTCCCGCCCCCACCGTGGCCAGCGGGGTCCAGTTGAAGCCGCTGTTGTTGCTCACGTCGATCTTGAAGCTGTCCGTCGCCTCGCCCGGGCCGCCGCCCTGGTCGTTCGTGAACCACTGCGCGAAACGCACGACCGGATTCACTCCGCCGCTCATGTCGTACAACGCCGACAAGAGCGTCGTCGTGCCGCCGTCCACGTCCCCGTTGCTTGGAACGGCGGTCAGGCCGGTCATCCAGCAGTTGATCCCGCCCGGCGTGGCGTCGTCCTCCGGCTGGTAGGGCGTGCCCACCGGATTGCCCCACTGCCACTTGCCCGCGCTGGCGTCGTTGGGCAAGCCGACGCTCCACCCGCCGTTGTTGGGCTCGAACGAGGTCGCCGCCACGAGGAAGTCGAGCACCGTCGCTCCCGCCGTGAGGCGGATGTCGTTGGTCTCCCCGTTGCCGGCGTCGTCGCGGGCTCGCACGAGGTAGGTGTAGGCCACGCCCGGCGCCAAGCCGGCGTCGGCGAACGAGGTAGCGTAGGTCGTGGCCACGCGGTTGCCCGGCCCCGGGGCGAATCCCGGATCGGTCGAGCGATGGACGTCGTAGGCCACGGGCGTGTTGCAGCTCTCGAGGGCCGCCACCCAGCCGAGCACCGTCTCACCGCAGAAGTCGCCGGAGGTCACGCTCTCCACGCCACCGAACACCGGCGGCGAGGAGTCCGGCGTAGCCGGCGCCACCGCGGACAGCTCCACGAGGTTGCCGTCCTCGCCCGAGCGTGAGTCGAACGCGCGCACGACGTAGTGGTAGGTCTGGTCCGGCTCGAGCAGGGTGTCCGTGAGCGCGAGCGAGGTCAGCCCGCCGAACGCCAGGTTCCCCGGGCCGGGCAGGAAGCCGGGCGAGGTGCTGCGATAGACGTTGTAGGTGATCTCGGCGTTCAGGCAGTTGCTGATCGCCGGCTGCCAGGCCAGGTCCACCTCGCCGCACGAAGCCCCGGGCGACAGGGTCTCGAGACCCGCGAATGTGGGATCGATGAAGCATGCGGGGGTGTCGTCGCAGGCGTAACGATCGATCGAGAACTCGTCGATCGCCGCCTCGACGACGCTGCCGTCGGCCACGCCGTCGGAGGCCTGGAAACGGAAGCGCACCTGGCTCGTCAGCGCGATGAGGTCCTCGAGCGCGAACGCCCGGCGGGTCCAGGCCGGCGCCGGCGCATCGAAGGCCAACGTCTCCAGCTCGACCCAGCTCCCTCCGCCGTCATCCGAGACCTCCGCCTTGAAGAAGTCCCCGGGATCCGTGCCGGCCTCGCTCATGGCGAACCAGCGATGATAAGAGACCTCGGCCTGGGCCAGCCCCGACAGGTCGAAGATGGGCGACAGCAGGACCACGACGCCGTTGTCCACGTCGTCGACCCCATTCCCGCCCCCCGGATTGGGGGCGGTGAACCAACACTGGGTGCCATTCTCGGTCACGTCGTCGCCCGGCTGGTAGCTCGTGGCCTGCGGGTCGCCCCTCGTCCAGGCACCGGTCGAGGCCGTCGAGCCCCCCGCGTCGAACTGCCAGCCCAGGTCTGCTTCGAAGTCGTCGTGATGCTCCACGATGCGCTGGCCCAGCCGCACCTCGAAGAAGGAGGTCTCGGCGCTGCAGCCGAGAGCGACCTCGGGCGCCAGGCGGAAGCGCAACGCGTCGCCGCAACCGAGCTCTGCGTCGTCCGTGACGAAACGCAGCGCTTGCGAATTGTCGGTCGTCGCCCCCGGTTCCAGGTCGCCGAAGTCGGAGACTCCGAGCAGGATCGTCACGCCCGGCGTCGTCGAGGTCAGCGAACCGCTCGAGTCGACCGCCGCGCCGTCGCCCACGTTGGCCAGCGTCAGGTGCAGGTCCACTTCCTCGGCGGGGTCGGGGAAGCCGGAGCGGTTCCCCATCGGCTCGTCGTCGTCCGCCGCGGCGATCAAGGTCAGGATCGGTTGGGACGGTAGGGTGGCCGGGACCGGGTTCTCCACCTTGGACTCGCAGCCGTTGGGGCGCACGGCCATGACGACGTACCAGTAGCTCACTCCGGGCGCGACCTCCGTGTCGGTGTAGCCGGTCTCCGTGGCGGGGACGGTCGCCACCGGGAAGAAGGCCTGGTCCGGGAGCAGCTCGGTGCGGAAGACCTCGTAGTGGTCGACGTCGGGGACGGCCGACCACGACAGATCGAAGCGATCGCACTGCGCGACGACGTCCAGCTCCGGTTGGGCCGGACGCGCGCAACCGATCGAGGAGGGCACGGAGGCGTTGGCCATCCCGTGCAAGTTGAAGGCGTCGAAGATCTGCTGGCCGTTCGGCGTTCCGTCGGCCAGGTTGCCATTGTCGTCGTCGGCGTTGATGTAGGCGTCGTAGACGGGTTGAGGATCGGATGGCAGATAGCCGCTCGCATCGGGCAGCGACAGATAGAAGATCCGTTCCAGCGCGCGCCAGCCCGTGTGGTGGCCATGCTTGGCCACGAAGCCCTGGGACAGGTCCCAGTGGGTCTGCCCGTAGATCTCGCCCTCGCAGTGCACCTCTCCGCCGAGCGGCCCGCAGCTCTGGTTGGGGCCGCAACTGCACTTCGACAGCAGGTTGCCCGTGGTCAGCAGGCCCTTCGAGCTCGTGGCCTTGTCCAGGTTGCGCACCGGGGCGCCGCTGACGTTGAAGCCCGGTCCGATCAGCGGGCTGTGCGTCTGCTGCACGGAAACGACGTCCGCCGTGGCCTCGCCCGTGGCGCCGTCCCCGCCGTTCGAGTTGAGGTCGATGCCGTGCCCGTACTCGTGATAGACCACGTCGGCGATCTCGCCGGTGTTGTTGCAGCCGGCCCCCGAGCGGTAGAAGTTCACCGCGTCCCCGGTGTAGACGGCGTTGCACGTGGACTGGATGTTGACGTTCGACGTGAAGCCGGTCTGGTTCAGGAAACCCAGCCCCGGCAGCCACTTCCTGGCGATGCGTCGGACCTGGTTCAGGTGGAAGAAGCTGTTGCGGTCCGCCGCGGAGGAGCGGCCGTTCCCGATCTCGTCGTCGCCGCCCTCGCCGAAGTCGATGCGGCCCGTGCCGATGCCGTCGATCTGCACCGACGGCTGTGGCGGGTTCGTACACGTATCGCAGTTCGTGTCGAAGAACGTTCCGTTCAGGCCCGATGAGAGCGCGCCGCCCTCGTAGGCGTACGATCCGGCCGTATCGGTGGTCACGCTCAGGCCGCCGACGGTGACGGCCAGCAGCGGCATCGGCGCGGGCGTCTCGTCGGCGTTGAAAACCGTCCGCGGGTACACGCCGCCCACGGCGCGGGCGTACCAGTTGACGTCCCGGAAGGCGACGACCTCGCCCGAGTGAGCGTCGACCCGCCCCTCCCAGGTCTCGATGCGGCCCTGGATGCGATAGACGATCTTCCACTGGAGCCGGTGATCCAATCCGCCGCCGCCGTCCACCGGGACGATCACGAGTTGCGCGTCGCCCACCAGGCGGGCGGCCTCGGCGTCTCCGCTGTAGGCCAGGAGCAGCGCCTCGGCCTGCCCGGCCCCCAGGCTTGGTCGGGTTTCGATGTCGATCGGACCGACCAGCGGCGCGCCGGCCTGCGTGATGTTCCCCGAGTTGATCCGCACGAAGACGCGGGCGCCCTCGACCGGGATCCCGTCGACCCGCCACTCGAAGTTGAAGCTGATCAACCGGCCGCGGTCGCGGATCATGCTCGAGACCGGGTCGAGCACCAGTTCGCCGCGCGTGGGCAGGAGCAGGTCCGCGTTGGCTTCGATGAACGCCCGCACGCGCGGCTGCAACGCGCCCAGCGTGATCTCACCGTCGGGCGGCTGCAGTTCGACGAGCGTCTCGGGGCCGAGGTCGTTGCCCGAGCCGGGAATCAGCGGGATGCCCGAGCCCTGGATCAGGCTGAAGCGCTCCGTGCGGCGATCGATGGAGAAGGTCCACTGGCCACCGTGGCGCCGGACGAACGAACGGACGGCGTCGCCTGCCCCGGACGGCTCCGCGGCAGCCACGGACTCGGCGCGGACCTCGACCCCCGCGGGATCGCGCCGCAAGAGGTCTCGCGATCCCTCCTGCTTGGGGGCGAACGCCACCGCGGGCGACGCCAGGCTCAGACACACGGAGATGGACGTGACGCAAAGACGCATTTCAACCCCTCGGCACCGCGGCGGCGCGGCTCGGTCCGAGCGTCTTGTACGCCAAAAACTCGGATTCGGCCATGCCGAGCCGGGAGGTTTCGTCGCTTTCCGCGCGCGACCGAGGGGTGCCGGGAGAATCTCCCGAAAACCCGGCTGGGCCCCGAGGTCGGCGCGGTGGCCAAGCGCGGCCCGTGTGCTAGCCTGAAGGGTCGTCCGCGGCGGATCGTTCCAAGACGCTCTCTCTGCACAAGTTAGCGGACGGACCGGCCGCGTTGCGGGTCCGCTGGGTCAGGAGTCGGCGGTTGCTCGGGTGGCTCAAGGAGTGGAACCGGCAGCGCAAGTTCGGCGCCCCGGTCATCGTGGTCTCGGGGCTGCCGCGGTCGGGCACCTCGATGATGATGAAGATGCTCGCCGCCTCCGGCGTCGAGCTGGTCACCGACAACCTGCGGGCGGCCGACGAAGACAACCCCGAGGGCTACTTCGAGTACGAGCGAGTCAAGGAACTCGCGGAGGCCGAGGACAGCTCCTGGATGATCGAGCATCGGGGCAAGGTGATCAAGGTCATCAGCCTGCTGCTCGAGGATCTGCCGGACACCTGCTTCTACAAGGTGGTCTTCATGCACCGGGATCTGGCGGAGGTCCTGGCGTCGCAGAACAAGATGCTGCAGCGACGCGGAGAGCACGGCGGCGGCACCGACGATTCGACGATGGCGGGGCTGTACGCCAGGCACCTCAAAAAGGTGCAGCTGCGGTTGTCCGGCCGGCGGAACTTCGCCTGGCTCGACGTGCAGTACCGTGAAGTCATCGAGAACCCCCGCGAGCAGGCGGAGAGGGTCGGCCGGTTCATCGGCTTCCCCGACCGCGCGGAGCGCATGGCGGCGGCGGTGGACCGGCAGCTCTACCGCAACCGCGCCGAGACCGTACCCCGAGGAGCGGTGAGCCCCTCTCGATGACCGTGCGTCGCTTCACGCCCCTCGCTTGCGCACTTCTGGTCTGCTTCCTGGTGGTCGAGCCGCCTGCGGCCCAGGCCTACATCGGCCCGGGAGCGGGATTCGCCTTCGTCTCTTCTTTCTTCGCCATCCTCGCCGCGTTTCTCCTGGCGTTTCTCAAGCTTCTCACCTTCCCGTTTCGGACGCTCGTGCGCTGGTTGCGCTGGCGCAAGGCGCTCCGGCGCAGCCGCGTGCGGCAGGTCGTGATCGTCGGGCTGGACGGCCAGGACCCGGAGCTCACCGACCGCTTCCTGGCGGAGGGCATCCTGCCCAACTTCGCGCGGCTGGCCGCGCAGGGCAGTTACGTGCGCCTGGACACCTCGTTCCCCGCCGAGTCCCCGGTGGCCTGGTCCAGCTTCCAGACCGGCTGCAACCCGGGACGCCATCGGGTGTTCGATTTCCTCGTGCCCACGCGGAACTCGTACCTGCCCGAGCTGTGCTCGGCCAAGGTCTCGGCGCCCGGCCGCATGCTGAAGCTCGGCAAGTATCGGCTGCCACTCGGCCGACCGGTGCTCGACCTCGGCCGTAAGAGCCAGTCGTTCTGGAAGATCCTCGGCGACAACGGGATCTTCAGCAGCGTGATCCGCGTCCCGATCACCTTCCCGCCCGAGAAGTTCCACGGGGTGTTGCTCGGAGCGATGTGCGTGCCCGACATCAAGGGCAGCCAGGGAACCTTTTCCTACTACAGCAGCGACCGTGCGGAGCAGGCGGCGTTCACCGGCGGGATCCAGATACCCGTCGAGGTGCGCGGCCGAGTCGTGCGGAGCTACGTCTCCGGACCCGACAACACGATGGTTGCGGGGGCCGGGGAGATGCGCGTCCCGTTCGAGGTGCGCCTGGGCGTGAACGGCGCGGGCTCGACGCTCGTGATCGAGGGGCAGAGCTATCCCCTCGAACTCCGCCGGTTCACGCCCTGGATCGAGGTCAAGTTCCGTCCCGCGCCGGCGTTCGGGGTGCGCGGGATCTGCCGCTTCTATCTGAAAGAGGTCGATCCACACTTCAAGTTGTACATGTCGCCGGTCAACATCGACCCCGACAAGCCGGCGCTGCCGATCTCGCACCCGTTCACCTACGCGGTCTACCTGGCGAAGACTCAGGGCCGCTTCGCGACCCTGGGGCTGGCCGAGGACACCTGGGCGCTCAACGAGCGGGTTCTCGACGAGCAGGCTTTCCTCGAGCAGGCCTGGTCGATTCACGCCGAACGCGAGAGGATGCTGTTCGATGCCCTGGAGAAGACCAAGCGCGGAGCGGTCGTGTGCGTATTCGACATCACCGACCGCTTGCAGCACATGTTCTTCCGTTACCTCGAGCCCGACCACCCGGCCAACGCGGGCAAGGACGTGCAGTTGCACCAGGGCGCGATCCGCGAGCTGTACAAGAGGATGGACGACCTGGTCGGGCGAGTGCAGGACCGCCTCCCGCCGGACTCGGTGTTGATGGTCATGTCCGACCACGGCTTCAAGCCTTTTCGCCGGGGCGTCAACCTCAACACCTGGCTGTGGCGCAACGGGTATCTGGCGCTGCGGCAGCGGACCGGCGCGCCGTGGTACGGGGACGTGGACTGGAGCCGTACGACCGCCTACGCCGTCGGCCTGGGCGGGATCTACCTCAATCTTCGCGGCCGCCGTGCGCAGGGGATCGTCGAGCCCGGCGTCGAAGAGCAGCGGCTGCGCCAGGAGATCCTGGAGAAGTTGCGGATGCTGCGCGACGACGAGCAGGACGCGCCGGCCGTGGCCGAGGTGTACGATCTCAAGCGGCGCTACAAGGGGCCGTACGTGGCCGACGCTCCCGACTTGCTCGCCGGGTTCCACGTCGGCTGGCGCGTGTCGTGGAACTGCGCGACGGGAGTCGTGGACGAGAAGATCTTCGAGGACAACGTGAAGAGCTGGAGCGGCGACCACTGCATGAACCCGCCGGATGTTCCGGGCATCTTCTTCTGCAATCGGGAACTGCAGGTGGAACGCATCGACATCATGGACATCGGGCCGACGGTGCTCGACCTCTTCGGCGTCCCCGTGCCTCCTTACTGCGACGGGAAGTCGTTCATGGCCGCGGAGTCCGGAGCTGTCGCTTCATGAGATTCCGGACGCTGTTCCTGGCAACGCTCGCGCTGGCCCTGGCCGCTCCCGCCGCTGCCGCGCCGGCCCGCAAGGTGCTGGTGCTCGGGGTGGACGGGCTCGACCCCGCGTTGTTGCGCTCCTACATTGCCCGCGGCATCCTGCCCAACATCGGGCGCTTGATCGAGCGTGGCGGTTTCTCGGAACTGCAGACGAGCATGCCGCCGCTCAGTCCCGTGGCCTGGTCCAACTTCATCACCGGCATGGATCCGGGCGGCCACGGGGTCTTCGATTTCATCCACCGCGATGCGGCGACGATGTTGCCCGATCGCGCCGAGTCCGTCGTCAAGCCGGGCAAGACCCTGTCCCTGGGCGATTGTCACGTGCTGCCCGTGGGTGGCGGCGGACCGGAGAACCTGCGCCGCGGCCGCGCCTTCTGGCAGATCCTGGAAGAACGCGGCGTTCCCACGATCGTCTTCCGCATGCCGGCCAATTTTCCGCCGGTGCCCTCCCCCGGAAAGTCGCTGTCCGGCATGGGGACACCCGACATCCAGGGCACCCCGGGCACGTTCTCGTTCTACACCGACCGCCAAGTGCCGAACGCCAAGGAGATCTCGGGCGGCGAGGTCTATGCGGTGCGGCCGAGCGCCGGCCGCGTCGACGCCAAGCTCCACGGCCCCTGGAACCCCTTCCGCGACGGCAGCACGGCCTGCAGGAAGCGGCTCGAGGTCGACTTCACCGTGCACCTGGATCCGCAGCGACCGCTGGCCAAGTTCGACGTGCAGGGCCAGGAGTTCGTGCTGCAGCAAGGAGAGTGGAGCGATTGGGTCCGCGTGGACTTCAAGGCGCTGCCGCTGTTCGCGTCGGTCCACGCCATCGGCCGGTTCTACCTGAAGCAGGTTCGTCCGCAGTTCGAGCTCTACCTCACGCCGCTCCAGATCGACCCGAAGCGTCCCGGAGCGATGCAGATCTCGACGCCCAAGAGCTGGTCCCACGAACTCTGCGAGGAGCTGGGCTACTTCTACACCAAGGAGCTGCCCGAGGACACCAAGGCGCTCACGGGAGGCATCCTGAACGCCCGCGAGTTCTGGCAGCAGACGCAGTTCGTCTACGACGAGCTGCGCAGGGCGTTCGACTACGCGATCGAAAGCTTCGAGGAAGGGCTGCTGTTCTTCTATTTTTCCAGCGTGGATCAGAACAGCCACATGCTCTGGAACTACATGGACCGCGAGCACCCCGGCTTCAACGAGGACCCGCTGCTGGCCGCCGGGATCGAGCAGATGTATCGCGGGATCGACGACGTGGTCGGACGAGCCCTGGCCACCCTGCCGGAGGACGCGACGATCATCCTGATGTCCGACCATGGGTTCGCCCCGTTCTACTGGCAGGTCAGCCTCAACTCGTGGCTCGTGGAACGGGGTTACGCTGCGCTGCGCGACCCGGGGCAACGAAGCTCGAAGTGGTTCGGCGACGTCGACTGGAGCCGGACCCGAGCCTACGCCGTGGGTCTCAACGGGCTGTACGTCAATTTACGCGGGCGAGAGCCACGCGGGATCGTCGAGCCGGGCGAGGAGCACGAGCGTCTACTGCGCCAGCTCGAGCGTGACCTGTTGGGGATGGTCGACCCCAGGAACGGGAAGCACCCGGTGTCGCTGGTCGTCGATCCGCGCCGTGACTTCCACGGCCCGCTCGTGGCCAGCGGACCGGACCTCGTCGTGGGCTATAGCTGGGGCTACCGCACGTCGTGGAAGAGCCCTCTCGGCGAGTTTCCGCGAGAGGTCTTCACCGACAACACCGAGCCCTGGAGCGGCGATCATTCGATGGACTACCGGTTGGTGCCCGGCGTGCTGATCGCCAGCCGGCCGATCACGCTCGACGCTCCGGCTCTGCACGACCTGACCGTGGCCATCCTCGACGAGTACGGTGTGCCCAAAACGAAGGAGATGATCGGCAGCGATTGTCTCGGAGAGCGGTAAGAAGGGGGAGACAGCGATGTTCGGCTCCAGGATCAAGCTCGACCGCGACCTGCTCAGGAAGATCGAGATGTACGCAAAGATCGCGGGCTATTCGTCGACCCAGGAATTCATCACCCACGCGCTGGAGAAGGAGATCGCCCAGCTCGAGCAGGCGGACTCCGACGAAGAGATCCGCAAGAAGCTCCAAGGGCTCGGCTACATTTCCTGACGCTGCGTCGCGAGACGATGCTCACAGCCGCCGAAATCCTCAACTCGGGCGTCACGCTGCTGTTCGACGCCGTGTGCCGCCCGTTCGCGGGACTGCCGCCGCTGTGGGCCCTCACCGTCATTTCCCTGCTGACCGGCGTTCTCTTGCTTTGGCTGTTCGGCCTGGTCTCGAACCAGTCGGCCATCCGCACGATCCGCGACCGCATCCGCGGCAACCTGATCGCGGTGCGGCTGTTCGGCGACGACCTCGGTCTCCTGTTGAAGTTGCAGGGACGACTGTTGCGCGACAACGTCGTGTTCCTCAAGTACGCGGTGGTTCCGCTGCTCGTGCTGATCCTCCCGGTTCTGTTGATCCTGGCCCAGTTGAACCTGCGCTTCGGCGCGAAGCCGCTCGCTCCCGGCGAAGCCGCAATGCTCAAGGTCACGCTACGCGATGCGGGGACGATCGAGCGTGGCGTCTCGTTGGAGGCGCCCGCCGGCGTGGTCGTGGAGACTCCCGGAGTGCGTGTGGCCGAGTTGAGAGAGGTCGCCTGGAGGATTCGCCCGTCCGAGCCGGGCCACCACCGGCTGGTGGTCCGCATCGGCGCCGAGCCGGTCGAGAAGGAGCTGCGGGTCGGCGGCACGTGGGGTGCGGTTCCGGCGCTGCGATCGGGCGCCGCGTGGCAGGCGCTGCTGTTCGGCCCGGGCGAGGCGCCGATCCGCTCCACCGCCGTCGAGTCCATCGAGATCCAGCACAAACCGCTGGAGCTAGAACTCTGGGGCTGGTCCGTCGACTGGCTCGTTTCTTTCTGCGTTCTGTCGCTGTTCGCCGGCTTGGCCGTACGCCGGGTCCTCGGCGTCGAAATCTGATGTCGCGGGGACTGTCCCTGTGGCTGTGGTTCGTGGCGGGGGCCCTGGGCTGCTCGGGCGGGACGGCGCGAGAGAGTCCCGCGCGCCACGTCGTCTTCATCTCGCTCGACACGACGCGGGCCGATCACTTCGGCTTCTACGGGAACACGGCGATACGGACGCCCCACCTCGATCGGCTCGCCGCAGAGTCGATCGTGCTCGACGACTTCATGACCGTGGCTCCGACGACTCTCTCCTCCCACGCCTCGCTGTTCACCGGCAAGTACCCGCACTCTCACGGCGCGCCGCGCAACGGGTTCGTCCTCGACCAGGCCAACGTCACGCTGGCGGAGCTGTTGCGCGACAACGGATTCGCCGCGGCGGGCTTCGTCGGCGCCTTCCCCTTGTCGGCCCGCTTCGGCATCGACCAAGGCTTCGAGCGCTGGGACGAGGAGTTCGAGCGCTTCAAAGGTCGCGACGGAGTCCTGCAGAACGAGCGCTCGGCTGCGGCGGTCACCGACGCGGTGCTGCGACACCTCGACGCCACCGCGCCCAAGCCGGGCCGTTTCCTGTTCGTCCACTACTTCGACCCCCACGTCCCCTACGAGCCGCCCGCTCCGTACGACACGCTGTACGACGCGCGGGGGCGCGCGGGACTCGACGATTGGAAGACTCAGGTCCAGGCCTGCGCGGCGTTGCCCGTGGGACAGCGGCGCACCGCACAGGCCGAGCGCATGGCGGCGCAGTACGCCGGCGAGATCGGCTATCTGGACGAGCAGGTGGGCCGCCTGCTCGACGGCCTGCGGGAGCGCGGAATCCTGGACGACGCGCTGCTCGTCGTGACCAGCGATCATGGCGAGACCTTCTGGGAGGACCATGAGTGCTTCGACCACGGCTGGGGCGTGCACCAGACGACGGTCCGCGCGCTGGGTCTGATCCGGTTGCCCGGCGCGGCCAAGTCCGGAACTCGTGTCGCCGGGGTCGTGGCCAACATCGATCTCTTGCCCACGGTGCTCGAGTATCTCGGCATTGCCGCCCCCGCGGGCATCGATGGCGAGCCGCTGCGTCTCGCGTCCGATTCCCTCGGGCCGTCCGGGGCAGCTCGCTTCTCTCAGGCCACCAAGCCGTGGGAGGAGGTCGAGACCGATTCACGCTGGCGCAACATGCACAAGGCGCGCTGCATCCGGGCGGGACGACACAAGCTGATCCAGGTTCCGTACGCCGGCTTCGAGGAGCTCTTCGACCTCGTCGACGATCCCGGCGAGACCCGCAACCTCCTGGACCGGCCGGGGGCCGAGGAGTTGGCCGGCCCGCTGCGGCAGATGCTCGAGAGCTGGGCCGCCTCGGCCCACCCGCTACCCACGCACTTCGTGCGCGAGGACCAGGACGAAGTCCTGGAGCGGCTGCGCTCGCTGGGTTACGTCGGCGGCGAGGCTCGGAGCGAGCCGGCCGGGCACCCGTAGCAGGACAGGTCAGGGCGGCTGTCGCCCGGCCCATTCGGTCGGCTTCCGACAAGTCGCTCGGCTGCGCAGGCCCTAGTTCGACTGGTGGCGCAGACCGACGCGGAAGCTGCGATCGGGGGCGGGGAAGCCGGCGAAGGACTCGTATTCCTTGTCGGCCAGGTTGTCCACGCGGGCCTGGATCTGCCATGCCTCCGTGGCGTCGAAGGTCACCACCGTGCCGAACAGCTGGTAGCCGGGGATCTCCACGGTCCCCACCGGCACCTGAAAGTCGAAGGCCTCGGAGACCCACTGACCGTCGACGACCCAGCTCGCGCGCTCGGTGAGGCGCCAGGTCGCCCGCGCGGCACCGACCCACTCGGGCCGGTGCGTGAGCGGGTCGCCGGCCTGCTCGTCGTCGAAATCCTGGCGCGTGACGTTGCCGTGCAGCGACACCCGCTCGGAAACCCGCCAGCTCAGAGCCAGCTCGGCTCCCCTCGAATCGACCTCGGGAACGTTGACGTGGGTGAACAGCGTATCGTCGAAATCGACCAGGTCCTCGAAGCGATTGAAGAACACCGTGAACGCGACCTCCGCGGCGCCGGCCGCGAACTCGTGCTCCAGGCCGGCGTCCAGGCCCAGCACGGTCTCGGGATCGAGGTCCGGGTTGCCGAAGACCGGAACCGCGAGCGCGAAAAAACTGGGGAGCTTGTAGGCCCGCCCCGCCGACGCGCGAATCCGCGTCCGCTCGTTGCGCAGCCGGTAGGCCAGGCCGGCTCGTGGGTTCAGCTCCGCGTCGTGTCCCTCGGGAATGTCCAGGCGCGCGGCGAGCTCGAACGATGCGCGTCCGCGCTCGATCACGTACTCGGCGAACACGCCGCCGCTCGCGCGGTCCATGCGGTACGAGAGATCGAGCGGAAGGGCAGGGAACGAACTGTCACTCTCGCCGTCCTCGAGCCGCGCATCCGCCCCGAACTCGAGGCGCGACCGCTCTCCAAGGCGCAGCTGGGGCGCCGTCCAGCCGAGCTGCCAGGTGCTGAAGGTCGTGTCTTCGTGCGAAGCGGGCACCGACGCCGCCGGCTCGGACGGATTGAAGATCAACGGGCTGTCGCGATCCAGCGCGTGGCGGTAGGTCGAGGCGCGGATGCGGTGCTGTCGGTCAGGCTCGCCGACGCGCAGCTCGACGCCGAGGCTCAGCTCGTCGTGGTCGGAATCACGAAGCTCTCCCGATCCGAGTCGCGGACCGCCCGACGCTTCGGGATAGTCCTGCGCCTGCCATGCCGCGTAACGCCCGGTGATCCTCAGCTCGGACTCGCCGCGCAGCGCGATGCGGGCGTTGCCCTGCGCTCCGCCTTGCTCGAAGTCGTCCTGCGCCCCGGCGGCATCGATGCTGTCCTCTTGCTGCTCCCAGAAGACGCCGGCAAAATAGTCGCTGCGCTCCCCGCCCTGGGACAGGGCGGCGGACCCGCGGAAAACGGAATCGTCCCCGGCGGCGACGTCGAACGTCGTCTGCGGATCCTCCGACCGGCCGTGCCGCGTGATGATGTTGATCGCCCCGGCGAGCCCGGTCGATCCCAGCACCGAGGAGAGCGGCCCACGGACGAGCTCGATCCGCTCGACGTGGGCCGTGGAGAGGGCGTTCAGATTCACCGCTCCCCCCACCTGGTCCGTGATGTCGTTCAGCGGGACGCCGTCGATCAGGACGTAGGTGTAGTTCGGATCCCCCCCACGGATCTGTGCCGTAGCGAAGCCGCCGCGCGGCCCGGTCGAGGCCAGGGTGACTCCCGGCATGAAATGCATCAGTTCCGCCACGGACGCCACGTCCAGCGCCTCGATCGTCTCGCGGTCCAATACGGTCACCGTGGCGGTCGCGCGACGCAGCGGCTTGGCGTGGATGGTCGCCGTCTCGTAGAAATCAGAGGCCGCCGGCTGGCCGGCGCCGGCCGCGACCGTCTCGGGGTCCGCGGCTCTCGCGGCATGGGTCGCCGGCAGCGCGAAGAGGCACGCGACGAGCCCCCCGCGCATCCGGACGGACCCAGGACCGCGACGCCGTTTCTGCATGTGCCACGCCCCCGTGCCCGCCGCGGCCTCGGGCCGGGGGAGGAGGCTAGTCCGGTCTCCCGGCTCCGTCAAGGCACTGCGCCCCGCGGGCCGAGGCTTCAAACTGAACCAGCACCCTCGGTTCCGGGCCGGCGGCGCGCGACTCCGCTAGACTGTCGCGAATGGAGCGCGGGCGGCAGGTGCAAGGGTCGTGACGGGCAGCCGGCTGTTCTCGGTCGTCAATGCCGTCGTCGCGGCGCTATTCCTGACCTCGGCCGCATTGCAATTCAACGATCCCGACCCGCTACGCTGGATGGCGCTGTACGGGGCGGCCGCGGCGGCCTGTGTCGTTGCCCGGCGCCTGCGCCACGGCGCCTGGTTCGCGGCGGCCGTGGGGCTGGTCGCGCTCGCCTGGGCCGCCGCTCTTTCCCCCATCCTGCCCGCGCTGCGGCTGACGGAGTTGACCCGCAGCATGAAAGCCGAAAACCCCACGATCGAGCTGGGGCGCGAGCTGCTCGGCCTGCTCGTCGTTGGCGCCTGGATGGTCGCGCTCGCCATCGTGGCCTGGCGGTCCACGCGGGGGACTCCGGGGGCTCGCCGATCCTGAAGGCTGTCCCGCACGGTCGGAAGGCGTCCCCACTCTCCCGTCGTGGAGCGTGCTGTACGGCGAGAGAGATCGGCGGGGAGGGGGGGCTGCCGGGCGACGGCCCCCGGCGGGGGTGTTCCGCGTTAACTTGCTGAGAACAAAGAGGACGAAACGTCGAGCGGCTGCAGCGCCACGGTTGGCACGGATTTCGAAAGGGATTCAGGGCGCAGCGGGGAAGGGCCCCAGAAACAATTCCGGACGAGGAGGATGCCATGACGAAGGAAAGAAAGATCAGCGACGACGAGCTCGTGGAAATCTCGGGTGGCGGCGACGGAGTGATCGACATTGAGCCGGGTCTCGGGACCAGTCGCCCCGGCAGCGGCTCTTCGGTCGGCGGTGGCCCGGTGCGGATTCCGGGCGGCTCGCCGGACCCCGAGACCGAGGGCAGCGGCGGCTCCGGGAAGAAGGATCTGTTCTAGGCCGGTCGCTGAACGGCAACGGTCGCGAAAGGGCGGGAGGCTCGAGCCTCCTGCCCTCGTTGCGTTGGGCGCGCTATCCGCGCTGGCGGGCGTCGCTGGCGCACCAGCGGCGCACGATGGTCCGCGTGGCGCGCGCCAGGTACAGTCGAGCCGGGCCATACCCGCGCGTGTCGTCCACGTAGGGGCCGAGGCACCAGATCACGACGTCGAGCAGCGCGCCCTGCGCCGAGTGATAGACGTAGGCGTTGAGTTCCTCGAACTCCATGGCTCGGTTCCGCTCCCGCCTTCCTTTATACCTCGACCGGGCGCGCGCGGCATCGTTTCTTGCAACCGGGCGGGGGCCGGCGGGCATCGGAAGGCCGGGCTGTCGGCCAGCGGTCGGTGCTTTCCGGCTCGCAATGCCGCGGAGGAGCCCGGCCCAGGGCAGCCCGGTGGCGCATCCGCGGGCCCGACGACTAAGATTGAGGGCAGCCGGATGGACGGGGCGCCGCGAGGCACGGACCACGGGGGTATCCGATGATCACACTGACCGACGAGGCCCGACGGAGGTTCCTGGAAGCAGCCAAAGCCGAGCAGCGCGAAGGTCAGGGACTGCGCGTCACCGTCAAGAACGGGGGAACGCACCAGCCGGAGTTCGCGTTGAACTTCGTCGCGCCGGAGGAGATCGCGGACGACGATACCGTCATCGATTCCGGCGAACTCAAGGTCTACCTGGATCCCGAGAGTGCCCGGTGGCTCGAGGGCGCCTCGGTCGACTTCATCGACGGGCTCGACGAGAGCGGATTCAAGGTCGACGCTCCGAACTCCGGCATAAAGCGCCCGACCGGTCCGGTCGCCGAGGCGGTGACCCGCGTGCTGGAAGAGAAGATCAACCCGGCCGTGGCGGCGCACGGCGGGTTCGTCTCGCTGGTCGCTCTCGACGACGAGACGGCTTTCCTGCGATTCGGCGGCGGCTGCCAGGGGTGCGGCATGATCAACGTCACGCTCAAGCAGGGCGTGGAGCGGATCCTGTTCGAAGAGGTGCCGGCGATCAAGAAAGTCATGGACGTGACCGACCATGCCTCCGGCACGAACCCCTATTACCAGCCCGCGAAGTGAGGCCCGGCGCTACCGCACGTCGAAGTCCAGCCGCAGGTGCGCTTGGCGCAGCGCATGCTCCACGGCCTGCGGTGACGCGCCCCGTGCGACGATGAACCCCACGTAGCGATCTCCCTCGGGCAGCGGCAGCAACTCGGTCCCACGGTGCACGGTCAGCGTCACCTCCTCGACGAGCGGTGCGGCTCGCGCGGCGTCGAGCCCGCGGATCTCGCGCAGCAGCCCGGCCCGCGGTACCGGGATCATCATGACTCCCGCGGCGTCTTTTTCGCGAGACAGCGGCCGCGCGTCCCGTCCCAGGACGTGGGTCAGGACCAGCTCCTCCAGCGAAACGCCGGCGCCGAAGCGCAGTGCGCGCGAACACAGTCCGCCGATCGTGCGTGCCGCGATCTCGACGATCCACGGTCGGCCTTCGTGAACGCGCAACTCGGCGTGGACCGGCCCTTCGCGCAGGCCCAGGGCCCGGCAGCCGGCGGCGGCTTCCCGTTCGATCGCCGATTGCAGCGGGCCCGCGAGTCGCGAGGGCGTGACGTACAGGGTCTCCTCGAACGCCGGACCTTCCAGCGGGTCGGGCTTGTCGAACAGCGCCAGGACGCGGAGCCGGCCCGCGGAGAGCAGGCCTTCCAGCGCGACTTCCGGTCCCGGCAAGTAGTCCTCCACGAGCAAGTGCCTGGTGTCACCGCCCTTGCGCCGGGCGGCGGAGTCGCGCAGGATCGCCGCGACTCGGTCAAAAGCGGCGACGAACTGCCGGGGTCCGTCGGCGCGGAGCACTCCACGGCTCGCCGACAAGCCGAGCGGCTTCAACACGCAGGGATAATCGACCGAGAACGCCAGCTCGCCCGCCGGGTCCCCGACCCTCACGCGCCGGAACCCCGGCGTGCGCAGGCCTGCCGCTTGCAGCAGTCGGCGCGTCTCGTACTTGTCCCGCGCCGCGCGCACGGCCGCCTCCGGGTTGTGCGGGAGGCCCAGCGCCTGCGCGGCCAGCGCCGCGAGCACCGTCGTCTCATCGTCCACGCCGACGATGCCCGCGAACGGGGCTCGCGCGTGCTCGCCAGCGATGCGCTGCACGCCCCGCGCCGGCCGAGTGAAATCGAAGGTCAGCGTCGCTCCCGGGACGAGGTCCTCGAACGCTTGCCGGCGATCCGTGCCGACCACCACGTCGACACCCAGCCGCCGTGCCGCGGCCAGGAAGTCCTCGGACTTGTAGCTCGTGGTCGGCAACAGCAGCAGGACGCGCGGCGGCATCGTGGACCTCGAAACGACGGACCGGACCCGGCGCTCCTCGCCCGCCGGCCGGCGGGCACCATCCTAATGCAGCCGACCGTGCCGGAGTCAGGTATCGAGGGCCTCGCGGACCTTGTGCGCCAGTTCTGTGGGGGTGAACGGCTTCTGCAGGAAGAACGAGCCCGGATCGAGTATGCCCTGCTGCATCGCGACGCTGTCGGTGTAGCCCGAGAGGTACAGCACCTTCAGCTCCGCGCTGATCTCGTTGACCTTCCGGGCCAGGTCCCTCCCACCCATCTGCGGCATCACGAGGTCCGTGACCATCATGTCGATCGTGCCGGATTCGGCTTCGAAAACCTTCAGCGCATCGATGCCGTTCGCGGCCGCGACGACCGTGTAGCCGTTCATCTCCAGGATCTCGCGAGCCAGGTCTCGCACCGAGTCGTCATCTTCCACGAGCAAGATCTTCTCGGTTCCGGGCGTGGCCACGACTTGGGCCCGCTTGCGTAGCGGCTGGACCAGCTCCCGGGCCATCCGGGGCAGATAGATGCGGAACGTCGACCCCTCGCCTAGCGCCGAATCCACGGCGATGTGCCCCCCGCTCTGCTTGACGATGCCGTACACGGTGGACAGGCCCAGACCGGTGCCCTTGCCCTGCTCCTTGGTCGTGAAGAACGGCTCGAACAGTCGGGGTTTGATCTTCTCGTCGATGCCGGTGCCCGTGTCGGCGACGGAGAGCAAGACGTACGCGCCGGGCGCGACGCCGGGGTGCAGCGCGTCGGCGTTCTGGTTCACGTCCACGTCCGTGGTCGCGATCGTCACCACGCCGCCCTCGGACATGGCGTCCCGGGCGTTGACCACGAGGTTCAACAGCACCTGGTGCATCTGCCCGGGGTCGGCCTTGACCGCTCCGAGGCTCGCCTCCAGGCGGGTCTCGCATCGGATGTGCTCGCCGATCACGCGGCGCAGCATCATCTCCATGTCGGCGACGATTTCGTTCAAGTCCAGCACCTTGGGCTGCAGCACCTGCTGGCGGCTGAAGGCCAAGAGTTGCCCAGTCAGATCGGCGGCGCGCTGGGCGGCCTTGGAGATCTCGGTGGCCTCGCGGCGCAGACGATGGTCCTGGCCCAGCCCCTTGATCAAGAGTTCGCCGTAGCCGGTGATCGCCGTGAGCAAGTTATTGAAGTCGTGCGCGATGCCGCCGGCCAGCCGACCGATGGCCTCCATCTTCTGGGACTGGCGCAGTTGCTCCTCGCTGTGGCGCAACGCTTCCTCGGCCGTTTTCCGCTCGGTGATGTCCACCATCAGTCCGCGCAGCTTCACCACCCGGCTGTTCTCCACGACGACACTGACCGTATCGCGGATCCAGACCCGGCGACCGTCCGCAGCCGTCATGCGGTACTCGACCTCGTAGCCGCGCTTCTGCTCGACCGCCTGGCCTAGTCCGTTCAGCACTTGCTCCAGGTCCTCGGGGTGGATCTGGTTGCGCCAGAACCGCGGCTGCCCCAGCCAGCGTTCGACGGGAAAGCCCATGACACGCTCGGCCTGCTTGCTGACAAAGAGAAAACGGAAAGCCTTGGGATCGGCCTCCCAGACGATGCCGTCGATGGAGTGAACCAGGGCCTCGTAGCGCCGCTGCGACTGCTCGAGCGCGCGCTCGGCGCGCTTGCGCTCCGAGATATTTTGCACCATGGCCACGCAGTACTTGGGCTTCTTGTGCTCGTCGAACTGCCAAACGCTGGTGACCTGCCCCCAGACAGTGGTGTTGTCGCGCCGGACCAAGCGATACTCGATCTCGAGCACGGGGCGCTGGCCCTGGCGCGATTCGTTGAGCCGGGTGATGACCTCCGGCAGGTCCTTGGGATGGATCATGTCGGTCAGCTTCTTGCGCAGGAGTTCGCCCTCGGTGTAGCCGAGCATCGTGCAGATGTTCGGCGTCACCTTGAGGAACGTGCCGTCCGACTTGGTCGTGATCATGCCCGCGCCCGACTGCTCGAAGATCGAGCGGAAGCGCTGTTCACTCGACCGCAGAGCCTCCTCGGACTCGCGCACGACCGCCAGGTTGGACAGGTCCTGCAGCATGACCATGGCCTGCTCGACCTTGCCATCCGGGAAGAAGATCGGCGTGGCCGTGGCGTAGATCGGGCGAAACTTGTCCGCGACGAGCAAGTTCATCTCGTGGTGCGCGACCCGGCCGGTGGCCAGCACCTTGGCAACCGGGCAGCCCTCGCAGGCTTCCTTGCGGCGGCAGAGCGTCTGGTGGCAGCCGAGCCCCAGCGTGGCGCGGCCGGTCGAACTTTCGGGCACGAAGCGCTCGCGGAACGCTTCGTTGGTCCAGACCACGCGTGACCCTGCGTCGAGCAGGAGCACCCCGGCGTCGGTGTGGTTGAGCAACGCGGAGAACTTCTGGCGCTCGCGCTCGAGCACCTGGACCTGGTTGTCCATCGTGTGGAACCAACGCTCGTAGTCCTCGACCTGCGCGCGCAGCGCGGTCACATCCGCCGTTGCAGGCGCGCAAGAGGGCGGGGCGGCATCGGGCATCGATTCCTGCCTCACGCCGTCCGCCGAGCATAGGCCTGCGCCAGCCAGTCGGCGAGCCGCTCGACTTGGCGGACGGTGGCCTCGTCGAAGGCGTTCGGCTCGTGGCTGTCGATGTCGATCTGCGCGTGGATCGTCTCCCCGCGCCGGATCAGAATCACGAGTTCTGAGCGCGTGGCCGACGAACAGGCCAGGTAGTTGGGCTCCCGGGTCACGTCGGGGACGTTCATGTTGCGCCGGGCCGCGACGGCGGAGCCGCAAACGCCGTGCCCCACGGCGATGAACACGTGCTCGGTGGGGGCGCCGACGAATGGGCCCAGGCGCAGCACGCCGTCCGGATACAGCTCGTAGATGCCGGTCCAGTCGAACCGCGGGTGGGATTCGTGGAGCAACTCGACCGCGCGGGTCAAGATCGTCTCGAAGGCCGCCCCGTCTCCGACCATGTGCTCCAGCTCGGAGCAGATCCGGCCGGCGTCCAGTTCGTTCTGCATGGTGGGCTCCACGACACCCGGCGGGGCAGCCGCCCCCGTTTTCGGCCCGAAAACAAATATTGGCCCGCGGCAGGGGTGAGGCAAGGCGGGAGCCGCGCGGCGGGCACCGGGGGGCTCGACGGTCTGTCCGGCCGGACCCCGGGTCGGGACCCTGGCCGGTACGACCTGGCCGCCTCGTTCGAGGTGTCAGAGGCAGCGGGCCGCCGAGGCGGCGATGGGCGCGTCGCGATCCCCGAACTGCCCGCTTTTCCCTTCGACGTCGTAGCTGCCCACGTTTTCCGCCGAGACGACCGGTCGGACGAGATAGAAGAACCCCTGGCCTGGAGCCGGGATCGCGGCGTGCCCGATCTCGGTTTCGGCGACGTCGTCGCCGAGGCAAGCGCTGACCGCCGCGCCGAAATCGCCGCCCGTGTCGCGCAACAGCCCGAGATCGCCCGTGAGGATGTCGTAGCCGACGGCGTGGGCGCGCGCCGGCCAGGTGATCGAGTCCGCGTCGAGGGCGAGTGCCAGACGAACGTCCGCGACGACGACCGTCAGCGTGGCGCTACGGCCACCGTAGGACACGGTGATCTCCGCGTTGCCGAAGCCGTGGCCGCTCACGAAGCCGTCGGGCGTGACCGTCGCCACGGCCGGGTTCGCCGACGCATAGCTGACCCCGGGCGTGGCAGGATCGACGCGCCGCCCCACGCCGTCGGTGTACTCGCCATGGATGGCCACGCGTGAGTACGAACTCGTGGGCGATAGGATCATCGTCCGTGGCATCACCGCCAACCCGGCGAGTCCGATGCCGCCCATGTCCACGACGATCTTCACGGTCGGCGCGCTATGGAGATCCGAGTTGCCGACCCTCAGCGCGGTGGCGCCGACGGTCACGATTCCGAGCGCTGCTTCCGGGATCGTCAGCTCGAACGAATAGGGGGGACCGTCCGTGTCCGTCGCGTACTCGCCGGTCGAGGCGATCACGCTGACGCGGTCGGGCTCGTATCCACCGGTGGCCGCGACCTCGACCGTGAACGTTTGCCCCGGAGGCACGTGGGTCCCGTCCGGAGGATGGACGATCGTCAGGCCTCGAGCCGGGCTGGCCGGCGCGACGGGCTCCTCGCGGACGGGACTCGTGGCGGCGGCCCGGGCCGGGGCAGGGGGTCCTGCCCTGGCCAGCGGGTCGCACCCCGAGAAGGCGCTTTCGGGCAGCAGCTGATTGTCCGGGAAACCCTTGCAGAACGAGTTGTTGTCCGGGTCCCAGAAGCACCACTCGGGATCGTGGGCCGTGGGACCGTAGATCTTGTCGGTCAGGAGCCTGACCAAGGCGTCGCTCGCCGGCCACTCGTCCGTCACGGTCCAGTGAAAGGACCAGACCGGAGGTCCGGGGAACGAGGAAAACTCCAGCTCTGTCAGATCCTCGCTGTCCAGGGGTCCCGGGTAGTTCAACTGGCCGATCTGGCTCAGGGCGAACAGCACGCCATCGTGTTGACATTGCCCCAGCAGGAGGTCGTTCAGGTCGTTGGAGAAGTGGTCCAGCAGCTTGACCGGATAGCGGATCCTATGGGTGGCCACGTTCCAGAGGAAGTTGGTCTGAAGGCCCGTGGCGCCCGAAGCCCACATCGCGTGCACCGGAACGTCGAGAGAGGATCCGGGCAGGTTGCGCACGACGGGACTGTCGTACCCGCTGTCCTCGATGATCCCGTTGTCAACCGGCAGGCCGATCGTGTCCGCGAAGTAGTCGATCGCCGCGACGACGCCGGCTGGGCTGCCCGTCACGAGGTCCCAGATTCGTTGGGAGACGACAGAGCCCGTGTGCATGCCGACGAGGCTGACGAAGCCGGCAATGTCTCCCTGCATGAAGTTGTCGTCCCGCAGGTAAGGCAGGTCTCCCTGGCCGCCGATGTACAGTCGCGTCGCAGCCGCGCCGGCGCTGTGAGCGATCACGAACGCCCGCGTCACCGCGATCTGCTCCGTGAACCGCATGCCCCGAATCGCTCCATCGACGATGGCGTCGTCCCAATAGGTCGCGATCTCGGACAGATGACGATCGCTGATGCCCGAGAAGTTCCCCCGAAACAGGTAGAACACGTCGTCCAGCTCCAGCAGGCCCGGAAAGAGGTAGAACGGGAGCCAGCCACCGTCCCACCCGTAGAGCGTCTCATCGCTGTAGGCGCCGCCCAGCAGCGCGATCGGTGGACGGAACAGCTCGAACTGGCGCGCGACGATCTGGCCCGAGCCGGCCGGGCAAGATGCCCCCGCGCAGTACTCGGCCTCGATGAACATCGGCTCAGTCTTGCCCACGCCGAACAGGGGCGGACTGTCCTGGATCACGACGTCGATCGCCCGGGAGTCCCGGGGCGCCCGGAGTACGGCAAACGCCCACCACGTTCCGTTCGCTGCGGGTCTGGCCGTCACCGTGAGTTCGGTGTCGTCGCCGGCGGGAGCAGCGGGGTCGACCAGCGTTCCGTAGCCCCAGTGGGGCTGAACCAGCACGCCGTTCTGATTGCGGAGCCTGAAGGTGACCTCGTCCCCAGCGCCGGCGACCTGCACGCGCAGCAGCACGCGCGTCGCACCATCCGCGGCCAGACCCACGACTGGCCTGGCCCAGGGTCGGGACAGGATGTCGGCAGAGGACGAAACCGCGGCTCCTGCCATGAGATCCGGATTCGGATCGACGACCTCGATCTCGAGGCTGCCGACGAAGGTGTACGCCGCGGTCAGGATGCCCGAACTCAGATCCGGGTTGACCACGATCACGTCGACCGTGTCGAGCGGTTGCCACCGTGGGGTCGAGCAGTGGAGGGTGTTGGAATCCTGCGTCACGCAGTTCTCGGCCGCGTACATGCCGAAGAACGCCTCGGCCCCGGGCTCGAAGGCGAAACCTTGGATCGTGACCGGCTCTCCGCCCGATTGGGGGCCCTGGTCGGGCGTGACGCTGACGACGGCGACGGATTCGCTGGTCTCGACGAGGTTCAGGCTGGCCTGCATGGGGAGACTGGTATGGACCTGCGCGTAGCCTGAAGGCCAGCGCACGATCAGGCAGTCGACGCTGCCCGCGTACCGGGGAGCGTTGGGTGGGCCGAAGGCCAGCAGCAGCTCGTAAGGACCCTGGTTGTGCCCATCGGCGAGGACAAAACCCGTGGCCGACTCTCCCGGCGGCGGCGGCGCGAGACAGGCCTCGCGGGTCGGTTCCACTCCGGCCGGCAATCCCAGGTCGCGGATGGCCGTGATTCGCGCGCCGATCCCGTGCGGATTCGACAGCGTGCCGGACAGTCGAACCTTGATCGCGTCCCGGGTCATCTCGACTGCGAGGTCGTCCGGGAACCCCGGGTTGTTCTGCAGCCCGCCCCAGATCAGGTCGTAACCGGGATCCCCCGATTTGAAAATGTCCGCATCGAAGTCTCCGTCGAAGTCCAGCGCGGTGACGACGTCCGTGCGCAGGTCGTAGTTGCCCGAGCTGGACAGACCCGAGGACTGCGTCACGTCGCTGAAGGTGACCAGGCCGGTCTCGACGAATTGGTTGGACAGCAGGAGGTCCAGATGATCCGCCGGACCCGGAGTGAACGGTTCCGGCCGGCAGCCGAGATAGATGTCGGTGTCGCCGTCGAGGTCACGGTCGAGCAGCGCCATCGAGCTGCACCAGCGTTGCGGCAGGGGAGGGCTGGTCAACCCTGCCGCGACGGCGATGTCGGCGAACGTGCCGTTGCCTTCGTTCAAGTACAGGCGTGCCGGAGGGTCACCTGCCTTCGACGAAAGAAAGCAGGCGATGTCCAGCCTGCCGTCGTGGTTGAAGTCTGCCGCCTGTCCGTTGTTGCAGTTGTCGATCGAATCGATGCCCGCGGAGAGGCTCACGTTTACGAACCCCCCCGACCGATCGTTGAAGAACAGCGCGTCTGAACCGTCGTGGCCGCCGGGCACCGGCAGATTGACCAGGTACAGGTCGTCCCAGCCGTCGCCGCTGAAGTCGCCCACGATCGCGTCCACGGTCCGGTGCTTGGTCAGCCCCATGTCCACCCCGGCGCCGGCGGCGACGTCGGTGAAGCTCCCGTTGCCCGAGTTTCTATAGAGTCGGTTGGGTTCCTGGGGTATGCCGTTGGCCCACAGCACGGCGGCGACGAAGATGTCGAGATCCCCATCGTGGTCGTGGTCCAGGAACACGGGCTTGGTCAGGATGTCGCCGGAGGGCTGGGTGATGCCGCGCGTCCCGGCTTCCTCGATGAAGGTCGCGGCACCGGTTTCGGACAGCTGGTTCACATACAAGCGGTCCTCGTCGGAAGCGGCGACCGGCTCCATCGTCACGTAGAGATCGAGATCTCCGTCGCCCTCGATGTCGCCCCACGCGCAACTGTACATGGGGTTCAGTGGATCGAAGCCCGGGATGCCGTTCGTGCCGGAGACATCGGAAAAACTCGAGTCGCCGTCGTAGCGCAGCAACAGGAAGCCGGTGTCTCCGGCGCGGAACAGGTCGTGGTCGCCGTCCCCGTCGTAGTCGCCCCAGCACAGACCGCTGGCCTCGGAGAGGGTCGCGGGAAACGGCCACGTGCCCCACCAGAACATGTCGTAGACGGGCCCCGCGGGGGGAGCGAGCGCTTGAAAGCCGTGGGACAGGGTGGCGGTTCCACCGTCAGGGTTGATCGCCGTGACGTCGTGGAGCCCGGGCGGCAGGTTGGCCGGCGTCGCGGCCATGATCGTCGCGCAGACGAAGTCCCCGTCGCAATCGGCGACGGCCTCCAAGGTCGCCGGCTGTTGGCCGACGACGATCTCGGCGCCGGGAAGGAAGCCCTGGCCTTTGACGACCAGGAACGTCTCGGTCCCCGAGACCGCCGCGGACGGGTCCACGCCGCTGATCGCCGGGTCCTCTCGGGCTTGAATGGCCTTGGCGAACAGGTCGAAGTAGTGCCCGGCGCCTGCCACCCCGGGCTGCCGCTGGACGACGGCCAGCTCCAGCTCCCGTGAGTCGGGTCCTTCGCAAAAGACCCCTAGCGAGCGAGGGTCGTCCTGGATGATGTTGCGAGAGCCGCTCTCTGACAGCGCCGTGCTTCCGTCGAACAGCCTGACGTAGGTCTTCGTCACCGCAAGCTCGTCCGAGGCGGCCGCGGCAGCCACGCCCGTCCGAGTCGTCCCGTAGACCCAGCACTGTCCAGGCAGGGTGGTCAGCGACCCGCGGTCCTCGTCCCCGACCGGCCACGTATTGAACAGCACGGGGCTCCCGTCCGCCGGGAGGTCCAAGGGCTCGAGACTCTCGCCGGGCTCTGGGGCCGAGGCCGTGTCGGAAACCGCGAAGTCGATCCCGCCGATCGTCTGACCCGGCGCGACGGTCACGGGCGCCGGCGCCGCCAGCGCCTGGAAGTTGACGTTGCTCGGCTCGTTCGCGCGATAGGGCTGTGAAATCAGGAAACTGGGGCTCGTCGTCGTGGGGACTACGGCAACCCGGTAGGAGCCCGTCTCGACGTGGCGGATCGTGTACGCGCCCGTCTCGTCGGTCAGAGCGCAGAACTCGTCGCCCTCGGCCCTTCCGCTGGCGCAGACGTAGGCGTAGGCCACGGGCTCGGTGTTCTTGGTCACCCGTCCTCCGATCGTCGCCTCGTTGATGGACCCGTCCGGGTAGAGCGCGCGCAGGGCGGCCGCCTCCGCGGCCGCGGGCTGCCGTTTCCACTCGCCGTTCGGCAGCTCGACGAACCGGCTCTGGACGTAGCGGACGGAGCGATCGAGGTTGGCCGCGCCCTCCAGAAACGCGGAGAGCGCCACGCTCTCCATGTCGAGGTAGCGTTCGTGGACGTACGAGCCGTTGAGGCCGGTCTCCAGCTTGAAGTCCAAGGCGTTGAAGAAGACATCGTCCTCGACGACCTCGCCGGACGCGGCGACGCACTTGACGACCGTGTACGGATCCTCGGGGGAATAGAAGGCCCAGCCGTTTCCGTCCATCAGCGCGACCGTGTTCACGCCGTCTCCGATCTGGGGCTCCGCGGGTGTCGGAGAATTCGGATGTTCCTCGATTGCAAGGCTCGTTCCGCCCGTGGTCGTGATCGTCAGCATGGCCGCGCGCCAGGCGTCGTGCTGGAACGCCGGGTTTCGCGAGTTGAAGACGACCGTCAGCCTGGGATCGTCCCGGAACAGCAGCTGCCCGGAGCCATCGCGCAGCGGGATGGAGGCTCGGGCATCCGACACTCCGAGGGCCAGCATCAAGCCCGCGGCCAGCAGCGTCCGTTGGGTTTCGATGGCTCCGCTCCCCCCGTCACCGCGGTGCGTGGTGCGGACCACGCTGCGGTGGACGAGGAAGAGGCGCGAGGACCTGCTCGATCAAGTGGGGCAAGCGGTCGAGCGAGACGGCTTCGCGAAATCGCCGCGAGGCGCTGCCGGACTCCTGATTCTCCGGGCGGGATCGGGCCTCGTCCGACAGGAGTTCTGGCCGGTTGAATACGAGCTCCACTCGTTCTCGGCCGTCACTCGAGCGGAGGATCGGTCTCTTCCCGTGCTGGAGGGGCACGACGCGGAAGGAATCCGGCCCGGCGGCCGCCCTCGTCAAGAACAGCAAGAGTTCTTCCCCCTCGTGGAGGGTATTGACGGTGACGGCCGTCGAGCCGGTGAAGATGCGGGTCGGCGTGACGGACCCCAGGCGCCCGCGGAGAGCCGCCACGGGCACCGGGATCGTGATCTCGCTCAGCCGCAACCCGTCGCACTCTCCCGCTGCCTCGTAGTAACACTCCTCGACCCGCACCCGCTGGCGAGCGACGAGCAGCCCGGAGCCCGCAGGGTCCGGAAACCACTCGTCGGGAACGGTGACGACCGTGGCTCGAACGACGGTCCCCGTCTCGGCGACCATGCGGACCGCGTCCTCGAAGGCCTTGCTCGCGGGCCCCGCGAGCAGCGACCCGGCGCAGAGGCAACCCGTCGCGATCAAAAGGGGAAGATGCTTGCTTGACATCCGGCGCTGCGCCGGGGGCAGGGACTCGCTACGAAGATACCGCTTGCGGTGCCTGGTTCCTTCGCTCCGAGCCCGGCGCGGGTTGTCGATTCGAAACCTGGCCGGCGCCACCCGGCTCGCCAACGAGGGGCGCGAGCCTCCGCGTCATCCTCCGCAGAGTCGAAAGCCGCGCGCGCCGGTTCGATCCGTTCCGTCGCGAGCGATCACTGCAACACCAGCTGTCGGATCAGACCGCGGGTGTGGAAGTCTCTCTGTTCCGATGAATCGAAGTGCTGGCTGTCCACGGGCTCCCAGGACAGCGGCACGACCTGCTTCCTCCACGCCATGTCGCAGGATGTGTCGATCCAGTCCAGCCACAGCAGGCTGCCTGCAGCGTGCACGCGCGGCCAGTTCTGGCCCGCTTGGTAGGTCGTGGCCAAGATCTGGAACGAAGGCGCCTGGCCGTTCGCCGTCGTCAGCACGATCTGGCGCGGCGTCGAGCCCAGCGCCGCGCCGTGCAGCTCGTAGGCGACGAACAGGCTTCCCTGGTGGAAGGCACCGGAGGGACGACAAGCGATGTGCCCGAAATCCGACAGTTGCGTCGCGCTGCTCCAGGAAGCCAGGTCGCTCGGAGCTTGCCGGTGCATGACCCTCGGCGCCCCGTCGTTGATCCAATACAGGAGGTGGATCGATCCGTCACCCGGGTCACGAATCAGCTGGGGGTCCAGCTCGTCCGCGGGGAGGCCGCTCACGGTCTCGGGAGTCGACCATTGGACTCCGTCGAAACGACTCACGACGATGTCGTACCCCGCTGGCGTGTGCCTGGACCAGGCGGCGAGCGGGTACCCGGCCAGGTCCGTGATCAGCGCCGGATCGCCGTCTCCGTTCGCAGCACCCTCCTCGTTGAGGGCGAATCGAATCCCTCCCTGTGGATGGTGGCGGACCCAGGCGTTGCCGATCGGCTCCGGGTCCTCGATGATCCCGACCTCGATGTACCCTGCCGTCATGCCACCGGCGTAGACCACGGCCCCGACCTCCGCCGGCGCGGGCGGTCCCGGGAGCCCCAGCAGCACCAAGAAGAAGACGCCGACGGACCCGATGCGACGCGCTTTACTCATGGTTGCCTCCGCCGAGGGTCGCTCGGAACTCCTCGGCTTCGGGTACGTACGCTTCAATCCGGTTCAGATAGGTTCGCAGCGTCCGTTCGTTCGTCTTGATCCCCACCTCGTCTTGACGCGACTGTGCGATTCGCCACAGGTAGAAGCAATTGCGAAACAGGATGGACACGTACTCCCTCGGTCTTGCCACCCGGTTCGATCGTAGACAGTACGCCTCGGTGGCTTCGAGATCGCTGCTCCGATAGGAAGCCAGGGCCAGGTGGCTCAAGGCCAGGGCCCGCAGCCGGTCATAGCCCCCCTGCTCGGTGGTCGCGAGCGCGCTCGTCAGTTGAGCGCGCGCCTCCTCGACGGCGCCCGTCTCGATCAGGGTCGCCGCCAGGTTCAACTGCGCCAAGCAGGCTTCGAAGACATCCGCCAGATCCTGATACTGGGCGCGGGCGGCTCGAAAGGCCTCGGCTGCTTCCGCGTAGCGATGCGTGATGTAATGGAGATTGCCCTTGAGGACGGTGATGGCCGCCGAAAGGTCCTCGACTCCTTCCATCTTCGCCAGCTTCTGTTCCGCCTTCTCGATGGCCATCAACGCCACGGTGTACTTGCCCAAACCGTAGCAGCACATCGCGAAGAACTGGAGCGCCCGGATCTCCTGGCGGGGCTCGAGATCGGTCAGGGTCAGCAGGCGTTCGCTCTCTTCTTTGGCCGTCGCGAGACGGGAGAGCTTCTTCAGGCAGTTGATCGAGTCGAGCCTCAGCTCGACGTTCCACCGCGCTTCGTCCGGAGGATGGGTCTTGGCCAGGCGCTCGAGCAGCGACTCGTACAACAGCAGCGCTTCCGCGTGGCGTCCCCCGACGCAAAGCTTCTGCGCCTCGTCCACGACTTCCTGGATCGACTTCTTCGCCACGCCGGCCGGACACATCTTGGACTTCAGGCACAGCTCGAAGCGCTCGGCCATCGAGGAGACGGGAATGCCGTAGATCTGGCTCAGCGCGAACATCCGCGGAAAGCTCGGAACGGCCTGTCCGTTCTCGATGCGCGACAGGTGCGACTTGGTCACCCGCTCGGAGAGGCCCAGGGACATCTCTTCCACCGCATCCAGCGAAAGCCTGCGCTCTTCGCGCATCTTGCGCAGGTAGGTCCCGAACCGCCTGGATTCAGCCAAGGTTTGTTGTTGCGCCACGCTGCCCCTCGGATCGTCCTGGCGCCCCTTCCGCCGCCCGGACGCTGCGCTCGGTTTCTCGGCGCTGCCGGAATGAACCGTCGTCGCTCCCCCCGACCCCTCCCGTGCCCCTTCGCGCTTGCACGCCATAAGGAATAGACCGCGAGCGAAACCCCCAGAGAAGAAAAACTTGGAAACTGGGTTGTGAAACCGAAACCCCATTCGAGCCGGCGTTTTCCTGTTTGTCGTCGGCAGGGGTGGGAAACGGGAGGAAGCCAGGCGCAGCGCTCCCGCCCCGAGACCGCTGCGGGATTGCCCAGAATTCGCGCTATCGCGACCCGATCCCGATCTCCGCCCGCTGCGGATCCCGGAGCACCCGGGCCACCATCTCGCGCTCCGCGGCCTCCGGCGGGGCCAGCCGCAGGTAGGTGGTCCAGGCCTCGACCATCCGCCGCGCCGCCCCCGGCTCCTGGCCGCGCAACAGGTAGTGCGCGATGCCCAGATTCAGGTACAGGGGCGCCGAGGGCTCGCCGCCCAGCACGGCCGTGCGACCGAGGATCTCCGCCGCCTTTCGCACGTAGCGCGGGTCGAGGGGCATCTCCACCGCGGCCGTGAGCAGTCGAGTCCCGCGCCGACGCTCGACGTTCAGATACTCGCCCCGCGCGATGCGCTCCCAGGAGCCGGCGGGCAGGTTATCCGGGAACTCCAGCCCCGCCGCTTCGAGCCAGGCGTCGGTTCGCGCGAGCCAAGCGTCGAGGTCCGGGCCGGCGCCCTGGTCGACCAGGCGATCGAACGGCCCCTCGGGCCAGGCGGTGAACAGCCGCTTCCATCCGCCGTCGCCGTGCTCCAGGGCGTTCGACAGCACGGCGCGGCCCGCGACGTTGGCGTCGAACAGCGCGGCGAGGTCGTAGCTGCCCGGGACCGCCAGGGACGGCGCGCGGTAGACCCTTCCCGGGAGACTCACGTCGTCCAGACGGCGTCGCACCCTGTCCCCCATCCAGGGGGCCTTCAGCATCTCGACATCGAGGATGCGCACGTCCCGGCGCACTCCCTCGCACACTTGCTTGTAGCGCAGCGCGTTCCAGTACAGGTCGCCCTTCGTCACCAGGAGCGCGGCGTCCGGCAGCGGCGCGAGCGCCGCTTCCGCGAAGTCCGCGACCAGCCGATCGTGCGAGTGATCCTGCTCGGCGTGGTTGCGCGCGACCTGTCCGCCGACGAGGGCCACGGCGAGCACCAGCGCGGCGGCGAAAGACCGGCGGCCGGCGAAGCGGGAGACCCAGGCCAGCCCGCAGCCGGCGAGCAGGCAGACGATCAGGTTCGCCTGCTGCCAGAAGCGTCCGTACACCTCGTGCCAGAACGGATCGGCGAGCGAGATCTTGCTCAGGCTGCCGTAGACCACGAGGTAGAAGGCCAGCGTGCAGCCGCTCACGGCCACGACCGCGCGCCACGGGCCCTCGCGCCGCTCGGCCACGGCGGCGCCGAGCGCGACGAGCGCCAGGAGCGGACCGACCCAGAACAGCTCCGCGGGCAGCGCGGCGAGGTAGGCCGCGAGCCGCTCGCCGAGGCTGCCGCCTGGCTCCATCGTCCCGAGCTGGAGGGTGCCGTACTGCTTGCGCAGCAAGTGCGCCAGGAACCCGGACAGGGTCGACGTGCCGCCCCAGGTCGTCGAAGGCTGGTCCGCCGGGCTCACGAAGAGGTACAGGTAGGGCAGGAAGCCCAGCGCGGTCCAGGCCGGCAGCCGCAGGATGCGCGGCCAGCGCAGGGCTTCGCGGGGGGCGCGCCACAAGAGCCACAGGCCGATGGGGACGCCGACGAACAGCAGCGTGTGGTGGTTGGTCAGGCCGAGCGCCAGCCAGAAGCCGAACCACGCCAGCGTCGAGGCCTTGCGCTCGATCTCGAAGGAGACGAGGAGCGAGAGCAGCGCGGCGGCGAAGAGATTGTTGAGCGAGAAGACCTCGGCCTGGATCGAGTAGCGCCAGACCCCCGGCGAGAAAGCGAACAGCCCCGCGGCGAACAGCCCGGCCCCGGGGCTGCGCGTCAGTCTCCACGCGGCGCGCAGCAGGACCGCCGCGGCAATGGCACCGAGCAATGCGGTCATGAAGTTGACGCGCCAGGCGATGGAACCGAGCGGCAGCAGGGTGAAGGCGTGGCCGAGCAGCGTGAACAGGGGATAGCCCGGCGGGTGTGCGACGCCCAGCTCGTGGGCCGCCACGATCAGCTCGCCGCTGTCGCCTCCCGACACCGAGGGGTACAGCGTCGGCACGTAGACGCCGAGCACGGCCAAGGCCGCCGCCGCCTGCAGGGGTAGGGCGAAGCGCTCGAGAGGATCGGGAAGGCCGGCGGGCGGTCGAGGCTCCGAACGGCGCGGGGCGGGCGCTTGCTCCGGCTCGCGCCGCTCCTTGCGCCGCGCTTTGCGCCCCATCGCGGAATCCTAGCACGCTCCAGGGATTCGACTCGCCTGCGATCTCACCGGGCAAACCAACTGCCCAGGCACGCCCCCGTGATTCGACCCAGGGAGGCCGCGCTGGACACTCGGCCTCGTGCTCCCCTAGCATGCGCTCACTCCCGAGCGGAGGGACACATGGCGGTCCGACGCAAACCGGCGAAGCCGCGTAGCACGAGTCGGCGGGAAGCCGACGAGGTCCCCTCCGTCTGGCGCCTCGGCGACGGCGAGATCGAGCGGCTGCTGCGCTCGGGCCGACAAGCCCCGCTGCTCCAGGAGTACTTCGGCGGCGACCCGTACCGCACCTTGCGCGACATGGCCCGCGAGGCGGCGGCGACGCGCACGCGCGGCGGGCCGCGAGTCCTGGTGCTCCCCGGCATCATGGGCTCGAAGCTCGGCCGCAAGCGCGGGCCCTTCGACGACGTGGTCTGGATCGACCCCATCGAGATCGCCGCCGGGCGGATGGCGAAGCTGGCCCTCCCCGACCAGGGGCGCCACGTGGCCCTGGGCGTCGTGCTCTTCACCTACCTCAAGCTGAAGCTGCGGCTGCAGATCGCCGGCTTCGACGCCGCGTTTCACCCCTTCGACTGGCGGCAGGACATCGAGAGGCTGGGCAAGCAGCTGGCGACGCGCATCGCGGGCGAGCGCGCGCGCGAGGTCCACGTCGTGGCGCACAGCATGGGCGGTCTCGTGACCCGCGCGGCCCTCGCCTCGGATCGCCGGCTAAAGCTCGGCCGCTTCGTGATGCTGGGGACGCCGAACTACGGCTCGTTCGTGCCCGTGCAGACGCTGCGCGCGCAGTATCCGCTGGTGCGCAAACTCGCGGCGCTCGACCTCAAGAACTCCGTCGAGAGGCTGGCGCGCGACGTGTTCACGACCTTTTCCGGCCTGATCGGGATGCTGCCCTCTCCCGAGCGGTTCCAGCGCGTCGACCTCTACGACGAGCGGAGCTGGCCCGACGACGGCATGCGCCCATCCGGCGCGAGCCTGCGCCGCGCGCGCGAGGTCCAGGAACTCCTGGCCGACGCGGACGAGCGCTTCTGCCTCGTCGCGGGCGTGAATCAGAGGACCGTCACCGGGATGTTCGCTGAGCGGGCCGGCTCCCGCGTACGCTTCCGTTTCGAGGAGTCGCTGGAGGGCGACGGGAGCGTGCCCTTGGCCTTGGCGCTGCTTCCGGGAGCGCGCACCTGGTACGTCGAGGAAGCCCACGGGGGCCTGCCCAACAATGGCGCCGTCGGCGACGCGGTGGTCGAGCTCCTGGAACGGGGGGAGACCTCGCGGCTGGCCCGGCAGTGGGCCAGGCCCGCCGAGCCCGGGCGGCGCGTGCTCGAATCACGGACACTCGAAGCCCAGCCCTTCGAGGGACGCCGCGGCGCCGAGGTGACCGCCGCGGAGCGGCGCGAGCTCGTGGCGGAGCTTCTGTCGCCGACGGCGCGGCCGGCGCCGACCACGCCCGGCGCCGCGGCCCCCTCAGCGCCGGACGCCGGCTACGCGCACGGTTTCGAACGGGTCGTCGTCGGGCGGCGCCGCCAGCGCCACATCGAGATCCGGCTCGCGCTCGGCAGCATCACCGAGGTGCGCTCGGACGCCTACGTCCTCGGAGCGTTCGAAGGGGTCGATCCGGCGGGGGCCGTGGCCGCCCTCGACGAGCGCATGGATGGCGCCGTCAAGGAGTTCACGACGCGGCGCATGATCTCGGGGCGCGTGGGCGAGGTCTTCGTCCTGCCCACGGGACGCCACCCGCTCTTCGCCGACATGCTGGTGCTGGCGGGCCTCGGCGCGGTGGACGGCTTCGACGACGAGGTCCAGCAGTTCGTGGCCGAGAACGTCGCGCGCACGCTGATCCGGAGCTACGTGGACGAGTTCGCAACCGTGCTGCTCGGCGCCGGATCGGGGCGTTCCGTCACGCGCTCGCTCTACAACCACCTCTTGGGCTTCTTCCGCGGTCTGGGCGAGGCCGATCTCGACCAGACGCTGCGGCGGATCGTGTTGTGCGAGTTCGATCCCGACAAGTACCTGGAGATGAAGGAGGAGATCTACCGGCTGGCCAGCACGAGCCTGTTCGACGACTTCCAGGTGACGATCGACGAGATCACCCTGCCCCCACCGCCCCCGCCGCCGGCGAGTCGACGGGCCTCGGCCGGGGACGGCTCGAGCACGATGTACCTCGTCGTGCGCGAGGAGGCCGGGCGCTGGAAGCGGGGGAAGCAGGCCGACTCCGCGACCGTTTGGCGCTCGACCGTGCTGACCCCGACCGGCAAGGCCGCGATCTTGAGCGGCGCTCGCGAGTTCCGGGGGACGGAGTTGTCGCGGCTGCTGGCGCGCATCGACGGCGATGCGTTCACCTTCGCTTCGCTCCGCGGCTTCGGCCAGGAGCTGGCCCGGCTGGTCCTGGCCCCCGACGTGCTAGACGGTTTGCAGCGGGTGCTGGCCGGCAACCCCGAGACGCAGCTCGTGGTGGTCCACGACGCCACCGCCTCACGCATCCCCTGGGAGACGCTGTGCATCGAGGGTGCGTTCCCGGCGGCCGAGGGCGGGTTGAGCCGGCGCTATGCCGCCGACGACCTGTCCGTGGCGAAGTGGCTCGAAGAGCGGCGCGACGACCGCGAGATGCGCGTCCTGCTCGTCGTGAACCCGACCGAGGATCTGGACGGCGCCGCCGCGGAGGCCGAGCACGTCCGGGCGGCCTTCCGCCGCTCGGACGCGGGCCGGCTCGACACCCTGGAGGGCCCGGAGGCGACGCGGCGCGCGCTGCTCGCGGCCTTCCGCTCGGGCCGCTACGACGTCATCCACTACGCGGGTCACGCGGAGTTCAACGCGGCGCAGCCCGCGCTGAGCGGGATCGTCTGCCACGGGGACGAGATGTTGACCGGCGCCGAGCTGGCGGGTCTTTCGAAGCTGCCGGCGCTCGTGTTCTTCAACGCCTGCGAGTCGGGGAGGATCAGGGGCCGCAAACCCGGTCTGGGCGTGGCGGCCTCCAGTGCGGCTTCCGCCCGCATTCGCGCGCTGATCGACCAGAACGTCGGCCTGGCCGAGGCCTTCATGCGTGGCGGGGTCACCAACTACATCGGCACCTACTGGCCGGTCGGCGATGCCGCGGCGTCGGCCTTCGCCGAGGTGTTCTACCGCAGGCTCTCCGCCGGCGCGTCGATCGGCAGCGCGCTGCGCGAGGGGCGCAAGAAGGTCAAGGCCCTGCGTTCCGTCGACTGGGCGGACTACATCCACTACGGAGCGGCCGACTTCGCCCTCAAGCCCAGCTGACCCTGCCGCGCCGGGGGCTGGATCGGGGCGGCCGAGACGCGTCATGCACGGACGCCTGCTGAAGACCTGGGACTTCCTGGGGCTGCGGCGCAACACCGCGCTGCTGCTGGCGGCGCTGGTGCTGGCCGGGACCGGCGAGCGGCTGTGGCTCGGCTTCGCGCCCAAGTACCTCGAGACGCTTGGCGCGGGCCTGCTGATCATCGGGCTGTTCGACGCGCTGCAGACGCTGCTCGGCGCGGTCTACTCCTATCCTGGCGGCTGGCTCACCGACCGCTGGGGCCAGCGGCGGTCGCTGTTGCTGTTCAACGCGCTGTCCCTCGCGGGCTACCTGTTGGTGCTGGTCTGGCAGCACTGGCTGGCGCTCGTGGCCGGCGCCTTCCTGTTCCTGGCCTGGAGCGCGCTGTCCCTGCCGGCCACGTTCACGGTCGTCGCCTGTTCGTTGCACGAGAGCCGGCACACGATGGGCATCGGCGTGCAGTCGATGATGAAGCGCGTACCGATGATCGCCGGCCCGCTCGCCGGCGGCTGGCTCATCGCGCACTACGGGTGGGAGACGGGCATCCGGCTGGCGCTCCTGGGCTGTATCGCCCTCGGCGTCGCCACCGCGATCTTCCAGTGGTTCATGGCCGAGCCGGCGCCGGAGCCCGCGCGGGACTCCGCTGTCCCGCAGCCGGGTTTCACCGAGATCGTGCGCTCGTTCAACCCCACCCTGCGCGAACTCCTGGTCAGCGACATCCTGATCCGCTTCTGCGAGCGGCTGCCCTACGCCTTCGTGATCCTGTGGGCCATGAACCACGGCGGCGTGGACGCCGAGCAGTACGGCCAGCTCGTGGCCATCGAGATGATCGCGGCCGTGGTCTGCTACATCCCGGTCGCGCACCTGGCGGACAAGCACGGCCAGCGCCCGTTCGTGCTCGCGACCTTCGTGTTCTTCACGCTGTTCCCCGTGTCGCTGCTGTGGGCCGACAGCTTCGGCTGGCTGGCCCTGGCCTTCGCCGTGCGCGGCCTGAAGGAGTTCGGCGAGCCGGCGCGCAAGGCGCTGATCATCGCGCAGGCCCGGCCGGAGCTGCGCTCCCGCACCTACGGCGCCTACTACCTGATCCGGGATTGCGTCGTGACGACCGGCTCGTTCATCGGTGCCTGGTTGTGGAGCCTGGATCCCCGCGCCAACTTCATCGGCGCCGCCGTCTGCGGCGCTCTCGGCACCCTCTGGTTCTGGTGGTCCGTTCTGCGGTCCAGGCGAGGCATGGCGTGAGAGGGCGCGAGTGCCCTTCGCTCACATGGGTCCGCTCCGCAGCAGCTTGGCGACCGAGATGATCGTATTCCAGTTGCGAGTCGTCGCCGGCACGCCAAACAGCCGGTCGATCTCGCCGAGATAGCCGATGGCCTTCAGCTGGCGTCGGTAGACGCCGAAAACAAACCGGCTCTCCCTCGCGAGGATCTTCAGCAGCCACTTGCCGCTCGAGGGGAAGCTCACGGGGATCGCCGGCGTCGAACGGGGACTCTTCGACAAAATGCTCAAGAAACGGACGACGTCGGGGCGCACGGGCTGCTCTGCGAAATGGCGCCGACCCATCAGTCCGAGAATGTCCCGACCCCGGCAGATCATGATCTCGGCATCGAACGGAAGCCTACGGGCCAGCTCGGCGTGCAGTCGCGCCTGCGGAACCGGTTGTCGGATCACGAAGGTGCCCGCCGAGCCGATGTTGACGACATCGAGGTCTGCCAGCTGCTTGGCCAGCTCGGTAGGTCGGAAGGTTCGGTGCCCGCCGACGTTGACGCCCCTCAGAAAAGCCACGCGTGCCATGAGTCCCACGAACCACCCCGATACGTCGACCACGTTCCACTGCACCGGCTGCACCGCATCGACGAGCGGCTCGGGGCCGGGCGCCTGCGCGAGGCTCTCCGGTCAACGCGGCCCGGGGGCCAGATCCTTGAACGGCTGGACGAAGCCGCCGTCGAAATCCTGGGGCCCGTCCTCGGAATCCACGTCGTCATCCTCGTCCTCGTCTCCGTCCTCGTCGTCGTCGCACAGGGCCGGGCTCGCGGCGTCGCCGACGCCGGTCAGATCGAACAGCGACAGGCCACCCGACTCGTCCGCTGCGGCAACGGTGCATGAGTCGACGTCGAACGCGCGCACGGGCGGGCCGACGTCGAGGAGCGTCACGAAGCGCGGGTTCTCCGGGTTCGTCACGTCGCCGATGATCAGGTCACCGTCGGATTCGACGAACGAGGCGCCGTCCTCGACGACGAGGTTCATGGTCAGGCCGTCGTCCCAGGCCGTCCCGAGGCTCGCGACCTGCGACGGAGCGTCGGGACGGTCGAGCGACGCCACGCGCAGGGCATCCGCGTTGTCGAACGGATAGCAACCGAGGTCCACGCAGTTCTGCCCGATCCCGTCGCTCCAGATCGTCCCGAACAGGTGCTGGCCCCGCACGGCGAGACCCGGTCCCGCCACGAATCCGGCCGGACCCAGCCCGACCGGACGGGTAACGTCCTCCACGTTGACGACGTGCACGCCGCCGGGTCCTTCGCCTCCGGTCGTGCCGACGTAGGCGAACCCTGAACCCACGGCGAACCCATTCTCGCCGTAGAACTGCGCCGGCGGCACGGGATCGGCCACGCTGAGCAGTTTGGGCTTCGCGACGTTCGAGACGTCGACGAGCGAGAGGTCGCCCTGCGAGACGAAGCCGAGCTCGCCCCAGAGCAGGTAGGCCACCTTGTTCTGGACGTCGATCGCATCCACGCGGTGCCCGAGCGGCAGCGTGCCTAGGACCTTCGGCCCGGCGGGCTTGCTCAAGTCGACGGTCACGAGCCCGTCGGCGGCGACGTAGGCCACGTCGTCGCGCAGTACGAGCGCCCGCGCTCCCGGAAGTGGAAGCGTCCCGACCCACACGGGCAGCGAGGGATCGCTGACGTCGACGACATACAGTCCCGACGCGGGATCGGCCACGGCCACGAGGTCACCCGCCTTCGCCACGTCGTTCGCGCCGGGAAGCAGGACCGTGCCGAGCAGGGGCGGCGCGGCCGCCAGGAACACCTCTCCGGCCACGGCGCCCGTCCTGCACTCCGTCGCCGGCCCCGGCGTGAAGTCACGGCAGACCACGACCTCCACGGACGTGCCCACCGGAGGGAAGGCGAGCCCCTCGGGGACGCGCGTCACGAGCTTCGTGGCGGTGGGCGCTCCCACGATCGGCGCGGCGACGCCGTCCAGGCGCAGGGCGACGGTCGTCGCGAGGTTCGTACCCTGGATCACGATGTCGACGCCCCGGGCCATGGGCAGGGGCCAGGCGCTCTCCATCCCGGCGCGACACGGGAGCGCGGCGCCGGCCGCGGACGACACCACGACGAGGCAAGCCAATCGTTGCGAGACGACGCGATACCACATGGTGTTACCTCCTGCTACTCTGACGCTTCTGCCATACGGCGAAACCGGCCATCCGCCAAGGCCCAGCCGCGCCCTGCTCCAGTTCTAGCCCGATCGCAGCAAGAACTCCTGAGGTGTCGGGAGTGCTGGTGGACCAGCGCCGGATCCACCGGCGCGGAGCCGCGCGAGAATCGGGGTTATGCCACATGACACCGCCTCAACGGCGGCCGGACGCCGTGTCGTGGTCGGCAGCGACTGTGACATAATGACGCCGCTCGAGTCGCGCGAGGAGTCCATTATCTCAATGCAAAACAGAATGAGAGTATTGACCGCCGTTCTGTCCGTGGGCCTCGGGCCGGCATCGCTGGCCGCCGAGCCGGCGGGCCATGGCGATGCCGGCGCGCTTGACGCGAAAACCGCGGCGCAGGTGTTCCAAAAGCCGGGTTACTCACCCTACGCGGGACGGCACTACCCGACGCACGTCTTCTGGGGCGACACGCATCTGCACACCGCGATCTCGCTCGACGCCGGGGCGGGCGGCTGCAGGCTCGGCCCCGAGGATGCCTACCGGTTCGCCCGAGGCGAGGAGGTCACCACTTCGACCGGCCAGCGCGCCCGGCTGTCGCGTCCCTTGGATTTTCTTGTCATCAGTGATCACGCGGAGGCCTTTGGCGCGATGGTCGAAGTGATCAAGGCCAGCTCGACGTTGATGGCCAACCCGACGATCAAGCGGTGGCACGACATGATCAAAGCAGGTGGTGACACTGCGCTCGAGGCCGCATGGGAACTCGTCGGCACGGTGGCGGATACGAGCAAGATGCCGGCGGAGTTCAAGGATCCCGCGTTCATCCGCTCGGTCTGGGAGCCCTACATCAAGACCGCCGAGCAGTTCAACGAGCCGGGCCGGTTCACCGCATTCATCGGGTACGAGTGGACCTCGATGCCGGGCGGCAACATCCTGCACCGCTGCGTCGTGTTCCGCGACGGCGCGGACAAGGCGATCCAGACCCTGCCGTTCTCGGCCGTGGACAGCGAGAACGTCGAGGATCTGTGGAAGGCGCTGGCCGCGTATGAGGAGAAGACCGGAGGGCGGGTGCTCGCCATTCCGCACAACGGCAACGTCAGCGGCGGCAGGATGTTTGCCCTCGTGGACTTCATGGGCAACCCTCTGACACGCCGGTACGCCGAGGCGCGCGCCCGTTGGGAGCCCCTGATCGAGGCCACGCAACAGAAGGGCGACAGCGAATCGCACCCGTTCCTTTCGCCCACCGACGAGTTTGCCGGGTACGAACCTTGGGACAAGATGAACCTCAACGGCATCGAGCTGCACCAGCACGCATGGTTTCAATTCGAATACGCTCGTGCCGCGCTCAAGAACGGTCTCGAGCTCGAACAGGAACTCGGCGTGAATCCGTTCAAGTTCGGCATGATCGGCAGCACGGATTCGCACAGCGGGATTTCGGCGGTCGAGGAAGATAATTTCTTCGGCAAAGCTCCGCCGTACGAACCGAGCGCGCACCGGTACGAGCACGTCTTCACCAAGCTCGGCGACAAGCAGGTTCTGGCTTCGGAATTGACCGCCTCCGGCTACGCCGCCGTCTGGGCGACCGAGAACACGCGCGAAGCGCTCTGGGACGCCATGAAACGCAAGGAAGTCTATGCCACCACCGGTCCGCGCCTGATCGTGCGGTTTTTCGGCGGCTGGGATTTCGCCGCCCCCGACGCGCTCACCCGCAACCCGGCAATGATCGGTTACGCCAAGGGTGTGCCGATGGGTGGCGACTTGCGTGCCGCTCCCGCCGGCAAGTCGCCGACGTTTCTGGTCGCCGCGTTGCGCGACCCCATCGGCGCGAACCTCGATCGGATTCAAATCATCAAAGGCTGGCTCGACGCCAAAGGCCAAGTGCAGGAGAAAGTCTATGATGTCGTCTGGGGCGACGCCGACAAACGCGAACCAGGTCCCGCAGGCGCGGGAGCCAAACTCCCACCCGTCGGCAACACCGTCAGCGTCACCCAAGCCCTTTGGACGAACACCATTGGTGATCCTGAATTGATCACCGTCTGGGAAGACCCGGACTTCGACGCCAAGCAGAAGGCGTTCTACTACGCGCGTGTCATCGAGATTCCGACACCACGCTGGACGGCGTACGACGCGAAACGGTTTGGCCTGAGCATGCCGTCGTCGGTCCCGATGACCACACAAGAACGCGCCTACACCTCGCCGATCTGGTACACGCCGTGAGATGTGGGCTCATCGCATCGTTGCTCGATTTGTTGCAAGCTGCGCGCCGCGGCTGCCGGCAGGCCGAGTTGCCAGGCCACGAGCAGGGTAGCAGGGTTCCACCCAGGATGAGCCCGGCGTAACCGGCGATCGTCTGCCAGCGTTAGGGTGCGCGCGCGACCCCCTTGGGCAAGCAAGGGGCGTGACCGTCAGCTTCAACGCCATGTGGTGGTCTTCCGCCGTGCAATCCTGGTGCGCTCCGACTTCGAGAATTGTCTCGCGGCAGCTTTTCCAAGCGCCGATTCCTTCTCGATTTTCGTTCTCAGCCATACGCCGAGTTTCAGTATGAACTGAAACTCTTCGGCCGAGTAGTCCCAACGATAGTTGTTACAGATCGCGTGTGCTGGGAGGTAGTTCTCAGTTGAGCTATGGCCCCCGCGGCTGTGGGCCGAAACGTGGTCGGCCTGCCATTTGCCCTCCACTGCGCCACCGCAGATATGGCACTTGCCTCCCGTCTTCCGAAGAATCTGCGCTCGATCAGTTTGGTTCAAACGCCTTCTGGGAGACTTTCTCGCTCCTGCCTTGGCCAGTTGTCGAGCGAGTCGGAGAAGCTGAAGGTGGCGCGTGAAGTCGTTTGCGTTCACACCCTACCCTCAATCCTCAATCCGTCAATCCGCATGACGTTGATTGCAGCTGCGAACTGACTTGGCGCGGCCGTTGCGCACGAAAGGGCCGTGACGGGACGGACCGTCAGGTTCACGCACGTGTTAGCCGTCGCGCCTCGAAGCCTCAGCCTATGAACGAGCGATCGCAATGACGAACCCCAAGATCGCAAAGGGCGCGATCATTACGAGTCCAGCTACAACCGCGTTCGCGAGAGCCCTCCACGCCGAAAACCCCTGAGTCTCTCCAACACACTTGAGGAACACTACGACAAACCATGCCGCAACGACGAGCTCGAGAATGAAGAAGCCGAGCAGTAGTAGCCCCATCAGGGGGTTGCCGTCCAGGATTTGTGTTTCCGTCGTAAAGAGCTCGTTGCCGAAGAGTGCAAGCTGCGGAATCCACAGGAGCAAGGCCCAGGCGGTAATCACGTTCGGCCAGGCAATCGCGGCGCGAACTCCGGACGCTGAGCCCTTGGCGCCAAACCACCGACCTGTCCAGCGGAGAAAGAACCCATACAGGTAGAGGAGGAGGATGCCTGATAGAGCACCCCCGATGATTGCACCGGCAAGAACACCCAGCAACGGGAGGCGATCGCCTAGAGACTTGAAGCTCGCGCGATCCAGTGCTCGCGACATGCCAGCAATCGCCGCGAGCACCACCACGAGGCGCTCTGGATCCGACTCTAGAATCTGGCGCATCGTGGTCCGAGGCTGGGTGTACCGGACCCAGTTTCCTGGACAGTTGATGGCCAACCATCCTGGTCGGGTAACGCCGGCCCGTGGCTTCGCTCACGGTACCCTTCACCGCGAGTGCCTTCTCGAGCGGCCCGGCGCCGGGC
>Ga0187892_10000190_pt1 | contig 160517 bp, 113 predicted proteins | sample MA1701073metaG_FD_139345 | JGI IMG/M metagenome (GOLD analysis project Ga0187892, IMG submission 139345) | Bio-ooze microbial communities from a basaltic lava cave in the Kipuka Kanohina Cave System on the Island of Hawaii, USA - MA170107-3 metaG ...
CTATGGGATCCTGAACCTGAAACATTTCTTTCAACGTATCTATCTCGACCTCGAAGGCTATCGCCTGTTTGGGAGGCGAGACCGCAAGATATAGTGGGCGCAACGCAAATTACGGGAGAACCGCAATTTTTGTACGACCATCGCAGGGTAGGGTGGGGTATTTATGTTGGGCACGACATCGTATGTGAGCTCCAGCACTCCTCCCCTCGGGCCAAGCACCTTCGGAGCTTCACCTGGTTTGTACTTATCGAGGTCTTTGCGAACACTCAGCGTCACGTCAACCACATCGGTCTCGTGTACATAGCGCGGGTCCTCGTAAGTGATGATCCATCCGTATTTGTTTGCCAGCCTCAAAATTGCTTCGGCCACTGGTCGCGGATGGTCGACAGATAGCTTCACCTGACTCACACCCTGTGCACCTTGCACGCGAAGAGCAAAGCTCACCAGGATGAAAAGCCCGGTTAATGCGAAACACATCACCAGCACGCGAGTCAGGCGTCGGCGATTGATGGAAGAAGATTGATTGGCTTGCATGATTGTTTCGCCGCGTCTCCGTCCAAGACGCTTTGCGCTTTGGACGGAGACGCGGCGAGTAAAAAGATTGGCATGGTCACACGGATCGGTTCCGGTGATCTCTGGAACCTACATCTACCCGCCATGCTTCTGGACATAACGGATATTCAGCGCATATCTCTTCTCTCTAGGGCCGTAGAGTAATCGCCACGACAGCTTCGTTCCGTAATCCATTGTCTCAAATGTGCTGACCAGAACGTCTCTAGCCCTCTGCCTCGTCGCTCCCTGCTGATCTCGTTCCCGGCGAAGCCAATTGTCAGGAATTGTACCGAGGTCAATGGGAATGCCGGTTGATTGAGTGACGGCTGCACAAATGCTTTTCAGCTTATCGTAAACCGATCTTTCCACTGCCGGCAGCGAGATGATCGTGTCGAACACCGGTTCCTGCGGCGCCAATGATCCCTCGCTGTTTTTGATCATGGTGGGGATAACGTGCATGAACTGCCCGCTGGTTTCCAAGCGGAACCTGCCACCGTTACTGCGCGCGGCTTGAGCGTCCAGCAATTGCTGCACAACCCTTGCAGGATAAGCTGGAAGATTTGTGTCGGGCACGACATCATACGTAAATTCCAGGACTCCTCCCCTCGGAACGAGCACCTTCGGAGCTTCACCTGGTTTGTACTTATCGAGGTCTTTGCGAACGCTCAGCGTCACGTCAGCTATATCGCTGTCGTGGACATAGCGCGGGTCCTCGTAAGTGATAACCCATCCGTATTTGGCCTCTAGTTTCAAAATCGCCTCGGCTACCGGCCGCCCACTTTCGACAGACAGCTTAATTTGACTTTTTTCCTGTGAGCCTCGCCCACGGGCAGCAAAGCTCACCAGGATGAAAAGCCCGGTCAAGGCGAACCACACCGCCAGCACGCGAGTCATGCGTTGGCGATTGATGAAAGGAGATTGATTGGCTTGCATAATTATTCCTCCTAAAAGTCACGAGTGCTGTCACTTCATCCCAAACTGAGCTCGGTCAGTTCGAAGACAATCTCTGGCGACATGTAAAACCAATCTCGTGCCTGTTTATAGCACGAGTTTGGTTGTTTGCAACGATCACTGGTAATTACGAGTTTGAGTCTGTCCGGCCCGAGTGCTTGACACTGTAGTCGTGCCAATATCAGCCCCGATCTGATCAAGTGAGTAAAATTCAAGCTGGTTGCCGCAGTTGATGTACATCACTTGAGTAAACCGAGTGCCGCAGGGAGCCTTACCCTCCCCGCGATAGTAGAGTACCATTTCGGGGCTGTACCCGATTTTGTCAGGACCCCACTCATTTGTGCCTTGGGCAACCGTCCAGTACTCATTGGGGAGGTTGGTAACCTGTGTGAACGGATCAAATCTAGAATTCGGGAAGTGGCAGGTATCCAGAGTGGAAGGATTATTGGGATTGGATCGCTCGTAGATTCTGCGACCAGCGAAACTTACGTTAATGGGTAGCAGCCTCTGGACCCACTTATGTTTGCTTCCGGCGATGGTATCCCACCCGGTACTCATAGTGGCTTCCTCAGTCGGAATAGAGCACTGAGTCGTAAAAGACGCTATACCATCGCCAGTCATGTTGAATTGGTCGCAATACTCGTTGTTAGCGTTCCATTGATAGGTATACGCTGTCCAGCTTGCTGTTACGGATGTAGTTCCTGGCTGATTTTGAGCGGTTACGGTTCCAAAGGAGTTGACCGTTGCAATACTAGGATCGGCAGTGCTCCACTCTATCGGAGCAGTCACCTGAAACCATGAGCCACCGCCACCATAGCAATTATAGTCTTGCTGCATGGCCCTATAATCGCGTGTACCGCCCGGCTCAGCGTAATCCTGGCCTATCGGTTCTACCTTTCCACTGTAATATCCAGTGGTATAACCTGAGGTAGCCGCGGAACATGTGCATGTTTGGCACTCATAGGTTGACGCCATTCCGCCAGTAAGATCAACCGTTTGCGCTCTTCCAATCAACGCTTTCTCAGTACTGCCAAAGATAGTCCAGTAGACGTGGCCCTTCCTTACGTCATGAGGCATTGTGTTACCTTCTGACCCTTTTACTTGAGCGTCCCGTATCTGCCTGATGTCGAAAGCGTATGTTTCGTGCGGAGCCAACTTCCTCAGGTTCGATCCCCACATGCCCTGTTCGTAAATGAGATCGAGGCGAAATGTCTGCTCTTTCGCGCTGGCATTCTTGATAAACACAACGGTTGAAGATGAGCCGTTGATGAACCACGGATAACCCCCGGTGCTGCTTATTCCGCCTTGCGGGTCTTTCATCGGCAGCGCAAAAACGTGATTGCCACTCTGCGAAACGCTGGTTGCGGAAGCGATCACGCTGCCGGGCGCGCCCGTGTACTTGATCTCAAGCCCGGCTGTAGCGAAGTCGTTCTGCTTCAGTTGCGGGTTCGACGTGTTGAGCAGTTTAATCTCACCCGGCGCGAGCGAAAGTGGCGGCAGCGCAATCGTCCCCGTCGCGCCGTTCTGCTTCGAGTAAGGAACGGTCGCGGTCACGGTGGTCGCGCTATTGCCGAGGTTGCGGACGGCGACCACGGGGTTGAGCGGGTCATTGTTGATTTTGCCAAGCCGGAGTCCCGCGCCGTGCCGCTCTGTGGTTTTGCCTCCTGCCGGATTAGTGAAGTTGACTGATTCGGAGTAGCCTCTATCGGAGTCCTGAAGGTGAATCATCGCCAACAACGCGCCAGCGCCGCCATTGTGACTGAGCGACACCGCGCCGGCGGAAGCCTGCTGGACCAGGCCCTGAGGCAGATTGACGACCCGTGTTTCATAAGGTCCGAGATGGGCGTTAACCGGGTAATGACCATTGGCTCCGGCGAAGATGGCGTCGCCATTGACGAGAATCGGCTGCGCCGTGGTGTTGGTCACGATCACACGGACTTGCGAGGAGTCGAAGGGGATGGCGTAGACTGCTTCGAGTCGAGGGGACGAGAACTTCATCCCCGGCTCCAGCATTTGCTCGTCGAAGATCAGGCTCTTCGCAGAGTCAACGATCCTCAGCCCGCCGCCCATTTCCAGCAATCGTCCGTTGTAGGTGAATTCAAAGCTGCCAGAGCGGAACTGCGGCCCGGCGCTGGCTGCCAGCGCGTTCAGATCAACTTCCTGTGACGATTGGCCGCCAACGGCGACGAGCGGGGCAGTGAACGTCTGCCCGTTCTGCCCGTGCAGAATGGGAGTGACCGCAATCTGGTTTGGGCCTTTGTTATTGAGGATGAGTGTGGATTTGAAGTTACCTTCAGTCGTGTAGTAGGAGCCGGCCATCCGGCGCAAGGTCGCAGGCTGATCTGAGCAACAGCCCTGCTGCTTCGGTTTTGCAGAGTTGAAGCTGCGCGCTGAAGAGCGTTGCAAAATGAAGCCAAATGCCAGCGCCGTTAAGCTCATGATCATCACGGCCAGAAGCAAAGATCGCTTCGACCTGAGAGAAATCTTGACGCTATCTATCGGTGAATATAGTATCCGCATGACAGTTCCTCCGATATGGTAAGGGAATTGTTGTAGAAGCGGGCGAATTCATCTGGCCACCAAACCGAGAGTGAGTTTGTCCGCTTTTGCTTTTAACGAAAGATTGACCTGCTGCTTCAAAGAGCGGCGAGACGGTTGATGGGGAAAGGCGATTCACTCATCAGAGAGAAAAGCTAAAGAACTGAGGGGAATCAGAGCAACGTTGAAGTCTGTTTGAGTTGGTTGTTAGCGACCTTTGGTTATTGTGGAAGCCCGCTTCTAGCACAGGCGGTAGAGTCAAGTCAACGTTGTTTTTTTTTATGACGCTAATAACGCTTGTGGGCGCAGCAAGTTACAGCCGCGCGCTTGACCTTGTTGGAAATGACGGCCGAAGTATTCTACCGCTGTCACATCTCGATGGACCTCTCTTCACCGCGTATGCCTGAAAACGTTTTACGCCAATTGCCTTCGATTGACCAGTTGCTGCGCCGCGACGGATTACAAAGCGTGATCGCCGAAGCCGGACGCGACGCGGTGCGCGACCGTTTGCGCGAAATCATCGCCGAGTTGCGGCAGGAGATCGTCAGCGCGAACGGCCAGATGTCCTCGCCCGATTCAGCCGAATTGACTGATGAGATCGAGCGGCGTTTGAACGCCAGGTTCGTTCGACGCCGGCAATCGCGGACGCAGCGCGTGATCAACGCGACCGGCGTCGTGCTGCACACCAATCTCGGTCGCGCCCCCTTGAGCCGCCGCGCGCTCGAAGCGATCAATAAAGCCGCCGCCGATTATTGCAACCTAGAGTACGACCTGGAAACTGGTCAGCGCGGAAAACGCGGCGCGGGACTGGAAGCGATGCTACGCGAACTCACCGGCAGCGAAGCCGCAGCGGTGGTCAACAACTGCGCGGCGGCCGTGCTCATCACGCTCAACACTTTGGCCGAAGGCGGCGAGGTCCTGGTCTCGCGCGGCGAATTGATCGAGATCGGCGGCTCTTTCCGCATCCCCGACGTGATCGCCAAGTCGGGCGCACGCATCCGCGAAGTCGGGACGACCAACCGCACGCGCCTCGGCGATTACGAAAAAGCCATCAACGAAAACACCCGCGTCATTCTGCGCGCGCATCCATCCAACTACCGCATCATCGGGTTCACCGAGAAGCCTGCGCTCGAAGACCTGGCCTTGCTGGCCCGCGAATGCAACCTGCCGCTGTTTGAAGATTTGGGCAGCGGGTGTCTGGTTGATCTGGAATCCATCGGCGTTCACGACGAGCCGACGGTCGCCTATTCGCTCAAAGCCGGATGCTCGGTCGTCAGCTTCAGCGGCGACAAACTGCTTGGAGGGCCGCAAGCCGGAATCATCCTCGGCGAAGCGGAGTTGATCAAACGCATCAAGACCAATCCGCTGATGCGCGCGCTGCGGGTTGATAAGCTGACTTACGCCGCGCTCGAAGCCACGGTCGCGTCTTACCTGAGCGGACGCGCGCTGGAAGAAATTCCCACACTCGCCGCCTTGCACGCGCCGAAGGCGGCGATGACTCGTCGCGCCCGCGCCTTCGTTCGCCGCGCCCGTCGTTCGAGCAATGAATTGCAACTCGATTTGATTGACGGCTATTCGGTCGTCGGCGGAGGCTCGGCTCCAGAAACGCAATTGCCAGCCACGCTCATCAATGTCGCAAGCTTGCGGATGAACGCGGTTGAAATCGAGAAGAAGCTGCGCTTGAATTCACCACCCGTCATCGCCCGCATCGTTGACGACCGGCTCACACTGGACTTACGAACCGTCACGCCCGATGGAGAGAAGGATTTGATTGAGGCGCTCGAACGCCTTTCCGTCGCGTAGAGGGCTACCGCCTTTCCTCGTAGCCACTCCCGGATTTTTACTGCAATTTCAGCAAGAACACGTAGAACTACGTATGGCCACGCCATCCCGAAAAACGTAGAGTGAGCACTCCAAAACGTGACGCAGAGAAGTAAGGATCAATGCGTTGAAAAGTTAAGCGGCGCCGAACCGGCGCCGCGAGCGATAGCGAGCGTAACTGGCAATGGTGGATTGGTGACGGCGCTGCGCTCGCTACCGCTCACAGCGCCGATTCGCTGGATGAATCGTTCTGCTGACCTTTCGACGTGAGGCTCAGAAAGGCGTCGGCCTGCGTCATTCGAAGCTCCCCAACGTTGCTCCGACATTGCAACGCTGGTGGTTGGAAGCAGGGAGGAATCGTGGGGAGTCCTCTCCTGCTTCCCCTCTCAATTGTCGTAAAGCTTCAATCGGCGCTGCTCGACGAGGTTGGCCAGCTCTTCGATTGTGTAAAGTCCCGGCTCCATGCCTTTCCCCGCCATCGTTTCGACCACGTTGAAAAGGGTGGTGTTGTAGGGGGTCGGGACGTAGTTTTTTTCGCCCAGCAGGATGATCTCGCCGTTGAAATAACCCGACTCAGTCTCGCCGCGCTTCTGTTTCAAATCCACCCAGGTCGAAGGATAAGTGCGAAACTCGACCGGCGAATTCTCCTCTGCGTGAAGCTTTTCCTGATCGGCGGTTACGCTTCTCAACTCGGCCAGGTTCTTTTTCGGATCGTAAGGATTATTCGGGTCCTTGAGCGAGATGCCCGCCACTTCCAGCAGGTGCAATCCTTCTTCCTGAACGTCGGCCATGAACCGGCTGATTTCGGGCGTGACCAGGCCGAGTTGCAGATGCTTGTCAATGATGGCGAAGGTCGCGTTGTTCAGATTCAAAATCAGCTTGCTCCATTTGACGGCCATGATTGATTCGTGAGTCGTCGCTTTGAACCCCGCTTTTTCAAACGCCGCCGCTATCTCCAGCCCCAACTCGTCGCAACCCAGCGGGTAATTGCCGATTGAAAGTAAATGGCTGCGAGTGTGCGCGACCACGCCGGGGGCGAGCAGCGTCGCGCTCACTCCCGCCATACCGCCGTAAACGTGGAGGAAGCGCTGCGCGGCCATCTCTTCATTGCGCACGCTGTTTTGCATACAAACGACGGGAGTGTCCTTCGGGAAGACTTCGTGGAGCGACTGAACCGACTGAGCGGTCTGTGACGTTTTGACCGTGAGCATGACGACATCGCCTGGGCGCGGAGTGATGCCGTGAGGGGAAGTTACGGCGCTCAGGGTTTTCACTGTGCGGTCGCCGTCGCGCGATTTGATCAGAAGTCCGTTTTGATTGATGGCGGAGACGTGCGCTTCTCTGGCGATCAAAACAACCTCCGCGCCGCTCTCGGCCAGATGGCCGCCGATGAGGCTACCGACCGCTCCTGCTCCGTGAATGATGAATCTCATTGGACGCCTTCAGAAGTAGAGGGATCAGTACCGCGAGCGGTAGCGAGCGCGGCTCCATCAACGAGTCAACTGATAGAGCAGCGCTCGCTACCGCTCGCGGTACTGATCCGGATTTTGAGATTGCAAAGTTGAAGAGGCGACAAAACAAGACGGGCATCGCCTGAGATGCCCGTCACCGCTCGTTTTTTCGATACTCCCGGCAGGACTCGAACCTGCGACCCCCTGCTTAGAAGGCAGATGCTCTATCCACCTGAGCTACGGGAGCGCAGACGTAATCTAAGCGATTGACCAGGCTATGGCAAGCTCCGCATCCGTTCACTTTTCAAGATTCAATTGCCGGTCGTCGTAAAACCGAATCTGCCCTTCAGCCAGCCATTTGGCGATGAAGACGATCTGGCCGGTGTGGTAGCTGAAATGCTCCACGACGTGGAAGATCGCGTCGAGGGCTGTCACCTCGAATGCCTGTGGCTTGCATACACGTTGCAGCGGCGCATCGGAGAGCGCCGCGACGTATTCGCTCTCCACCTTCGCCAACACCGCATCAGCTTCTTCCAGCGTCGTCTTCAACAGATCGAGCAACTCGCTTTTGCCCATCTGCCCGCGCGCGGCGAATTCCCGGGCGCGGTTTCGCGTGTCCTCGGCGCCGCCCACGCCGGCGACGATCCACTGGCGGACGTTGCCCGACAGGTGCAGAAGCAGATTGCCGATGCTGTTGCTCGATTCGTTGGGGCGGCGCCAGACTTGGTCGTCGCTGAGCGTTTCGATCGCGGCGTTGATTTTGACCGAATAATCTTCGCGCAATCGAAAACGCGCGTGGCGCAGAAACAGGAGCGCGGAGGGAAGCGCGGACTCAGGCGGTTCGAGCAGGAATGATTTTCGGGTCGTGTTCATAAGCTTGCGAATTGTGGTGGTGAATTCGTTGACGCGAACTGATCTTGAAGTCGCATCGTAACACTGTTCGCGGGGCCGGACGAGACTGGATCGCCATCTCTCTGGCCAAACCAATGGGCTGAATGCATAATAGCCCCAGAGTTGATTTCGGTTCCGCTGGGCGGAAGATTTTGGTTCAGGTTAATGAAAAACCCCGCGACGCGAGAGGTAATCAATGAGCAAGATCCTCGTAGTTGACGACGATCCGGCTTTATATCAGGTGATTGAGGGCGCGCTTGCCAGTGAAGGTCATTCGTTGTTGCACGCGACCGATGGCAAGAGGGGAGTGGACTTGCTGGCGCGTGAACCGATTGACCTGGCGATCATTGATTACATCATGCCAGGGATGGATGGGCTGGAATTGCTGGAACAACTGCGGTCGAGTCATCCCGACTTGAAAGCGATCATGATCACGGCCTACGGGACTCCCGAAGCCGTCCTGGGCGCTTTACGCAGCCGGGTCTGCGACTTCCTGGTCAAGCCTTTCAGCATCGCCGAATTGCGCGGCGCCGTGGCTTCCGCGCTTCACGAGGACTTGCCCCTCGAAATCGAAATCCTTTCAGCCGAGCCGCACTGGGTGCAATTGCGGGTGCCCTGCGATCTGGCGGCGGCGCCGATCCTGCAAAAACTTCTGACCCAACTCAAAGCCGAACTGCCCGAAGAGACGCGCGAGGCGATGGCCTACGCCTTCCGCGAAATGCTCAACAACGCCATCGAACATGGCGGCAAGCTCGATCCGACGAAATACGTCGAAGTCCTGTGCGTGAGCCTGAAGCGCGCGATCATTTATTGGATCAAGGACCCGGGCGAAGGCTTCAATCCCAGCGAACTCGAACACGCGGCGGTCAACAATCCGGCGAACGATCCGTTCCGCCACGTCTCGGTGCGCGATGAAAAAGGATTGCGCGCGGGCGGGTTCGGCATTCTGATGACCGATCAGTTGGTGGACGAACTGGTTTATAACGAGCGGCGCAACGAAGTGATGTTCATCAAATACCTGTAAGCTCTTATCCGCGTAACATTCAGATGGCGTTGAAGCTGTTCTTCTGAAATGGAGTGACTCGCAGCGGCATGCGAAGTTGGAAGCAAAAAAGGCAAGAAAGGCAAAAAGGGGCAAAAACTCTTTTTTTGCCTTTCTTGCTCTTTTTGTTTTTTTTTCTTCCACCCGCGCTGACGGCGCAGCAGCAATCGTCGGGCGGCGCCAGCACCGCCGGAGAATTCAAACCGGTCAAGGACGCGCTCTCGCGTCCCATCACCGCTGGCGGCTTCGTCGCCAACGCGCCGGTCTACTTCACCGATGTCACCGCGCGGTCTGGCATGCAGAAGTTCGTTCACAAATCCGGCGTCGCCGACAAACGCTACATCCTCGAATCGCCTTCGGGCGGCGTGGCGCTGTTTGATTACGACAACGACGGCTGGCTCGATGTTTACCTCGTCAACGGCTCGACCTTCGCCGCGCTCAGCGGCAAGGAGAAAGCGCCGCGCGCCGCGCTCTTTCGCAACAACCGCGACGGCACGTTCACTGACGTGACAGACAAAGCCGGAGTCGCCAACGAGCGATGGGGCTTCGGCGTGGCTTGCGGCGATTTCGACAACGACGGCTGGGAGGATTTCTACGTCACTAACTTCGGCCAGAACCGGCTCTATCGCAACAACGGCGACGGCACGTTCACCGATGTCGCGGAAAAGATGGGCGTGACGGTGGGTGGATGGTCAACCGGCGCGACGTTCGGCGATTACGATGGCGACGGGAGGCTCGACCTGTTCGTCGCGGGCTATGTTGATTTCGATCCGGCCAACCCGCCCGAAGCGCGCACGACCGAGAGTGGCGTCAAGTACTGTTATTTTCGCGGGCAGGCGGTGATGTGTGGGCCGCGCGGTTTGAAGGGAGCGGCGGATCATCTCTTTCGGAACAATGGCTCCGGCTTCGTTGAAGTGAGTAAGCCAGCCGGCGTCGCCGATGAGAATGGCTACTACGGTTTCGCCGCCGCCTGGGTTGACGTTGATGACGACGGCAAACTCGACCTGCTCGTGGTCAACGATTCGACTCCGAATTATCTCTATCGCAATAAAGGCGACGGGACGTTTGAAGACATCAGCTTCGCTTCGGGCTTTGCGCTGAGCGAGGACGGGCGCGAGCAGGCCGGGATGGGCTTGGCCGTGGGGGATTACGACAACGACGGGCGAGTTGATTTCTATGTGACCAACTTCTCCGACGATACGAACACGCTCCGTCACAACGACGGTGAGGGGATGTTCACTGACGTGACCCACGCCTCCGGGCACGGCGCGCCGACGATTCCGTTCCTCGGCTGGGGCACGGGCTTCATTGATTTCGACAACGACGGACTGAAGGATTTGTTCGTCGCCAACGGGCACGTCTATCCGCAAGTGGATAAATTCGATTGGGGCACTACGTGGTCGCAACGTCCGCTGCTTTTCAAAAACCGCGACGGAAAAATCTTTGATGTAGCGCCTGCCGCGACCGGAAGCGGACTGGCGGCGGTGATTCCGGCTCGCGGACTGGCGCTGGGCGACGTTGACAACGACGGGCGCGTGGACGCGGTGATCAACAACTGCGACGGCCAGCCGACGGTCTTGCGCAACGAGACCGCGAAGACCGGACACTGGCTGGCGTTGAAACTGATCGGCGGTCCGAAAAGCCCCCGCGACGCCATCGGCGCGACGGTCTGGCTAACGGCGGGCGGCAAACGGCAACGAGCCGACGTCGTCAGCGGAGCGAGCTACTGTTCGCAGTCCGACCTCCGACTCCATTTCGGTTTGGGCGCCGCGACGAAAGTCGAGAGGCTGGAGGTTCGCTGGCCGAGCGGCGCGCGTGAAGTTGTGCCGATCAAGACGATTGACCGCGCCGTCACGATCACTGAAGGCAAAGCGCAGTGAAGGCGCCGTCGCTCACTCCGGTTTTTGCGAACCGCGGCGTTCTTTCTCGATGCCCTGATTTTTAAGTCGCTGGACTTCGGCAAACTCACGCGCTGCGTCCGCGCGCCGCCCGCTTTGTTGATAGGCGCGGGCGAGCAGGAATCTTGTATTTGAATCACCGGGTTTTTCGGCGACCGCGACCTCGAGTGGCGCTATGGCTTCAACGGCCTTGTTTTGACGAAGCAGGATTTTGCCGAGCAGCGCGTTGGCCTCCACTGAACGCGGTTCGACCGCGAGCGCGGCCTTCAACTTTTCGCGCGCGGGATTGAGTTGACCTTCAGCTTCGCGCAGATACGCCAGATAGTAGAGCGTCCAGAAATCGCGCGGCAGCTTCGCCAGTTCCTTCTCAAAAGCCAGCGCGGCTTCGCTATGTTGCCCTTGCCGCAGCAACGCAACTCCCAGCGAAAATTGCAATCGCGGCAGTTCGGGATCGAGTTTGGCGGCGGCGGTGAACGATTCGATGGCGCGCCGGTAATCGTTCTCCCGCAGGAAGGATTGACCTGACAACATCTGCGACAACGCGATCCCGCCGGGCAACGCAGCCAACCGTTCGGCCACGCCCTTGAACTCGGCGCGGCGCAATCGCAGCCAAGCCAACCCCAGCGCGTAAAGCGCCGCCGTGTCGTCCGGGCTGGCCGCCAGCGCCGCTTCGAGTTGCGGGACGGCTTCTTCATCGCGCCCCAGTTCGACCAGCGCCAGACCGAGCAGTTGTCGCGCCGGCGGGAAATTGGGATTGAGATTCAGAAAATTGGTGAACGATTCTGCCGCCTTCGTAAACTGCCCGGCGCGAAAATGCGCGATGCCCAGGTTGTAGAGCAGGGGCGTGAGGCCGGGGTTGAGTTTGATCGCAGTCTCGAAGCTGGCGATGGCCTCTTCGTACTGATTCAGCCGCGAGAGCGCCGTGCCTAGGTTGGCGTGAGCGCCAGCGTGTTTCGGTTCCAGCTTCAGAAAGGCGCGCCACGCTGTGATGGCTTCATCCCACTTGCTCTGCCGTTGAAGCTCGACCGCGCGGTTGAACGCCTCTTCAGCCGACGGTTGCTGGGGCGATTGAAGCGCGTCAGGGCGCAGCGGCAGTAGCGTCAGCAAAAAAAAGATCAGTAATTGAGCCATCATCGCGGGAGAATATAGCGCGGCGCGGCGGCAGTTGTGAACTTGCGCTCGTGAAGAGCGCCGGATCCGTTCAGGGTTGGAGTTCTTTTCGGTTACAATGGCAATCATCCGGTTCAATTCCAGAAAGTGATCATCGGCGCTATGAGATTCTTCAACACCGCAGGCCCTTGCAATCCCGATTGGCATTACATGGTTTCGCCGACAGTCCGGTTGGCCGACGAAGACGTGATGCATCTGATCGGGCAGGGCAGTTACTTCGTCCTGCACGCGCCACGGCAGGTCGGAAAGACGACGGCTATGCTGGCGCTGGCGCGTGAGCTGACCGAATCGGGCAAATATGTCGCCGCGCTGGTGACGATGGAAGTCGGCGCCGGGTTAAAGGGGGATGTCGGCGCGGCTGAGTTGGCGATACTCGCTGACTGGCGGAAGTGGATCGAACATTTTTTGCCTGCCGAGTTGAGGCCGCTGCAATGGCCGGAAGCTCCGGAAGGACAGCGTATCAATGAAGCCCTGAGTTTTTGGGCCAAAACCGCGCCGCGGCCACTGGTCGTTTTCCTCGACGAGATAGATGCGCTGGAAGATGATGTCTTGATTTCGGCGCTGCGCCAGTTGAGATCAGGTTACCCGCTCCGGGGCCATTCATTCCCCACCTCGCTCGCGGTGATCGGGTTGCGCGATATGCGCGATTACAAAGTGATGTCGGGCGGCAGCCCGCGTCTCGGCACGCCAAGCCCCTTCAATATCACAGTCAAATCGCTCACGCTGCGAAACTTCACGGAGGCTGAAGTCAGAGAATTGCTTTCGCAACACACGGCGGAAACCGGGCAGATCTTCACCGAAGAAGCGCTGCGACTCGTCTTCAATCTGACTCAAGGCCAGCCCTGGCTGGTCAATGCGCTGGCGAAGGTCGCGGTAGAAGAGTTGGTAAAAGACACGGCGCGCCCGATCCTTCCCGAATACATCGAACAGGCCAAAGAGATTCTGATCGAGCGGCGGCAGACACACCTCCATCAACTTGCGGACAAGCTGCGTGAGGAGCGCGTCCGACGGGTCATCGAACCGATGCTGGCGGGCAAGACGCTGGGCGAGGTGCCTGAGGATGATTTGCAATACGTGCTCGATCTCGGTTTGTGCCGCGAAGACATTGGAAACGGGATCGTCATCGGCAATCCGATTTACCGCGAGATACTGCCGCGCGCCCTGGCCGCTACCGCCCAGGCTTCGCTCTCCTTCGTCAAACCGACCTGGTTGAACGCGGACGGCAGCTTGAACACCGATCGTTTGCTGGAATCATTCCTCGATTTCTGGCGGCAGCATGGCGAACCGTTGTTGAAAGCTGTGCCTTACCACGAGGTCGCGCCGCACCTGGTGATGATGGCCTACTTGCAGCGAGTGGCGAATGGCGGCGGCATTCTCGAACGCGAATACGCCATCGGGACTGATCGAATGGATCTGTATCTGCGCTACGGCAAGGCGCGGCTCGGAATCGAACTCAAGGTGTGGCGAGACCGGCGCAGCGATCCGCTCAAACGAGGATTGGCGCAGTTGGATGAGTACCTCAGTGGATTGGGCCTCGATAGCGGCTGGCTGGTGATCTTCGACCATCGGAAGGGCGCGCCGCCGATCAGCGAACGCACGACGACCGAAAGAGCAGTCACTCCGTCAGGACGCGATATCGTGGTGATTCGCGCGTAAATCAATCACAGCTTTTTCAACCTCGAACCAAGGAGAAAATTATGAGCCGACAAACAGTCACCCGCAGAGATTTCGTCAAACAGGCATCGGCGACAGCAGCCGCCGGACTGACGCTGCCTGCCTCGTCTTACAGCAAAGTCCTGGGCGCGAACGACCGTGTGCGCCTCGGCATCATCGGCCCCGGCGCGCGCGGGCAGGAGTTGATGCGGGCTTTTCTGCAAGCGCCCAACGCCGAATTCGTGGCCGCCGCCGACATCTACACGCGCCGCCACGACGAAGCGAAAAAGATCGCGCCCGGCGTCCAAACCTTCAGCGATCATCGAAAGCTGCTGGATTCGAAAGATGTGGACGCGGTGATCGTCGCGACGCCGCTCCATTGCCACGCGCGACATTTTCTTGACACTCTGGCGGCAGGCAAAGATATGTACTGCGAAAAGACCATGACCTGGTCAATCGAAGAAGCCGATGTCTGTCTGGCCGCGGCGAAGAAGAATCCGAAGCGGGTGATCGGCGTCGGCCAGCAACACAACAGCGCCGGTTATTTCGTTGACGCCAACAAGTGGATCAAGGATGGGCTGGTCGGCAAAGTCATGAGCGTCGAATCGTGGATGAGTCGCAACACCCCGCGCGGCAAAGGCCAATGGGTGCGCCCGATCCCTGAAGATTGCAACGCGCAGAACGTTGACTGGAAGGCGTTTTTGAATGGCCGCGCGGCGCGCGCGTTTGACGCGAATAAATTCATCAACTGGCGGTTGTACTGGGAATTTTCAGGCGGCAACGTGACCGAAAACATGGTTCACCAGATCGGCTGGATCATCGGCGCGCTCGACCTGACAGTTCCGACTGCGGCTTACATGTCCGGCGGAGTTTTCTCGGAAAAAGACGGACGCGAAGTGCCCGATACGATTTCGGTGACGCTCGATTACCCGAACGACCTGGTCGTCGCCTGGCAATCCACGTTCAGCAACAGCCGCTTCGGCCTGGGCATCAGGATTCTCGGTTCCGATGGCACAATCGAATGGTTGGCCGGCACGACCGATATGGTCTCAGGCCGATCAGTCAGCGGCTGGCATTACTATCCTGAAAAGTTGAATCGCCCTGACGGCCAGGCGATCAAGGGAGAGTCGAAAGGCGAGAACCATTACGCGAACTTTGTCGAATGCGTGCGTTCACGCAAAGAGCCGAACGCTTCGGTCGAATTGGGCTATCGTTCGGCGGTGGCCGCGCACATGGCCAATCTATCCTATCGCCGCAAACAGCGCCTGACGTTGGAGACGGCGCGGCAAATGGCGAAGAGCTGAGACCAGGAGACGGAGAGACAGTCCCTTCTCATCATCTCTCTCTCTGTCTCTCCGTCATCCCGGAATTTCTTCCCACACGAGTCGCTCGAAGCCGAGCGCCACCACGGCATAAGCGCGCAGCCGTAACTCGGTCTGATAGCGCGCCGCCAACTCGCGCCGGTAGTCCGTCGCCTGCGCGCGCGCCTCGGCCAGCTTCTGTCGGATCGGCGCGACCGCCAGCAGCTCATCAACGCTCATCCGGCGCGCAGCCTCTCCGGTCAATCCCACCTCGCCCAGCTTGACGAACTTGAACTCGAGCAGCAGATCGAAGACCTGATACTGCCGCGCGTCAGGCCGCACGATCATCGTCAGGTCGGCATAGCGCCGTCCGACTGCCGTCTCCGAGTCCATAATGTAAAGCAGGTCATTGAACAACAGCGTTAGGAAGGCCGTCTTGACGGTCAATTCGTTCGCCTGCAGGTAGTCGCGGTTGCTGAAGACCTTGAAGTAATGCTGTTCGACAAACTCGCCCAGCGGCTGCAAGTCGCCGGTTTGATAGAGAGTTTCCGCCGCGCGCTGCCCCTCCTGTTGCTCCTCCCGGTCGGGCAACAGCAGGGCCTTGAGCCGCTCGACGTACAATTTGCGCATGACCAGGTTCGGAATCCGCAGTTGCAGCTTGCCGAGCGCGCCGCGCCCGACCAGCGTCAGCACGCCGAAGTAGTAGAGCAGCGAGGCCATGAAGTCCCTGTCCTTCTCGACGGTGAGCAGGTCCTCGACGCCGAAGCGATCAGCCAAGACAGGCACGCTGAGATCAGGCTGGTCTTCGAGCGCGTCCACGATCAGTTCCGCGCCGCCCGGCAATTGCGCTATGTAACTCAACTTGCCGCGATCCATCGCCAGGTTGCTGTCCAGCAGATTGGCCGGAGGCCGGCGCCGCTGCTGGAAATGACGCAGAAAGTACAATGCCAGCGTGGGGTTGTAGATGAAATCCGGCTGCTCGTCGCTGAAACGATAGCCGTTGTAATAGAGCCGCATCTGGCTCGTGTTTTGCTCAATCTCACTCTCCGGCAGACCGCTGCCCGCGACCACCTCCGTCACCGCCTCGGCGACTTCGGCTTCGGTGAACCCGCACAGGCTGTGGAAGTCCGGCGAGAGATAGATGTTCGTCGCCACGTTGTAGCCGCTGGTCAGATCGCTCAAGACGATGGGCGCTACCCCCGTGATGAAGACGCGGTCCAATCCCCAGCCGGCGGCGGCGGCCTTCACCGTTTTGAAGACAGCCTTGAGCGCCCCTTCGCCCCGCAACAGATGATCATAGCGTGACCGGCTCGCCGGTTGCCCGCTCATCAAAATTTCGTTGGCGAAGTTGTCATATTCGTCAATCAACAGGTAGAGCCGATGAGGTGTGAGTCGCACCGCGCTCAACAGCGATTGAAACGACGCCAAAGCGTTATTCGACTCAATCTGAATCGGATATGCCAGATGGTCGCCATAATAACGGCCAAAAGCCTGAATCTGTTGATTGATGTGCTGATGCAGCGATTGTCGCACCTCGTCGGCGCTCCCGGACGGATCAACGGCCGAGAAATCCCACTTCAGCACAAAATATTGATTGCGCTTCGGCGTCGGATTGCTTCTGATAGCCAGTAGTCCGAACAAACGCTCGAACTCATCGGCCTTCGCCAGATCGTAATAGTTCTCCAGCATTGACAGCAGCAGGCTCTTACCGAAGCGGCGCGGACGCAGAAACAACAGTTGCACACCCGCGTCCTCGATGCGCGGGATGTGACCCGTCCGGTCAACGTAGAAGTAATCTTCAGTGATGACTTTGTAGAAATCGGCAATGCCGTAAGGAAATTTCATAGCGCGCCTCCCGCCGGGGAAATCGTTGGGAATCTGTGGTGGATAACTCGGTTTATAACGCAGTCTGACGCGGCTGGCAAACCACCGCTCTCACTTCTGCTTCATCGCCGCTTTGACCTTCTCAATCGCCGCTTTGACCTGCCCGGCGTTCGGCGCGTTGGGCAGGTCCTTCAGGTATTGCTCGAAAGCGCGCTGCGACGGCTCGAATTTCTGCTGCATGAAGTAAAGCTGTCCGAGAAACAATTGAGCGCCCGCCACCCGGTTTCCTCCCAACTCGTAAGCTTTCAGCAGCGACGCTTCGGCTTCGGCCATCTTCTGCAACTGCAACTGCGCTCCGCCCAGATACAGGTAAGCGTTCGCCGACTGAGGGTTGATCGCAATGACTTTCTCGAACTCCGCCATCGCCGCCGTGTATCGCTCTTCGCGATTGAGCAGCATTCCCAGTTTGAAATGGGTGTCCGCGCGCGTCGCGCCGTCCAGGTTTTTGCCGGCCAGCGCCAATCGCAACTGTTCGGCTGCCGCATCCGTCTGCGCCAATCCGCCCAACGCCTCGGCCAGTTGAACCCGCGCGCCGGCGAGCGACGGCTGCTCCTTGACCAATTTGTCGAGGACTTTGACCGCATCGCCGAAATTTCCCTGGCGGTTGTAAACGACGCCGAGGTTCAAGCGCGGGAAATAAAAGCGCGGATTGAGACTGATCGCCTGCGTAAAAGTCGCGGCCGCTTCATTCAAACGATTGAGTTTCAGGTAGAGCACACCGAGGTCGTTCAGCGCGCGCAGGTATTGCGGATAAATGCTCAGCGCGCGCGTGAATTCGCTGATCGCGGTTTCAGCCTGGTTTTCGCCGACGGCTTTCATCGCCTGCTCGTAAGCAGCTTTCGCTTCGGCGGGAACTTTCGCGTCGAAGACTGAAACATCAACGATCTCTTTCGGCGGCGGAGCTTCGCCTTTGAGCGGGCGGAGGAAGACGGGGATGTAGGCGATGCTGCGCACGAGGCGGAACCGTTGCGTGGTCGTCTCGAAAGTGCGCCCGTCGCCTTCGACCGTGATGGTGTAGTCGCCGTCGCGGCCCAGATTGCCGGTCAAGAGGAATTTGCCTTTGGTGTCAGTGAAGAGAATTTCGATTAGTCCATCATCGCGCGTCAGCGTGAACCGAAGCTCCCGACCGGGCAGACCGCCGCCCGGCAGGAAGAACTGGATCGCAGACGGAGCCTGAGTTAAAACTCCCAGCCACGCCAACAGCAAGATGATGATCAGCGCAATATCGAAATACCGTCTTTCTGTCCGCATAGCCTGCCTCCTCATGCCGCATGATTTTCTTGGGTTATTTTGGAAAGTAGTGTGATTTTGACGCGCGAAGTTATCACACCTGAACGCTTATGTTGAAACCTGACTTCATTTCTCGGCGACATTGTTGGCGCTGTGCTTGAAATCTGAAATTAAGAAGACGGGTCATCCAAAAATCCAAACGAAATTCAGAAATATGGACGGAGTTTGAACTGATGTTCAAACTCCAGGCTTGTAAGTAGAGCCAAATCAATGCCGGAAGTTCAAGGTTTAGTAAGGCATAAATATTGCTTTCTTATCGGACTCCACAATTATTCTCTATCGTCCAATTCAGACAATTTGTTGTTGTTAGCGCTGCTGTTATTCGCATAAGACTGAGTCCATCCTCACTTTTATCGCCGCCGGTTTCACTTCATCCGCGCTGTAAAAGCAATGATGCGACCTCTTCTGTCAACAACCCCAGAACCACCAGGGAGGAAACTCGATATGAAAAGCCACTTCATCAGATTCCTAGCGGTAATGATTTTCCTGGCCGCGAGCAGTTTGGCGGCTTTTGCCCAGAGCGGAACCACCGCCCCGCTTTCGGGTTCCGTGCTTGACCAAAACGGCGCCGCCATCTCAGGCGCCGAAGTGACGGTCAAGAACAACGCTACGGGCACGGAATTCAGAGTCAAAAGCTCCGGCAGCGGCGCTTACACTGTCCCCTCCTTGGGCGCAGGCGTTTACACGGTGACCGTCGAAGCTCAAGGTTTCAAGAAGGCTGTGATCCAGGACGTTCAGATTTTAGCCGCCACCCCCGCGACGGCCAACGTCACACTCGAAGTCGGCGCGGCCTCGGAGTCGGTCGTCATTCAAGGCGGCGGCGAGGTGCTGCAAACACAAACCGCCAACATCGCTACGACCATCACTGGCCGGCAGATCACCGAAACCCCGTTGACCTCGCGCGACGCGCTGGATCTGGTGCTGCTGCTGCCGGGCACCAACACGCCGGGACGCCCGCGCACCTCGACCATCAATGGTCTGCCGAAAGGCGCGCTCAACATCACCATTGACGGCGTCAACGTGCAGGACAACATTTTGAAATCATCGGACGGTTTCTTCACTTACATCCGTCCGCGTCTTGACGCCATTGACGAAGTGACGGTCTCCACCGCTACGCCGGGCGCGGAAAGCTCCGGCGAAGGCGCAGTCCAGATCAAATTCGTAACGCGGTCCGGCTCCAACGATTTTCACGGCAGCCTGTACGAATATCATCGCAATCCCTGGTTGAACGCCAACTACTGGTTCAACAACCGTGACCTCGCGGCCAAGCCTGGTTTCACCACCGCGCCGCGCGATTTCGTGTTGCTCAATCAATTCGGCGGCCGTTTCGGCGGCCCGATCCGGATTCCCAAAGTTTTCGATGGCCGCGACAAGGCCTTCTTCTTCGTCAACTACGAAGAGTACCGCATCCCCGAACAAGCCACCCGCCAGCGCACGATCCTGAGCGAGCAGGCGCGTACCGGCGTCTTCCGGTACGGCACGAATGGCAGTGTGAACTTGTACGACCTGGCTCGCCGTAATGGACAAACCGACACCCCGGATCCGACGATCGCCAAGCTGTTGCAGGACATCCGCAGTTCGACGACGCAAACCGGAGCGGTGCAGGGGCTGACCGATCCCAACCTGGAACGGTTCACTTTCACCAACACCGGCAATCAGGCGCGTTACTTCCCCACAGTCCGGTTCGATTTCAACGTGACGAGCAAGCATAAGCTCGAAAACGTCTGGAACTATCAACTCTTCACCGGCACGGTGGACTTCCTCAACGGCACCGACCCGGCCTTCCCGAACTTCCCGAACCAGGGCTTCCAGGGATCGAACCGCTTCTCGAACACCACGGCGCTGCGTTCGACTCTGACGCCGACGATTGTCAACGAAGCGCGCTTCGGGTTGACCGGCGGCACAGTACTTTTCTTCCCAAATGTCAACAAAGGGCAATTCACCGGCTCGCTCGCCAATCAGGACGGCTTTACCCTGAATATGAACGGCGCAATCGGCATTACCAACGCCACGGTTTCGGCCGGTCCCAGCCGGCGCAATGCGCCGGTGCGGCAGTTCACCGATACGCTCAACTGGACCAGAGGCTCGCATTCGATGAGCTTCGGCGGCACGTTCAGCCAGATCAATTTCTGGAGTTGGGCGCAGACGGTAGTGCCGACTATTGCGCTCGGCGTTGATGCCACTGATCCGGCCAACGCGATGTTCACCACCGCCAACTTCCCCGGCGCTTCGGCCACCGATCTGACCAACGCGCGCGGCCTTTACGCGACGCTCACCGGGCGCGTGACGGCGATCACCGCGAACGCGATCCTGAACGAAAAGACGCTGGAATATACCTATCTCGGCGAGAACGTGCAGCGCGGGGTGCAGCAGGAGTATGGTTTGTTTGCGCAGGATTCCTGGCGGGTGAATCCCAACCTGACGCTCAATTACGGAATGCGCTGGGAAGTGCAGAAGCCTTTCAAATCGCTCACCGACGTCTACTCGCAAACCACGTTTGCCGAGCTGTTCGGCGTTTCGGGCCAGGGCAACCTCTTCAAGCCGGGCACGGCGACCGGCAAGGCGACCCAATTCACGCAGTTCGAGTCCTCCACCAGCGCCTACAACACCGACTACAACAACTTCGCGCCGAGCCTGGGGGTCGCCTGGTCGCCGGTCGCGAAGAATGGCTGGTTGAAGAAGGTCATCGGCGAAGGCGGGCAGACGGTGTTGCGCGGCGGTTATTCAATCGCCTTCAACCGCGAAGGGCTGAACGTCTTCACCAGCATTTACGGCGCGAATCCGGGACTTTCGATCACCGCCAGCAAGAACCTGGCGCTCAATAACCTGGGCGCGCTGCCGGTGCTGTTCCGAGACAAGAGCCGTTTGGCGCCGCCGGCGTTCCAAACCAAGCCGGTTTATCCCAGTGAAGGCGCCGTCACGAACTCAGCGAACGCCTTCAATCCGAATCTCCAACTGGGTTATGTCCAGTCCTGGAGCTTCGGCATTCAGCGCGAGATCAACAAGGATACGGTGGTTGAAGTCCGCTATGTCGGCAATCGCGGCGTCAAGCTCTGGCAGCAATTCAATCTGAATGAAATCAATTTGACCGAGAACGGCTTCCTGAACGAGTTCAAGCTGGCGCAGGCCAACCTGCAAGCCAACATTGCGGCGGGCCGTGGCGCGAATTTCCGCTATGCCGGACCGAACACCGGAACTTCTCCGCTGCCGATCATGCTGGCGTTTTTCGCCGGATTGCCCGCATCTCAAGCGGGCACGGTGTCGAATTACAGCAACGCCAATTTTGCCAACGCGACCTTTGTCAATGCCCTGGCGATCAACGGGCCTGCCCCCGGAGTTTTCGTCGGGTTCGGCGGCGCGACCGGAGCTTTCGCGTTTAATGGCACTGGCATTGGGGCGAGCGGTTTCATCAACAACGCGATTTTCCGCGGCAACGGCATAACGGCAGGCTTACCCGCCAATTTCTTTCTGGTCAATCCGGGCAAGCTGGGCGGAGCCTTCTCCATCGAGAACAACGGACGCACTTGGTACGACTCCTTGCAGATCGAGCTGCGGCGGCGTCTGTCGAAGGGGCTGTTAGTGCAAGGTAACTACACGCTCTCGAAAGCATTCACCAACGCCTTCGCCAGCAGTTCATCCGTCGTCGGGCAACCCTCGACGTTGCGCGAGTTCGGTTTGAGCAAATCCGCCTCGCCGTTTGCCGTGACGCACGCGTTCAAGGTCAACTGGATTTATGAACTGCCGTTCGGTAGAAATCAGTTGATCGGGGGCGGCGTAGGCCCAGTGCTGGATCGTTTCGTCGGCGGCTGGGAATTCCACGGCGCCACGCGCATCCAAAGCGGAACGCCGTTCGATTTCGGCAACGTGCAACTGGTCGGGATGAACCGCGCGGATCTGCAGAAAGCGACGAAGATGCGTTTCGATGACGCCGGGCGTATCGCCTTCTTCCTGCCGCAGGACATCATTGACAACACCCGCCGCGCCTTCAACGCCAGCGCCACCAGCACCGATGGCTACAGCACGTTGGGCGCGCCGACCGGGCGTTACATCGCGCCGGCCAGTCGCGGCAATTGCATCGAAACCTTCGCGGGGCAGTGCGGCTCGACCCACTTGGTGCTTTACGGCCCGCGCTTCGACCGTTACGACCTGAGCGTCGTCAAGAAGACGAAGATCACCGAACGGGTGAACTTCGAATTCCGCGCCGAGTTCCTGAACGCCTTCAACCACATCAACTTCATCATCGGCAATCCGGCCAATGACGTGAACGTGATCGGCGGTTTTCCGAACGCGACCTTCGGGCAGGTGACTCAGGCTTATCGTGACCTCTCGACGACGAACGATCCGGGCGGACGGCTGATCCAACTCGTCGGCCGCATCAACTTCTGATCTCGTTTCCCCAATCCGGAGGGAGGAGCGCAACTTGAGTTGCGCTCCTCCCGTTTTCGTTATACCCGGCGAGCGCAAACGCGGTCACGGACTCGCTTCAATTTCTTCCCTTCCAACCCCGACGGAGGCCCCCGACTATGAAACGCAGAGTTCCCAATCCGGTTATCGTCCTTGCTTTCGTATTGCTGATGCCGCTCACCGCCTTCGGGCAAGTGAGTTCTTCCATCTCCGGCACGGTTCACGACCCGAACGGCGAAGTCGTGTCGGGCGCGACGATCGTCGTCAAAAACGCCGCCACGGGCGCTGAATTCCGGGCGGCCAGCTCCGACAGCGGGGCTTACACAGTGCCTTCGCTCGGCTCCGGGACTTACACGGTCACAGTCTCGGCGACGGGCTTCAAGCAGGTGGTCGTGAGGGATGTCAAGCTCGACGCCGGCGTGCCCTCCACCGTGAACGTGACGTTGGAAGTGGGCGCGGCCAACGAATCGGTCGTCATCCAGGGCGGCGGCGAGGTGTTGCAGACGCAATCGGCCAATATCTCCACTACGCTGTCGGTCAAACAGATCGCCAGCCTGCCGCTGCAAACCCGCAATGTCCTCGACTTCGTCGTCTTTTTGCCGGGCACGAACACGACGGGCGGGCCGCGCGGCTCGACCATCAACGGCCTGCCTCAATCCAGCCTCAACATCACGATTGACGGCATCAACACGCAGGACAACACCAACAAGACAGGCGACGGTTTCTTCAGCTACATCAGTCCGCGACTGGACGCGATCGAGGAAGTCACTGTTTCGACCGCCACGCCGGGCGCCGAGAGCGGCGGGCAAGGCGCAGTCCAGATCAAGTTCGTCACTCGCGGAGGGAATAACGAATTTCATGGAAGCCTCTACGAATACCACCGCAACCCCTGGCTCAATTCCAACTACTGGTTCAACAACCGCGACGGCGCCGCCATCCACAAGGAGACGGGGCAGGTCTGCGCCGCCGCCAATTACGACCCGGACAAATGCAAAGCGGCGCGCGACCGCGTGCTGCTCAATCAATTCGGCGGACGCATCGGCGGGCCGATCACGCTGCCGAAGAAGCTCTTCGGGCGGTTCGGCTTCGACGGGCGCAACCGGGCTTTCTTCTTCGTCAACTACGAGGAGTTCCGCCAACCCACCCAGATCACCCGGCAGCGGACGGTCTTCAATCCGCTGACTCAGACCGGCCTCTTCCAGTACAACGTGACGGTCGGCGGCCAGACCCAGGTCAGATCAGTGGATTTGCTGGCGCTGGCGGCGCGCTCCAACTGCGCCCCACAAGGCGCGCCCGCCATCCCCTGCACCGCGACGATTGATCCGACCATCGGGAAACTGCTGGCCGACATCCGCAATTCCACCACGCGGACCGGCTCCATCACGCAATTGACCGATCCCAATCTGCAGCGTTTCACGTTCGCCAACGGCAGCGCCGGTAAACGCTATTACCCGACGGTGCGCCTGGATTTCAATCTGACGAGCAAGCACCGGTTGGAGAACGTCTACAACTACCAGTACTACCTGACGACAATAGACACGCTCAACAGCGCCGACTCGACCTTCCCTGGCTTCCCGAACTTCGGCAGCCAGCTCTCGAACCGGTTCTCGGAATCGCTGACGCTGCGTTCGACCTTGACGCCGAAGATCGTCAACGAAGCGCGCTTCGGCTTCACGGGCGGGACGGTGCTTTTCTACTCAAATGTTACTCCCCAGCAGTTCAGCGAATCGGTGGCCAATCAGGGCAGTTTCAACCTGGGCGGACTGACCGGCAATAACTCCACCGGAATCGCGGCGGCGGCGGGCATCACCGGCCCGACAGCCGTCTCCGCCCCCAGCCGCCGCAACGCCCCGGTCTGGGAGATTGTCAACAACCTCACCTGGACGCGCGGCTCGCACAACCTGAGTTTCGGCGGCCAGTTCACTCAGGCCAACCTGTTTTTGGTGAATCAAACGATGGTTCCGACCGTCAACTTCGGCGTCAACACCAACGACCCGGCGAACGCTATGTTCGTCACCGCCAACTTCCCCGGCTCGGCGGCGGCGGACGTGACCCGCGCCGCCGGCATCTACGCCGTGCTGACCGGACGCGTGACGGCGATTAACGCCAATGCGCGGCTGGACGAGGAGACCGGCAAATACATCTATCTCGGCGTGGGAACCCAGCGTGGCCGCCAGCGTGAACTCGGCGTCTTCGCGCAGGATTCCTGGCGCGCGCGTCCGAACCTGACGCTCAACTACGGTGTGCGTTGGGAAGTGCAGTTCCCCTTCACGCCGCTCAACGGCAGCTATTCGACGACCACCGTGGCCGACCTGTTCGGTGTCTCCGGCGTCGGCAACCTCTTCAAACCCGGCACGCTCACCGGCAAATCGCCGCAGTTCGTCCAATTCAACGAAGGCGAGCGGGCCTACAACGTGGATTACTCGGACTTCGCGCCGAGCTTCGGGTTTACCTGGAGTCCGAATGTGAAGAACAGTTGGCTCAAAAATATCCTCGGCGAGGGCGGACAGACCGTGGTGCGCGGTGGCTATTCGATCGCTTACAACCGCTATGGCCTGGGCGATTTCTCCGGCACGTTCAATGCCAATCCGGGCGCCACCATCACCACCAATCGCGACCTGACCATCGGCAATCTGGTGGGCGGGAGTCTGGGGTCGCTGCCGGTCTTGCTGCGCGAAACCAATCGGCTGGGGCCGCCCGCTTTCCCCAACACGCCGAGTTACCCGTACACGGAGGTGGTGACGGGCGACGCCAACATCATTGACCCCAACATCAGGACTCCGTACTCGCAGTCCTGGACCTTCGGCATCCAGCGCGAGATCAGCAAGAACATGGCCATCGAGGTGCGCTACGTCGGCACGCGCCACCTTCAGGGATGGAGCGACTACAATTTCAACGATGTCGAGAACAACATCCTGGAGAACGGCCTGCTCAATGAGTTCAGGCTGGCGCAGGCCAACCTGCAGGCCAACATCGCGGCGGGGCGCGGCGCCACCTTCCGTTACTCCGGCCCTGGCACGGGCACTTCGCCGTTGCCGATCACGCTGGCTTATTTCAGCGGAACTCCGGCGGCGCAGGCCGGCAATCAGGCGCTGTACACCTCCGGCAACTTCACCAGCGCCACTTTCGTCAACCAGTTGGCGTTGTTCAATCCGCTGCCCGGCACTTACGCCGCCAATCTGCACAGCGACGCGACGCGGCGTGGAAATGCTCTGCGGGCGGGCCTGCCGGCGAATTTCTTCCTGACCAATCCTGACCTGCGGGGAGGCGTTTTCCTGACCAGCAACAGCGGCTACACACGTTATGACTCGATGCAGGTGGAACTCCGCCGCCGGTTGTCGCAGGGGCTGCTGGTGCAGGCCAATTATGTCTTCGCCAAAGGCTTCAGCTCATCGCGGCTCTCGTTCCGCGCGCCCCGGGTCAACACGCGCGGCGGCACGCTGAAGCACGCCTTCAAGGTCAACTGGGTTTATGAACTGCCGTTCGGCAGAAATAAGCTGCTGTTCGGCAAGAGCGGCGGTCTGGTTGATCGCCTCGTCGGCGGCTGGGAGTTCGACGGCACGGCCCGCATTCAGAGCGGCAATCTCCTGGACTTCGGCAACGTCCGCCTGGTCGGCATGACGCGGGAGGAATTCGTGGAGGCGTATGGGCTGTACTTCGACCATGCGAACCGGCTCATCTACAACCTGCCGAAGGACATCATTGACAACACGATCCGCGCCTTCAGCACCAGCGCCACTTCGGCGACCGGCTATGGCGCTTCGGGGCCGCCCACGGGACGTTACCTGGCGCCGGCCAATACCACGAACTGCCTGCAGGTGGTGGGCAACGAATGCGCCCCGACGAACCTTTACGTCAACGGCCCGATGTTCGCCCGCTTCGATCTGAGCGCGGTCAAGCGGGTCAGGATCACCGAGCGGGTCAACTTCGAGTTGCGCGGCGAGTTCCTGAACGCCTTCAACAACATCAACTACTTCGGCGTGACAGGCGCTTCGAGCAGCGCGACGCTGGGCCAGATCACGGCGTCCTATCGGGACGTGAACAACACCCAGGATCCGGGCGGGCGATTGGTGCAGATCGTCGCGCGGTTCAACTTCTAAATCGATTGTAAAACTCCGGGGAGAAGCGTTACTTCGGATAACGCTTCTCCAAATCTCCATTTCCACTCAAACGTAGCTTGGGAGGTACATCAATGAAATACAGAATAGCCTGCGCATTTGCGTGCATCGTTTTTATAGCGTTGACGAGCCTCACGGCTTTCGGGCAAGTGACCTCGTCGCTTTCGGGCACGGTCACAGATCCCAACGGAGCGGTCGTGGCCGGCGCGACCGTTACGGTGCGCAACGTCGCTTCGGGCGTCGAATTCAAGACCGTCGCTTCGAGCCAGGGGATTTACAACGTGCCCTCGCTCGGCGCCGGGACTTACACGGTCATTGTCGCGGCCTCGGGTTTCAAAAGCATCACCGCGGAAGGCGTCGAGATTGACGCCGGCGCCCCGGCGACCGTGAACGTGACGCTCGAAGTCGGCCAGGCCAACGAGACGGTCGTCGTGCAGGGCGGCGCCGAGATCGTCCAGTCGCAGACCGCGAATATCACCACGACGCTCAACACAGCGCAGATCATCAACCTGCCGCTGGTCTCGCGCAATCCGGTCAACTTCGTCACCCTGATGGCGGGCGTCAACACGCCGCGCGACAACCGTAATTCCACGATCAACGGCCTGCCGGAGAGCGCGATTGACATCACGCTCGACGGCATCAACGTGCAGGACAATTTCAACAAGACCGGCGACGGACTGTTCGTGCGCGTCGCCCCGACGCTCGACTCGATTGAAGAAGTCACCGTCTCGACCGCCACGCCGGAAGCCGTCGGCGGCGCGCAGGGCGCAGTGCAGGTCAAATTCGTCACCCGCTCGGGCGGCAACGAATTCCACGGCAGCCTCTACGAATATCACCGCAACACGGCGCTCAACTCCGCCTACTGGTTCACCAACCGCGACACGGCGCCGTACAACGTGAAAGCCGCCAAGCCCTGCGGCGATCCCGGCAGTTCGACGTTCAACCCGAACACGATGGCGCCCTACAACCCGGACGATTGCCACGCGCCGCGCGCCGCGAACCTGTTCCATCAGTTCGGCGGTCGCGTGGGCGGCCCGATTCGGATTCCCGGGCTGTTCGACGGGCGCAACCGGGCCTTCTTCTTCGTCAACTACGAGGAGTTCCGCCAACCGACACAAGTCGTCCGCCAGCGGACGATCCTCCACCCGCTGGCGCAGGCGGGCACGTTCCGTTACGGCACGGGCGCCAATGCGCGGCAAGTGAATTTGCTCGATCTGGCGCGGAGCAACAATCAGACCGCGACAGTTGATCCGACCATCGGCAAGCTGTTGGCTGACATTCGCAGCGCGACGGGCGGCACGGGCGGCATTACCGACCTGACCAATCCCAACCAACAGCGCTTCACTTACAACCCCAGCGGCGCGGCGCTCACCAAACGCCCGACAGTACGGTTTGATGTCAACGTGACGGACAAACACAAGGTCGAGCTTTCGTGGACTTATCAGATGGGCCGAGGCGGGCCGGACTTCCTCAACGGCGTGGAGCCAGCCTTCCCTGGCTTCACTAACCAGGGTAGCCAACCCGCAGACCGCTACACCGGCTCGGTGGCGGCGCGTTCGACTCTGTCGCCGACATTGGTCAACGAGGCGCGCGCCGGACTTTCGGGCGGCCCTTCGCGCTTCAATCCGTCGGCCAGCGCGGCGAGTTTCAGCGATTCAATCGCTAACATGGGCGGCTTTGCGTTGAACCTGAATGACGCGCTCGGCATTACCAACCCGTATGTCGTGACCGCTCCCAGCCGCCGCAATCCGCTGTTCCGCGAATTCAGCGACACGATGACCTGGTCGCGTGGCGCGCACAGCATTACTTTTGGCGGCAAAATCTTCGACACTCAACTCACATACAACGCCCAGACGTTGGTCCCGACCATTCTCTTCGGCGTGGACACCAACGACCCGGCGAACGCGATGTTCAACACCACCAACTTTCCCAACGCCTCTGCCGCCGATTTGAACAGCGCCCGCGCCCTCTACGCCGTCCTGACCGGGCGTGTCACGGCCATCAACGCCAACGCCCGGCTGGTCGAGGAGAGTGGGAAATACGAATACCTGGGCAACGCCTTCGAGCGTTCGCACCAGAAAGAGTTCGGCTTGTTCGTGCAGGATTCCTGGCGCGTGCGGCAGAACCTGACGGTCAATTACGGCGTGCGCTGGGAGGTGCAACGCCCCTTCACGGTGGACAACAGCAGCTACACGACCGCTACGGTTAACGATCTGTGGGGAGTTTCCGGGCCGGGCAATCTTTTCAAGCCGGGCACGCTCGCCGGGCGTCCCACGGAGTTCGTCCAGATGAAAGAGGGAACCGGGGCCTACAAGACCGACTACACGAATTTCGCGCCGAGCCTCGGCATCGCCTGGCGCATCACCGGGAAGGACGGTTGGCTGGGACAGATCGCCGGCGACGGCCAGACTGTGATTCGCGCCGGGTATTCGATGGCGTACAACCGCCAGGGCATCGGCGATTTCCGCGGCCTGGCTTCATCCAATCCGGGCATCATCATCACCACTAACCGCAGCGTCGCGCTGAACAACCTGGGAACGCTACCGCTTCTGTTCAGCGATAGAAGTCGGCTTGGCGCGCCGTCGTTCCCGACCACGCCAACCTACCCGCTCGTCGGCGAGCCGTTTGTCCAGGCTACGAATTCGGTCAACATCTACGATCCGAACATCGAGGTTCCCTACTCGCAATCCTGGACCTTCGGCATTCAACGCGAGCTGGACAAAAACACGGTGATCGAAGCGCGCTACGTCGGCACGCGCAATCTGCGCGGCTGGACGGCCTACAACCTCAACTCCGTCGAACTCAACATCGCCGAAAATGGCATGCTCAACGAGTTCAGGCTGGCGCAAAGAAACCTGGAGATCTTCAAGGCGGCCAATCCTACTTGTGGTCAAACGGGCGGGCCGGCTTGCAGCTTCGCCTACAGAGGCCTGCCCGGACAGGCGCCGTTGCCGATCACGCTGGCCTATTTCAGCGGCATCCCCACGGCGCAAGCTGGAGTGGTCGGCAACTACACATCCACCAATTTCACCAGCGCAACGTTCCTGAATGCGCTGGCCGCGAACAACCCCAACGTCTGTTGCAGCACGACGCTCAGCTACGCCGGCGCGATGGAAAACAATGGGACGTTCCGCGCCAACGCGCTGCGCGCAGGGCTGCCGGCGAATTTCTTTCTGACCAATCCGGGGCTGCGCGGCGGAGCCAACTTCACCGGCAATGGCGGCTACACACGCTACGACGCCCTGCAGATTGATCTGCGCCGCCGCCTTTCACACGGGTTGCAGGTGCAGGCCAATTACCAATTCGGCAAAACCTTCGAATCATCGCGTGTTTCGTTCCGCGCGCCGCGCGTCAACGTGCTGGATACGAACACGCTGCGGCACGCCTTCAAGGTCAGTTGGACCTACGAGCTTCCCATCGGGCGCGGCAAACAGTTCTTCGGTAATGTGGGCCGGGCGCTCGATCACGTGATCGGCGGCTGGGAGTTCCACGGCTCGGGACGCGTGCAGAGCGGCCAGTTGTTCAATCTGGCGGGTAGCGCGGTCGGCAACGTCAACCTGGTCGGGATGACGATGGCTGACCTGCGGAAAGAGTTCAAGCTGCGCTTCGACGACGCGGCGAAGATCGTCTACCTGCTGCCGCAGGACATCATTGACAACACGATCCGGGCCTTCAACGCCAGCCCGACCTCCGCGACCGGTTATGGCACGCTTGGCCCGCCGACCGGACGTTATATCGCGCCGGCCAATGGCCCGAACTGCCTTCAGGTCTACAGCGGCCAATGCGCCCCACAGAACATCTTCGTCACAGGGCCGAGGTTCACCCGCTTCGATCTGAGTTTGAAGAAGCAGGTCAGACTCACCGAACGATTCAACTTCGAATTGCGCGGCGAATTCCTGAACGCCTTCAACCACATCAACTTCTTCAACCCCACCGCAGCCGCGTTTACCAATCCGTCCAGCCTGACGTTTATGCAGGTGACGACGGCTTACACGGATGCGTCGAACACCAACGATCCGGGCGGACGGTTGGTGCAGATCGTCGCGCGGTTCAACTTCTGATCGCTCCGTCAATCAGGGGGGCGTCTTGCTTTGACGCTCCCCTGACATTATGCGCACACGTGGCCTGATTGCGCCCGTGCCATATTCCCGTTGCCATCCACAGCAGGTCGGATTATCCTGCTTCTGCAATTCGAAGCGGAAAGGCGGGGCTGTGTTATGAATCAAAATCATCTCACTGCGGATGTTCTGCGTGAGAACGACCTGTTCATCGCCAAATGGCTTGCGCATGAAATCGTCAGCCAGGGGAAGTCAATCGAAGACGCCATCGCCAATCTTCGTGAGGTGGTCGAACTGTATCTTGCAGCCGCCGGCTGCTGCGGCGATCCCGGAGGCCGCGCTGGAAGAGATCGGCGCGATTCTTCGCCACTACAGCATCACGCCTGACACCTTGAAGAAGGAGTTGGAAACGCAGCGCGCGCTTCAATCGAATGGCGAGATTCAGGCGCCAGCCAATTTCCGCGAATCGCTCAGTCCGATCGGGCAGGTGCTGTATGACATCAGTCTGGGAACGCCTGACAATCCCGCCCGATTACTGACCACCGAGGAGATTCACGAAGAAATCGCTCGCCGACGTGGGTACGCCAGGACCTGGATGCACGATGCCGAAAAAGACCCTGACATACGTTGACAGCAACGTCCTGATTTATGCCGTCAACCAGAAAAATCTGAGTCTTCGTCTTCGGGCGTTGAAGGTCCTCGGAGACAAGCGGCGCGTCTTTCTGGCCAGCGAGTTCTTGCGGCTGGAAACGTTGCCTTACGCCGTCGCCTTTGGCGAGGCGAAGGAGATCGCCTTTTTGCAGACCTTCTTTGACCGGCACGTTTCCGAAATGAAGTACGGCGCGGAGTTTGTCACGGCAGAGAAGGCGTCGAAACCATTCCATCAGGCATACGCGCGCTGCCTCTGGATTGCCGGCGTTTGATTGGAGAGCGACTGATGAAAACCCTTGACCGCCGCAGTTTCCTCTCGACCATATCCTGCTCGCTGGCGGGCGCCGCGACGACCCCGTTCATTCCCGTTCCGACCACGCTCGTTCAGGGTACCAACAACCAAGCCTGCTGGCTTGATGTCTGCGCGCCATTCATCGTGGAAGACGCCGAACGCGGAGTCGAGAGCGAGATCGTTTTGACTTCCGACACCTTTGCCGGAGCGCGCGGGCACGAAGACGGCGCGGGTTCGACCGATTACGAAATTTATTTGTACGACGCGGCTGGGAAGGCGATTGGCGCAGGCGGCGTCGCGCGCAGGCTGAACGTGCCGGCGATGCGGACGACGGTGATCGCGGCGCGTGATCTGATCGGCGAGACGAAGAGCTTCTGGGGCGGGATGAAGATTCGTTTGCGCCCGCGTGGGCGCGCCCCTCACAGCCAGATGACGCACGCGAGTGACCTGTTCAGCTCGGCCTTCGTGCGATGGCGCACGGCGTCGTCTTTCGACAACGTGCACGCCAACCCCGATCCGCGGCAATGGCAGAACACCGAGAGCTTCTTCTATTCAATGCCGTTTCCTTCGCTGACCGATTACGAATGCCTCTTCAGCCTGTTCAATCCTAACGACCAGCGCAGCGCGGGTGAGATCGTGATGTTCGATCCGAACGGCAAACGCATCGGCGCGCGGCGTTACGAACTCAAACCACATGCTTCGCTACTCTTCGATCTTAACGCAGGCGCTTTCAGCGACGATCCCTGGCTGGCGCGCCCGACTGGCAAAACGCCGAACAAATCGTCAGGCCTGCTCGCTGCAACCAACGAGCAGGGAACCGCGAAGAGTTTTGGCTACCTGATGATCAAGCAGAGCGAGCGCCGTCGCTTCAGCGTCGAGCATCCGATCCATCAAGGGGTCTTCAAACCGAAGCCGCCGGTCGCGCCGTTCGACGCGGACAATCAGTTCAAAGCGAAGAACGTGCTCTACACGCCACTGCTGTTCAAGGCCAAACGTATCGGCGACCTGACTCTCGATTCGCGTTTTTACTTTGGAACGGGGTTGCCGCTGGAAGAGACGCAGTGGTTTTATCCGTTCGCAGTTGATGCGGAAGGTGAGGTTGCCTGGTCCGCGATGAATGACGCGAAGCTAGCAGATTGCTTGCCAGCGCAGACCGAACGCGGCGTGATCAAACTGGCGTCCAGCCAAAGCTGCGCCTTCGATTTCCAGCAGCTTGCGCTCCCGCAAAATTTCTCCGGCGGATTGGCCGTCGCCATTTCGCCCGACACGACGCACACGCTGCTCAAAGTCGAAGCGCATGTGGCTGAGTGGGGCGCGTTCGCGTTCACTCACTTCCGTCCTGGTTTGCGCTCGGCCAGAAGCTATCAGAAGCCGAAGCAGCGAGGCGGGCTGGCCACCGACTACATCGTCTCGGGCGCGCGGCTGGTGAAGAGTAAAAACTCTTCGCAACTGGATGAACTAATCGCCGTCTTAAACATTGATGACCAGGGGCTGGAAGCTCATCCTGTGGTCGAATTGTTCGGGCCGCACGGCCTAATCACGCGGCTTCCGCTCGGCGCGATTCCGCCATTCGCCTGCCGTCACTTCCTGCTTTCGGAATTGTTCGCGGGCGAAGCGAATCTTGAGGCTTTGACTTTGCGGCTGGTGGACGAGCGGGCGACGCTGTTAATGTCCGCCGTGCACCTCGATTACGCGCGGCGCGACATCGCGCTCGATCACGGGTCGGATCGCTTCTCGACGTTTCTTGATTATGGTTGCCAATAGCGGCGGAAAAATGGCGGGCGGAAAAATGACACCAACTGAAACCGGAGGTAAGTTATGAAGAAGATCGTGGCATTGCTCTTGTTTGTGTTTGCTTTCGCCGTTGTGGCCGGGGCGCAGAAGAAGATGAAGCCCTGGACGGAATGGTCGGAGAAGGAAGTCAACAAAATGCTCAACGACTCGGCCTGGGGTCAAACACAGACTGAGACCAACACTTCGGAAATGTTTTACAACCCCACTGCCCAGGGCCGAGGCTCGACCCGTCCCTCGGATCCCAGCGGTAGCTCGGATACTAACGACCGCAATGCGCAAGGCGCGTTCAACCAGGCGACCAGCGTCAACTATCGCATCCGCTTGCTGACCGCCAAGCCCATTCGCCAAGCCATCGCCCGCCGCGCGCAGATGCAGAACCCGCAACTGGCCGAGAGATTGCAAGCTTTCGCCGAACAGCAGACCGACCAGTTCATCGTCGTGGCGGTTGATTACGATTCCACCGACCGTCGCCTCTCCGGCCCGGCGATGCAACTTTTCAACAGCGCCAACACAGGCTTGTTGAAGAACGCCACCTACCTCGAAAACAAAGACGGCAAGCGGCTCTTCCTGCAAGAATACATTGCGCCGATCAATGACGGGATGGGGGCGAAGTTCGTCTTCCCCAGAATCGTCGGTGAACAGCCGTTCGTGACTGCCGAGAGCGGCTATCTGCGCTTTTATTCCGAGATGGCGAAGAACCTCAAACTGAATATGCGCTTCAAAGTTTCCGAGTTGATGTACGACGGCAAGCTGGAATACTGAGGTGATTCTCTTCACTGCTGATTCGGACAGGCTGAAAATCAAATTCCCTGTCTGGGTCAGCAAACAGATTGAACTCTTGTTGGTTTGTTTTTTCGGCCCATTGATTTTTCTCCAGCCTTTGCTCTCGGCGCCTATTCTCCATTCAGAAATCTAAAGCCGGATTCAGAAATATGGAGAGATATATTTCCAATCCTCTGTAGTGCGCCGCTAAGTAGAACAATATCAGTAAGACGAACAGCCAATCTTTGCTGGCACACTCATTGCTTACTTACAAATTCTTATTACCGGCTTTCAATCAATCCAATATTCTCAAACGTAAATTAAGGAGGTTGCTATGAAGTCCTTGAGTGGGTCATTGAAGCTTACCATTGCGCTATTGCTTTTGGCGGCGAGCGCGCTGGCGCAAACCAGCCGCGGAACTGTTTCCGGTACCGTCGCTGACAGCGCGGGCGCGGTTATCGCGGGAGCGAAGGTCGAATTGGCCAACAAGAATACCGGGGTTGTTCGTACCACGACCACCAATGGCGCGGGCATCTATCGTTTCGACGCTGTTGACCTGGGCGTCTATAACCTGCGCATCAACCAAAGCGGGTTCAAGCAATTCGTCAACACGGAGATCGGCGTCGAGGCCAATCGTACAGTCACCATTGACGCGACATTGGAAGTCGGAGTCGGTGAAATGGTTGTGGAAGTCAGCGCGAGCGCCGGCGAGTTGCTGACCAAAGACGCCCCGATTCGCGGCGGCAACCTCGGCGCAACTGCGGTCGTCAGCCTGCCCGTTGCGGGGTTGCAGCCGATCTCGCTGGCGCGCACCCTGCCCGGCGTGATTCAGGCGATTGGCACCTCGACCTTCGGCAACGGCGGCCAGAACACGCAGTTCTCGGTCAACGGCCAACGCCCGCGCGGCAACAACTACCTGCTCGACGGAACCGAGAACAATGACATCTCCGTGGGCGGCAACGCGCAACAATTCAACATCACCGACGCGGTGCAGGAAGTCTCGGTGCAGACGAGCAACTTCGGCGTCGAATTCGGACGCGCCGGCGGCGGAGTCTTCAACGTCATCACCAAAGGCGGCACGAACGAGTATCACGGCACCGCGCATTGGCTCTATCTCTCGCAGCGTTTCAACTCGGTCTCGAACACCGCCAAGCTGAACAACACGCCCAAATCGGTCTTCAGCAACAACATCTACGGCTTCACATTGGGCGGCCCCGTTATCAAGAACAAGACCTTCGCGTTCGGCGCGCTCCAGAGAGACTCTTTCCGCTCGACCGCCAATTTCACTTACACTTTGCCGACAGCCGATACCGTCACCCGGTTGCGCGCGCTTTTTCCGAACAATCCGCGGCTGGATCTTTATCTGAATGCGGTGGGCGACCTGCGCGGGTCGGCCAATCCGATCAACCTCGCGCTCGGCCTGGACCCGGTGACGAACGCGGATCGCGGCTCGGTGACGTTTGGCTCCGCCAACATCGGTTTGGCTCAACCCAGCGACGCCATTCAGTGGCTGACGCGGGTTGATCACAATCTCTCAGACGCCCATCGGATGTCGTTCCGCTATCTCTACGATTCCAGCACGACCTCGCCAAGCAGCGTCGTTTTCCCCGGATACATTCAGGACTTCAACGGGCGGTCTCAGAATTTTCAATTGAGCGACAACTGGACTTTCAGTTCGACGTGGACCAACGAATTCCGGTTCTCCTACGGACGCATCGGCTTCAATTTCCCGATCTCCGACCGGTCCGTTGATCTCGCCAACACGCTCCCGCTGATTTCGATTCCGAACATCTCGGCGCCGGGCATTGCGACCAACATCCCGCAATTCCGCTTCGCCAACAACTGGCTGCTGCAGGAGACGCAATCGAAGATTGTGGGACGCCACACGTTCCGCTATGGGACGGAATTCCTCTGGCAGTTGGCCAAGCAGCGTCCGCCGTTCAATGATCGCGGTTCGCTCACTTACACGAACGGCGGCGGATACACGGGTCTGGCGAATTTCCTCGACAATTTCAGCGGGCCGTCCGGCGCGGCCAACCGCAACTTCGGCGAGCCGGTTTACTACCCGAACCTGTTCCGTCACTCCTATTTCTTCCAGGATACGTGGAAGGCCACTCAGACGCTGAACCTGACGCTCGGCTTGCGCTACGAGAACTTTGGCCAGCCGGCCAATGGCGCATTCAAGTTCCCGGCCTTTGCCGGATTTGATCCGGCGCAATTCCTGGTTCCCAACCAGGTCAACCCGGACAACAACAATTTCGGCCCGTCTATCGGTCTGGCCTGGACGCCATCGTTCAAGTCGGGGCCGTTGGGCTGGTTGTTCGGAGACGGGAAGACGGTCTGGCGCGGCGGCTTCCAGATCAGCTACGACACCTTCTTCAACAACCTGCTCTCGAACATCGCGGCGGACACGCCGAACACGATCGCCACAACCGTTAATGGCGCGGGCACTGGACGCGGCACGGGTAGTTGGTTCACCGCGTTGCCCGCCAGCGCGCGTGTGCCGACCCTGCTCGACTCGCAGACCTCGGTCTTCGAGAAAAACGTCCGCAATCCTTATACCGAACGCTGGTCTCTGGGTTTCCAGCGCGAGCTGCCGAGCAAGCTGCTGCTTGATGTCTCTTACGTCGGCACAGGCGCTCACAAACTCTTCACCAGTTCGGATGTCAACGTGCGCCTACCGAATGGCCAGCGCCTCTTCCCCGCCTTCGGCATCCGGCGCGTCCGGGCGAGCGAAGGCAATTCGATCTACCACGCCTTCCAGGCGCTACTCGACCGGCGCTTCGCGCAAGGCTTCCAGATCACCGGCGCTTACACCTTCTCGCGCAACATTGACAGCACAAGCGAGGTCTTCGCCACGACGGCCAACCCGGCGAACACCTCGATGCCGACCAATCAGGGCGGACTGGCGCTCGACCGCGGTTTGAGCGATTACCATCGCTCGCACCGCTTCACTATCACCTACGTCTGGGATATTCCGGGGCCGAAGAAAGGAATCCTGAGCCATCCGTTGGGCGGCTGGTCGCTTTCGGGGATCACGACGTTCCAAACGGGAGCGCCGTACTCGATTGCCAACGGCTTCGACCGCAACAACGATGGTTTGGCGAACGACCGCCCGGACATCGGCAATCCGAACGCGCCGATCAACACGCGCGCCGTGGTCGCGCCGACTACGGGAGCCGGTAGCTGCGCGAGCGGATACCGCAATCCCGACGCGCTCACGCTCACCTGTGTCACGCCCAACGACGTGCGCTGGATTGAGGGAAGGGGATTGCCCAACGCCTCGACTGTCGGGCGCAATACGCTTTTCACCGAAGGCGTGGTCAACTTCGACGTGAACGTCCTGAAGACCTTCAGGATCACTGAAACGAAGAAGTTGGAGTACCGGCTGGAGGCCTTCAATTTCTTCAACCATCCGCAGTTCACCGCCGTTCCGGGTGCGAGCGTGGTGGGCACGGCTGGCCCATCAACCAATGGCCTGCCCTCGCGCTTCCTGAACAAGGATTACACCAACAGCGGCACGCGCAGCATGCGCATGCAGTTGAAGTTCATCTTCTAAACTGTTCGGGAGATGAGTTGTTGATCAATGGAGAAGCGCGGCCTCGGGTTGCGCTTCTCCATTTTTATTTGCGCGGATGGCTAGAAATCAAACGCCTCTTTCAATTTGTCCACCCGCTTGCCCCACTCGGCGCGAATCTCAGCCTTGATCGCGCCCCAGGTCGTTGGATGCTCCGGCTGGCCTTCAAAGTAAAACGGGCAAGGCGCCGGCGCCACTTCGCGCTGAACTTCGGCCAGATCAATCGGATCAATCGGAAAGACGACACACGGCGGAGGAGCGTGCCTCTTCGACGTATAGATCAAACAGGCCGTCGTGCTCTCGTCTTCGTAAAAAAACGGGCAGCGGAAAACGATCTTGCAACAAAGCCCGCAGCGGTTGCAGCCACCACGTTGATACGGTTTCCAGCGGTAGAGAACCCTGTCCGGGAGAACCTTGGCTAACACCCAGCGCCTGGTTGCGCCGTATGAATGCTTGGTATGAAAGAAGCCAGCTATTTTGCGGAATCCGATATATGATTTTTTTCGGTAAATTTCCCGTTCGGAAAGCGAAGGCAATTCGATTTCAGAGGAAGAGTTGGTTTGAGCTGACGGTTCTGATTTTCTCAACCCTTCGATCTGCACCAGTCGAATCGGGGGTTCATTGTTTTGCATCATTCACCCTCTGCCGTAGTTATGATTGCTGACACACATTCCCGCTCGCCCCGGCCTCGCCGCATTTTCAATACTGCTTTTGATGATGAAGAACGAATGGGAAGGAAAACTGGCGTGATCTTAACATCTGACCTCACGGGCGCCAATACAAGACAAAAGCTTCGTTTCGCAATCGCCTCTCCTGCGATTTCAGCCGCAGGTGACGACACTTCGTTAAGATTGTACTATACGTGCAACGTGCGATGAAAAATAATTCTCAGGCGTGCGAAAAGTGCTTGAAATCAGGGTTCGGTTGCGATATATTGCGTTTCACCCGTGAAACGCGCGGTAAGATTCTGCGGGGGGCGGTTGGGAATTGAACTGACACGAACTTTGTCAGAAATCACGTTCCGGCGCAACCTTGCCGAGAAAGTTTTTGAAATAATCGCAGCAATTGACCAGTCGTTTCGGCGACGGATTGTTTGAAATAAGGTAGTACGACTTACTGGTCTGGAAGAAACAGTTCTTCGGATCAACCAAAACCGATGGTCGCATTTTGAGTTTCTCTCGAAATCACTTCGGTTTTATCGAGCGCTTCAGGATTGCCCGGCTTCCGACATTGTTTACTGGTCAACTTGTCCGGGCAATTGATCAACCAGAAATTGGCTTTCCGGCGACTCCGTGCAGCCCGCATAGGGGCGAGTGCGCAAAAAGGAGGCGCCGGAATCAGCGACGATCTTCTTTGTCTCGCCTGCACCACTTGAACCAAGCCTCGGCCGGGGGCAAAACCCATCCCGACTGCCCGCGTTGGGATGGGTTTCCATCGCCCTTGATTGGCTTGATCGGCCTCGGTCAGCAGAGCGGGAGTACAACCGAATTCATCGGGTTCTTTGGTATCGCCTCGATAAAAACACGGTAACGAGCGTCATCCCGTCCGACAGTTTGCAGATGAGGGCGACGAGATGGCGTGGGGAGAAGTGTCTTTCCAAGCGTTACCTTTACACAGATTCTGACTCGTAGATTCTCTCTTATCGGAGGAACAGGACATCAGCCTGTTCCGGTTAATCAAACCTGGAAACGAATATTCAAGGAGGAGAAATGAACAGCGTACAGGATGCGTTCAAGCATAATCGCGCGCGGAAGAATGTGATACTCGGTGGCGCAACGATTTTGGTTTGTATCACAATATTGAGTTGCGTGTCATCGTTTGTCATCTACCGCGGAGGTTTCGCAGATATTCCGCATCCGTTCGATAAGTTACTCGCGTTCTTTGCAGTCATCGTCGTCGAGGGCGCGTTCGTCTGGCTCGTCTATGGATTTACCAGAGCGTTTTCATCGGCGATGGAAAGGTTTATCTCAGTATGCGGGATGGTCTTTTTGCTGGCAGTGATGCTGATGAATCTAGTCACACACTTTATGATGGTGAAAGGGATCGAACTGGATAGTTTTCAGCAAGCCTGGATTCAGTGGGCGGCTGTAATGGTCTTTATCGCAGTGCTCTTGATAGTACTGTTCATCACGCTGGCTGATCCGGTGATCAGACTTATCCGTTTGGAGCTTCGTTATCTGGGAGCGCAGGAGGAGAGGATTCTGGAGGCGAAGACAGAAGGCTTGGAGAGCGATCAAATTCGGGAAGCGATGGCTGCCCGGGCAGAGCAAGAGGCGGCGATGCTTGCAACAAGGATTATACGCGAGGGGCGCGGCTTGCCGGCGTTGGAAGCAAACGCTTCACGTCGTTCGCGGGTTGGATTCCCCACAGGCGCTGTTGACGATGAGGAGGAGGATTACAATGGCCCAAAAGGCCGTCGCCGCTGAGTATTGGCAGGTTCGTAGAAGACTCAGCGGCGCAAGAGCAAGACGCATACGAAGACTCCTCTGATTCAGATCATCAACCAATGGACGCGGACTTCTTCAAGCCTAAACAACGCAAGGTCTCTAACGGTTATCCGATTAACGATGACGCCGAGGGAGAGCCTGGGAGTGAGAACTGGTACGATTCGGTCAGAGCTTTCGAGGCCAGACTGGAAGCCAGGATGGATGGCGGTTATGCGAATTCGAGAGCGCCTTTTTTGACCCTCGTCGAAAACGGAGCAGGCGCAAGGAGGGTGACAGGAGCAAAGGATAAGGGAGGGCGAGGCCACAAGCCCACGTCGGAATCGAACCTGCGCTATACCGGCCTGAAAAAACACACGGACAAACAGATCGCCGAGGGCATGCCGCCGACACCGCGCGGATGCGAATGGCGGCGTTCGGACGAGGGGTTGAACCTCTGGCGTTGCTGGACGGAGTGGGACGAAGACAAGGCCCAGAGAATCAAGAAGAGCAGGTACGCCGGCAACCTTACCTACGACGGATGGCAAGTTATGAAGGAGTACGATTATGAAGCGTATATCTCGAACATCGGCGAGCGGCTTCGCCGACACAGCGGGAGGTAACCCGTTCGCAGTGTTTGAAATCATCGCCGACACGAGAAAGATCAGAAGGCTATCGTCGAGCGCGGAAGTGATCGAGCGCGCAAACCGCATCGAACAACACGCCGACGGAATGGTCAAAACAATCATCGGAACCGCTGAACTGTCCACGCTCGAAGTGCCCGACAATGTGATCGAGCAGATTGTCGAACTGCTGCGGGCGTATAGCCAGTTGTCGTCAGCCCATTGAGGGGCTAGCTTTCAAAATAACCTTTCAACAATTCGGAAAAATAAAAATGGAGGTGCGTTATGACATCAGAACAGGCAACGTTTTTGCGCGATTTCCTTTTGCAGAGGGTCGAGGAGGCGCACATCGTCACGATGCGCGTGCTCAGGTCAATCCCGGATTATCAATGCGATTTTCGCCCCAACCCCAGCTCACGGTCGGCGCGCGAACTGGCGTGGCACATCGTCAGCACGGAGCTTCAACTGCTGGGCGGAATCGTCAGCGGAGTGTTCTCAAGGGATGAGGATGAATTGCAGGAGCCGCCGGCGAATATGTCTGACTTGACCGAGTTCTACGAGAATCAATTCACGTCCGGGCTTGAGTCAATCAGAAAGTTGAACGTGAAGAAGCTGACCAATTATTTATCGTTTTACGGCGTCTTCAGATACCCGGCGGTCGTCTACCTGACTTTCCTGCACGATCACACGGTACATCATCGCGGGCAGTTGAGCGCCTACGCGCGCGAGATGGGGTCGAAGATCTCCATGCTCAAAGGCCGCAACGGCGACATGGTCTCGATCACCCAGCCGGCGATGAAATATTTGTGGGCCGAAAGGTCTGATTGGTCAACCGCGGAGTTGGCGAACGCCGCATAACGGTGTAGAACAATGCCGAGTCTCTGGTCGTATCTCTGATCGTCCAACCTGCAACTTTAACCACAGAGGAGAAATCAACTATGGAAGTCAGCAAACATACTCCGGGAACTTTTTGCTGGGTCGAACTCAGCACAACCGATCAATCGGGGGCGAAGAAATTCTATTCCGAACTCTTCGGCTGGGGCATCAACGACATGCCGATGGGGCCTGACAGCTTTTACACAATGCTGCAATTACGCGGCAAAGACGTGGCGGCGCTCTGTCAGCTCAGCCCAGAGCAGCTTTCGCATGGCATTCCGCCGCACTGGTTGCTGTATGTCGCGGTTGAAAGCGCCGATGAAGCCGCGAAAGCTGTCATCGCGGCGGGTGGGAAGACGATGATGGAGCCATTCGACGTGTTCGACGCGGGCAGAATGACTGTGGCGCAAGACCCCGCCGGCGCGACCTTCGGAATCTGGCAGGGGCGCAACCACATCGGAGCGCGAATTAACAATGAGGTGAATACGTTTTGCTGGGGCGAACTGGCTACGCGCGACACGGCGGCAGCCACAGCTTTTTACGGCCAAGCCTTCGGATGGAAGGCGAAGACCGGCGATCCGGCCTACACTGAGTTTCATCTGGGCGACCAACCGTTCGGCGGAATGCTCACGATGACTGCCGAGATGGAAGGCGTGCCGCCTCATTGGGCGCCGTATTTCGCCGTTGACGATTGCGACGCCACGGCTGAAAAGGCGAAATCGCTCGGCGCCAATATGTGCGTGCCGCCACAGGACATCCCGAACGTGGGCCGCTTCGCGGTTATCGCCGATCCGCAGGGCGCGGTCTTCTCGATCATCAAACTCACCCAACTGCCGTGATAAGTTCAGCGACAAGGGGAAGCAGGTGAGTAAAACGCAAGCCTCACCAGTCAGAGCAGGCCGCTTGAATAGTTTCGGACGCGAAGCGCAGCGGTTATCACTTCAGCATCGAAGATTTCCGGGATTATGCGACAGGCTCTGGCTGGCAGAGGCGTTTCAAAACCTTGTAAGGACAGGCTTATTTTTCACTTTGGCGAGGTGGGCTTGTCGTCGCGGCGATCCGCGACCGGCGTTGATTTCAGCTTGAGGACAATCAGCGTGATGTCGTCGCCTTGAGGCAGGCCGCGCGTAAAACTCAGCACTTCTTCTAAAATCCGCTGCTTGATCTGTTCCGCGCTTAAACTGACGCTCTCCTTGATCAATTTTTCCAACCTTTCGTCGCCGAACATCTGGTTGTCCGCGTTGACGGCTTCGGTTACGCCGTCGGTGTACATCACCACGACATCGCCTGGCGCCAGGCGGGTCTGTCTCGGTTTGTATTCGACGAAATCGAAGGCTCCGAGCAAAACCGATTTCGTCGTCAGCGTTTCGGTCTCGCCCGTCGTGCGCGCCAGGATCGGCAGGTTGTGGCCCGCGTTGATGTAAGTGAAGTGGCCGTCAGCGTCCAACACCGCGCAGAACAGCGTGATGAAGCGGTTCGACGCCGAACGCTGCACCAATGCTTTGTTCAGGCTGGTGATCACGTCGGTCAGCGGCAGATTGCTGACGAATTGGGCTTGCAGCGCGCCTTGAGCCATGGCGGCCAGCAACGCAGCGGCGACTCCTTTTCCCGACACGTCGCCCAGCGCGAAGACTGAACGTCCGTCTTTGAGCGGAATCAGCTCGTAAAAGTCGCCGCCGACGTAACGCGACGGGATGTTGTCTGCGGCGATCTCGAAATGGTCGGGCTGTTTGAAAGCAGTTGGCGAGAGCGCGACCTGGACCTGCCGAGCCATTCCCAGTTCTAGCTCGAGCTGTTTCTTCTCTTCCTCTTCGTGCATCAGGCGCACGCTTTCGAGTGATTTCGTGGCCTCGAACGCCAGCGATTCCAGCAACCGCAGCGACGTTTCGGTCAGCGTTCCGCCGATGACGTGGCTGTCAACATAAAGCACTCCGATCACGTCACGTTTGAGCATCGTGGTCGCATCCATGTTCTCACTCATCCGAAAACTGCGGAGCGGGATGCAGGCGATGGATCGCAGGTCCAGACTGCGGACGCTTTCGCGGGCAAAGAGCGCCGCGCTTTCGCGGCTGTCGTTGATGATCACGCTGCGGTTTTGTTTGAAGGCTTCTTCGACCACCGAGCGGCTCATCTCGAAGACGTTGCCCACCAGCCAATTCCGCTGGCTGTCGCGCGCGACTTTGAACTCCAGATCGCCCGCTTCGTTGCGGAGCATCAGGAAGCCGCGTTCGGCCTGGGTGATTTCAATCGCGGCGTCAACGATCAGGCAGAGCACGTCGTCAGGCGTGAGCGAGAATTTGAACGCCTGGTTGACTTCGACGAAGCGGGCGAGCTTTTGCAATTCCTCGTTGGCGGAAACCGCCCGGTCGCGGTCTGGCAATGGAGTCAGCGTCAGGCCAGGGGCGCTGTCGAAGATCGCTGATGCGCGTTCGATGGTGTCGTCGAGGAAGACTATCTGCTGGTCTTCGTCGCCGCCGATGCGCAGGCGGTCGAGATGCTGCAACGCGCAACGTTCGATGCGTTGATCGTTGACGAAGCTGCCGCGTTTGCTGCCGATGTCCACTAGGTAGTAGGCGTCGTCCTGGTAAATGATCTCGGCGTGCTGGCGCGACACGGTGTCCGAGAGCAGTTGCAGATCGTTTTCGGCTTTGCGTCCGATGGTGAAGACAGCTTTACCGAGCGGCAAAAACCGCGTGACGCCGAAACGATTGACGATTTTTAGTTGCGCCGGTTTTTGCATAACGAAAGTAGCGAGAGGCGAGCGGTGAGCCGCGAGCGATCCGGTGTTCACTCGCCACTCGCCACTACTTAAAAGATGAGATCGCGGCCGTTTCATCCTCGAATGTTTCGAGAATCGAAAGCAGGCCAGTGATCGTCAGGAGTTGCCGCGCCATTCGTGACGGTCTTAACACCTTGAGCCTGCCGTCGGCTTCTTTGACGCTCGTGAACGATTTGATCATTGCGCCAATGCCTGAACTATCAATTGTCGGTACCTCAGCCAGGTTGAGCAGAAAAAATTTGTGTTCTTCGGCAATCAGTTGTTTGACGATTTCGCGCAGACTCTCTTCGCTTCTGCCGATAATCAGATTGCCACTTAAATCCAGAATGGTAACGCTTCCGGTCGTTCTAACATGAATTTCCATTGCCAATTATTCCTGAAAACTGGGGGGCGGATGAATCAACAGCAGTCAATTTGCGGGCGCATTATAACCCAAGTGATTGCGGATTGCGGATTGCGGATTGCGGATTGAGGATTGCGGCTACTACGATCCTCGATCCGCAATCTGCAATCCTCAATCCTCAATCCTCAGGCGATGATGATGAACGTGTTTCTGCCGCCGACCACGTCCGAAAAATCCTTATTGTAGGTCACGTCAATGCGCCGGAATTGTTTGATGACGTGGCCGATTTCAGCGGCTGAGACGAAACCGTCCTCAGTGTGCGCGATCGCCCATTGCTCAATGTGTTTCGCTCGCGTCAAGAAATTGCCGATCAGTTGCAGGTAATGCTCTTTCGACATCACGTCGTCGCCCAGCCGTCCACGCTGATTGGCGATCAGCGCGTCCCAGTCGCCGTCGGTTCCCCGCACCCACATTTCGCGCCATCCGACGACGCTGCGACGCAACGCCGACAACCCTTCGGGCCGAGGGAAGCGGGCGAACATCAGGTCGGCGCGGGCGCTCCGAATGAATTCGTGCGCGTCGCGGTTGACGCTGAAATTGGGTTTGCCATTGTTGACGACCTGACGGTGGTTGCGCCACAACGCGATGAAGACTTCGGACAGCGGGCGTCGCAAGCCGGCGGTTTCGGGTTTGAACGAGAAGACGTAATCGCCGGCGCCGAGCGTGAGCGTGTAAGCCAGGGCGCGGCGGTGTTCGTTTTCGATCTGCTGAATGTTGAGCCAGACATTGTCGAACCAAACGGCGTCAATTTCGTTCATCGCCGATCCGAGCGCGGGATTGTGCAACCGGCGGCGCGGCACGTAGGCTTCGCTCAGAATCAGTGAGACATCCTCTTCGCTCAATGATTCGCTCTGATTTTCGATCATTGCGCGCGACATCCACCACGCCCACTGGAGCAGGTCGTTGTCGAGAATCTGCTTGCCCCAGAATTTCAGGTACCAGCCCAGATCGGGTTGACCCGCAAAGGGGATGGCGATGGACGCGAATTTCAGCCGTCTGAGTACGCTCAGTTCAAAACCCAGCCAGCGGCGATTTGTTCTAGAGTTGGTGGACATATTCATTCGGGAAAGTGTCAGATTCAATTTTCGACCTTCGGCTTCGACGCCACGTTGTCTTCACCCGCGTGGTCTTGCCTCTTCGCATCGGCGGAATCTCCCGTGGATTCGATTATGGCGTCGTGCTCGGCGGCCGATTCATCAGCCGGTTCAAACATTGGCGCTGGAGATTCCAATAGCTGTCCCGCATCAACCGGCATGGATTCGATATCAACATCAATTTGAGGCTCAACTGGTTCATCGTAATAAATCAACGTTTCGGCTGTTTCGATTGCGGCTGCTTGGATTGCGTAATCGTCAACAGCCGCCAACGAAGGGCCGTTGGCAGTTTCGGCCTCGATTTGAGATTCGTCTGGCAAGGCTCCGGCTGATTGATGAGCAGTTCCGGCGATGGCCGCGTATGATTCCGGTTCGACAAAGGCGATGACGGTTTCCGGTTCTGAAGGCGCTGCCCAGATTTCTGCCTCGCTGGTGTCCGGCCAGTTCCTTCTCTCTTCAGTCAGAATCGCCAGCAGGAGTTTGGCTATCCATGGATCGAATTCGATTCCCGCCAAATCGGCGATGACCTGTTCGGCTTCGAGCCGGTCGAACCGCGAACGATGAGGTCGGTCCGAAGCGAGCGCAAAATAGCTGTCCACCGCGCGCAAAATCCTGGCGCCGACGGGGATCGTCTCGCCTGCCAGTCCATCGGGATAGCCTTGACCATTCCACCACTCGTGGTGCCAGCGGATGAGCAACTGAGACTGGCGCGAGAGCTTGAGTTCGCCCGCCGCTTGTTCGCCCAGTATCGGATGGCGCCACAGATCCAGCGTCTCTTCCCATCGCAATTGGCCGGGACGCAACAGGTAATTGCGTTTCATCGCGCGTTCGCCCAGGTCGTGGGCCAGCGCGGCGAATTTCAGCGCGGTCAGATCAATCCCGTGCAGTCCCATCATCGCGCCGATCTTCTCGGCCATCCGCGCGATGGCGATGGCGTGTGGTTCGCTGTAACCTTCGACGCGGTCGGTCTCGACAGCGATTTTGAGCAGGCGGTCGCCAAGCGGTTTCTCCGCCTCGCTGAAGGTCAAAATCGCCTGTTGTGCTTGCATCTGTGGGGTTCCTCCTCGAACAAGGCTCGAATCCGTGATTGAAACAGTTGCTCTTTGTAGGCGATGGAGGCTTGAAAAATCAAGCTGGGCAGAAATTTCTCGGCGATGGATCGGCGTCGCTTTGCGGGCGCCTGGAAATATCGTAGGCGTCCGGAGTCAGTTCATCGCGTCTCATCGGCTCCGTGCGCTACCGGACTTATGCAAAGAAAAAATTAGTGTAATGTTGAGTCCGGAGGTGAAGGACGGGGATGAAGTTTTGGTTGTGGATCGAGTGGATTTTGCTCTTTGTCATCGCGCCGGTAGTCATCGGGCTGGCTCTGCAATCCTGCCCGTGGTTTTTGCTGCTCGGCGCTGCGGCGGTCGCGGTGGCGATCTGGCTGGTGTGTTGCGAGAATTTCAGCCTTCGGCATTTCTGGCTGGGGGACTGCGCCGAGGCTGAACGGCGGCAACTGAGAGGGGTGCTGCTACGGTTCTCAGTCTGCGCCGCCTGCCTGGTTGCGCTGACGTTCACGCTCTCTCCGGAGAAGCTGTTCGAGTTCCCGCGCGCGACGCCGTTTCGCTGGGCGGCTCTGTTGGTCATCTATCCGGCAGTCTCGGTCTACCCGCAGGAGCTGCTCTACCGAGCGTTTTTCGTGCGGCGCTATCGGAGCCTGTTTCCGCGAGTGAATGTATCGTTGTTGATCAGCGCGCTGGTCTTCGCCTGGATGCACCTGATCTTTCGCAATCACCTGGCCGTCATCCTCACGCTCGTGGGTGGGTGTTTTTTCGCCGAGACGTACGCGCGCACGCGTTCGCTTCGGCTGGTCTGCCTCGAACACGCGCTCTATGGAAATCTGATCTTCACCATTGGCCTGGGCGAATACTTCTGCAAAATTTGATTCCCTTCCGGCGCTCTTCTTCAGCTCAATCAGCTCTGCTAAAGTGAGGGGGATCGCTCTCAGGCTCGCCGGCGATTATGCCCGGCGGGAAAATTTATGTAACCAAAACGCCTTTTTTTTCGCCTTTGTATGTGGCAACGATCTCGACAAACGGGAGCCGCAAACAGAAAAGGCGATGACTAACCGATTTGCCGTAATGAAAGATCGAACTGCGGAATATCCTCAAACAGACGGCGCCACGCTCCTGCGACAGCAGTCGCCCGAAATGCCATCTGGAAAACCTTCTGAGATGACAGACGATGACTTGGTCGCAGCCGCGCGTTCAGGGGACGAGTCCGCTTTTGCGAAGCTGTTTGAACGCCATCGCCATCTGGTTGCGCGATTGGGCTATCGCTTCTTCGCGCGCCGCGAGCAGGTCGAAGAGATCATCCAGGAGAGCTTTATTAAAGCCTATTTCGCTTTGGATCATTACCAGGGCGGAAACGAAAAGTCGTTCGTTTCCTGGCTGGCCCGCATCGCCGTTCGCACGTGTTACGACGAATTGCGACGCGTGCGGCGGCGCGGCGAAAGCAACATCGGTGATCTGAGCGAAGACGAAGCTGCCTATCTCAACGACCGCCTGCGCGACTTGAGCGCGAGCGGCAACGTCGAAGGCGCAGCCATTTCACGCGATTTGGCGAGCAAGCTGCTCTCGCGGCTGCATCCTGACGACCGGCTGATCCTGACGTTGCTTAAGCAGGAAGAGCTGTCCATCGCGGAGATATCCAATCTGACCGGATGGACAGCCGCGAAAGTGAAGATGCGGTCGCATCGCGCCCAAAACGGGTTGCGGCGGTTGTTGAAGAAGTTTTTGTGATGAGGAGATAGCGATGTGGAAAAGCAGTAAAAATTATGTGGATGACGAGAAGCTGGACCGCTTCAGCGATGAGCTTCTGCGCGCGTTTGAAGCCAGCGACATTGAGATCAACAATGCGGCGACTTCGCCGTTCCTCTATCGCCGGATTCGCGTGCGCATCGAGGCCGAAGAACGGCGACTGGCCGAACAGCGCAGCCAGTGGTTTATGTTACTCGTGAGCGCAAAACATGCGCTGCCTGTTCTGGCGACGCTGGCCATTATCGCCATCAGCGCGCTTTTGTATCTGCCCTCGCGCTGGCAGCAACAGATTCCGAGCGAGGAACCACCGACGCTGATTTCGGATGTGTTCTCTTTCTCGCAGGATGAAATGCTCGCCTCTGCAGTCGGCCTGGAAGCGGGACAATCGAGACAGAGCGGAGAGAAAAGATGACTTCGCAAGGCAAAGTTAAACTACAAGTCTGGTCGTTAATCGCGATCGTGTTCGTGCTGGGCGGAGTGACCGGCTGGGCGCTGGATCGTTTGTATCTGGCGAAGAGCGGCGCCGCGCCGTCCTCAACGACAAATCACGTCGGGTCGCCGCGCGGGCCGCGCGGGCCGGGCAGGATGATCGAAAGGATGAAGAACGATCTGAATCTGAACGATGAGCAGGTGGTCAGGATTCGAGCGATCTTTGACGAATCGCGCAAGGAGTTTCTCCCTAGCCGGTTCGCCGAATGTCCGGGTTTTAAAGAGTCGCGCGAACGGACGCGCGCGCGCGTCCGCGAGGCGCTCAACCCCGAACAACAGAAACGCTACGACGAAATCAACGCTCAACGCGACGCCGAGATCAAAGCCCAACGCGATGTCGAGACGGGCAAAGAGCATTGAAGAGCAGGAACAGTTTCCCACAACCACGACAGGCAACACGACCGATTCACAGGAGACATCACCCATGCGTTCAATCATATCCACGCTTACCCTGACGCTGTTTTTGTCTGCGCTCGCCTTCGCTCAGGCTCAACCTGGCGCCGCTGAAGCCGCCAGCTCGCGCGCGCAGGAAGTCCTGAAACAGGCCCGCGAAGCTCTGGGCGGCGAGGCGAATCTCGCGGCCATCAAAAGCCTGCAAGCCAACGGCGATTTCAAAACCCTGCAGGCGGGCCGTGAGGTCAAGGGCAATTTCAAGATCGAATTGCTGATGCCTGACAAATTCATGCGCACCACCACGATGGCGATGGGGCCGATGGAGATGACGAGCATCCAGGCGATCAACGGCGACCAGGCCTGGACCGACATGAAAAGAAGTATGAGCGCGATGGGCGGAATGATGGGCGGCGAAGGTGGAGGGGGCGGCGGAATTGGCGGCGCTGGCGGCGGTGACGTAACTGGCGGCGCTGGCGGCGGTGGAATTGGCGGCGCTGGTGGTGGCATAGGCGGCGGCGGGGGCGGACGTGGCGGCGGTGGTCGCGGCGGGATGGGCGGTGGGATGGGCGGCGGCATGTCCGGTGGAGCGAGCGGGCCGATCTCGATGTCACCCGAAGCTGAAGAGGCGATGAAACGGCAGGCGCGCGCCGATTACACGCGGTTTCTGATCGCGGTGCTGCTGGCGACGCCGGGGTCATCGCCGTTTGAATTCAGCTACGATGGTGAGGCTGAGACGAAAGATGGAAAGGTTGATGTTGTCAGAATCCTCGGACCTGACGGTTTTGTAATGCTGATGTTATTCGGCCAGAAGACGCATCGCCCGTGGATGGTTGTTTATCGTCAAATGGCTCCGCGCGGCCCGCGCAATCCGCAGAACGCCGATCAGGAACCGAGCGAGCCGAAGATGGTGGATGTGCAACTCTTCTTAGCCGATCACAAACAAGTGGGCAATGTCTGGTTGCCTCACCTCCTGGTCAAGGCCGTTGGCGGCCAGACGACGGAAGAGTGGAAGGTCGGCAAGTATAAACTCAACCCGGACATCAAACCGAACAAGTTCGAGAAGAAGAAGTGAACCGCGAGGTCAAAAGCAGAAGACACGAAGAAGCGCGAAGGGAACGTCAAATCTCTTCGCGCTTTTCGTTTTGAGAAGCGCCGCGCCAACCTTTCCAAAGTGATCCGCGATCAATACGCTGCGCCCAGCAACACCGCGTTGATGAACAGAAACTGCGTCGCCTCGGCATACGCGCGGTAATTCGGGTCTTCAGCGAAGGCGATGACGTGTCCCTGCCCCATCGGCTGATAAATCAGGAAAGCTTTCTGCGGCAATTGCTCCATCGCGGCGTCCCACATCAGCCCGCTGGCCAGGAGGCGATCTTTCACAGCGTAAATCCCCACGTTGCGGCCTTTGTCCAGTTTGATCGGAGTGAAGACTCGCGTGCTTTCGACCAGCGCCTGGATCTCACCGTCTGTGCCCGACGAGAGCCAGTGATCTTCGTCGAGTTGCACACGCAGGATTGCGCCCGGAGTCAGCTCTGGTTGCTCGCGAGATGGCTGAATCGCCTGGTTGAAGGTTGCGGGCGCGCGTCCGGCTTCGATCTTCGCTGGCGGCGCGGCTGCGTCCGTTTCGGGATTGCCGTCGCGCAGTTCGGTTCGCGTGTCGAGCAAGCCCACGCTTTCGCGCGCGGCCCAGCGTGACGCTTCAGCCAATGTGATCAATGTGCCGCCCGCGTTCACCCAATCTCTGATCCGCCGCAAACTGTCGCCGCTGATTGGATAATTCCCCGACGGCAGGATCAACACGTCGTATCGCCGCAGATCAACTCGTCCCAGCGAATTGACGCGCACTGCCGTAGCCGATTGCCCGTAACGACGCTCCAGAACGTAACGCGCCCAGCCCGCCGACAAACTACTCGCAGGCGCGTCCCACGCCAGCAGTACGCGCGGAGATTTCAGCGCGACGACCTGATTGCTGCCCAGCGACGTTCCTTCCGAAACGAATGCGCTATCGAGTTTGACCACCTCGGCGCCGTGTTTTGCCGTGATGACCGCCAGCTTCGATCTCAGATCGGCGTCGTTGTCAGCCACGCGAAAGATGGCTGTGCCTTTGGCGAACTTACGGCCCACGATGGTGAAAGGCTGATTCAGGAAACGCGCGCGCAATCCGCTGCGCAAAGCTTCAATCGCCGCCGCCGCGCTCGTCGCATTCCACGGCAAGGCATAACCAACAATGGCATTAGGTAATGAGGAGTTTTCCGCTGGCGCGGCTACTGACTCCAAGTCGACGGGCGATGATTTCACCGCCAGCGTTCGATCAACTCCGACGCATTCGACATCGTAAAGCATCGGCAGATTCCAGGCGGTGGTGTCGTAAATCTGATCGGGCAACCGTTTCAGCCTGCGATCCTCCTGCCGTTTCAGAAACTCAGCGTTCATCGGCGCCTGCGGATCGAGCAGGTTGCGAACTAACATCCCCGCCGGTTGTGGCAACGGCACGACGAAAGTCCCGGCAGGCAGCGTCCGCGCGTCGAGTTTGATTGACTCTTCGGCGCGCGCGACAAAGACTCCATTGTTGATCAGCGTGCGAACCAGCCGCAGCGTCTGTCCCGCGTCGCGTCCAATCGGCAGAAGGTAGGCTTTCGTCGTTCCCGCTCCGGCGTTGCGGCGGAATTCCAGATAATCTCGCAGCATCTTTTCGCGGTTGCGCGACGCAGTTGCGGCGGTCGTAATCGCCGAAGTGAAATGCCGGACCGCGCCGTCCAGGTAAGTCAGCGTCGTGTCATCCTGCCGTCGGTAATTCAACCCACGCGCCGAAGCCATCTCGAACGTCATTCCGATCGCGCCCTGCGCCATCGGCCACGACACGCCGTAGCCGGGATAAAACGCATCGAAGACTTCGCGGTTGAAATAGGCGAAACCGCGTTCATCGAATCGCGCGGCGTTGGCCTGACCGAAAGCTTCGAGCCACGCGCCTTGCGCCTTCGTCATATGCGGGTTGGGCGGCTCCGCGCTCGGCGGGAAGTAGTAGGTCGAATCGCCGCCCATCTCGTGCAGATCAACCACAACGTGCGGCGCCCATTCGAGCAGAAATTTCACGCGCCCCTGACTTTCCGGCTGCGTTTGCGCGAACCAGTCGCGGTTCAAATCAAAGAGGTAATGGTTCGACCGCCCGCCGGGCCATGGCTCGTCGTGCTCGGCTGCGGCAGGTTCGAAGTCAGGCGTCGCTGCTTGGCCCAGCAAATTTTGAAAAACGAACCGCGCGCGGCCATCGGGGTTTTGCATCGGGTCAATGATGACAATCGCTTCGCGCCGGATCAGATCAACCGTCGCGTCGTTCTGCGCGGCCAGCAGGTGATAAGCCTCGGCCATCGCCGCTTCGCCCGAAGAAATCTCGTTGCCGTGGACTCCGTGAAGGAGCGCAACCACGACTGGCAATTCTCTGACCAGCCGATCCGCGTCCGATTGCGAAAGCGAAGCCGGATTGGAGAGCCGCTGCAATCCCGTTTTGATTTCATCGAGCCGCCTGAGGCGATCAGCGGTTGCGACGAACAGCGCGTAAAGCTCGCGCCCCTCCCACGTTTCGGCGTATTTGATCAGCCGTGTGCGGTCGGGCGCGGCTCCGTTCAACGCTTTCAGGTAGCGGATGATGTCTTCGGGAGGCGTGACGCGCTGGCCGAAATCGGAACCAGTGATCTGTTTGAGCGAAGGAATGTTGGCGTCGTATTTCGCCCCCGGCGCGAATTCGAGTCTTTGCGCGAAGGCCGAAAGATGCAGAAGGGTCGCAAGCGACAAGCCGAACAGTAAACGTGCGATCATTGCCGTATCTCCTGTGGTGAATTTGTTTTTCGAGGATTGATTGAGCCGGTATTGCGGGCGGGATGTTATCGCAGCGGGTGATCGTGTGACAATGAAAAAACCGGGTGATATGATTGCGCCGGTGCAGTAAATTCCTGATGAGGCGACTGAGAACGCTCTCAGGATCGTCCTTTTGACACCATCGTTGCATCCCATTACACTCACCAATCGAGCAGATCAAATCGAAGTAAATCTTCGGCGGCGATCATCGTCGCAATTTTACCGGCCGGTGTTGTCAGTTCAACGACGGCTCAGTGAGGAGTACAAAGGTGGGGATCGTAGCTTTTATCGTTATTCTCTGCGCGATGGTGGTCATCCACGAATTCGGTCATTTCATCGTCGCCAAGATGCTGGGCATCGCCGTCGAAACCTTCTCAGTCGGTTTCGGGCCGCGCCTGTTCGGATTCAAGATCGGTGAAACCGATTACCGGTTCAGCGCTATCCCGCTTGGCGGTTACGTCAAATTCCGCGGCGAAAACATGGAAATGATCCAGGGCAAGAGCGAAGGCTCGGTGGACGAATTTCTGTCGCACCCGAAGTGGAAACGCTTTCTGGTGGCCGTCGCCGGGCCGGTCTTCAACATTGTCACCGCGATCCTGATTCCCACAGCCGCCATCCTGATCGGTTTTCAAGGCGACGTTTACAACTCGCAGCAGGTGGTGGTCGGCGAAATCAAACCGGGTTCGACCGCCGAACAAGCCGGTCTCCAACAGGGCGACCGCGTCATCGCTTTCGGAGGCCGGAAGAATCCGACCTGGGGGCACTTGCGCGACGCGGCGCTCCCCAATCTCGGCGAAGACATTCCGATGACCGTTGACCGCAACGGCCAGATCATCCATCTGAATTACCGTCCGAGCATCGAAACCATCGGTAAGGAAAAAGTCGGCGTGGTTGACCTTGAACCACCGCTCTCTTACATCGGCGTGGGGCAGGTCAGTAAGAATATGCCAGCGGAGCGCGCCGGGTTGCAGGTTGGCGACAAGATCGTTGAGGTCAACGGGACGCCGGTCATAGGCTGGCACCAGTTCCGCCGGGTAATTCAGGATGGCCGCGAGGTCACATTGACCGTCGAGCGCGGTGGAGAGCGTCTGACGCTCACGGCCACGCCGGAGAAGCAGAACGAAGTTTACATGCTCGGCTTTGGCCGCCGGTTCGAATCAAAGCTGATCAAGACCAGTTCGATTGCGGCAGCTTTGCAGTATGGCTGGGATTTCAACGTCCGCGTCCTGAACCTGATGGGCGAAATTTTCAGGCAGATTTTCACCGGCCAGCGTTCGGCGCGCGATTCCATCGGCGGGCCAGTGAGGATTGCGGAGCAGACCATCAATACTTACAACGACGCGGGGTGGGCCGGAGTGATCGAATTGATGGGACTGCTCAGCCTGAGCTTGGGCGTCTTCAATTTGCTGCCCATCCCGGTGCTTGACGGTGGCGTCATTCTGTTGCTCTTCGTCGAATGGATTCTGGGCCTGGTCGGGTTGAGTTTGACGATGAACGTGCGCGAACGGTTCCAGCAGGTCGGTTTCGTGCTGGTGCTGCTGCTGATGGGATTCGTTATCATCAACGACTTCGTCGGATTGGGCGAGCGGTGGTTCAGTAAACCACCGGCGCAGGAGCAGCAAAAGAAATAGCTTACGGAAGAGAAGCGGGCGGTTCGGAAAACGAATCGCCCTTTTTTTATTGGCCGGGAGCAACGGCCATTTTCTTTACTCACCAAATTCTATAATCCTCAAAATCTATGGCGCAGGAAGAGAAATTCGTTCGCGGTCTCGGCCTGTTCGATTCGACGATGATCGTCGCGGGCGCGATGATCGGGTCGGGTATTTTCATCGTTTCGGCTGAAATCGCGCGCCAGGTCGGAAGCCCCGGATGGCTGCTGGTCGTCTGGCTCATCACGGGTTTGCTCACGCTGATCGGCGCGGTGAGTTACGGCGAGTTGGCGGCGATGATGCCGCGAGCGGGCGGACAATACGTTTACCTGCGCGAAGCGTTCTCGCCAATGTGGGGATTCCTTTACGGCTGGACGCTGTTTCTGGTCATTCAAACCGGGACGATTGCGGCGGTCGCCGTGGGTTTTGCGCGTTACCTGGGCGTGTTGTGGCCGAAGATTTCCGAAAGCAATTACATCATCGAGCCGATTCGGATAAGCTCGGGTTATGCGATTTCGCTTTCGACGACGCAGCTTGTGGGTATGCTGATGATCGCGTTGCTGACGTGGATGAACACGCGCGGATTGAAACTCGGCAAGCTGGTCCAGAACGTTTTCACCGTCACGAAGACTGGCGCATTGATCGCGCTGATCGTGTTGGGAGTTACTGTTGGTTACCAGTCTGTGGCCGCTGGAACGAATTTTGGCGATCTGTGGACGATGCGAGGATCTTTACAAGAGGTCGGCGATGGGTTGACCGCAGCGACGGCGGCTGGGTTGTTCGTCGCCATCTGCGTCGCGCAAACCAACTCACTCTTCTCAGCCGACGCCTGGAACAACATCACTTTCACTGCGGGCGAAGTCAAAGACCCGCGCCGCAACATCCCTCTTTCGCTTGCGCTGGGCACGACGCTGGTCATCGGTTTGTACCTGCTGGCCAACGTCGCTTACCTGATGACGCTGCCGATCACTGCGATTCAGCAAGTCCCGAGTGACCGGGTGGCTTCGGCGACCGCCGATGTGATCTTTCCCGGCCATGGCGCGGTGATTATGGCGGTGGCGATCATGATCTCGACCTTCGGCTGCACGAATGGATTGATCCTCGCCGGGGCGCGGGCGTATTACGCGATGGCGCACGACGGATTATTCTTTCAACCGGCCGGCCAATTGAACCGTCACGCCGTGCCCGCGTGGGGACTTATGATCCAGGGCGCTTGGGCGGCGTTTCTGGTTTTGCCGCGCACGGTCAGAGCGGATGGATCGTATGGCAATCTGTACAGCAACCTGCTGGTTTACGTGATTTCCGCCGCGCTGATTTTTTACATTTTGACAATCGCGGGAATTTATGTGCTGCGGCGAAAGCGGCCGGACGCCGAGCGCCCCTACAAAGCCTTCGGCTATCCGGTGGTTCCCGCGCTTTATATCATCGGGGCGGCGGTGATTCTGATCGTGCTCTTTGTTTATCAAACGGCGACGACGTGGCCAGGATTGGCGATTGTGTTGACGGGCGTGCCAGCCTATTTCCTCTGGCGCGCCCAGGCTCGAAGACGTGAGCTGTCCGCTCAAGGCGCAGCGGCGGCTCAGAAATAACAAGATGACTATCAGGAGAAACACGAATGACAGAAGAGAAAAAAGATTTGGGAGTGGCTGAATTCACCGAGGGCATTCGTCAAAGAGTCGGCGAAAATTCCAACCTCGGCGCTTCGATCAAATTCGCCTTCGACGAAGGCGGCATTATCTTCATTGACGGCAAATCGGTTCCGCCAGCCGTCACGAACGAAGACAGTCCGGCGGATGTCACGCTGAAGATGTCTCTCACCACGATGAACAAACTCTATCGCAAAGAGACGAACGGGATGATGGCCTTTATGTCAGGCCAGATAAAGCTCGAAGGGGACATGATGGCGGCGATGAAGCTGGATCAGATTCTGGGATAGCCTGACCAGACTTCAGATTGCAAGACAGCCTTTACGTAACTGCCGTCACTCATCCCGTCAAAGCAAACTTGCCATTCTTCGAGTCTGGCGACGCGGCTGATTTACACAAGAACGTCATAACGCTCTCTCAAGCGTGATTTCATCTCTTTCAATAGATTGTCAAAAGTCAAAATTTTCACTTCTTTCTCATTGGAGAGCAGCCATCGCCATTGCTCATGTGGAATCTGAGGGGTCCTCCCAATAACCATGTTCAAAGTCGGTTCGTAGTACTCAATACCTTGTTGAGCGAAATACCTTTTTACAGAGTCTTGAGAAAGAATGCGAGCGTAGTTCTTGATCTGTTGTATAGCATAAGTAACTTCCTTTGATATAACCGGGGCATCTCGGTAGGTGCATGAGAGGTCTATCACCCTTTTTATCTCGAATAACTCCCAGTCGTTGATAACACTATTTCGCAGGAAAACGTCCAGTCTTCTCTCACGTCCAGAAACATCCAACTCAGGAAACCGTAGCCATAATTGGGTCTCAATTCTATCGTACTTGCTTCCGAAGATATCCTGATAGTGTTTAACGATAAATCTTTCCAGTTCTAGCTCCGGCGTTTCTTTCCGGATCAGAGATTCAAACTCAGCGAGAGATGCTTCCTTTTGCCTTATGTGGTTGATAAATACAGGTTCATACGGAAATTTCGTGGTCCGTAGTACGCCTCCTGCAAGATTTCTCTCAGTTGAAAATTTTTCAACGCTGGCCTGTTCTCCATTGAGAGAAATGCAAAGCCCCTCGTTATTTCTGGTTATGAACCGTTGGAATGCCTGGGTCGTTTCATCTGGGGTTAACTCAATGAAAGAGTCGTAACTGCCCACGAAGATGTCCGGCTTCTTTAGCCTCACTTTTTGGGCCAACTCTGAGTATTGAGGGACTATGTTGTTTTTATAGACATCTCTGTCAATGCTATGTAAATTCGTAATAAAGGCCATAGACTGTAAGCAGTCTGCTTTCTTCAAAGAGGGGGCAACCATTCCCCAATAGCCGATCTTACCTTTGTAGAGTTGTCGAACGCTCCTAAGTCGTTGTATGAGAATAGGGTCGCCCACTGCTTTTGGAGCAAGGGGGCTGAATAGCTCTAATGGAGAGTAGTGTAAAATAAAAACTGTATGCAACGATCCACCGTAGGAATCGAGAAGCCTCTGGAAATACACACCTTCCCCCGCCTCCGGAAGAGGAGTAAAGGGTTCGGCGCAACTATCGGCGCCAAACAGTTCTGCAACGAATGTCTCAAAGGCATAGCGACTTAAGCGTGACAGAAGACTTTTAAGAAGGTCATTATCCATACGATAGCTTGGAGACACCTAGCCGCACTGCTTAGAGAAGGCAGCACAATTACAACTTTGATTGTAAAACGGTCTTCACATAATTACCGTCGTACATTCCATCAAAACAATCTTTCCAATCTTCCAGTCCCGCCACACGGCTGATGATCGGCTTCAAATTGATCTGCTCCGAAGCCAGCATCGAGACCACCATCTCCCAGTTCTGGAAAGTGTGGCTGAAACTGCCCTGCAGCATGACGGCTTTTTGCACCAACGGGTCAAGCGAGAAGCCCAACGGCTGTGGCCCCCAACCGACCTTCGTGATTTGCCCGCCGGGGCGCACGATGTCGAGCGCAGTCTTCAATGCAGCCGATGCTCCCGCAGCGTCAACCACCAGATGCGCGCCCAGTCCGTCGCCGATTCCGTGAACGAAATCTACCAGATTGATTTCCTGCAGGTTGACCGCGTGCGTGACGCCGAGTTCTTTAGCTGCTGCAAGGCGCGACGCATCCTGCGCCATACCGGCCACGATCAGTGTGCCAGCGCCAGCTAACCTAGCCATCTCCGCGCACAACAAGCCAATCGGCCCCGGCCCCAGCACGACCATTGTGTCGCCGGGTTTGACCTTGCTCTTCTCGATTACAGCGTTGTAGCCCACACAGCACGGCTCGGTCAGCGCGGCGCGCTCGAACGGCAGGCTGTCCGGGATGTGGTGAAGACAGCGTTCGGCGACTTTCACGAACCCGGCCATGGCGCCGTTGATTCCGTAACCGAAGCCGATGCGACGCGGGCAGAGGTTGTAAGCGCCAGTACGGCACATCATGCATTTGCCGCAGATGTAGGAGGCAGTTTCGGAGACCACGCGGTCGCCTTCTTTGACGCCTTTGACGCGCTTGCCGACTTGCGCCACCACACCGCCGAATTCGTGGCCAAGCACGACAGGTGTGGCTACTGGCCAGCTTTGCGAGCCGTGATATTGATGCACATCACTGCCGCAGACGCTCACCGCGCCGACTTCGAGCAACACCTCGTCTTCGCCGATTTCGGGGACGGGAATTTCGCGCAGCTCTACGGAATGCGGTTTCAGGTCATATTGCACGACGCCGGTCATTGTTGATTTCAAGCTCTTCTCCTTATGGAAATATCACCATTAAGTTCGATTACGGGCATCTCATCCCAGGTTCTGCCATCAAGCTCACGACCTGTCCGGCTCTTACGAACTCCACCCCACTGTTTGAAGAAAAACGCCACTCGAGATTTGTGGCATTGATCCCGAATGTCTTTCACCCACTCCGGCTTGATTGGTCTCGCCCCTGGACCTGACTCACCTCCGACAATTACCCAGTCAATCCCTTTTAGGTCGAGACCTGGCAATGGGCCAAGAAGAGGTTCAAGTGACAAAAATTTTACGAAAGCGCTCGTCCGGCGCAGATGATCAATCCTAAAAACGTAGTCCTGATTCTCCACACTGACCCCCATCCAAATGTTCGGAGCCCACGCCAATTCCAGAGTTAGCTCAAGGAGCCTTTCCGATCTTTTGGTCAAAACTTGAAATTGATGCCAGTGAGCCTTTCTCATGACTTCGAATGCACGCCGAATAAAGGAGGTAGGAACGTCTTTGTGAAACAGATCGCTCATCGAATTGACAAAAATCGTGCGCGGCTTTTTCCAACGCAATGGCAAGTCTATCGCTTGTTCGTGCAAGGTTAGTTTAAAGCCATTGGCATAATTGGCTTGTCCCATTGCCTGGAGGCGCAGCGCCAAGCGTTCAGCGTAGCAGTTTTTGCAGCCCGGACTGATTTTGGTGCAGCCAGTCAGTGGATTCCAGGTTGCCTCAGTCCACTCAATTGCCGAGTTTGTAGCCATGAAAACTATCTCCTCAAAACAGATCGCGCTATATCAAGCGCCAACTCTTTTGCTCTTGGGGTAGGGTTGCTAACAGCAAAGCAGAGTAGATAAAGAGGATTGTTACGAGAATTGAAAAGTGGAAGCGGGTTTTCCGCCACCCCGGGGAAGACAGTCTGTAACCGCTTAACAACATACTCGATGATCAATTCAAAATCGCCGGTTTTTACGGTGATCTCTTCCTCACCAAATAAGCCTTGAGTCATTTTCTTTTGAAAGGATAAACCATACCAATCTGAAGCTCCGAGTATCGCATCAAGTCTCTTGCGCCAGGAAGCAGGAATGTCGCCAGTCTTCTTGAGCATCCTGCTGACTGCCATCAGTGGAAAAAGATACCACAGATCAATTGCTTGGGTTTTAGCTATGGATTCAATAGTATCCCAGGTGACTTGCATTCCAAATGGGTCCAGAAAAAGTACGGCCCTATGTCTACTCCAAGGCGGGCCTTCACATAAGCCTTTGAGGTAAGAGTTTGCGTCTTCATTCTTCGGAAAGATTTTATCTGCGAGGTGAGGAAAGTCATCTTTGAGTTTGTGCAGTTCTGTGAATCTTTTGGGGTCTTGCTCAATAAAGATGTATCTGTCGAATCCAGGTGTGACCTGTAAGGCTATGCGCGCTGAACCATCCATGAACACATCCATCTCAGGAAATAAAAAATCATCCGCTTCTTCCTCTCTGGGTGAGGTTCGATAGCCTGTGCCTGCAAATGCGTCAAGATAAACAATCTGGTATCGCTGATTCTTCATTGCGGTTGTGTATGCAACCAAGTATTTGCGCAGCCGCTTCAACTTCTCAGTTGTCCAATCGCCGCCAAAAGATTGTTTCGCCTTTTTCATTCGCGAATCCTTTTTACGATTTCACTCAAGATGCCTTTCAAATCTCCGCTGGTTGCGCTGAATGAATGCGCGTCAATCGCCAACGGCGCCCCGATCACGACCAATGGCGCGCCGTGTTTTGGCATCGAGATGGCTTCTTCAATCGAAAGCCCGCCGACGGCTTGCACCGGAACGCTGACGGCTTCGACCACGGCCTTCAGATCGTCGAGCGGACTTAACCGCTTGCCCGTGTCCGCGAAAATGCCGTTGCGTTCGTCGAAGCCGGTGTGATGCACGATGTAATCAACACCGAGGTCTTCCATCCACCGGCTCGCGGCGGCTTTGTCTTCGCAGACCATGTTGTCGCCCATCACCTTTGAGCCGAAATCGCGCCCGGCTTTGACGACGCATTTGATCGTCTCGGCATGCGCGCGAGCCATTACGACGACGTGCGTCGCGCCGGCTTTGGCCATCATCTCGGCTTCGAGGTAGCCGCCATCCATCGTTTTCAGGTCGGCGACGATTGGATGATCGGGGAATTCGGCGCGCAACGCGCGCACTCCGTGCAAGCCCTCGGCCAGGATCAATGGCGTGCCCGCTTCGAGCCAGTCAACGCCGGCTTCGACGGCGATGCGCGCCGTTTCAATTGCCTCTTTGATGTCGGTCAGGTCGAGTGAAATCTGGACGATTGGTTGATGAGGAGTTTTCATTTTAATTTGAGAACGTCACACGCGTCAGGTGTTCTTAAACCCGTCCTGTCAGGATTGTCTGCTCAAGATAATCGGATCTGTGGTCTTTCGCGGATAAAAGCTCGGAGATAAGTTGAAGAAGAGTCGCTCGGATGTCTTCGTATTGCGCCATCTGCTCATACAAATCCGGCGTTTGACTTTCGGTGACCAGCGATACGAGCTTTTGATGCTGAGGATGGCGATCAAGAAACGATTTCTCCAAGTTTCGTTTGACCTCCGATAGCTTTTCTTCCGGCCAGTCCAGAATTCCTTTTCCCCAACTGCAATACCCGGCCAAATCAGACCAGTAGAGATCGAGGTCGGGAATAAATCCCTCGTCGTGATCACCGGCTTCAGCAAATACCTTTCGGCAATCTTGATAAGGGAACGGTCTCGACAAGTCTTCTTTGAACACCCGCCGAAGCTCAGTCGCCTGTTCTGTCAAATCCGGCGTGATTATTGAACTAATTGGTAATGCCATATGAGACGATCTTTCCTCGCGCGTCGAGGATGATATAGCGATCTTGTTTGATGTAGCGCGTTTTCCCCTCGTCCAAATTGATTCTGGCCGCGCCGCGCAAACGTTGTTTGAAGTTATGCGCTTTCCGCAAGTATTGCCAGACATCAATAGCTCCAACCTCGGCGCCGTGTACGCCGAAATGGTAACGGATCGAATCCGCCAGGGTGCGGGAACCGGCGCGCGTCCAGCCACGCATCAGCCGCTTTGCCTCGCTTAGTGTAACACTGGCTGGTTTCATCCCACCAACCCCGCCTTCACGCTATCAATGCGCTACCATAGCTCGATAGTCATCACTTCGCTTTCAATTCGCGTATCTTGATGTTGCGGTACCAGACGGCGTCGCCGTGATCCTGCAACAGGATGTGGCCTTTGGCGGTTTCGCCGAATCCTTTCGTGGTTTTGAATTTGCTCTCGGCGATATGTTGTTTCAACTTCTCGCCGCCCCGCTCGAATTCGACGACTTTCACGCCGTTCAGCCAGTGCTCGATGTGATTGCCTTTGACGACGATCCGCGTCTGGTTGAACTCGCCCGGAGGATTGAGCTTCTTGTCTTTACTTGCCGGAATCAAATCGTAGAGTGACCCGGCAGTGCGGTTGCCCGCGATGCCCTGCCTGGCGTCAGGATGGGCTTCGTCATCCAGAACCTGGTATTCAAAACTGATACCAGATCTGCCCGTGGGCGGCAGGCTTTCGGAGATCAGATATTTGATGCCGCTGTTGCCGCCCTTCGACAATTTCCATTCGACTGAAAACTCGAAGTTGTCGAATTGGTCAACGGTGATCAGATCGCCGCCCGCTCGGCCCAACTCGCCTTCGGCTGGAACCTTCTTGATGCAGCCATCTTCGATGGCCCAGCCGGCGGGGACTTTATCGCTGTGAAAACCACGCCAGCCGTTCAATGTTTCGCCGTCGAAGAGCGAGCGCCATCCAGCGGCTTTTTCGGCTTTGGTCAGTTGATTGACCGGAGTTTTATTTTGAGCTGACGCTGCGATGATAAGCGTCACGACAGCCAGTGACAGCAACGCAATTTTTGTCCTCATAGTTTTTCCTCGATTGGTTTGTGGTATTGAACTCTGCTGATGAAATCAACGACGACCTGCGCCAATTCTTCGCCCTTGTCTTCCTGAAGAAAGTGTCCTGCGCCAGTGATCGTCACGTGCGGTTGGCCCTGCGCGCCGGGAACCAGTTTTTGAAAAACTCGCTCGCCGCCGCGCGTCACCGGATCGCTGTCGCTGAATGCGGTCAGCAGCGGTTTCTCCCAACGGCGCAAAACTTCCCAAGCGCGGCGGTTCGCTTCCGACGCGGGATCGTCGGGAGTGGTCGGCACGAGCATCGGAAATTGGCGCGCGCCGGCTTTGTAGCTGTCATCCGGGAACGGGGCGTTGTAGGCCGCGATGACTTCGGGCGACAACTCGGTTGCGCAGCCGCCTTTGACGATGCCGCCAGCGTGGAAGTTTTCGACCTTTTGCGAATATTCGCGCCAGCGCATGAAGCCTTCGGTCATCGGTTGATCGCCGGTTGGCAAGCCGGTGTTGGCGACGACGATGCGCGCGAATCTTTCTGGATTTTCCGCCGCGATTCTGAGTCCGATCAATCCGCCCCAGTCTTGACCGAACAGCGTGATCTCGCGCAGATTGAGCGATTCGACAAACGCCGTCATCGCGTCAACGTGAAACTTATAGGTATAAGCTTCGCGCTGCGCCAATTTGTCCGAACGACCAAAGCCCACGAGGTCTGGCGCGATGGCGCGATAGCCCGCGGCAGCGATGATCGGAATCATCTTGCGGTAGAGGTAACACCAGGACGGCTCGCCGTGCAGCAGCAGCACTGGCGCTGCGTCCGGCGGCCCTTCGTCAACGTAATGAACGCGCAAGCCGCCGAACTGCGACTGGATTTCGACGTAGTGTGGATCGAAGTTGTAGCCCGGCAGATTAACGAATCGCTCGTCGGGCGTCCGCAGAATCTCCATCTCATTCCTTTCGAGAAATTCGGTTGGATCAACGTCAGCTTGACAGTGTTTGATTGCGATTATAAATTCCGACCGATCGGTAAGCGCGCCGAAATACGGCAGGCATTATAGGCTCGCCGAACCCAAAAACAAATTCCTGACAGCAGAAGCCGTAGGCAATACCGTGAACATTATTGTTTGTCTGAAACAGATTCTCGATCCTGAAGTCCCCGCGCGCGATTTCCGCGTGGACAACGAGAAGAAAGAAGCCGTGCGCGGCTCGGCCAATCTCGTCACCAACATTTTTTGCGAGAACGCGCTGGAAACCGCATTGCAATTAAAAGAAAAAGCGGGCGGCAAAATCACCGCGCTCACGTTCGGCGCCGAAAGCGCCGAAGACACGTTGCGCAAAGCCCTGGCGATGAAAGCCGACGAGGCCGTGCTGGTCGCCAACGACGGCCATCCGCATCCCGACGCGCTGGCGGTCGCGCAAACGCTCGCCGCTGCAATCCGCAAGATCGGCGCCTACGACTTGGTGATGGTCGGACGCGAATCGGGCGATTGGGGTGTGGGACAAACTGGCGGGCTGCTGGCCGAAGAATTGGGTCTGCCGTGCGTTTCGTTCGTTGATCAGATCGAAGCCAGCGGCGCTGGGCTTGTCGTCAAACGCCAGACCGACAATGGCTGGGAGAAGCTTGAAGCGAAGCTGCCGCTCGTCGTCACCATCACGAACAATGAATTAAACGTGCCGCGCATTCCCAAAACGCGCGACATTATGATGTCCGCGCGCCAGCCGATCACGAAGTGGACTTTGGAAGACATCGGCGTGAACGCCGCCGAGATTCGCGCCGGTGGGAGTTATTACGAGGTTGTTGACCTGAGCATTCCGGTCAAAGACGTGACCTGCGAATTCGTCAGCGGCGACACGTTGGAAGAAAAAGTCGAACGATTTGCGAAAAAGATTATCGAGGTGACGAGGGCGTTATAGGCGCTGCCCGAAAGAGGTCTGAGATGAGCACTGGATCGAAGTCAGGCTTGCTGTGGAACACAGAGATTGCTGACAGTTACAGCCCAATGGCTGAGGCCGTCATCGTGCCGGGCGATTGTCAACAAACTCTGCAATCGCTGCCCTCGGGATTCGCCAAACTCATCATCACGTCTCCGCCCTACAACCTGGGCAAAGCATACGAGAGAGCGACGGCGCTGGATGAATACCTCGAAGCGCTCAATCCGATAATTGATGAGCTGGTGCGAACGCTCTCGCCGGAAGGCTCGATCTGTTGGCAGGTCGGCAACTATGTTGAAGAGGGCGAGGTCTTCCCGCTCGATATTTTCTACTACCAGGTGTTCAAATCGCGCGGGCTGAAGCTCCGCAATCGAATCATCTGGCACTTTGAGCACGGACTGCACGCTTCAAAGAGATTCTCTGGCAGATACGAAACAATGCTTTGGTTCACCAGAGGTGATGATTACACCTTCAATCTCGACTCGGTGCGAGTGCCATCGAAGTATCCGGGCAAGACACATTTCAAAGGCGACAAGCGCGGTCAACCTTCGGGAAATCCGCTCGGCAAAAATCCGTCGGATGCCTGGCGGATAGTCGCGCAGGATTGGGAGACCGCGTTCTGGGAAATCCCGAACGTCAAGGCCAATCACCCGGAGAAGACGATCCACCCGTGCCAGTTCCCAATTGAATTGGTTGAACGTTGTGTGCTTGCACTGACTGACGAAGGCGATTGGGTGCTCGATCCGTTCTCCGGAGTTGGTTCGGCGCTGGTTGCCGCGCTGATTCATCGCCGCCGCGCGTTCGGTTGCGAGAAGGAAATCGAATACGTGGAACTGGCCAGGAGCCGCATCAAGGAGTTTTATGCCGGCGCGTTGCGCCGCCGCCCGCTTGGTAAACCGGTCTATCAACCGTCTGGCCGAGAGAAAGTTTCCCAAGTGCCCCTGGAATGGATGGATAAGGAGTGAGGCTGAGTGAAAATAGTCGGCGAGTATTCCTTCAACAACGGCGAGAAAGAAGTTGCCAAACGCTATGGCCGGCTGCTTCATGAGGTTGAGCAAGTCGTCAAGACAATCAAGGCCACGCAGCACAAGACCAAACAGAGTCGCGAAAAAACAATGCCGGGGCGAATCCTTTATAGTCCCCGCTCGATCAACAAGGCATTTAAAGAAGAGTTCGAATCGAGAGGCTGGCGCTCTGTGCGAGTTCCTTGCGTGTACTCAACCGGGCATTATCTTGGCAGTTATCGGGGCAAGTCGAAAAGCAAAGGCGCCTTCCGTGAGATGGATTTCGTAAAGGAGCGGTTGGGCATCGAAGTGCAGTTCGGTAAATATGCGTTTATGGTCTACAACGTCTGCGCCAAAATGACGATCTTTCGCAATCTCGGCCACATTGATTGCGGCATTGAGATAGTGCCAGTCAAGGCCTTTGCCGACGAAATGTCTACCGGCGTATCTTACTTCGAGCAGTTTGTTTGGGACTTGGAGCATCGTGGAATAGCGGATATTGACATACCTGTTCTGATCTCAGGTATTGACGATTGAGATCATTGTCCGTTCACCGCATTAAAGGAGGCAGATGATGAAACGCATCCTGGTTTATTCGATAATCGCAACATTGGTTTTTTCGCTGGCTCCCACTAGCGAACCTGCGCTTTCGCAGTCGCAGGTTCCCGGATTCGCTACAGCCAAGCCAGAAGATGTCGGAATGTCATCAGAACGTCTTGGTCGTATTCGCACGGCGATGCAGCGTTATATCGATCGCGGCCTCGTGCCGGGCACGGTCACGCTGGTCGCCCGTCGCGGACGCGTGGTTCACTTCGAGGCCCAAGGCTATCGTGATGTCGAAACGAAGGCGCCGATGACGACTGACACCATCTTCCGCATCGCCTCGATGACCAAGCCCATCGCTTCGGTCGCGCTGATGATGTTTTACGAAGAAGGGCATTTTTTGCTCTCCGATCCGATCTCGAAGTTCCTGCCCGAATTCTCCGAAATGAAGGTCGCGCAGATCGCTCCGGCTGGCGAGCGCATCGGAGCGCCTTACAAACTCGTGCCCGCCGCGCGGCCCATCACTTTCAAACATGTGTTGACGCACACCGCCGGCTTCCCGAATTCGTATCGGGGCATCACGCAGCCGGAGTTCACCAAGATTGTTCAAGAAGGCAGAAAGCCGAACGATACGATCGCCGATTCGGTCAAGCGGCTGGCCACGCTGCCGCTCAACTTTCATCCGGGCGACGCTTGGGAATACGGCCCGGCCACGGATGTCGTTGGCCGATTAGTTGAAGTCATCTCCGGGATGACGCTTGATGAGTTTTTGAAAAAGCGAATCTTCGAGCCGTTGAAGATGAAGGACACGCACTTCTATCTGCCGAAAGCGAAGCTCCACCGCTTCGCCGCGAACTATCAGCCGGACGACAAAAACAACAAGAAGATCAAGCTGGTCGAAGCGCCGAACGCCGAAAGCCGCTACGTCAAAGAGCCGCACGTCTATTTCTCCGGAGGGGGCGGCTTGGTTTCGACTGCGGCTGATTATTTCCGCTTTCACCAGATGATGCTCAACGGCGGGGAACTCGACGGCGCGCGAATCCTGGGCCGCAAGACCGTAGAGTTGATGACAGCGAATCACATCGGCGATCTGCAGGCGTGGCTGACCGGCCCCGGTTACGGCTTCGGCCTTGGCTACCGTGTGGCCAAAGACGTTGGTCAGACAGCGCTGCTCGGCTCAGTGGGCGAGTATGGCTGGGGCGGCGCATTCTGCACCTATTTCTGGGTTGATCCGGTTGAGGAAATGATCGGAATCGTGATAACTCAGGTGCGACCTTACGATCACCTGAACATCCGCCAGGAGTTTCAGGTCTTGGCTAATCAAGCCATCGTTGATCACAAACCATCGAAGCCGCCGGTCACGGCGCACACGGCGATACGTTAGTGTCAGTAGCCCGACCGCGAGGGAGGGCTTTGGTTTCACAAATCAAGCCCTCCCTCACGGTCGGGCTACTTCAAAACTATGAAAGATGTTGTCATTTGTCTTTTCACTGCCTCCGGACTTGATCGCGCGGCGCAGGGGCTGATCGGCGCTGGACGCCGTCTGGCCAATGCTTTTGGCGGCATGCTACACGCCGTCTTAATCGGCCCATACAAACCGGAACTGACTGTGAAGGTTGCCGCCATCGCTGATACGGTCGTTTCTGCGGATCAAGCGGAACTGGCTGAGTATCAACCGGAATTATGCCTGAATGCGCTGGCGCAACTCTGCCGCCAGATCGCGCCGCACGCCGTGCTGCTCGGCAATGACACTTACAGCCAGGAGCTTGTCCCGCGGCTCGCGCATCGTTTGGGCGGCAGCGCGGCGAGTGATGCCGTCGAATTGTTTGCGCACGACGGCGCGGTCCGCGTCAAACGCAGCGTTTATGGCGGCAAGGCCGAAGCGACGATCGAGTTGAAACGTTCGCCAGCGGTTGTCTGGCTGCGCGCTCGCGCTTTCGATCCCGTTGATCCCGCGCCTCCATCTTCGGTCGCCACGGTCAGGGGAATGTCAATCAACCTTCAAGCCGACGACCGCACGCGCGTTGTCGAACGCAAATCGGAAGCGGCGGGCGAAGCGCGTTTGGAAGACGCTCGTGTGATCGTCTCAGGCGGACGCGGGCTGGGCGGCCCCGAACCTTTCAAAGATTTGCAGGAACTGGCCGCGATGCTGGGCGGGCAAGTGGCGGCTTCGCGCGCGGCGTGTGACTCGGGCTGGTGCCCGCCGCAGTGGCAGGTCGGGCAGACTGGCAAGAAGGTCGCGCCGGGTCTGTATATCGCCGTGGCGATTCGCGGCGCTTCCCAGCACATGGCCGGAATTTCAGACGCGAAGAACATCGCCGCGATCAACATTGACGCCGACGCCCCGATCTTCAAGAACTGCCGCTTCGGCATCGTCGAGGACTACAAGAAAGTCATTCCGCTGTTGAAAGAGAAACTGGCTGCCCTTCAGAAATGATCTCAAGCGCCCCGACACGCGAAGTCCTCTGGAACATCACTCACGTCTGGGTGATGTACGTGATGTTCGTTGTTTCGCTGGCCATCGCGGGATATGGCGTTTATCGTCGCGCGGCTTTGTGGCGGCGAGGGCTTCCGGCGAATCGCTTTGATCGTCCGCTGGAACGGCTGAAGCTATTGCTCGTTCACGCTCTTGAGCAGCGGCGCACGGCGCGCGAAAAATACGCCGCCGTCTTTCACACCTTCATCTTCTACGGTTTTATCATTCTGACAATCGCGACGACGGTCGTGATGCTCGATTACGATTTCGGCCTGCCGATCATGCGCGGCCAGTTTTATCTCTACTTTCAATCGTTCATCGTTGATGTCTTCGGAGCATTGGTGTTGGTCGGAGTCGGCATTGCTACGATCAGGCGGTTAATCGTCAAGCCGAAGAAGCTGGTCTACACCGACGAGGCGTGGTGGATTCTGACGGCGATTTTCCTGATCGCGCTGACCGGCTTTCTGATCGAAGGCTGGCGCATCGCGGCGACGGACGATCCGTGGAGAGCGTGGTCGCCGTTTGGCAATCTGGTTGCGATCATCTCGCAGTCGGTGATGAGCGTTGATTCGATGAAGACTGCGCATCGCGGCGTCTGGTGGCTTCACGCCATGCTCGTCTTCGGCTTCATCGCGTGGGCGCCGTACACGAAGATGGTCCACGTCGTGACAGGGCCGCTCAACATCTACACCGCGCGGCTCTCTCCATCGGGCGCTTCGCTCGAAGCGATGGATTTCGACAAGCTGGCCGAGACGGGCGAGCCGATGGGCGTCAAAACGCTCGCCGGGTTCACGTGGAAAGACCTGCTCGATTTGGACGCCTGCACGGAATGTGGCCGCTGCACGTCGGTGTGCCCGGCGAACACGGTTGGCAAATCGCTTTCGCCACGCGACATTATTCTCGATCTGCGAAACTTCGCGCGCAGCGACGGCGACTCCGCATTCGCCGCGCCGATCATCAATGCGGTTCCGGCGACGGCGGCAGAATCGCTTTGGCAGTGCACGACCTGTGGCGCGTGTATGGAAGCCTGTCCGGTCTTCATTGAGCAGATGCCGAAGATCGTGGATATGCGACGGTATCTGGTGATGGAAGAATCGGATTTCCCCGACACGATGCAGGAAACGATCACGTCGCTGGAATCGCGCGGTCATCCATTTCGCGGAACGCAATCGTCGAGAGTTGACTGGGCAGACGGGTTGAACGTCAAAACAATCGCTGAAGCGCGCGACGCTGAGGTCTTGTTGTGGGTAGGTTGCGGCGGAGCGTTGATCGAACGCAACCAAAAGGTCGTACGAGCGACTGCGCAGTTGTTAGAGAAAGCCGGGGTCAAATTCGCCATCCTGGGTCGGGAAGAGAAATGCACGGGCGATCCGGCGCGAAGGATCGGCAACGAATTCCTGTTCGAGACGCTAGCGAAAGAGAACGTCGAAAAGCTTAATGGTTACGAAGTGAAAAAGATCGTCACGTCGTGCCCGCACTGCTTCAACACTTTTCGCAACGAATATCCGCAATTCGGCGGTCACTACGAGGTCTATCACCACAGCGAGTTTCTGGCGAAGCTGGTTGATGAGGGAAAGATCAAATCCGTTGCGCCGAGTGAGCGGAAGATCACCTATCACGATCCGTGTTATCTGGGCCGTCATAACAGCGTGTTCGATGCGCCGCGACAGCTTGTTCGGATTTCGTCGCGCTCGACTGTCGAGATGAAGCAGAGCCGTGAAAACGGATTCTGTTGCGGCGGCGGCGGCGGAATGAGCTTCGTCGAAGAGCCGCGCGACAAGCGGGTCAATCAGGAGCGGGCGCGACAGGCTCTGGAAACAGGCGCGGATGTTGTCGCCGTCGGCTGTCCGTTTTGTATGACGATGATGGAAGACGGCGTCAACGCGCGCAAAGGCGAGCGCGACGTGCGCGTGATGGATGTGGCAGAGTTGCTTTGGCAATCAATGAAGGAATAACTGGCATCGTTTGGGAATGAGCACAGGGACCGATTACGAAAGTAAAATTGCGCGATATAACCGCGCCAAACTCCGTCATCTCTGGAAATTGATCGAAGAAGGCAAAACCGATGGCGACGGGTGGGTGGCGGGAAAGGCGCTTGAATATCTCGTGCTCAGAGCCTTTCAGATCGAAGGCGCAGAAGTTCGTTGGCCCTATGATGTTGAAATGGGCGAGAGCGTCGTCGAACAAATCGATGGCGTCATTTATTATGAACAAAATCTACTTGATCACAGAAGGCCAGTCCGACGAAGAGATACTCAAGGAATTGTTGCCTGAAGACGCGATCGCCAACGCTAAGTTTGTCACCGGATCCGGGCGATACTCAGCACAATCTCTGGCGCGTTCGATTCTTGCTGTCAGGCATGAGCCAGTGGCGCTGGTGTTGGACGCCGATACCACCGAGCCAGCGGCGATTCGAGAGCAGCAGGCTTTTTTGAGAGAAGCGCTGGGGCAAGCGGCTGCTGGGGCGCCCTTTGGGATTTTTCTGGCGGAACCCGAGTTGGAAATTTTATTTCTTGAATCTCCCGAGTTTCTTGGCAACTTATCCACACGGGATTTTTCGCCAATCGAACTTGAGTTGGCCAGGTCGAGTCCTCGAAAGTTTCTTCACCTGATCAGCGGCGAACAAGATAAAAAGCGGCTGATGAGAAAGCTGATTAAGAATATTGACGAGCACTCTCTTCACGTGATGCGAAAGCATCCGTTACTAGCGAACCTAACTAAATTTCTTTCTACCATTTCACCACCAGAAACTGGTTTCGATAACGTAACCGACGCTTATGAACCTAAATCTCACACCCGATCAACAGCACTTCCGCGATGAGTTGCGCACATGGCTGCAAGCCAACGTGCCTCCGCCTTTCGCGGGCAACACGAGCGAAGAAGAGAAGGGCGAATATTTTCAGTACCTGCGCGATTGGCAGCGCAAGGCCAGCGACGCCGGCTGGGCCGCCATCTCGTGGCCGAAAGAATATGGCGGGCGCGGCGCGAAGCTGATCGAGATGGCGATCTTGCAGGAGGAGTGGGCGCGCGCCGAAGCCCCGCCGCTGATCAACGCGCTTGGTCTTTACCTGATCGGCCCGACGATCATTACCGCCGGAACGCCGGAGCAGAAGGCGCGCTTCTTGCCGAAGATCGTTTCCGCCGAAGAAATCTGGTGCCAGGGGTTCTCTGAGCCGAACGCCGGCTCGGACGTAGCGTCGTTGGCGACGAAGGCTGTGCTCGACGACGACCACTTCGTCGTCAACGGCCAGAAGATTTGGACGAGTCTGGCGCACGCCGCCGATTGGTGCCTGCTGCTCACGCGCACCGATCCGGACGCGCCGAAGCACAAAGGGATCACCGCGCTGCTGGTTGATATGCACAGCCCAGGCGTCGTGGTGCGCCCGCTCAAACAGATGACCGGCGACGCCAGCTTCAACGAGGTATTCTTCGACAACGTGCGTGTGCCTGTCCCAAACGTGCTGGGCGAAATCAACAAAGGCTGGCAGACGGCGATCACCACGTTGATGAACGAGCGCGCCAATCTGGGCACGGGCACTTACATCGCGTTCAAACGCAACCTGGACGAACTGATCGAACGCGCCCGCCAGACGAAGCGTGGCGGCAAGCCCGCTAGCCAGAATCCGATCTATCGCCAAAAGCTCGCGCAGGCTTACGTCGAGTTGGAAATCTTCCGGCTCACTAATATGCGCTCACTCACCCGCATTAGCCAGACGGGCGCGCCCGGCCCTGAAGGCTCGATCCTGAAGTTGCAATGGAGCGAATTCAACCAACGCTTCCAGCAGACAGCGATGGAGGCGCTGGGGCCGCACGCGCAGTTGTGGGGCTTCGACGACGGGCGCTGGGTCTTCAATTATCTGCGCACGCGCGCAAACACCATCGAAGCTGGCACGAGCGAAATCTTGCGCAACATCGTGGCCGAGCGCGTGCTTGGCTTGCCGAAGAGTTACTGAGAAAAACTATGGACTTCGATCTCTCGAAAGCACAAAAACTACTCCAACAATCCGCGCGAGATTTTTTTGCGCGCGAATGCCAGCCGGAGCGCGTGCGCGAATTGATGGCCTCCGACACGGCCTTCGACGACGCCCTCTGGCGCGCGATGGCCGACCAGGGCTGGACGGGGTTGATCATCCCCGAAGAGCACGGCGGATTGGGACTGAGCTTGGTTGACCTGATCGCCGTCACGGAAGAGATGGGCCGCGCGTGTCTGCCGGGGCCGTTCCTTTCGACGCTGTGGGCCGCGGCTTTGATTGACCGCGCGGGCAGCGAAGGCCAGCGCAAGCAATACCTCGAACCGATTGCGGCTGGCGAGATGAAAGCAACGGTCGCGTTGCTCGAAGAAGACGCCGACTGGAATCTACAGGCGGTTCAGATGCGAGCCGAAAAAGACGGTAAAGATTATCGGCTCAGCGGACGCAAGGAGTTCGTGACTGACGCCGAGGTCGCTGATGTGATCATCTGCGTCGCTCGCGGCGATGGCGGATTGGTTCTGCTGCCGATTGAACGTGGCGCGCAAGGTTTGAAGATCGCCGCTACACTTGGCGTTGACGCGACGCGCAAACTCTACTCGGTCGAATTCGAGGATGTCGTCGCGCCGGAAGCCAACGCGCTGGCGTTCAACCCGCGCACGCAGGAAGCGGTTGATGCGGGAACCAGCGTTGCCATCGTCGCGTTGTGCGCTGAAATGCTCGGCGGAATGCAATGGACATTGGAGAACACGGTCGAGTACGCGAAGACGCGCCAGCAATTCGGCAAACCGATTGGAATTTATCAGGCCGTTCAACATCAATGCGCCGATATGTTCCTGATGACCGAGGGGGCGCGCTCGGCTACGTATTACGCGGCGTGGGCGGTTTCCGAGAACGACCCGTCGGCGAAGCTGGCGGTCTCGGTCGCCAAAGCGTATTGCTCCGATGCCGCGCGCGAAGTCGGCAATCGCGGCGCGCAGGTCCACGGCGGCATCGGCTTCACGTGGGAGCACAACCTGCAGCTTTATTACAAGCGCGCGAAAGCTTCGGAGATTATGTTCGGCGACGCGAACTATCATCGCGAAGAGATTGCGCGGAGGGTTGTGGACGAGACGGAAGGTTGAAGGTCGTAGCTGCAAGAACGGCTTTATCACGCTCAGTCTGATAGAAGTCAAGAAAGATGGTGTCAAACCAGCAGACGTCATTTACGTTCTGCTCAGCGGAAAAGTCATTGAGGAGTATCCCTTCCAAAGAAGACTGGATCAGGTTCCAGATTCGGAAGAGGAGACTGAAGAAAAGATGAAATCCGATAGGAAAGTAAGAAAATGCCCTGAATGCGGTGGTCCTGTGCACCCAGGGTACACAGAGATGGTTTACGACTTGAAGTATCGTGTGCGCATAAACCATGTCCCGGCAAATATCTGCGCACAATGCGGCGAGGTGTTTATCACCGGTCGTGTCGCCTCCGAAGTGGATCGGCTGGTCAACCGGCTCATTGAAGACGTTGAGAGTTTCGCTAAAAGCCAGCCACAGATCGAAGCGTCATTGGCCGGCAAGGAGATCGCTATCGCTGTTTGAGTCCTTACAAATTTTGTGACCGTTGGCAGCTTGGCAACGTCTTAACCCTCAGCGGGAATGCGCCAGTGCTTCCAACCGGCAGTCGAAAGCGGCGGCGCAACTATTTAAATTTCATTCAGATTTCACAGGGAGACAAGACGATGAAGAGACTATTAGCTGTTTGCAGTGTGTTCTGCGCTTTGATGATCGGCGTCGCCGTCGTCAGCGCGCAAAAAGGCGCAAACTTCGCGGGCGCTTGGGCGCTGGACAAAGCGAAGAGCGAGTTGCCGCAGAATTTGCAGAACGTTGAGGGTGTCACGTGGACAGTCACGCAGGACGACAAAGAGCTTAAGCGCGAGCAGAAGATCGAAGGCGCTCCGGCTGGCCCGCCCCCTGGTGGCGGCGGCGGTGGTGGCGGCGGTCGCGGGATGGGCGGCGGCGGTCCGTTGACGGTCAAGCTCGATGGCAGTGAAACGACTGCCGAAAATCCGCGAGGCAAATCAACAACCAAAGCCAAGTGGACAAATGACGGGAAGGTTTTGGAGATCAAAACCGTCGCCAATTTCAGCACGCCAAATGGCGACATCACGACGACCACGACCGAGCACTGGGAGCTGGCCGATGGCGGTAAGACGCTCAAGGTTCATCGCGTTGCCGAGACCCCGCAAGGTACGCGGGAAACGAAGTTTGTCTTCACGAAAAAGTAGCTTGTTCGTAGTGCCGCCTTCAGGCGGAAAGCGCGTCATTGAAGGCGATTCCGCCAAAAGGCGGTACTACTAATTTCAACCCAACTGCTTCACCAATGCCTGCATCTGTTTGAACTCCGGCGTTCCCGCCGGGATCAGCTCGAACAGAGCCATTTCAATCGAAGAGATGATCGCGCCGGCCCGTGCCATCTTGTTGATCGCCACCTCACGGTTCCTGGCCAATCGAGTCGAGACCGCATCGCTCAGCAGGTGAACCTGATAGCCGTTCTGCAACAGGTCGTGCGCCGTCTGGCTGACGCAGACGTGCGCTTCGATGCCGCAGAGCATCACCTGCTCTATGTGATGTTCGCGCAACCGGGTGTCGAACTCCTGCGCGCCGCAGGCTGAAAACGACAGCTTTTCGATTGGAGGCGCGCTATCGGGAAGATGCTCGGCAATTGCAGGCGCCGTTCGCCCCAGACCTTTCGGATATTGTTCGGTGACGATGATCGGCAGGTTGAGCAGTTTGCAGGCTTGAACCATCAACGTGACGCGTGAAGCCATCTCATCAAAATCGGGGATGACCTGGCTGAATGCTTCCTGCATATCAATCACAGCCAATGCGGCGCGTTTACGGTCAAGTAAAGCCGGATGTCTCATAGCAAACCTCTCACTTCTTTTCAGATGTTGTGACTGCTGGCGGCTGTGCGCTCGTTACCCAAGCCGTCCACCACAGATCGCGCAGCATCTGCGCCCCAGCGGCCAACCGCGCGCTCACGAATTTCTTGTGCTCCGGCGAAGCGATCTTGTCGCCGAACGGTTCCTGTTTGTCGAGGATGTAAAGCTGTTCGACCAGCGCGTTGGAGCTTCGCAGATAATTCCAAATCTCCTCGCGCGGTTTTTCGATCACGCGGGCATTGCCGATGAGAGGCAGCACATCGTTTATCTGAACGTGCGTCTGTACGTATAGTTCTTCGAATCGGTAGTGAATCCCATTCTCGCGCGTGTAGGTCGTGTAGCCTTTCGGGTTGTCGCCCGACCAGCCGTTGTAATGGATGGTGGTGTGGTGCGGGTTGGCCACGTCAGTGACGTAATGACCCAGAATGCCTGCGTCGTTGATGATGCGTTGTTCTATCCATTTGCGTTTGTTTGAATCTTTCTCAGCGCGCCACAGGCGAAATTCGATGCGCAGGCGCTGAAACAATTCGAGGATGCGGAAGGGAACGAAGCCAGCGGTCGTGGGCTTCTGGCCCGCTTTGATCAATTCAGCGGTGAAATCGTAACGGTTGACGGCGTCGAACGCGGCGGGCGGGACGAGTTCGAGGTCGAGGAAATGATCGGGCGCGGCGGCGGAATCCAGCGCCTTGTCCAGATTGGATTCATCACGGCTGCGCCAGCGATCCGGTTCAGGATTGAGGTACGCGAGCTGGTTGACCGCGTTGCGGAAAAACTTCGGCGCTTCGGCGGGAAGCTTCATTGCCGCCGCGCGGCCTGACAGTTCGTGGCCGTGCGCTCCCCATCCCCGCGTTTCCGAAGGCCGCATCACCAGCAGCGCGGCTAGCGCCAGCAGGCAGAGCGGAATTCTTGTGATCCGATTTGCTCTCGTCTTTTTCATCTCAAATATGTTCATCTTTGCGGCGGCAATTCGACGCTGAAAAGCTGCTTGCCGTTGATGTCGTGCAAACTGACGGTCATCTCCTCAGTCTTGCCGTCAATCCTGACCGCGCCGAAAAATTGCAAGCCGTCTTTCGGCGAACGATTCGGTTTTATCCTTTTGGGGATGCCGGTGAACTTTACCTGCGGCCCGAATGTGTTATCCATTACGCCGGGACCGAACGTGCCTGCATTGAGCGGCCCGGCGACGAATTCCCAGAACGGGTCGAAGCCGGTGAATTGCGCGCGCGCCGGATCGTAATAATGCGCCGCGCAGTAATGCACGTCAGCCGTCAGCCAAACTACATTTCTGATCCGGTTGCGTTTGATGAATCGCAGCAGGTCGGCCAGCGCGAGTTCTCGTCCGAGCGCCGGGCCGTGGCTGTTGGCGAAAGCTTCATAGTTGTTTCCATCGCAGACGACGATGCCAATGGGCATGTCGCTGGCGATCACTTTCCAGGTGGCCTTCGATTGAAGCAATCGTCGTTTGATCCATGCCACCTGCGCGGCGCCGAAGAATTCAGTCTCCGCGTTCATTGTCGTCTGGTGATTCAGCGTGTTCGGCCCACGATAGCTGCGCTCATCGAGCATCAGCACGTCGAGCAGTGGGCCGTAGCTGTAAGCCCGATAGATTCGCTCAGGGTCATCGGGATTGAAGCGGATCGGCTGGTAATCGAGAAACGCCCGTCGCGCTCGCGCCGCCAGCAGATCAACGCTCTTCACCGCGTACCGGTTGTCATCCAGAATCTGTCCGGGGTACCAGTTGTTGCGCACTTCGTGATCGTCCCACTGCGCGAGCGTCGGAACCTCAGCGTTGAACCGCCGCAGATTTTCGTCCAGCAGGTTGTAACGGTAATTGCCGCGAAATTCATCGAGCGTCTCGGCGACTTTGGATTTTTCGAGCGTCGTGATGTTTTTCCAGATCGAGCCGTCGTCGAGTTTGACTTCGGGTGGGATAACGCCGTCCGCATAAATCGTATCGCCCGAATGGATGAAGAAATCAGGTTGCGTCCGCCGCATCGCCTCGAAGATTTTCATTCCACCGAAATCCGGATTGATGCCCCAGCCCTGCCCGCAAACGTCACCGCCCCAGACGAAGCTCACGTCGCGTTTTGTGTTGGGAGCAGTGCGGAAGCTCCCTGCTACAGGTTCACTGAAGAGCTTGAGGTCGTTGAGGTCTTGAAACGTGATGCGATAGAAGATGCGTTGGCCCGCGGGTAAATCAGCCAGATCAATTCGCGCCGTGAAGTCGGCTGGCTCAATCGCCGAAGGGCCGATTATGCGCCGGGAGTTTTGAAAAGATTCTGTCGTCGCATGTTCGACGATCATTCGCGCCGGGCGATCACTGCGGCTCCAGATCACTGCGCGATTGGCGGTGATCTCGCCGCTCTGCGCGCCGAACGGAATCGCAGGACGCATTTGATCAGAGATGATGATTGCCGGAGCCGGCGCTGGGTTATTCAACGACTTGGCGGAGAGTAGACCGCCGCCCGCCATCGCCGCGCGAAAGAGGAAAGAGCGACGGTTCATCATCTACCCTGCTCCCGCTCCCAATCTTCGACCTGCTGCTTCGAGCGGTTGAGTACGATCCGTTCGCGTTCGATTCTGACGACCCAATCCGCCGCGACTCGCATCGGGTGCTTCAGTACAAAGCCGCGGGTGATGATAATCCCGCTCAAACGCCAATCAGGCTCGCTGAGCAGCACTTCGTGAATTTCGCCGACTTTGTGTCCATCGCTCGATTCAACCGGCAGACCACGTTTGATCGGGCTTTCAGAAGTCGAGAGTAGTTGATCGGTGACGACCACGCCGGGAGGGCGATATGGTTCGCCGAAGGCGTTGGCGACGAACGGAACGAAGTAGTTGATCCAGTCCGCCGGTCTGATCTTGGATCGCGGATGTTCCAGATGCTCCTGATCCAACTGATCCAGCCGCACGTAATGCTGCATCTCGAAATTCGGGAGCGCCGATAACTGATCATCTGCGCGGTCAATCCGAACGCGGTTACGTTCAGCTCCGACCACCCAGTTGAGCGGCATCAGCAGGTAACGGGCGTTGAGCGGGCCGCCGTGTTTGACGACCAGATGCGTGGCCTCGAAAGATTCGCGATCGAGGATGACTTGTTCGACGCGCCCAACTTCGCGCCCTTTACTTTCGACGGCGGCCCCGATATAGATTTCGATCATAACTGGACTCCTGTTGCGGCCATTTTGACGTACTGTGGCCAGCCAACTCTCTTGCCGATTGTTCCAATGGTGATAACCGGAATGTAATGCCTGATGAACAAAAAACAAAGCGCAGAGAGCAAAAAACGGCGCCGAGGTAGTAAGCAGCAAAAGATTCGGTCAACGGAATGAATCAGAATAATTGGCTAAAGTCTCAGCCGAGGCCTTGTTGAGAAAAGAAACCAAGCGGTCTCTCCAATGCAAAATAGGGGCGGTTTCCCACCCCTACTCTAAATAACTCGACAATCAATTATGTGTCTGAAGCAAGTACGCGAGAGAAGCGTTATTTCTTCTTCGCGGCCTTCTTCGCTGGAGCCTTCTTCGCGGCCTTCTTAGCCGGCGCTTTCTTAGCAGCTTTCTTGGCTGGCATAGTGTCTCTCCTTTCTCTCGTTGATAGCCTGACCACAAGATGAAGTGTTGATTTATCCCTTGTGGTCTAGAGCAATTAACATACTAGATATAGCTTATAAACTTCTTCGCCACATGTGTCAAGAAAAATATTCTTCCTGCAAGAACGCTCTTCACTCATCATTCGTTCAGGACATCAACAACACAACGAAATGATCGTCGAAGACGCCTGCTCATTGTCATCATCGGGCAACTCAAAGATAATCGCATCATGCGCGAAGCCCTGTGTTTATTGGCTCAGCGCGTTCAATCTGTTTTCACTACCGGAACAATCGTTTTCAAACAAACCACAGAGGAGAACTTATGAGCGCCCGAATCGCTCGTCGAGCGTTAGTCATGACAATCGCGCTAACGCTGACGGCAAATACAACTTTCATCTATGTCACTGCGGCTTCAGTCAGTGGAATTGCCACGACACAAACCAAAAACGAACCGGATTGGGAAGAGAAGTTTCGCGCGATACCGCAGCCCGAAAGAATCAAAGAGCACATGCGCGTTCTCTCTTCAGAGCCACACCACATCGGCTCCGCCGCGGGCAAACGCAACGCGGAGTGGATGCGCGATCAATTCAAATCGTGGGGACTCGATTCGGCTATTGAAGAGTTCGATGTCCTTTTCCCCACGCCGAAAGAAAGAGTCCTGGAGTTGATTTCGCCAGAAAAGTATCAAGCCAAACTCAAAGAGCCGGCCATTGCCGAAGACCCTGACTCGAACGATGAAAATCAATTGCCGGCATACAACGCCTACTCGGGCGATGGGGATGTGACTGCGCCGCTCGTTTACGTCAATTACGGCGTGCCTGCGGACTACGAGCAGTTGGCGAAGATGGGGGTTGATGTGAAAGGCAAGATTGTCATCGCGCGTTACGGCGCAAGCTGGCGCGGCATTAAACCCAAAGTCGCATACGAACACGGCGCCGTAGGTTGCATTATCTACTCCGATCCGAAAGAGGATGGATATTTCCAGGGCGACGTTTATCCGAAAGGCCCTCATCGCCCTGAACACGGCGTTCAGCGCGGCAGCGTGATGGACATGCCGATTCATCCTGGCGATCCGCTGACTCCCGGATGGGGCGCGACGAAAAAGGCGCGCCGGTTGTCACGGGATGAAGCGAAGACGCTGATGAAGATTCCGGTCCTGCCGGTTTCGTATGGCGACGCGCTGCCTTTGCTTAAAAATCTCAGCGGACAAGTCGTTGCCGAAAGCTGGCGGGGAGCTTTGCCGATCACCTATCACGTTGGCCCTGGCCCCGCGACCGTTCGTTTAAAAGTGATCTCCGACTGGAACATCCGCACGCTTTACAACGTCGTGGCGCGCATCCGAGGCTCCGCGTATCCCGACGAATGGATCATTCGCGGCAATCACCACGACGCCTGGGTCAATGGCGCTTCTGATCCGGTCAGTGGAATGGCTGTGGTTTTGGAAGAGGCGCGGGCGTTCGGTGAGTTGCTTAAACAAGGGTGGCGGCCAAACCGCACGATCATCTTCTGCGCGTGGGATGGCGAAGAGCCGGGTCTGCTGGGTTCGACCGAATGGGCCGAGCAACACGCGGAGGAGTTGAAACGGAAGGCGGTCGTTTACATCAACACGGACAGTACCGGCAAAGGATGGTTCAGCGCGAGCGGCTCGCACACGCTCGAACGATTCATCAATGAGGTCGCGCGCGCAGTTCGCGATCCGAAAGGCAAAGGCTCGATCTGGGACGCGCTGCGATCCCGCCGGACGGAACAATCGCGCGGTGAGGAGGAAAAGCGCGAGTTGCGCGAACGCGCTGATTTGCGCATCGGCGCATTGGGTTCGGGATCGGATTACACGGTCTTCCTCGATCATCTCGGCGTCGCTTCGCTCAATCTCGGCTTCGGCGGCGAATCAGGCGGCGGGGTTTATCATTCGATCTACGACTCGTTCGCATGGTACATCCGGTTTTCCGACACGACATTCGAATACAGCCGCGCGTTGGCGCAAACGGCGGGCACAGCGATGATGCGTTTGGCGAACGCCCGGGTATTGCCGTTCGAGTTCACCAACTTTGCGGAGACGGTCGGCGGTTACGTTGATGAAATCTCGAAACTGTCCGCGCCGGGCGCCGATCTCGCGCCGTTGAGAAAATCCGCCGAGCGGCTCAAACAAACTGCCGGCGATTACGACCGCGCGCTCCGCGCCATCACGAACTCAGGCAATGTTCCCTCAGACGCGCGGGCGTTGAATGCGTTGCTCTATCAATCCGAACGGAAGCTTTTGTCTGACGCAGGATTGCCCAGGCGTGAATGGTTCAAGCATCAAATCTACGCTCCGGGCTTTTACACCGGCTATGGTGTGAAGATGCTGCCGGGCGCGCGTGAAGCGATTGAGCAGAAGAACTGGACTGAGGCGGCAGAGCAAGTCAAAGTCATCAGCCGAACTCTCGATGCCATGTCATCACAGATCGAAGCCGCCGCTCGCCGGTTGCGGGAGCGATGATGCGCCGGCTGGCCAAATAAGACCGGATAAAAAAAGCCGCGAACTAACGTGAATTGTTAGTTCGCGGCTTCCGGTTTTGAATCAGCCTACGACCGATTACTGGCAACGGTTGTTCGGATCATTGCCGTTGAGCAAAGCCATAACCGTAGCGAGCTTCGGCATATCGCTGGTTCTGTTCTCGAAGATCGCAGACTGCGCTTGCGCCAACAGTTGGCCGAAGGTCATGTCGCGCGAGAGTGTGAAACCATTGCTGAGCTGTGTCGGCGTGAAATTCACACTGTAACAGCGCAACGTGCTGTTCAATATGCTTGACGGCAAGGGCCCCCCGTACGGTCCATTCGGGATGGCGTTCAATTGCAGCGTCACAAACTGCCGGTTGAGTAGTTGCAACGGGGTCCCGCCGCTCTCCAACGCCTGTATCACGGCGGTGACATTGTCCTGAGTCGAAACAGGAATGTTGTCATTCACTCCGCCGATCAAGACAAAGCCGGCCGGGAAGAGATTGGTGTTGAAGTAGTATTGCGGCGATTGCATGCAGATGGTCTGGCATTGCAACGGTGTAATCGTGAACGACAGTGAGCTCGACACGCCGCCACCGGGCGCAGGGTTGACGACGGTGATCGTCGCCGCGCCCGCCGCTGCCACGTCAGCCGCAGAGATTTGCGCTCTCAACTCCGTGCCGCTCACCACCGTGGTCGGTCGCGCGCCGCCGTTCCAATTCACGACGGAGCCGGCGACGAAATTAGTTCCGGTCACTACCAGCGTGAAGGGATCGTCACCGGTCAAGGCGGAATTGGGATTCAGAGCCGTGATCGCCGGAACGGGGTTGGCTTGCGCGCTGATCGTGAACGTCAGCGCATTCGACGCGCCGCCGCCCGGGGTTGGATTGACGGTCGTGACGCTTGCCGTTCCCACGTTTGCGATGTCTCCAGCCAGAATCTGGGCGAACAACTGAGACGCGCTGAAGAACGTGGTCTGACGCGGGCTGCCGTTCCAATTCACTACGGCGCCGGGAACGAAGTTCGTCCCGTTGACCGTCAGCGTGAACGCCGGGCTGCCAACGGCGGCGGTGTTCGGAGTCAGGCTGGTCAGCGTCGGGACCGGATTCGGGGGAGTGGCGGTGAAGGTCAAGGCGTTTGACACGCCGCCGCCCGGCGCGGGGTTGACTACGGTGACGCTTGCCACACCTTGAGCAGCCACGTCCTCGGCCGTGATCTGCGCAGTTAATTGCGTACCGCTGACGAACGTTGTTGTTCGCGGACTCCCATTCCAATTCACGACCGCGCCCGGAACGAAACTCGTTCCATTGACTGTCAGCACGAAGGCCGCGCTGCCAGCCGCAATCGAGTTTGGAGATAGTGCGGTGAGCGCTGGCGTTGGATTCGGCTGATTACTGATCGCCAACGTCGCGGTGTTCGACACACCGCCACCAGGTGTTGGATTGACGACCGTGACGTTCGCCGCCCCGATGCTGGCGACATCGGCGGCGGTGATCTGCGCAGTCAATTGCGAGCTGTTGACGAATGCCGTCATTCGCGCGCTGCCATTCCAATTCACCACGGCGCCGGGAACGAATCCGCTACCATTGACGGTCAGGGTGAACGCGGCGCCGCCCACTACAACTGCGTTTGGACTCAACCCGCTAATCGCAGGCACAGGATTGATGACTGCCAGCGGCACAGTGTTCGACGTCGCCCCTCCGGGAGCAGGACTGGCGACAGTGATGTTCAAAGTCCCGCCAGCAGTGATGTCCGAAGCCAGTATTGTGGCGGTCAGTTGCGTTCCGTTGACGAAGTTTGTCTGGCGATCCTGCCCGTTCACGCGAACGACCAAGCCGCTGACGAACCCGCTGCCGTTCACGGTCAAGGTGAATGACGGCCCGGCGGCCAGCGCTTGATTGGGAGTGATGTTGGCAATGACCGGCGTAGGATTCGTGATCGAGAACGTCGCGGCGTTCGATGTCCCGCCGCCCGGCGCGGGATTGAAGACCGTGACCGGGACTGTCGCGGCTCCGGCAAGCGATGAAGCCGGGACTACGGCGCTCAACTGCGAACTCGTCACGAACGACGTTGGCAGATCATTGCCGGCAAAACGCACGACCGAGGTCGTAACGAATCCCGAACCGTTGATGATCAGCGTAAACGCCGGACTGCCCGCCGCCGCCGCATCGGGACTGATGCTGGTGATGCGCGGCGCGGGATTGTTGACCATCAATGTCGCTGGGTTGGACATTCCGCCGCCGGGCGACGCATTGAAGACTGTGATCGCCAACGTTCCGCCCGTCGCGATGTCCGACGCGGGAATTTGCACAGCCAGCGACGTGTCGGAGACGAAATCGGTCTGGCGATCCTGACCATTGACTTTCGCGACCGATCCTTGCACGAAGCCCGAGCCGGTTACGATCAGAACGAAACCTGGGCCGCTCGCCGGCACAGTCTCGGGACTGATCGAAGCGACGCGCGGAATAGGATTGCGGCGCCGCACTTCCAATGTGACGGTATTCGAGGTTCCTCCACCCGGCAGGGGATTGACGACCTGCACATTCAACGTCGTTGGCGTGACGACTTCGGACGCCTGGATGGTCGTCGTCAATTGCGTTGGGCTGAAGCTCGTGATGCGCGGAACGTTGTTGATGAGGATCTGCGCGCCGAACACGAAGTTCGTCCCGTTCACGGCCAGTACAAACGCGCCGCTGCCTTCGGCCACCACGTTTGGATGGAGCGAGGTAATTGTCGGGACCGGGTTGATGACCGTAAACTCGACCTGATTCGAGGTTCCTCCGCCCGGAGCGGGATTGAAGACTCGAATCGCAACCGAGCCGGAAACCGCAATATCTTCGGCAGTGATCTGCGCCGTCAACTGCGTCGCACTGACGACGGTCGTCTGGCGGTTCTCACCATTGACCTGGACGACCGAACCTGGCACGAAGCCTGTTCCGTTGACCGTCAACGTGAAGGCTTGGCCACCCGCGCCAACAGCCGCCGGATTCAGACTGGTGATCGTCGGCACAGGATTCGTCGGCGCGTTGATCGTGAAGACCGCGGCGTTCGATTCGCCGCCACCTGCTGGTGGGGTAAAGGCCGTCACGTTTGCCGTGCCCGCGCTCGCAATATCCGCAGCCGGAATCTGCGCGGTCAACATCGTACTGTTGGCAAACGTCGTCGGACGCGGAGACCCGTTCCAACGCACGACCGAATCGGAGACGAAGTTTTGGCCGTTGACCGTCAGCATGAAGTCGGCGCCGCCGGCTGATGCGTTGTTGGGATTGATCGTGGTGATGCGCGGCACCGGGCGCGCCGCCTGATTGATGTTGAAGGTAACCTCATTCGACAGTCCGCCGCCCGGCGGAGGGCTGAAGACTGAGATCGTCGCGCTGCCCACGTTCGCAATGTCCGCCGCCGGGACCTGGATCGCCAACTCCGTCACGCCGATGAATTGCGTGACGCGATCCTGCCCGTTCCATCGCGCCACGGAGCCTGGCGCGAAGTTCGTGCCGAACACGGTGAGTTGGAACGCAGGTCCACCCGCCACCGCTGAAATCGGACTCAACTGCGTGATCGTGGGCGGGGCGAAGTTGATAGTCAGCGTCAACGGATTCGATACGCCTCCCGCAGGCGTTGGATTGAAGACAGTGATCGTTGCGCTGCCGCCATTCAAAATGTCGCTCGCCAGGATCGTCGCGCGCAACTCAGTTGACGAGATGAAGCTCGTCTGGCGATCCTGACCGTTGAATCGCACGACCGAATTCTGCACGAAGTTCGATCCGGTGACCGTCAGCGTGAACGGTCCGCCGCCCGAAGTCACGGCGCTCGGATTGAGCGTGGTAATCGCGGGCACGGGGTTCGGTGGGACACTAACGGACAGGATCGCCGCGTTCGATGTTCCGCCACCTGGCGGCGGATTGAAGACGGTGATGCTGGCAGGGCCAGAGTTGACGATGTCCGAAGCCGAAACCTGCGCGGTCAATTGATTCGCGCTGCCAAAAGTCGTCGGCAACGGATTGCCATTGAAACGCACGACCGACGAGTTGGCGAAACCGCTGCCATTGACTGTGAGTATGAAGCCCGCGCTTCCAGCCTGGATCGCGTCGGGGCTGATTGTCGTGATGCGCGGAATCGGACTCGGCGAGGCAATCGTGAAATTGAGCGTGTTCGATTGACCGCCGCCCGGCGCCGGATTGACGACGCCGACCGTCGCCGTGCCCGCCGTCGTCAGGTCGGTGTTCGGAATCTGCGCGGTCAATTGCGCGCCGTCGCGAAACGTCGTCACCCGATTGTTCCCGTTCCATTGCACGATCGCGCCAGGCACAAAGTTCGCGCCGGTGAGCGTGAGCATGATGCCCGGAGAGCCGGTGGCCGCCGAATTCGGACTGATGCTGGTGAGCGCCGGAACCGGATTGACGACTGAGAGGCTCAGCGCGTTTGAAACGCCGGTGTTCGGGTCAGGATTGCGCACGGTGACGCCGACCATTCCGGTCTCGACGATGTCTTGCGCCAGAATAGTCGCGCGCAGTTCTGTCTCGCTGATGAACTGAGTCGGGCGATCAACGCCGTCTACCCGCGCCACGGCCCCATTGACGAAATTGCTTCCCGTGATGGTCAGGGGGAACGACGGCCCGCCGACAATCACTGTGCTGGGGTTGAGATTGGTCAATATCGGCGGCCCGATAATCGGCGGGTTGAGCGTGATCTCGCCGGGTTGGTAAGTCGTCGGCAAAACGTTCGCGTTAGCGTCCGCCGTCTCCTTCATAATCGGTTGGTCACCGAAACTGACCGTGGTCGAATTGACCGAGCTGGTTGGCGGAACGATGAACGTGACCGTGATAATTTGTCGCGCGCCGGTCTGGAAAGTCTGGCCGCTGGGTAGCGCGAGAGTGACGCCGAGTCGTCCCTGCGCCGCCTGAGAAGAATTGAAGTTCAGGATCGCGCCGGCCGAATCGGCCCCGAGCGTCACGCGCGCAAAGTTCAACTGCGTCGGGTCGAAGTTGAGACTGAAACCGGCCGCATTTTCGTTGCCCAGCGAATTGAGTTCGAGGCTGAGCGCATTTTCCTGCCCTCGACTGAAGGTGGTGGGAACCACGCGAACCGTGCGGGTTTGCAGTTGTTCAACTTCGGCCAGCCTCTGCGGCGCCGGCGCGCCAACTTTCTTTTCCACCGCCGTCAATGAGGAGACTGCCACAGTCGGCCCTCCCGCCGCGACAGCAGTTTCCAGCCCGGCGGCGTACCGGCCGGCCATCACCCAGTCAGCGATGGTCAAGCGGCCATCGCCCAGCGTCGTCCTCGGCGCGCAATCGGCGCGTTGGAACTCGCTGCCGTCAGTCGGGGTGTCAAGCCCGGCGGTGAAACGCCCAACCTGAGTCCAATCGGAGATCGTGACCGCGCCGTCGCCGCTGCCCAGCGGGCGCGGGCTGACATCGGCCTCGAATCCGGGGACGACGATCACCATACCGTCGGCGTAACTGCCGATCAACGCATTGCCGCTCGCGTCAACCAGACTGCGAACGACCGGATCGTCGGTGAATTCAACTGTCGTCGCGCCCGAACCCGGACTCGGCGCGATGGTGAAGTTGAGCCTTGCTATTTCACGCGCGCCGGAAGTGAGCCGCTGACCTTGCGGCAAAGAGATCTGGATGCCAACACGCCCCTGCGCCACCTGCGTCGTGTTGACGTTGAGCGTCGCGTTCGCCACATCAGAGCCGAGCGAGACCTGCGGGGCTCCGAGCTTCGCAGTGTCGAAGCGAACACTGAACCCGAACGAATTTTCGTTGCCTTCCGAGAAGAACGAGATGGGAACCGTGACCACGCTGTTCGGCGCGGCGCTGCTGGTGTTGACCTGTAACAAACGATTGCCGGGAATGCTCGCCTCGATGGTGTAAGCCGCCGAACCGGTGACCGCCGACACGCCGACCAGATAACGTCCCGGCGCAAGCATCGCCGGCGTTGTGATGCGCTGCGCCGCGCCGCTGAAGCGCGAATTGCCGATCACCGTAAAATTGCCCGCGGTGTCAATCTCCCGCAACAGGTAGAGCGCCAGGTTCACGCCCTGACCGGTGGCTCTCAGCGACAGATCGAGTCGTGAACTTTGCGCCAGGGTGACGGCGAACAGGTCCTCGACCGGATCGCTCAAGTTGTTGTTGAGCTGAATGGTTACCAACGCCGGATCGCCGGTGGCGACAAAACCGCCGCGCCGGCCCGGAGCGAGCAGCAAATTTGCCTGCTGCGAATTTTCGTTGGGTTCGACTTCGGGTTCGGGGGCGTTTTGCGGAACGACCATAAAGGGCACGGCCCCTGATTGACTGCCGAGCGACGGTGGATTGAAGACAGTGATGAAGTTTGTGCCCGGCGTCGCGGTGTCTGCGGCCGAAAGGAAGGCGACCAGTTGGTTGCTGGTGATGAACGTGGTGGTTCTGTTCTGCCCGTTCAAACGAACCACCGATTCGCCGAAGATGAAATTCGATCCGTTGACGGTGATTGAGAGCGGCCCGCCGCCGGCCGACACCGATTGCGGCGTAATGGAAGTGATCGCCGGAGGTGGCGCTTGCGTGCTCAGCGCGACGTTCAAAGTGTAATTGGCCGGAGCCTTATTGTCCGGATCGTCGAAAGCCGAAACGCCGATGAGATACGTTCCCTCGTTGAGCGTCGGGATCGGCGTGAGGCGTTCGGTCTTCGTCGCGCCGTTTGAAACCGCGAGCGCCGACAGGCTGTTCTCACCGACCCGCTTGAAGAGAAACAGATCGAGATCCGCCGCCTCGTTGTCGAACATCAGCGTGATGTCCACTTGCCGTGTCTGATTGGTTGGGATCGAGAAGGTGAAGAAGTCTTCGATCTTGTCCTTCGGACCGTTGTTGTATTGGTACTCGAATACTGCCGCGTCGCCGGCTTTCGCCGAGCCGGTTATTTGGGCAGGGATCGAAATGGCGTTCGCCTGAGCGATATTTTCATTCGGTTCCTGTTCGGATTGGGGGTTTTGAAAAACGCCGGCCAGTTTCGCAAATGTGGCGCGCAACAGATTCGTTTTCAGTGAGGAAGCGGTCGCGGACGGCGAAACCAAAACAGAACTGCCGAAGGCTAAAACGAGAACCAACAAACTCAATCCAAGTAACTTCGCTGCGAGTGATAGTTTGTGAGAAGCGCGGGCGCGGTTCGACACGCATGGCATAAAGGTGTACTCCTTCTTGACTCTTGAGAAATTCCTCTGGGAACTAAATTGGCAAGTAACGGTTTGTGAGAATTTGGGGGGATCGGGCGCTGCTTTCCTGATACTAACTGGCAAACAGCAAGGCCGGGCTTTTTCAGCCTGACCTTTGGGATAAGTTGTTTGGGCAATCCGTTCGCATGAACATCAGGTGGGGCGCATATTACTCCGAAACTCAAGCGTTTGCCACGATAAATTTCGCTCGGACGGAAGGTTTTAAATTAGAAAGAGGGGCTGGAAGCGCTGCTTGAAAAGCTCAACTCAACGCTTCGCCAACTGGCTATGGCGATAGCTGTAAAGGAAGTAAAGAACCAAGCCCACCACCAGCCAGATCGAAAACAGCGTCCAGTTGCGCCAGCCCAGTTCCGTCATCAGATAAGCGCAACTCAGAACGCCGAGCGCGGGAATCAACGACAGGCTCTTCCTGAAGCACTGGATGACCATCACCACCGCGAAAACCAGATAGACGTAAAGGGGAATCTTGTGCTTGATCACTTCCCATCCGCCCAGCGCCGGATCCGCCGGATCGGTCGCGCTGAACAGGTTGCGGATGGCTTCGGGATTGAAATAGGCGAACCCTGCCCAGATCAGGATGAACAAAGCCGGCGCGATATATTTCGAGTTGACGTAAGGCGTCTTGAACCGGCGCTCGATGTTGGGCTGGGAATCCTGGAGCATCAACACGCCGCCGCACACCAGCACGAAGGCGAACAACGTCCCGATGCTGGTCAGATCGGTCACTTCGGTCAGGTTCATGAACAACGACGGGATCGCCACGACCAGGCCGGTGACGATGGTCGAAAACCACGGCGTTTTGAATCGCGGGTGGATCGCCGCGAAGATCGGCGGCAGCAGACCATCGCGGCTCATCGCCATCCAGATGCGCGGCTGCCCCAACTGAAACACCAGCAACACCGTCGCCATGGCGATCACCGCGCTGATGGCGATGATGCCCGCCACCCAACTCAGGTTCACGCCTTCGGGGCCGAAGACATACGCCAATGGGTCGCCGACCGCCAGGTTCTTGTAGCTGACCATCCCGGTCAACACCAGCGCGATTAGCACGTACAGGATCGTGCAGATGATCAGCGAATAGATCATCCCGCGCGGCAGGTCGCGTTGTGGGTTCTTGCACTCTTCCGCCGTGGTCGAGATCGCGTCGAAGCCGATGTACGCGAAGAAGACCGCCGAAACTCCCTTCAACACTCCGGCGGCTCCGTTCGGCGCGAACGGACTCCAATTCTCAGGCCGGACGTAAAACGCGCCCAGCACGATCACCAGCAGGATCACCGACACCTTGATCACGACCATTACGTTCGACGCCGTCTTCGATTCCTTGATGCCGACGTAGACCAGCGCCGTAATGATGAACACGATCACCAGCGCTGGCAGATCACAGACGACCGGTATGCCGGCGGCGCTTGGCGCAGTCGTCCACGCCTGATAAGCGCTCAGCGCCGCGCCCATCCCGTCCATCGCCCGGACCTGTTCGAGCGTGTTCCCGGCTTGCAGCAACGCGTTGACCTTGTCGAATCCGCGCGAAGCCGACAGGAAATCCATCGTCAGATATTCGGGGATTTGGAAGCCGTAACCGGCCAGCAGAGTGGTGAAGTAATCGCTCCACGAGATGGCCACGGCGATGTTGCCGATGGCGTATTCCATCAGCAAATCCCAGCCGATGATCCACGCGATCAACTCGCCGAAACTGGCGTAGGCATAAGTGTAGGCCGACCCCGCAACCGGAATCATCGAGGCGAATTCGGCGTAACAGAACACGGCAAACGCGCAAGCGATCGCGGTGAAGACGAACAACAACGCCACGGCTGGTCCGCCGTTGTATGCCGCATTGCCGATGGTCGAAAAAATTCCCGCGCCGATCACCGCCGCGATTCCGAGCGCGGTCAAATCGAAGACGCCGAGAGTCTTTCTCAGCCCTGGCCCACCGGCTTCGGCGTCACTGACACCCGTCGCCGCGTCGAACTGAATCTGCTCAATGGATTTTTTGCGAAACAGAGTTGCGATATCCATAGGTTGTTGTCGCCGCCTATTTGTCTTTGCCTCTTTGTCGTTGATTGAGAGGAGTGGTACTGCCGGACTGCCTTTAAAGCGGGCGGAGTTTGCCACATGCGCGCGCGGCAAGGCAACTATCGCAATCGTCATTGTCGCGACTCGATAGAAATGACCTCCTGAAAACTCTTTAGAAATGTTCTCTCTGGTAGAAAACAGATGCCCTACAAAGGAGGCGGGCATCGAGTGAAAGGACATTTGATAATGAGTCAAAAAGAACCGAGCGAATGAAGCTCTTCGAGCGGGTCAAGCTTCAGTCGAGCCGCGTGAGGCAGCTGATGATCATCGCTCGGCGGAAGGTGTTGATTTGGCGGCGATCTTCTGTCACGAAGAGGATCGAGTGTTGAGTCAGGATTGGATTCTGAGGTTTAAAAGGAAGTACTATCAACTGGAACGGCAGAGCGGCTATGCGCCGAGCGCGGCGCGGGTGCAGGTCAGACAGTATCTGGATGGGGAGTTGCGCTTGAACTATCGCGGGCAAGATGTGGCGTGGATGGCATCACCATATGACGCTGACTTTTCTGGCGCATCATTTTCTTGTGCGCCTTCGTTTGAGAATGAAAAAAGTCTCCGGCATTGACGCTTTCACAAAGCAAGGCGCTGATGCGGAGCGTGCTCGGATTGCCCGAACTCGATTTCAAACTCGCGCTTGAGATCGTCATCTATCATCAAGAGCGTAACTTTGCGGCTTATTGCTCTCATCGCAAACGCACTCTCAAATCGTTGAAGCGGAAGAGCAGAAAGCCCGTATGAATCAACTCTCGTTGTAGTACTGAAGAGTTCTGACAACACAAAAAAAATTAAAGTCTAAAGTGAGGAACACGAATGATGGCGCACACAAAATCAGGTTTCCTGTTTGTTGTTCTATTGATCTGTTCGGCGTTGGGCGCCGGCGAATCGCCTGGTCACACGCAGCAATCCGCGCGCAAACTGAACGTGCTCTTCATCGCCGCCGATGACCTGAACAACGATCTCGGATGTTACGGGCACGCGATGATCAAATCGCCCAACATTGACAGACTCGCTGCGCGAGGCGTGCGATTCGACCGCGCCTACAATCAATTCCCGCTTTGCAGCCCTAGCCGTACTTCGTTGATGACCGGGCTGCGTCCAGACACGACCCAGATTTACGACCTGCAAAAACATTTCCGCTCGACGCTGCCCGGCGTCGTCACACTGCCTCAACTCTTTCAACGCAACGGTTATTTCGCCGCGCGCGTCGGCAAGATTTATCACTACGGCAACCCCGGCCAGATCGGCACGGATGGGCTTGACGATCCCAAGTCATGGAACCTGGTGGTCAATCCGAAAGGCGTGGACAAGGACGAAGAGAAAGTCCTGACCAATCACACACCCACGCGGGGCCTCGGCAGCTCGCTTTCGCTATACGCGTCGCCAGCTTCCGACGAGCAGCACACCGACGGCAAGGTCGCAACGGAAACGATCAAGCTGATCGAGCAGAGCAAAGACCAGCCATTCTTCATCGCCGCGGGTTTTTATCGCCCGCATTGTCCGTACATCGCGCCGAAAAAATACTTCGATCTTTATCCGCTTGAGAAAATCGTCGCGCCGCAATTTTCGCCGAGCGAGTTGGCGAACTTCCCGCCAGCGGCGCTCTGGATGAACCCGCCGCATTTCGGCGTAAACGAACAGCAGCAGCGTGAAGCGATTCAGGCTTACTACGCGTCGATCAGCTTTCTCGACGCCAACGTCGGCCGTCTGCTCGACGCGCTCGACCGTTTGAAGCTGGCCGGCAACACGATCATCGTCTTCTGGAGCGATCACGGCTATCTGCTGGGCCAACACGGGCAATGGATGAAGCAATCTCTGTTCGAGGCTTCGGCGCGCAACCCATTGATTATCGCGGGGCCAGACATCGTCAAAGGCAAAGCCACGAAGCGCACGGTCGAGTTGCTAGACCTCTATCCGGCGCTGGCCGATCTGTGCGGATTGGCCGATGCGCCGAAAAACGTCGCCGGACGTAGCCTTCGTCCGTTGCTCAAAAATCCCAACGCCAGATGGGATAAACCCGCGATCACGCAGGTGCAGCGTGGAGGTCAGGCCGACAGGTTTATGGGCTACAGCGTGCGTGACGAGCGATGGCGTTATACTGAATGGGACGAAGGCAAGCGTGGCGTCGAGCTTTATGATGAAGTCAACGATCCGCGCGAGATGCGCAACCTTGCGAATGATCCGAAGTATGCGAAGATAGCCGCCGAAATGAAAAAGCTCCTGCAAAGCGCGCGCGCGCAAAATGCGGAACCGAAATGAGAATATCTGCGAAATGATTCGGCATATCACCGGGGAGAAGAGATGGCTGAAAAGAAACCGACCCTTGAAGAATGGAAAAGACTTTACGCAGTCGCCAAGCAAGTGAAGGAGCTTGCGCCTTGGGACTGGATGATGGAAGACGACGTCTTCGGCGTGCAGAATCCGGACGACGGCGAAATTGGATTTATCAGCGTGATGGGAGCGGCGGGCGAGCACTTCGCGGTTGCGATTTATCCGGGCGCTGAGGCGCTTTATGCCTTTCTGGAACTGGAAGAACAGGGAAGAGACGGGTTGTTGGACGACGTGGCCCCCGGCCGCATCCTGGAAATCCCGCAGTTTCAGGCGTCGTTTGAAGACCGCGACCTGTTGCAAAAAGAAGACCGCGAAGTTATCAAAAAGCTCAACCTGAAATTCCGGGGGCAGAACGAATGGCCGATGTTCCGCAGCTACGCCCCCGGAATGTTCCCGTGGTTTGTCAGTTCGGACGAAGCGCGTTTTTTGACCTTCGCGCTCGAACAATTGCTCGAGGTTGCGCCGCGAACGCGCGATGATGATTCGGCGCTGTTCGGCGAAGGTGACGAGGAGTTCCTGGTCCGAACCCCGCGCCAGGAAAACAATCGGATCATCTGGGAAGACAGGATCACGCGCATCCCCGAACCAGAGAAGAAAGCGGTCACGCCAACCCCGCTCGACGCCCAACAGATCGAGGCGCTCAAACGATTGCCGAAAGCCGAAAACGTAATCGAGGCGGAATTGTCCATGCTGCCGGCGCCGGTCCAGGAGAAGAAAGGGCGTCCGTTCTTCCCCTACCTGTTGATGATAGCCGACGCGCAGAGCGGGATGATCCTCGCCAATGATATGCTGCAACCCCTGCCTTCGCTGGAAGCGATGAGAGCTGAGCTACCGCTCAAACTCGCCGCCCATCTGTCACAACTCGGCGCCATACCGGACACGATCGCCGTCCGCAACGAGACGATGGCCGGTCTGCTCTCGCCACTGGCGGCAGAGCTGGACATTCAGATCATTCAATCGCGCGTTCTGCCAGCGGTTGATCGCGCGCTGGAATTCATGACGCGGATGTCTCCGTTCTGAAGCGCATCTGATTGTTTGGTGATTTGATTGTTTGGTGATTTGATGTAGTGTGAATTATCGAATGGCTGTTTGTTTCTCTCGGCTGCACATTGAGAGTTAGTTGTGGAAGGCTAGAAGGGGAAATTTATGGAAGGACAGGTCAAGGAGGTTGCGGTCAATAACGTATCAAACTAGGCGGTCCTCAATGTGCAGCGCGAGAGTAAGTTGAAAACGTGGTGAAACGTTCCCAATCCCGTTTAATGCGGCCCGCGCGTGATCATCGTGGATGTGTCGCGTTTCTTATCCGGGCCGCAAAGCTAATTTCAAATATCCGTTTCCGACAAAGAATCTTTCCCAAATCAACGAAGCGAGTTGTCTCTACTTCGTACTGAACTTTTCGTAAGCCCACTGGGTGTAACGATCCCAGGTTACCTGAACGCCGATCATCTGGCTGACGCTCAATCCCATCAGTGTCAACATAAAAACCGTCGTCGCGCCGATCAGCGTGAGCAACAACGTATACTCAACGACGCTTTGTCCCGATTCATCCCGCAAAAAATTCTTCAACATAAAAAACCCGTTCATTATTCCGATGAGGTGAACAACTTCAGGGAGCACTGTTCGTCGCTTTCGACGCCTGAGAGTAGAGCAACGTTTGTGCCAACTCGGATGAAGTAGAGATGATCGTCGCTAACTCGCGAAATAGCAGAGGATATTCAGCGAATTGAAAAATTTACGCGGTGGATTGGAACGACAACGTGTAATCATCTGATGATGAGTTCCGATTGTCATTGTCCACGAATGACGACAAGCGTAAACAAGCGCGCGGGAGAGCGGGAGAGATCGATTCGCACATTTCCTACATCCTCGATTCCTTCGCCATCCTCTGACTTCTCGCCGTTAGCGTCCTGACCTTTGCGCTTTTCCGCCCGCACAGCCGCTCTATTTTCTCTTTGGCGTTATGTTCCAGGTTGGTTTGGTGAATCTTATTCTCGATCTTGGCAGGACTGGGTTGGGGAATCTCTTCGCCTTTGGCCATTGGCGGCTGTCGTCTCCGATGCCGGTATTTTTACAACGACAATCTCGGCTCTATCCTTACCATCGCTTTTACATTTTCGTTCACATGCGGCCTAAATTGGATAAAGTCGAGTTGTGATGCAATTGCACAAAGTACACGAAGAGGCGAGTCAAGTCTTTCGCTCAACCTCGATCAGGTTATTCCACAAAGCGATGGGCGGAATGCCCGCATAGCCGCTCTCCTGCCCGTCGTTGCATTCAATCGCAATCCACTTCCCCTCCGCTGTTTGCGCTACGTCTACGACGAGAAATGGCACGCCGATGCGAACTGCGACTTCACCCGCGAGGCGCATCGCTTCCTGCTCCTCCGCTCGCGTCCATTTGTATGTGGAAAACCCGGCCCAATACGGCCCCGCCCCGACGCATTCGCCGCGGCGCCAAAAGGTCCGAAATTCAAAGGATGGCGGAACCTTGTCGCCCGTAGCCCCATCAACCGGTCGCAAGCGGACGTACTCGCGGCAGACGAAAGGCTGCCAATGAAGGATCGGATCGCGGCGGTAGAGCTCCGCAACCCGCTCAAATTCTTCGGCGGAGCGAATGATCGAGAGTTCCGCCTTGTGACGGCTCGTTTGACGGCTGCCTCTCACGAATACGGGCCAACCAAAAAGCTCTTCAACTACATCTCGCGCTGGCGGCTCCGAAAACCATACGCTCCGAGGCGTGAACTCCCGGATTCTCGGATACCACTCCGTCAACTCGCTGGCCAATCTGTATTGCTCCGGCGAATGAATCAACCGCACGCCGGTTGCCTGAAGTTCGGCGTAAAGCTGGCTGTAGTTTGTCGTGACGCCGAAGCGGCCTATCGCCGAGATAGTGTCAGGCCGCTGCCACGGACGCCGGCAGGCGAAGAACCGGTCAAAAGGAAAGTCGTAGATCGAGAGCCCCGTCTCTGCGCAGGCGATCCAGACGGTGTCTTCCAATAAAAACAAGTCGAGGTTGTCTGCATTTACTTCCAACAAGACTCTCTATGCCTACTCAATGCGAATCAGGGGGCAAGTTCACCAGCTAATCGCCGGATGTAAGCGCCAATTGCCTCTGCAAATCTGACTGGCACGGCGTTACCTATCTGCTTTGACGTTTTTGCCAGCGAATCTGCGAAGAAAACATAACCGTCTGCAAAACTCTGAAGCTTGGCAGCTTCCCGCAAGGACATTGCTCTGTCTTGTTCGGGATGGCCGTATCTGCCATTAGACAAACTATGACACTTACTGGTTAGGGCAGGAGCCGGGCTGTTCCAACTCATCCGGCCATAAACGTCAGTATGACCATCATGCCCGTTTGAGTAACACTCCAGCCAAAGATGCCGAGGCCAAGCAGTTCTGCTACCGCCATCGTGAGGAGTGTGACGAAGTCTCTCAAGGTTGATCGGGGAAAGAATTGCTGCGCGATGATTTGGCACGGTCGGATGAGTTTCGCCTGCCTGCAAAGGCGGATAATGACGAATAGTGTTTCCCACCGTTTCGTAAGGGAGCAAATTCGGCCCATGCGTCGCCTGAGGCCGCGTCGGTTCAACTCCTCGCAGCGCAATTAGAATAAAACGTTTGCGCGTCTGCGGCACGCCGTAGGCTTTTGCGTCTAGCACATCTTCCCAAATTCGATAGCCGAGTTGTTCCAATCTTTGGCGAAACCGCTTGTGCGTGCTCCGACCGCGCACTCGCGTTAGACCGGGAACATTCTCGACAAAGACTTGCCGGGGCTGCAGAGCCTCCACAAAGCGACCGAACTGCCTTAGCAGAGTAGCTTCTTCATTACGCTCGCCGCGATTCAGTTGCGAAAACGGTTGGCAGGGAGCGCAAGCTGCAAGAAGCAAATCGTCAGGCGCAACATCCCCAATTACCTCGCGGACAGCTTCAACCGAAAGCTCTCGCACGTCCGCTACAAGAAATGTGGCGGGATGATTGTTGATCTCATAGGTTTGGTGGCATCCTTCGTCAAAATCAATCCCTAATCGAACTTCAATTCCGGCGTTCAATAACCCACGAGTTAGCCCACCCGCTCCACAAAAGAGATCAATCGGGATCATCGTTCAATCACCTTCCGGAATTATGAATTGGCAGACGGTTTCGATGGCGTAAAATTCTCTCGGACGCAACGTTCCGCATCACGGTCAGGCATTCCCGGCCTTGCCGCAATTTGGAGATAAGCCCATGCGATTTGCTCACGGAATGGGCTATCAATCGAAACGACCCTCTCGAATCTTTCGCTCGGCTCTTCAGACGATGCGATCTCGTTGATCGGAATCAGCGCCAAGTCACGCAGGCAAGCGGTGATCGCAGGAAATACGGTCTTGTATTCCGGCAAAAAAACATACCCGCCACAGTGGGCGTCGTTAAACGATTTCGATAACTGCTTCTTCGTTTTATCGGTCAACGAATTTCCGATTGTTACGCCAACCGCTTTCAGATAAGCATCCGCGCTCTGACACTGCGCGACCAGAACCTCGTTGACTGTGCGCCGACCGGCTCCGAGAACCAAATCACAAGAGGGCGTCAAGACGAGCCGGTAAGCTGTCGGATCATTGCTATCTTTGTCTTTGGCGCGCAGTAAATCCCCCATCAACAAGCCTTCCAAAGGCGGGTAGATGTATTGCTCCCAAAATAGAAGCTTTTGGCGGCTGATCTCGGTTTCAAGGTCCATCGTGGCCGCCAGCCGCCGACGTACACTGCGGTGCAACAACTCTTTGCGTTGCTCATTATCGGTTTCAGACTGCCAAATGATCTTGGACGTGTCCCAGAGAACTTTTTGGATAGCTTTGTTCAATTCTTGCCGAGTTTCACGTAACGCCAAAATGTGAGGGCTGATTGATTGCAAATGACGGGCAATCTTCTCGTCAGTGCCTTGTTCTTTCCGAAAACATTTGAGAATGGGATTATCGTGTGGGAAAGGCGGCTCAAGTTCACATTCCGCCGCGGTGTAAACAATCACTGGCATGAACTTTTCTTTGAGTATCTCACGCCATATCTCTTCCCCTGCTTTGTCTTCGTTCTCCGGGCTTCCGCGAAAAATATCAAGTACGACAACATCATAGTGATGCGGGCGCAAAAGAACTTGCTTCGCGCGGTCAAGATCAAACTCAATTTCTACCTCAACCGCACTCAAAGTTCTCTCGATTGTCAGCTTCAATCTATCAGCGACGTTTGGAATGTCTTCCGCAATGAAAATCCTCATGACCTATTGTGCGCTTTCGTTCATTTCATTCACGCCACAAGCGGAAGATCGAAGCCGAAGCTTGCTCCGCCTAATTTCCCAGGCTTGATCAGATGCAGTCGCCCATCGTGTTTGGCAACCAGTTCGGACGCAACAACTAATCCTAAGCCAAAACCTTCCGGCTTTTGTGTCACTCCGGGCCAGAAGATACTTTCTTCGTCGCCGTCCTGGATCCCGGGTCCCGAGTCGTGAAACTGCACGTACACTCTCCCCTTCTGAGGGCGGGGAGAGATTTGGACTTCGATTCGGCGAGGGCGGTCCTTCACATAACCAAGCCAATACAAAGAGTTATCCAACAGATTATTGATGATGCCAAATAGCTCGCCGGGATCAACAGCCACCTTCGTTTCAGCATCGGTGTGATAGGTTATCTCCACTTTCCTGTTGCGAATGTCCTCCTCATGCGCGTCGAGACAATGCTGAATCTCATCTTCGAGAACGGAGTCGCGCCGCTTCGAGCCGAATTTCCGACTCCCCAACGGAGTCATCTTTTTCGCCAAGCGGTCGAGGGAGCGAACGCTTCTGTCAGCAAGTTCCCAATCCTTTTTAATTTCCAAAACTGCTGGCTCGCCTTTCTCAATCAAATCACGCAGGGCCTGCGTTAGAGCGCCGATGACCAATGTATTCTGGCCAACTTCATGGGTCAGCATTGCGGCAAGCGTCCCCAAGCTGGCAAGTCGGCTGTAGTAGATGAACCTTTGCTCGATCTCTTCGACAGCTTTCTCAACTTCGGCGCCATGTTTCTCAACCAAGTGCAGCAGGCTCCTGGGTTCGATGCCCTGCGCGATGGTGCCCGACATACGCTCAATGAGTGGCTGGGTTGAAAGCTCAGCAAACAACTCCTTCAAAGATCGCTCTTTCCGAATTTCCAGCCGATCTTTCTCTCTCTCGTTCTCCAATAGCCCAGCAATTTCCCACAAGAGCTTTTTGAAATCTCGAGCGGCCAAATTATCAACCAGCCTTTCACGATCGCTTGTATCTCTAAGACCCGGATTGTTTTCGGCTGTAACTGCCAGGTAGCCGACGATTTGGTTAGTGCTAATTCTTTTGCCAGTTTTGCTCACGCGGCGCAGATCAAGCCCTAGCCAATCCTTCGCCGATTCCGACTTCGGCAAAACCAGAATTTCATCGCGATAGAGTGACAAGCCTTGATAGCTTTTTATGGTTTTGCGCAGTGTCGCAAGGTTCAGATTGAACTCTTGCGAGATTTCCTTAAACGTTTCGGCGTCCTTATCGAGGTCCCAAACTCTTATCTCAAACTTGAATGACCCGCACTGCGGCATTTGGTTCTCTTCTTGACCGTCGTCTTGATCATTTTCCGATGCGACGAAATTGCTCGCCCATAATTCACGGACAATCTCAACTGTTCGACCCGGTCCTTGCAGCGGAGCATAGGTATAAGTGCAATTGACCTTTCCTGACTTATCCACACTCCCTTTCAGCAGGTATGGCGGTTTTGAAAGAAACCTTGCCGGTTCGATCTCTTCTGACTCTGCCTCCTTTCCACCCAGAGGAGTCAGCCAAATCTTAAAGTCTTCAACCCGAGCAAATGGGGAAATCAATCTGGATAGCAGATCCCTAAGCTCGGCGATCTTTTCGTCATCCCATTTCCCCTTCAATTCCCGAATTCGGATCAGCGTGCCGGTGCGCTCAGCAAGAGCATCGCCGTCGCACTTTCGGAGTTCGATTTCGCAGGAACCCAAATCATCGGAGGCTGCTAACGTGCCCCAGTCAACTTTTACTTGCCAACAATTTTCGTTCGCGGATTTGGTAAACATCTCTAGCCGGTCGCCCAAACGCGCTGCCGACAATCTTCCAAGCCCCTTCTCGCCGGAAACTCTTCGCCCTTTTCGCCCTTGCTTGCTGTTGGTTTGGGTGACCCGATAGGGGGTGGCGACAACAGCCCAGGCATTTTCAATAACCTCACGAGTCATGCCGGAGCCATCGTCTTCAATCTCCAGCATCAGGTGTCCGTGTTCATCGCTCTTCTTCAAACGCACATCAACCCTTGTGGCGTGAGCATCGTAAGAGTTCTTGACCAATTCGATAATCGCCACCACATCGCTGGTGACCAAGTCCGCTCCTAGCGACTCGAACACTCTCGGGTGCATGCGGAACGGTATCTTCCCGGGTTCGGCTAACTGCTTTGCCTTTTGCGACATCACTAAACCTCAGTGAACGTTATTGATTTTTGTGTAGACGATTGGCGCTTCGGCTGTTCGCCGATTTCGCCAGCTTGAAAAAGCGGCAGAGCTTTTGAATGTATGTTCCGCTTTTGGTTTCACACTCCCAAATAACCAAGACTCGCCATCCAAGTCGTCTGAGATCTGATTTGATTTGGGCGTCTCTCCGAACATTTTCAAATATTTTCGTTTGCCAAAATTCGGCATTGGATGCGGGAAGTTTAGACTTCCCGCATCCTGTGTGATGATGCCAAAAACAACCGTGGACGAAAATAACAGCCCGGTGTTTAGGTAGTACGATGTCCGGTTTCCCGGGAAGAAGCTTACTATGAAGACGGAAGCGAAATCCAAGCGAATGCAATTCCCTTCGCACAATCACTTCCGGCTTCGTTCCCGAAGAACGGACTTTGGACATTATCTCGCTTCTTTTTTCCTTGCTATAAATATCCATTCCGACATCGCGAAGGCTAAGCCTTGCCACTCAGCGCCCGATTGATCCGCTCAACCGCCTCATCAATCTCTGCCGTACTCTTAAACCCGATCACCACCGCGTCCACAAACCCGCAAGTCATCGCATACCGAACCGCCTTCTCGCGGTCTTCGGGATTGGCAAAATAGCCCTCGCCGATGATCTTCATGCCGATGATGCCGCGGCCTTTGTCGTGCATGGCTTTGATCTCTTTCATCGCTTCGGGGACTTTGCCTTCGGGGAAGTGCGGATTGGTCGGGTGGTCGCCATCCACGTGGCGGCCTTGCGGGTTGATGCGGGCCAGTTGGATTTCCATCCAATCACTCTGCGTCGCTTCGCGGAGCGCCGTTAGGCCGTGGCAGGAGCAGCCTTTGGTCTTGATCCAGCCTTTCGCCTGCGCTTCGTCGAAGGCGTCCATCAGCGCCTTCTGGTCGGCGACCCAGTTGCCTTTCGTGGCGCAGTGGATGAGCAGGCTGTCAATGTAATCCACGCCGAGTTCCTGGCGGTAACGATCAATCGTCTTCATCGGGTCGGCGGTGGTTTCGGCCCGGAGCGGCAGCTTGGTCTGGATAAAGACGTTTTCGCGCGGCAGTTTGTTGGCTTTGATCGCTTCGCGGACGAATTCGTGGGTCTTGTAATTGTCCGCCGTGTCAATGTAGCGGACGCCGCGGTCGTAGGCGTGTTTGACCAGGGCGTTGAAGCCTTCCTGTCCGAGGTCCTTCTGCACCTTGCCATTGACTGAGCCTGTACCCATGCCGAGGCGCGGGATTTTGATCTTTTGTTTGTTCAGGCGTCCGAGTTGCACCCAATCGCTGGCAGTGCGCACGGGCGTTGCTGCTTCGGCGGGCGCGAGCAGTTCCGTCCCGATGATCGCCGCTCCGGCCAATTCGGCGGATTGGCGGATGAAGTCACGACGAGAGATGTTTTGTTTTGTTTGATCGCTCATAGATTTCCTCCGGTGAAGAGTGTAGCGCAGACAGGATTAACAGGATTAACACAGGATGAGCAAAGCCTCTCCAACACAGCCGAGGAGGTCAATCCTGAAAAATCCTGTTAATCCTGTCTGCAACCGACTATTTCTGCTTGAGAACTTACTGGTTGATTGCCGGCGCAATTAAACATCTACCGCGACTATTCTGGCAATGGCTCGACGTGAATGGTCGCCGTCACCCGGCCGAATTCTTCCGCCAGTTTCCGCTCGATCTCTTCGGTGATCGCGTGCGAGGCGACGTGGTCGTGTTCGACTTCGTGTTCGACGTGCAGATGCATCTCGACGAACATCTCGCCGCCGTGAGCGCGCGAGCGGATGTCGTGCGCTGAATGTACGCCCGGCACGTTTCTGACAATCTCGGCGATTCGAGATGACGGCACGGGCGCGGCGTCAACCAGCACCGGCACAGTGGCTTTGAAAATCTGATAACCGCTCCAGGCGATCACCACGGCGACACCCAACGAGATAATCGGGTCGAGCCAGACGAAACCCGACCGGATCAAAATCAATCCGGCGAGCACCGAACAACTGACCAACACGTCGCTGCGCGTGTGCGCGGAGTCAGCGATCAGGAAGGCGCTCTGCAACCGGCGGCCTTCGCGCCGCTCGTAAACCGTGACGGTGATGTTGGCGATGATCGTGACGACCATCACGCCGATGGTCAGCGCAGTGATTTCGGGGGCCGCCTGATCGTGGCTGAATAACCGTTTGATCGCGCTCAAGGAGATCTGATAGCAGGTGACGAAGAGGAACCCGGCGATGGCGAAGGCGGCGAGCGTTTCAAATTTGGCGTGGCCGTAAGGATGGCCTTCGTCAGGCTCGGCGGTGGCGTATTTCATCACGACCAGGCCGACGATGTTGTTGAGCGAATCCACTGACGAATGAACCGCGTCGCTTATCACGCTCAAACTATCGGCAAGCAACCCGGCAATCAATTTGCCGATGACGACGGCGATGTTGAGCGCGAGTGTGACGAGCAGCACGCGCCGCACGCCGCGTTTGTAATCGTGATTGGTCAATGCGCCGGTTTGAGCGATCATTTCGTCAACCTGTCGCCGGTTGCTGCTGCGTCACACAATGGATCGAGCCGAGTCCCCAGATCAGTTTCGTGCAATCAATGCCAACGACGCGGCGATCAGGAAACAACTCCTGCAAGATCGCGCAAGCCTTCGCGTCGTTTTCGTGACGGTAGGTCGGAACCAGAACCGATTTGTTGGCGATGTAAAAGTTGGCGTAGCTGGCGGGCAGCCGCTGGTCGTCGAACCAGACAGGCCCGGGCATCGGCAATTTGACGACGCGCAATGGCTTACCATCCTGATCTTTCATTCGCAGCAAACGTTCGTAGTTTTCGATCAGTGGCTGGTAGTTTTCATCCTGCGGATCATCTTCGATCACCGTCACGACAGTGTCTGGCGCGACGAACCGCGTCAGGTCGTCAACGTGGCCATCAGTGTCGTCGCCGACGATCCCTTCGCCCAACCACAGGATGCCGGTCACGCCCAGATAATCTCTCATGTACTGTTCGATCTGCTCGCGGTTGAGATGCGGGTTGCGATTAGGATTGAGCAGGCAGGCTTCGGTCGTGATCAGCGCGCCACGCCCGTTGACATCCAGCGAACCGCCTTCCATCACGATGCCGGGAGTGAACAGCGTTTCGTTCATCTCCGCGGCGATGCGCGTCGGCACAACATCATCGTTTTCGTAAGGCGGATATTTGTCGCCCCAGGCGTTGTAGCCCCAGTCAATGATCGCGCGCTCGCGAATGACCGCTCCTTCATAGTCACGGTTCCGTACCACATAAATCGGCCCGTGGTCGCGCACCCAGGAGTCGTCGGTCGGGTTGAAATGAAAACGCACGGCGTCGAGATTGACGTCGCCTGCGCGCAACAATGCGCGAACACGTTCGGCGAAGTCTTCGTCGGCGACGTTGATGCGGACGAGTTCGGATTCGGTCAGATGTTTAGTGATTTCGACAAAGATTCCGGGCACGGAATCGAAAGCGCCTGGCCAGCTTGCTTCTTTGTGCGGCCACGACAGCCAGGTCGCTTCGTGCGGCTCCCATTCGGCGGGCATGTGATAGCCGAGTTCGCGTGGTGTCATTTTAGTCAATCAGACGTTTCGTGATGTCTTGATAAGCGTCAATCCGCCTGTCACGCAAAAACGGCCAATGCGTGCGCTGTACGTCAATCCTGCTGAAATCGCATTCGGCCATCAGGATTGTTTCTTCCGCGACTCCGGCTTTGGCGATGATTTGGCCTGATGGATCGGCGATGAAGCTTTGACCCCAGAATTCGATCCCGCCGTTCGGATTTCCATCCGGGCCTGGCTCGTGGCCGGCGCGGTTGGCGACCGCCACGTAAACGCCGTTGGCGATCGCGTGCGAGCGTTGGATCGTCTCCCACGACGAATGCTGGCGCTCGCCGTATTCGGCCTTCTCGCTCGGATGCCAGCCGATGGCGGTCGGGTAAAACAGAATCTGCGCTCCGGTCAGCGCCGTCAATCGCGCCGCTTCGGGATACCATTGATCCCAGCAAACGAGCGCGCCGGCGCGAGCGTAATGAGTGTCGAACGATTTGAATCCCAGATCGCCGGGAGTGAAATAGAATTTTTCGTAATAGTGCGGATCGTCGGGGATGTGCATTTTGCGGTAGATGCCGGCCAGATGACCGTTGGCGTCAATCACCACGGCGGTGTTGTGGTAAACGCCCGGAGCGCGCCGTTCAAACAACGAACCGACAATGACGATGCTGCGCGCAGCGGCCAGCTTGGCAAACTCTTCAGTGCTCGGCCCAGGAATCGTTTCGGCCAAGCCGAAGTTCGCGTGGTCTTCGCTCTGGCAGAAATACCGCGAGCGGAACAACTCCTGGGTCGAAATGATGTGCGCGCCCTGATTGGCTGCCTCCTCGATGCGCGCCAGACATTTCTCCAGGTTCTCGCGCAGATCATCTGTGCAAATCATTTGAATCAGCGCGACATTGGCTTTGTTCCTATTTGCTTTCATAGCTGGATTATAGCGGCTTCTTGCTCTGCTTCAACCCGCTAGGCTACACTCCTTCCGTCAATCCAAGTTCGAGTCAAACCCTGTGCCTGAAGAGATGTTCTTCCGTTTTTTCACAAAGGTAGTAATGAAAATCGCAGACACGCATTACTGGTTTCGACCTCGTTCCATTGCCATCTTTACGACCATACTCTTCTGTGTCCTGACCGCAGCCTGCGGCAATCCCGAAAAAGAGAAGTTCGCGCACGTGGCCCGCGGCAAAGAATATTTAAAGCAGAGCCGCTACGCCGAGGCGCGGATCGAATTCCGCAGCGCGTTACAGATTGACAGGAAGATGGCCGCCGCGCATTTCGGTTTGGGCGAAGCCGCGCTGGCGCTCGGCCACGTGCAGGAAGCCGCCGAGGCTTATTACGAAGCGATGCGGCTGGACGCTGACAACCTCGACGCGCGCGTCCGAGTCGGCAGCCTGCTTGCGCAATATTCGACGGATGAAACCACGAAAGAAGCCGAGCGATTGGCTAACGAGGCGCTGAAGAGAAATCCGGATTACGTCGAAGGCCGCGTCCTGCTGGCCAATGTGCGCATCGCTCAGAAACTGTGGGATGAGGCGAAAGTGGAACTCGACCGCGCGATCAATCTCGATCCACAGCGGGTCGAGACGTATTTGAATCTCGCGCGATATTACGATCAGCGCGCCGACGCCGACCCGCCGCAAGCGGGGACATTCAGACCGCAGGCCGAAACCGTCTACCAGCAAACCATCGAAAGACATCCGAATTCGGCGGGCGCGCGTCTGGCTTTCGGCGATTTTCTTTCCGCGCACAAACGTGAAGCGGAAGCCGAGCGGCAATTGCTCGCGGCGCTCCAATCCGCTCCTGAGAACAAGCTGGTGTTGGTTGCGCTGCGCCGTTTTTACGAAACGCAGCAGCGTTTCCACGAGGCGGAGAAATATCTGGCGCGCTTGGTCGAACTCGATCCCGACAAATCGGCGGGACGCGCGCAGATCATTGAACTGCATACGCGCACGGGCCGCGTCCAACAGGCGGTCAGCGAATACCAGCAACTGCTCAAAGACGACCCAAAATATCTGCGCGGTTATTCCCGGCTGGCTGAATTGCTGCTCGAATTGGGCGATGTAAATGGCGCGAGCAAAAGCGTTGAAGCGGCGTTGAAGCTCAGTCCGCAGGACACCGATGCGCTCCTGATGCGCGGGCGGCTGCTCACACTGAACGGACAATACCGCGAAGCTGTGAACGACCTGGATCAGGCGCTGCGGATGGAGCCGACAATGCCTGCCGCATTGTATTATGCCGCCGATGCTCATCTGGCGAACAGCGATCCGACGCAGGCGCGAATGCTCGTCAACCGCTTGCTCAGTTTTTACCCACGCAACCCGATGGGAATGTTGATGCAGGTCCGCATTCATCTCAGCGAGGGGAGAGCCGTCGAGGCCGAAAAGCTCGCGGCGCAAGTCATCGAAAACGTTTCGCAGCTCAAATCGAATAACGCGGCTTTGCAGGCCGCGCGCATCCCCGCCGGTACATTGCCTGAATGGGAGAGCAAGTCGTACATTTCCCGCGCCGTCGCGCGGATTCAAACGCGCGATTTTGCGGGGGCGCAATCCGACCTCGAACGCGCGATTCAGATCGATAAACGCAGCGCGGAACCACACATCAACCTGTCCACAATCCACCTGCTTCGCGGCGACCTGGCGAATGCCCAGCGCGAAGCCGACCGCGCGATTGATCTTTCGCCTAGCAGCATCCCGGCCGCGAACGCGCTGATCGGCGTCTACCTGCGGCAGAAGAATTACCAGGCCGCTCATCTGAAGCTGGACGAACTGGCCGCCGCCCAGCCCACACGTTTGCAGTTGCAGGAACTACGTGCGCGAGTTTTCGCCGCTCAGGGCGATGCCACCAGCGTGGAACAAACATTGCGCCGGATGATTGAAACCGACCCGAATTACCTCAACGCCTATTTCGCGCTGAGCGATTTCTACCAGACTTCGCAAAGACAGACCGAGCGCGCGATCTCTCAGTTGCGCGACCTGATCAAATTGAAACCGAACAACGCGCAGCAGACTGCGCAGGCCCACCTGTTCGTCGCCATGCTCGAAGAAGGCCGCGGTAATTTTGAGGAAGCGGCAAAGAATTACGAGCAGATGCTGGGTTACGACAAACGCTCGGTCGGCGCGGCCATCGCGTTCAACAACCTGGCTTGGCTCTACGCTGACAAAGGTCTGGGGAATCTGGACAAGGCCACCGATTACGCGCGCAACGCCATCAACATCACGCCTGAAGCTGGTTTTTACGACACGCTCGGCTACGCTTATTACAAGAAACGCCAGTTCGAGGTCGCTATCGAACAGTTCAGCAAAGCGATCAACCGCAAACCGTCATCAGCGCTCTATCACCTGCGCTTGGCGCGCGCGCTGCGCGACAACGGCGACACGCAAAAGGCGCGACAGACTTACGAGCGGGCGCTGCAATTGGGCGGATCGAATTTCGCGGAGGCAGGTCAAGCGCGACAGGAACTGGCTTTGCTTCGCAGGCCGTGAGGCAAGAGCGAGATAAGGGAACGTTGCGCCTGGACGCCCCCAAGCCAGCCAGAATGGCTGTAGATGATGCTTACAGGCTGGCGAGAGTGTGGCGGATTTGAGCGTTACTGGGACTTTCTCTTGCGCCCCACGAATCCGCCATTTAAGGAAGGGCTTTGGCGTTACTGGAACAGGGCAGATGCGTGCTCGACAGGGAGGCGGCTCCTCAGCCTGTCATCGAATTCCTCAACTTCGCCACTCGCCAGATGACACCATTCGCCAGGCTTGAGAAAACAAAAACCCGCCAGGGAAACCCCGCCGTTTCTGCTGACGGCCGAGGGGTTCTTTACTGGCAAGTGGATCAGATCGACAACGACATTATGCTAGTGGAAAACTTTCCCTAGTTGACACCTGCAATTGACCAAGCAATGCCCCTGCTTTATGCTACGCGCACTTTCGTCAAGGGCGGCCTTCGCCGCGATTCGCATTAACAATTCGGAGGCATAATGGAACAACAGGCCACATCTGCGCGCGCGGCTGTCGCCGCTGTCTCGAAAATCAAGCATCTGCGCTGGTACATCTGCGGATTGCTCTTTTTCGCTACCGTCATTAATTACATTGACCGCCAGGTGCTCGGCACGATTGCGCCGGAGTTGCAGAGAGAGATCGGCTGGACTGAAATCGAATACAGCCAGATCGTCAATGCTTTTCAAATCGCCTACGCGCTGATGTTTTTGGTCTGGGGCGGCGTGATTGACCGGATCGGCGTGAAGTTGGGTTTTGCCATCGCCATCGTCATCTGGTCGCTGGCCGGCATGAGCACCGCGCTGGCCGCCAGCGCCGTCGGTTTCGGCATCGCGCGGTTCGCGCTGGGCGTCGGCGAAGCCGCTAATTTCCCGGCTTCGATCAAAACCGTGGCGGAATGGTTTCCGAAACGCGAACGGTCGTTTGCGACCGGGGTGTTCAATGCGGGCACCAACGTGGGCGCGATCATCGCCCCGGCGGCGGCAATTCTGTTGTATGAAGCTTTCGGCTGGCGCAGCGCTTTTATTTTCACCGGCGCGGTCGGCTTTGTCTGGCTGATCTTTTGGTGGCGGTTCTATGAACGTCCCGAAGACCATCCGCGCCTTTCGACGGAAGAGTTCAAGCTCATCCGCGAAGGCGAAGAGGAGCCGGTCACGGAAAAGACGCCGATGCTGCCTTTGCTGAAGTATCCGCAGCTTTGGGCGTTCGCCCTCGGCAAAATGCTGACCGATCCGGTCTGGTGGTTCTACCTCTTCTGGCTTCCGAAATTCCTCGACACGAACTACGGCATCAAGGGCCGCGACCGCATCATCTACCTAACCGTGGTCTACCTCATCGCCGACGTCGGTTCGGTGGGTGGCGGCTGGATTGCGGCGGCGTTGATCAAACGGGGCTGGACGCTCAACCGGGCTCGAAAATTTGCGCTCTTTATCTTCGCCTTCATCATGCCGCTGGTGACGGTTACCTATTACGCCAAGAGCGCCTGGACAGCCGTTATTCTGATCGGCATCGCCGCGGGCGCCCATCAAGGCTGGTCGGCCAACCTGTTCACGCTGACGGCGGATATGTTCCCGCGCAAGGCGGTCGGCTCGGTCGTCGGCATTGGCAGTTGCGCCGGCGCATTGGGCGGCGTGATGATGGCTACTTACGTCGGCAGCGTGCTGGACAAGAATCCGAGCTATTACCTGCCAATGTTCATCATTGCGGGCCTGACCTATCTGGTCGCGTGGGGTGTGATTCAACTGCTCGCGCCGAAGCTGGAGCCGGCGGATGTGAAGTGACGACGCGAGTCCGAGACACGTTCGTATCAGGAAAGCCTGATTTCACTGGCATAAACTAACGAAGAGATTTTCCACGGCTGAAAGAGAGGAATGACACGATGGCAGACGCGACCGTCAACTCCGCCGCAAGTCCCCGCCCGGCTCGTTCTCTTCGTTGGCAGATCGGCGGGCTGCTCTTCGCTTCGACGGTTATCAATTATCTTGACCGCCAGACGCTTTCCAACCTCGCGCCTTACCTCAAACAGGATTACGGCTGGACGAATACGGATTATGCGAACCTCGTCATCACCTTTCGCATTGCTTATTCGTTGGGACAAACGCTCTGTGGCCGCCTGATGGATCGCGTCGGCACGCGGCGCGGGTTGACGCTCTCAGTCATCTGGTATTCGACCGTCTCGATCCTCACTTCGCTCGCCAACGGCTTTTACAGCTTCGCCACGTTTCGCTTCCTGCTCGGCGCGGGCGAATCGGCCAACTGGCCCGCCGCGACGAAAGCCGTTTCCGAATGGTTTCCCAAACGGGAGCGCGGACTGGCCACGGCGTTTTACGATAGCGGCTCTTCGGTCGGCGGCACGATCGCGCCATACCTCATCGTTCCGATCTACCTTTACTGGGGCTGGCGTCCGGCTTTCATCATTCCGGGTTTGCTCGGATTCGTCTGGCTGATATTCTGGCGGCGGCTCTATCATCCGCCCGAAACGCATCCGCGCATAAGCGACGAAGAGCGCGAAACGATTTTGAAAGACAAGCGCGAGTCGGAGCCGGAGAAGAGCGTCCCGCGCCCGCGCTGGGGCCAGTTGCTCAAGCTGCCGCAAACCTGGGGCGCGATTGCCGCCAAAGCGTTGACCGACCCGGTCTGGTTCTTCATCGCCGATTGGTTCCCTATCTACTTGGTCGCCAAAGGCATCAAGCTGGAAAGCGGCCTGGTCGCCATCTGGGTTCCTTTCGTCGCTGCCGGGTTGGGCAATTTCTTCGGAGGATGGATGACGGGCCATCTGATCAAACGCGGCTGGCCGCTGGGACTGGCGCGCAAAGCAATTGTGGTCTTCGGCGGTTTTGGCGTGCTGCTCCTGATCCCGACGATCCTGACGACGAACCTGTTTTTCATCGCCCTGCTCTTCGGCATGGCGACTTTCGCTTATGCGTCTTTTTCAACCATCGCGAACACGTTGCCGTCGGATTTGTACACCAGCGAATCGGTCGCGTCGGTCGCCGGAATGAGCGGGACCGCCGCCGGAATCGGCACGATCATCGCTTTCAAGTTGATCGGCTACTTCTCCGATGCGCGGGCTGAGTATGCGACGCAGGCGTTTGACCCGATCGTGGTGGTGGCTGGTTTGGTTCCATTTGTCGGGATGATTATGGTCTTGCTCCTGGTGCGCAACACGCGCGCGACAGAACAAGGTTTGGTTCGACGAATATGAAACCTCTGAAAATAGGCATCACCGGAGTGCGCGGCATTGTGGGCGAAACGCTCACGCCGGAGTTAGTAATTGAATTCGCGCAAGCGTTCGGGACTTACCTGGACGGCGGGCCGATCCTGGTTTGCCGCGACACCAGAGCTTCGGGGCTGATGGTGCGTTCGGCGGTGACCGCCGGGTTGCTGGCCGCCGGTTGCGAAGTGACCGATCTGGGCATTTGCCCTACGCCGACGATGCAACTGGCAGTCAAACATTTCGGCGCCGTTGGCGGCATCTCTATCACCGCCGGCCACAACCCTTCGCAATGGAACGCGCTGAAATTCGTCCGCGGCGATGGGCTTTACCTGAACGCCACGCAGGCCGAGGAACTGCTGGACATCTTTCATCAGGGCGAGTTCGAGAAGGCGGGGTGGACGCGCATCAACAAGCAGATCGAAAAACGCGACGCGACCCAGCACCACATTGATGTTTTGAAGAGCGTGTTCGACGTTGAAGCCGTTCGCGCGCGCCAGTTGACGGTCGCCGTGGATTGCTGCAACGGAGCCTGCGCGGTGGTCGGACCACGCTGGCTGGGAGAACTCGGTTGCGCGCCGCTGACGATCAACGACGACATCACCGAGCCTTTCCCGCACAACCCCGAACCGAAACGCGAGACGATGGCGCAACTCCGCGCGGTGGTCAAAGCGGGTCACGCCGACATCGGCTTCGCTCACGACGCCGACGGCGAGCGGCTGGGAATCGTGACGGAAACTGGCGAGCCGTTGTCGGAAGAGATGACGCTGGCGCTGGCCGCCGACATCAAACTCAGCCGAACGCCTGGCGTGGCCGTCACGAACATTTCAACCACGCAAGCCATCGAAAAGATCGCCGCGCGTCACAACTCGAACGTCGTGCGCACTCCGGTCGGCGCGGCCTACATCTCCGAAGCGATTCTGGAACACAACGCGGTGATCGGCGGCGAAGGCAACGGCGGGGTGGCCATCCCTGAAGTCCACGCGACGAACGACAGCGCGGCGGCGATTGGTTTGATCCTCGAAGAGATAGCTAAAACCGGAAAGAGCGTTTCGGAACTGGTCGCCAACCTGCCGCGCTACGCGATGCTCAAACACGACCTGCAGGTCGCGCCCAACCTGCTCTTCTCCGTGCTCAACGACATCCGCCAGGAAGCCGAACGCGCGAACGCCGACGCGATTGATCTGAGCGACGGCGTCAAGCTGGTGTGGAAGGACGGCTGGTTGCACGTCCGCGCGTCGAACACCGAGTCAATGATCCGCGTGATCGCCGAAGCCGAAGATGAAAAGCGGGCCGGCGAGATGATGAATTGGGCTTTGGATCGACTCAGGTAACGCTTCCTCCATCTATGGTCACGACCTCGCCGATCATATAGCTGTTCTTGTCCGAAACCATGAAAGCCGCGAACTCGGCCAGTTCTTCAGGATGGCCGCGCCGTCCGCGCGCGCACCAGAATTTGTGCATCTCCAGCCAATGATCGGGCAAGGCGTCCGACAGGTCGGTGTCGAAGATTCCGGCGGCGATGGCGTTGACCGCGATGCCAAACGGCGCCGCTTCGCGCGAAAGACATTTGGTGAAGCCGATGATCGCGGCCTTCGACGTCGCGTAATGCACGGCCGTGGGCAGAGCGCGGACGGCGCCGATGCTGCTCAGGTTGAGAATGTTACCGGAGCGTTGGCGCAGCATGGCTTTGTAGACCGGCTTGGTGACGTTGAACACTCCGTTGACGTTGGTCTCGATCACTTCGTCCCAGGCGCGCTCGGTCATCGTGGCGAAATTGTCGCTGCGGTTGATCGCCGCGTTGTTGACCAGAATGTCTATGCGCCCGAACTCTTCGTTGATCTTGCGCACCATCTTGATGATGGCCGGACGGTCTGTGACCGAGACTTTGAACGCCAGCGCGCGGCGTCCCATCGCTTCGACTTCCGCGACGGTAGCCGCTGCGCGGTCGTCGCTGACGTTGTAATTGAACGCGATGTCGGCGCCTTCGCGGGCAAAGACTTCGCAGAGCGAACGCCCGATGCCGCGTGAACCGCCGGTGATGATCGCCTTTTTTCCTTCGAGTAATCCCATGGTTGTTGTTGATTTGATGAAGAGGTTGAGAATATGAAATGAAATGAGAGGTTAGTGCAAAACGACGGATGTGTCGAGCATGGATTGATGCAGAGGCTAGTCGTTGTCAAACGATGATGGGAATTTGCCCCTCACTTTTGGGGCAAGCGGCGTCAGGAAAGAAGCCGAAGCCCTGATTGAGTCACTTGGATATCCTTACCTTCACGAACGCAGCGATGACGAAAAATAGAGTCAAGGCGGAGAGCAGCGCCCCGGATCGAGCGGCAGGCGGAACGTAACGCATCTCAACCCGGTGAGCGCCGGCAGGCAAAAGCACCCCTCGCAATAGATAGTTCGCCGCATAGATAGTCGCCCGCTGGCCATTTACCGTCGCCACCCAGCCTGGGTAGTTAATCTCACTTACAACCAGCACGGATGGTTTATCAGCCTCTGCCTGAATCACCAAGTGGCCAGACTCATAGCCGACAATGCGCGCCTCTGCCGTGTTCTCAAACTTCCCGACAGAAAGCTGGCGTAACTCCTCGGGCGCGATTTCTAACAGAGTGGTTTCACGCGGGTTAAACATCTCCCCTTCACCGCGAATGCGGCGCAATGCCTCTTCGGGGGACACGACCTCGGCCCAGGGTGTAAGCCACACCCGTGGCAACGCGCGGGGGTTTTCATAAATTTTTACCCTGTCGTAGTCAAAAACTTTCCGCCAGTGATCAGGCAAACGTTGGGTCAATAAAGATACCGCGCCGCCCCTGGAGTTGTAGAGCGTCGCTTTCCAAATGATTAAAGAGGCCTCTCGAGTTTGAGATGTGATCTGTACTCGGTCCACGTTGGTGTTTTCACCCAGCTCAATTCGTGACCAATAGCGATACGAAGGAAAAGAATTTTTATCATCGCCGGGTTGACTGCTGAAGATAGGGGCAAGCGAGTGCTGAATAACAGGCCTCACATCCGCGCGTTCGTGCGCCCATTCGGCGGTGTCTACCCCGGCTTTCAACTCACGTGTGATTTCGCGTCCGTCAGCGGTATGGATCGTGATTTTAGCGACCGGTTCTTCCTGCCTCAGGCTACCTGAGTGCGTAAGGTTTGAAACGAGCGAGAGTGAATCAACCGTCGCCGCTCCGGTCAAGTTGACGGAAACGCCGGGCTTCAAATTGATCACCGCCTCCCCGGCGGCGAACGTCACGCCGTGTTTCACTGTCGTCGCGCTGCTGGGGCCGGAATACTCGGCTAGAAATCTAACGTTCAACAGATCGAGGATTTGCCAGTTGGGACTGAAAACCTGAGGATCGGGCGCGGAACTGAACGATGGCGCCCCTAGCGCTCCAAACGCTCTGGCGTATCGCTCAAAAGTCATCGGTTCATAACCGGCGGCGTTATGGAAGCCCCGCCGCGCAGAAAGATTGTGTGGCTCGGCGCGCGGTAAATCGAGGAAGAAATCATTAGCCATGGAGGTGTAAATGCGATTCTGCTCCGGCGCATAGTTTTGTAGAAAGACTGACGACGGCGCGACCTGAGTGAAATAGCTGGCGGGTCTAACGAACGGGAACCACAAACGTGAAAGAATTATGTACGGCTCGACGAAACAACCAATGAAGATTACTCCGGTAAGCAGGATGTCACGCCAGAGCAAAGCCGCCAGCCGCACACTCCAGGCTAATGTAAGCAGAAGCGAAGCGGTAAACCCTGCCTTCCAAACCAGCCAAGCCGATTCCGAAAGGCCTGTATACTGAATCGTCGAGCCTGCGACGGGTTGTGTGGCTCTCCACCAAATGACTCCAACTACAATGCACAGAACAAACAGACCAACGGCGACTACGGAGCCGCGCCGGAAAAATTTTGTATCTGCCTTAGGTGAAATAAAGCTCCGGAAAGCGTCCCAGCCATACGCCGATAATATTGCCAGCGAAAACGTCCACTCAAAAGCATGACGTGAAGGCACACGAAAGAGATTGAAAAAAGGCACGTGGTAGGCGAGTCGGTAAAGGGGTGTCTGGTCTCCCAGCATCAGCAGGAAAGAAAACAGGGCCGCCCCCAGCCAGAACAGGATTCGACTATCGCGCCACGGCTGCCTGACCGCAGCAACCGCCGCGCACAAAACGCATAGGGCGGCAAGTGGTACGACATAGGTACTCACCTCCAGATAATTATGGAAGGGCGCGACGAAAGACTTCCATACCATAGCCGGTGAAAACGCTCCCCCGCTGAAGGTCTCGTAGCTTAGTGAACTGCGAACGCTGCGCCGTTGCGCGCGCAGCGTTTCGAGAATCTGAAAAGACGCGATGCCCGCCGCCAGCGCCATCCCACCGAGGCAAACAGCCAGCGGTCGCCACCTGCGCCACGTAAAAAGCGCCCCAATCTCTCGCGCAGCCAGCGATGAACATAGCGCATACACAATGGCAAAAACGCCTACGTAAACAAACCCCTGCCCGATCCCAGTGAGTAGGGACATCGCATAAGCGAAAGTCATCCCCAGAAGACAAGGCAAGAGGCGATTCTTCCGCGAACGTTCGATAGCGAAAAGGGCTAGCGGCAACCACATTACGGCATTGGCCAGAAAACCATAAGTGCCAATGGGGCTGGCCATCATCCCCCCAAAGCCGAAGCTGAAGCCTGCGAGCAAAGAAGCCAGGCGGCTTCGTCCGATTTCGCGCGCATAGATGTAAGTAAAGGCCGGCGCAAGAACGTATGGCGCAAGCACGTAAACCTGTTCCGCCATATAGCCGGGCAAGAACAGATAACCCCAGGTTAGCGGATAGCCGATGCCAAGCTGCGCCATCGAAAGCAGCGGATAGCCGGAGAGTATGAGCGGCGTCCAGAGTGGTAACTCCCCGCCCCGGATCATCTCCCAGGCCGCCTGTCGCATTGGGTAGGAATAGACGAGCGCATCGCCACTGACTAAATATTGTCCGGTCAGAGTCGCAGGCCAAAAAAAGACAGTGAAGAATACGGCGATGATTAGGAAAGCGATAAATTCAGGTTTTAGTTTTACGCGCACTCCCTTGCCTCGCATGCTCAATTAACATCAATCTGCCACGTCAGCGTCGCTGACTCCTTCGCCCTCCCGTCTCGTCCCGCTTTTTGGCTTTGAACCTGGCCTCCTCCAAATCACAAGTATGAGTAGGGATAATACAACACCCCCTGTGATTGAGGCGCCAATAGTTAAAGAGCGCGGCCAATAGTAAATCTCCACCTTGTGTTTGCCCGGATTGAGGCTAACGCCACGCAAAAGATAATCAACACGCAATAACTCGACCTCACGACCATCTATCTTAGCGCGCCATCCAGGGAAGGTGACCTCACTCATTACCAACAGCGACGGCCGTGTTATATCCGCAGTAAGTACCATACCATTTGGCCTGCGTGTTACTATGCCGACAGACCCTTTTCCACTATCCAACCCCATTGCCACGACTTTATCTTCCTTCAGGCTTAACAAGCGCGGATCAATCTTAGGCGCGTCGGCAGGGTCAATCAAAGCGCTCTCCATTGGATTGAAGGGCCGCTCCTGCCCCTCCACCTTTTCGCCACGAATTAGCTGAAGTTGCTCGTGATCAGGGCGCGGTTCGGCCCGATCCACAAGCCAAACTCGCGGCAGCGCCTTCAGATTTTCGTAGACCCGCAGTTCGCGATACCCAAGATCGGGGCTTTTCACTTGGGCTTCACGCCACCTGGCAGTGTCCCTGAGGCCGCTGGTAACTGTTCTTACTACCGGCGTCGAAAGGCCAGAAGCAGAATCGTATAGCGCCATGTGCTTGATGTTGACAGTGACATTGCCCCGCGCTCCGGATTTGATCTGGACAAAGCGTGGCGAGCCGCAACGGCCCACGCTGACCGGTAAGCGCAGACGAGCCAGATATGAGTGGGCCTGAAAGCTTCCACTCGGATCACCCGGCCAACTTGCGGCCAAAGGCGCGCGCGAATGATTGATTTGCGCCCGTACATCGGGGCGATCATACGCCCACTCAGCAGTGTCTCGCCCAGCGCGTAGCATCGTGGTCGTCCGCTCGCCGGATTCACATCCGACTACGATCTCCGCGATCTCGGCGCCATCAGCTATCTCTGCGGAATTCGTCATTGTCGAGACAACCGCCAGCGTGTCACACAGGGCGGCGTCAGCGGAAAAGACGGCGCGTTGGCCAGCCCGTAGTTCCACATTTGATGACGGGTCGTTGGCAAAACTGACTCCTCCATATTCCAGACGCTCCCCTGTGGCAGGTGAGGCGTCAAGCAACGGCGCAGAAATCAGAACGTATTTCACGTTGAGGAGGTCTAGTGTTCTGTCTTTTTCGTCAAGCAAGGTTGGAAGGTCGCTTCGCCCGGCCTCGTTGAGGCCACTGAAGGTCGTGTAGCGCATGTTAACCAGCGGATCATAACCTGTCGCCATCTCGTGACCGTAAAACCAAAATGGATTGAACACGCCTTCCGCCGGTTTGAGCATCAAATGATAGCGAATCGGCTCGCGTTCACTCTGCCTGGCCGCTAAGTCCGCAGGCATAGACCGTCCGATAAGTGACTCTAGCTTATCTGGATTGTTAATCGGGGCGAAAGTCGCGTAGAGGTTGAAGTCAATAATCAACGAGGCGAGGAGTAATAAATACCAGCGGACACGACGTTGCGCCTGGGTGAAAATAATGAGCGAACCAAGCAAGCAACCCGCCGAGATTATTGGCATGTAAAACTCGGCGCCTGCCAGTTGCAGGAAACCTTTTGGCAGGAAGTTCATATCGGGCAATGACCGAATGGCCGATTCTGCCTGGTCATTATACTTAAGGACAAACACTCCCACGCCAGCGCAGAGCAAAGTTAACGATGCGGCTGTGATTTGCGCGACACGAGCGAGCGCCCGTTCCTCGCCGCTCAAGAGACGGTTGACCGCGTAGCCAACCAACACGGAAACCGCCATTGTGACCTCCATCCAATGCCGATTCGGGCTGCGAAATTGGTTGAGCGCCGGCACGTGATAGAGTATCCAGGCGGTCGGCTCCACATACTTTCCGAGCGAAAGAATAATTCCCACAACGACGACGGCGCTCCAGAACAAAACCGCTCGCGAGCGCTCGCGCCACAAACATAATGTTCCTGCCATCGCCAGCGATATTGCGATGACGCCGAGGTAAATTTGCGCTTCATTATGATGCCAATAAGCTCCCCAGTAGGGAAGGTTATATATCGCCTTCCCCTGGCCATGGAAGAATGGAATAACAGTTGTGAGCATAGTAAGCGGGTGAATCGAATGCCAAGTAAAGAATTCATAGGGTACCTGCTGACGTATTGATTGGCGGGCGGCTTCCCAGGCCGGCGCCAGTTGCACTGCGGAGAGGGCCACACCGATCACGAACATCACCACGCATTGAGCGAGGAAACGCAATTGCGAAACGCTTGCTCGCCGAACGACCAACGATCCGGCAGGCAGCCAATCTTTCCCTTCCTGCTCCTGGTTGCGCCGCAGCAATAAGCAAAATAGAGCGTAGGCTGCGGCCAGCAAAGAAGAGTAGACAAATGGTTGTGGGTGCGCAGCAAATATTTGCCAAGCGACAATCAATCCACCAATCACTACATCACGCCAATGCCCCATCTGATACAGCCGCTCAATCATCAGAAGCACAAATGGCATAAGCGCATAGACATGAAACAACCCTGGATAGATTGTTCGCGCCACAGCGTATCCGCTCAAAGCGTAAATCACCGCGGCAACGATGCTCGCCCGTCGCACCATTCCTAAACGCCGTGTAAAGCTGAAAGTACCAAACAGCGCGATGCCGAAGCTGGCTTCCTGCGCAATGGTTAGTGTCCGGGAACTTGGGCCAAACAGATGTATCCAGTTTAGCGGGTCGAGTAAGCCAGGCTGCCACTGGGCAAAGAGCGCAGTCCCGCTATAAAGATATGGGTTCCACAATGGCAACTGCCCATTTTTTATCTGATCTACCCCAAGCTTCCATGCCGGGAAGAACCAAAACACAACGTCTGCATCTCCCAGTGTAAGCCAGCCAAGTGTTTCTCGCCAAAAAAAGGTTGGGGGTAGAAGTAGCAGGAAAATATACGAGAGGAGGTCCGATGTCTGCACGCTGAAACGCTTACCGATATAAATACGCTGCTTCATATACGCCAATTTGTTGATGATGTAGCGGTCAAGAGTGATAAGCTTTTCCTTCAACGCGCCGAGATAGTTTTAACTGAGTAATAGCCAACCCTAAAAGAAGTATAAGCGCCCCTACCGCTGAACAGGCTGCGCCAGCCCGGAAGCTCGGCGAGCGAAAGACGAACCCCACACGATGCTTCCCGGCCGGGATCGGTATTCCCCGCAAAGTATAATTGACTCGCTCCACTGGTACTTCCGTTCCATCCACCGTTGCTTCCCATCCACGATAGTAAACCTCGCTGAGCACCAGGAATCCTGCTTGTGAATTATTTGTCTGTATCTCAATGTGGTGTGGCTCATAGCCAGTTACCTTGGCTTCCGGCTTAGTTTCTGTCCCGGCTGGTAACAAGTAAGGCTTTTGTTCATCAAAACTCTCTTTTTCCAACAGGGCAACTTCCGCAGGATCGTATGTGCTTCCGTCGGGCAATCTCCCCTCTTTAATTACTCGCAGTAACTCCGCGCTCGGCAAAACCTCGATTCGCTTGACGAACCACGCTCGCGGCAGCGCCTTGAGGTTCTCATACAGTTCTACCTCTCCAAAACTCCCCACTTTGCGCCAGCGTTCAGATGCAAGAACGCTAGGCTCCAACGGCATTGACTGTCCAGTCACCCTATCGTAGAGCGAGGCCGCCGTGATCACTATATTTCCGCCAACGCCCAAATAGTCCATTTCAACCAGCTCGATTTCCGCCCGCTCAAACGCGATTCGCGCCAGGTAGCGATGCGCCTCAAAACCTTCCGCCGGCCAACTCTCCGCAATTTTCGCACGGCGATGTTTGATCACCGCTTTCACATCCGCGCGATCGTATGCCCATTCAGCGGTGTCTCGCCCGGCCTGTACCTCGCGCTCAATCACTCGCCCATCTCTGGTGCGCAGCCTTATTCCTATCACCGCCTCGCCATCCGATATCTGGCTGGAATTGGCCATCGTTGAGACTATGGCCAATTCCGTGGCGGCGTGGCCCTCTCCGCTGAACTCGGCACGCTTCCCTTGTTCCAGCTTTATCTCAGCCATGTTCCTGCTGAATCGAACTTCATCTATTTTCAACACCTGACTGCCCTGGCTGTCGGACAAGCTTTTACGCTCACGCAGCAGATATTTTACGTTGAGCAAATTGAAGCTTTGATCCTGCGCGCTGAACACGCTGGGATCGGTGATTACGCCGAAAATATCCATATCCCCTGCCATCAAACCCAATCGCGATAATCTCATCGGGTCGTAGCCAGTCACGCTCTGCAAATTTCGAGCAATGGCAAGATTGGCATGGCTCAAGTCCTCATAATTCCGGTCATACGGATTGCTTGCGTATGTCACTATTCGGAAGCTGTGTAGGTCGTGTTCGCGCTCCTTGATTGCCTGCGCCGCAGGAGGGTCTTTGAGCCGCTCGACCACCTCATGTCCAGTGGATCGCCAGTACGTGAACCAGCCGAATAGGGCCAAATCCAGTACCAGCGTCATCAAGACCAGAATTGCAGCGTATGTCCTTCTTCTACTCGCATAAAGCCACAGCGCGCCGAAGCTTGTGACAAGAAGGCCTATGGGAACCAGGATTTCAGAGTTGGCCAGTGACGTTCCTCCCTCCGGCGGCGCTGACAGGCTGGCCAGATTGCGCGCGAAAAAGCAATAAAATATCAGCGTTACCACAACCAAACCTGCGACGATAACGGAACTCCAAACCAGCGCGCGCGGTCGCTTGCCATTCTCGTTTCGAGCCAGCGTGTCCATTCCCAAACCAGCCAGGACAGCTATGGCAAACGTGAACTCATAAGTGTGACGGTATGGCCCGCGAAACATGTTGTAGACCGGGATATGGTACAGGAAGTGATTGATACCCCAGGGTAACTCATCGCCAAAAGCGAGAAATAACGAAACGCCTGCCACTATCGTCCAGAAATAGACAACCCGCCGCGGTTTGGCCAGGAAAAGCGCCATCAACATGAGCAACAAAGTAAGCAGCCCGACGTAGCCATGAACGTACTTATGCAACCACCAATAGTCCCACCCTCCAACTTTATAGAATGACGGCAACGCTCCACCGAAGAAATACGGAGCAATAAAAGACAGCAGACGGCGCGGCGGCATGGAAAACATAGCGAACGATTCATAAGGTATCGCCGCCCTATCTCCTTGCAACTGCAACTCCCTCGTCGGTAATAGCTGAATGGCGGAAAGTAGAGCGCCGAAGATAGCCATAAGCACGGAAGCAGAGAGGAAGCGCCATCTCCCTCTCCAGTTCCAAGCGCCATCATCGCGTGAGAGCAGCAAGAACAGCAGGTATGGCCCGCTCACCAATAATATCTGGAATGTCGCCTGCGGCAAGCCTGCGAAAACGTGCAGCGCAATAAAGATCGCCCCTGCCGTCACCCATTTCCACAATTGGTTCCAGGATGACGAGCGATAGAGCTTCTCTATCGCCAGCAGTATCCACGGCAGCCAGGCGGCGGCGGCGACGTAGTTAACCTGCTCGAGATGAGCGATCATAAAACCGCCGAAAGTGAAGGCGATGCTGGCTATCAATGATGCCATCACTGTCACTCGCATCGCCCGCAGGTACAGATATACGCCTGTTAGTGAGATGTGATAAGCGGTGATTACAACCAGATTTAACGCTACGCCTGGAGGTAGTATGGCGAAAATCCAATTTGGTGGATACATGACACCTGGCTGTACGCTGGCCAAAAACGGCATGCCTGAAAATACGTGAGGATTCCATAGCGGGATAACCTCCTGAGCTAACATTTTCCCAAGAAACATCCGCACCAAAATGCTATAAGACCAGCTATCGCCAATCGCTAGCGCAATACTCCCCCTCACGGCAGGGAAAAAGTAAATCAGCGGCAGTAGCGTAAGCGTTGCGGCCACGATCATGCGCGCCAGACCTCGTCTGCCACGTTCGGGCTGATCTGGCTCAGGTGATAATAGAGATGATAATGCGGGTTCCTGCTTTTCTGTGGTCCGCGGAAACTCTGAACTTATGGCTGGTGCTTGAATGTTACTCGAATTGTTGATCGATTCTTGATTCACTGTTACACCCCAATTTCGTTCTCTTACCAGTCGTAAACCACCGTGCCAACGAGAAGTGTTACCTGGGTTTCTCGAAAAAGTCGACCTATGGACTATGGCCCATGGACAAATTGCCGCCAAGCCGATTTTTGCGCGAAATTCCGGCATCAGGTGAAATCCACACCCTCTCCAATGCCAGCTTGTATTAGCCGGCCCGGCCCAGGAGCCGGTCAATTATAGCGATTGGAATTATCAAGCCCGATTTGCCAAAGCCAAAACGCCTGTGATACAAGCGTAGGGGTTAAGTATCGTCACTCGCGCAATTCAATCACAGGATCACAGGATCACAGGATCACAGGATCACAGGATCACAGGATCCAAATCGGTATTTATGACTCCACCCTCAACAGCAGGAGTATCGGGCAAACAGTCGCAAACCGTCGCGACAGACGTCCGTAGCAATAAGTGTTTCATCAAGACTGCCGCGCTCATAATAATTCCATTAATCTACTTCTACCCGGTTTTACTCAGTCAAGTAGTGCTTGCGCCCGGCGACGGCTGGGCGCAGAACTTCGCCGTGCGGGTTCTGACTGGGCAAATGATAGGCCGGGGAGAGTTGCCGTTGTGGAACCCATTCATCTTCGGCGGAATGCCGCTCGCGGCTAGTGTCTATCCAGGCGCATTCTACCCTCTAAACTGGCTATTTGCTATTCTGCCGGATAAATGGGCAATAAACACCATCGTGCTGGCGACCTACTATTTGGCGCTTGTCGGCACCTACTTTTACGCTAGGCGCGTCGGCATCGCCTGTGTTGGAGCTTTGCTCGCAGCCACCGCATTTACGTTTGGCGGTTTTATGATCAATCATCTCAGCCACACTTCGCGCATCGCTGCGGCGGCGTGGTTGCCCTGGGTTCTGCTTGCAATTGAAAATATTGCCAGCAGCAAATCGTGGAGCGAGTCGTGGCGATGGGTTGCACTGGGGGCTTTGTTCATCGCACTGCAATTCTTAGCTGGCGAGCCACAGATGATGGTCTTCACGGCGATAGTTAGCGCTCCATTCACAATCTTTGCATTGCTAAAGTGCGATAGTATAGCGTCGCGACTGCGCTTCACCATCGCGATTTCCACCATGCTTCTCTGTGGGGTGCTGCTTTCGATGATTCAGTTGCTGCCATCGCTCGAATTGCTGTCGCAGAGTGAACGCAATGATCCCGGTCCGGCATTCTTCGGTGTCTACTCGTTTCCTCCCTGGCAACTGCCCGGGTTGATCTTTCCATACTTCTTTGGCGGAGCAATGTTTCCACCCTATCGTGTACCATACTGGGGCCAAGACATCGCAGCAATTATGTCTGGTTATGTTGGAATGTTGGCCTGGGTGCTTGCATTCGCTGCAATTTTCAGCGCAAGGCGAAACGTGCGGGTATGGTTATGGGTAGGAGTCGCTGTCGTATCAATGACCTTGGCTTTTGGCGGTCATCTGCCATTCGAGTTGAATCATGCACTGTACCGTATACCTGGGTACAAAATTTTTCGCGGACTATACAAGCATCAGTTTGAATTTACATTTGCAATGTCAATGCTCGCCGGTTTTGGCGTGAGCTACCTCAGACAACTGGACCGCCAATCCGCGCACCGAACGCTTTGGCGCAGCACCATTGCAATGAGTGCTGTAGTCACCGTTACTGCAATTCTTTATCTTTTCTTCGGTGATGCTTTGGCGGCGGTCAATCCACGTCCCCCACAAGCCGCCTCGTTGACAAACGCGGAGATCATCGTGCCGGTCTTTTTCTTTGCGCTGAGCCTTATCACTCTCTGGATATATCAGGCCTCAGGTCTCAAGCCTCAGGTAGCAGGATTCATTCTTGTTACCGTTCTACTTATAGATACAGCGTCTTATGGTCACTTCTTCCATTGGCGCATCACAACGTTTGATGTGAACAAACGACTGGCTGACCCCCCGGCAGTGCAACTGATCAAATCGCGCGAGAATAATTTCAATTCTTTCCGCGTAATGAGTCACCCCGTGCAGGCTTATGATTACGCATACTATTGGCCTGAAGACCCTAACTTTGAGTTGATCAATCAACCAAATATCTCGATTCTGCGAGGGCTGCAAAGTGTGAGCGGTTATGACATCCTACGCCCCGTTCGCGTCGGCGAAATCACAGGCACTGCAGGAGCGGCGATCAACGGGTTCGTGCAAGATATGAACTCGTTCAATGCGATGGATCGCGGGCTTGACCTACTCAACGTCAAGTATCTCATTGTCGGGCACGGTGGTGCGACAGGGAAGAAGGTCGGCTTCACCTATGACAGTATTTACTTTGCGCGCACCAATTTCGGGGTTGAATTTAAACCGGGTGTGAACTTGACTACTGAACCAAATGGAGTAATGGCGAATGAAATCGGTATCGTTTCAACCCTGGCTAATTCAACTCATCTACCTGACGGCGCGCCGATATTGAAACTGAGAATGTACGCCCATAATGGCAAGGTGATCGAGCGCGAGTTGCAAGCAGGGCGCGATACGTCTGAGTGGGCCTACGATCGAGCCGACGTGCGAGAGAACATTAAACACAAATGCGCACGCATTGTTGAAAGTAATAAATCCACTGGGTTTGAAGCCCATTACTACTTGGGAAGGCTGAGATTTGATAGAGCCGAGATCGAAAAGATTGAATGGACCTACACCCGTGAAGATGCTTCGCTTTACCTGATTCGCGCATCGCTGTACGACGAAGCAACAGGAGTTTCAACGCCGCTCCCAGCCTTTCATCTTCCGCCGGAACGGTGGCGAAAGTTAGCGCGTTTCGATCAGGTCGAAGTCTTCGAAAACCTGCAGGTCATGCCGCGCGCATGGTTCGTACGCGAGTTGGTCGAAATGCCGCGTGAGACCGTGATCAAGACAATCAGAACGGGAGTCCTGCCTGAAGGTAAAAGATTTGATCCACTCTCAATGGCGCTTGTTGAAAAGGAAACCCCGCAAAGAAGTGTTGTTAAGGGTACCTACATTACTGACGCGGCAGAAAGCTCACGGGTCAAGATTAGGCGTTACGAACCAAATCGCATTGAGATAGAAACACATAAACCAGAAGAAGGTTTTTTGGTTTTGAGCGAGGTTTTTTACAGCGGCTGGAAGGCATATGTAGACGGGAAAGAGCAGCCTATATTTAGAACAAACTACACTCTGCGGGGAATCAATGTCCCACGGGGGGATCATAAAATTGAGTTTACCTACTCTCCGCAAAGCTTTAGAAACGGCGCTATGTATACGTCTTTTGGCCTAGTTTTGCTGATCCTTATTCACCCCAGGATGCTTATCCATGTACTCTCCGATAAAAGATCGCGAAATTGAATTCTTACCTTAGCTTCTCCAGCAGAAATGTGTTCCGGCATCTGCGCTATGATCATATGGACACCATTGCCAGGTAGAAAATTGACGGAAACCGGCTTGATCACGTATTCGCCAATCAGCACGCCTACGTTGTCAGGGGTTGCCGTGTCATCCAGTCCATCGGCAAAGACGCGAAATACCGACTTTTCGCCTCGCGCATAAACATCCACACCGCCGTCCAACACATTGGTGATTAGTTCGATCTTCGGGATAGAGGGTTGTGGTTCGAGCAATTCCAGAGAGATCGCTTCGGACCAAACACCCTCAACGTGTTTGACCCGCACGCTCGCAACTCCGCATCGAAGCGCACTGGGAATACCGATCCCGATTTGAATCAGGTGTTCAAACGAGGTAATGCCACTGGCGCGCGCAGCGTTAAAGAATTTGCCTTCGACAGGACTGACAGCGCAGGGAAGGAATTCTTGTCCGCCAATCTCAAGAGTCACATTGTTGGCGTCAGCTGCATCAGGATCTAAGCCAGAAAGGACTAGCTTCAAATGCGCGTGATCGCCACTGACTGGAATAGCCTTAATCTCTGGCGCGTCAGAGCGTCCGAAGAACTTAATCTCTGGGCGTGCGCCTGGCGCCGGAGCGTTGTGAATGGCTGTTTGAGGCTTGTGCAGGATTGTCCAGCAATATTGGGTGCCTAGACCGTCAATGCTCACTAGACGCACTCCATTTTCTCGCGCTGCGCGCCGGATATCGGTTTCAGTGAAAGGCGCGCCGGTCCAAGTGTCCTTTTGTATTTTTTCGAAGTCCGGCGTGGTGATGCCGGAGGTCTGGAATTTGAAAACGCCGCCAGGTTTCAGCACGCGACAGGCATCGCGGATGTTGCAGTGTATGACATCGACGCTGGGCACATGTTGGAAGACATAAACTGAAAAGATAATGTCGAAATGATCACTCGGTAAACCGGAGAAATCAAATCCATTTGTCTCGTAAAAGAAAATGTTGTTGTCGTCCTGAAACTTCCGTCGGGCTTGAATAATCATTTCAGCCGAGACATCCGTGGCGTGGACTTCAGCGAAAGCTTGAGCCAAGCGCTTAGTCATTCGCCCAATGCCACAGCCGATCTCGAGAAGTCGAAGAGATTTCAAGTTGCGGTCGTTATTCAATATTGGATCGGATAGAATAAACTTTTCTACCTCTGGCTCACCAGTGCTGTAAAACTCCTCGTCGGATTGGTCAAGCTTAAAGGTGTTGATGAACCATTTTGCGTTTTCTTTCGCGCGATAATCCCAATCGCGCTTCATATCCTGAGCGAAATCCTGCAAAGATTTCTGCTTCTCACCAGTGTTAGCCATTGCTTCATCCAGAATGAAAGTATTTTCCCTATGGCTGGCTCACCACTCACTACCTTCCACCAGATTGATCTCGACTTCACTCGCCCACAATCTGTCGTACCTCAGATGCAGCTTGACATTGCCTACATCCAGCCCAGGCGGTATTGGCACGGTAATTTGAATACAACCTTCATCTTGCGGATCGCGCGATGGGCCGAAATAAACAGCATAAGCGCCATAGCCGTCTATCTCGACTTTTACACTCTCGCGTTGAGCATTAGATGGTAATCCCTCAACCATCAACGCTATAAAGGCGTGGCGGCCACGACGGGGAAAACGCTCATCATTGGTGCAAGCATTGATAATTCGTCGGATCCGCAGTGAGGGAGACGCCTCTAACTCCATTAGCTCCCAGTGTCGGTACACCTTTACCACTGCGCGTGTTGGCTCCTGTCTAACTACTTGAGTCCGTACAAATCCAGCGGCCCGCGCCATCTGTACCACGCATTCACAGTTCGGCCCCCACCAGTTATCATATTGCCCAGCAAGGGCATCGATTTCATAAAACTCCATCACCGGAAGCGGTGTTTCAAAAATATTATCTATAGCGTGAGTTTCAATTACCGCTACGTCCCGCGCCATTTCACATACGCGTTCCAGTGCTAGCAGTGGATGACGTAAGTGGTAAAGCACACCGAGGAATAGGACTATGTCAAATGAGCCAAACCGATCAAGGCTGAGTTCGTAGACGCTCATTTCGTAGAACTCAATTTTTGATTTTAATTCCTCCCTCGCCGCCAAAAAAGTTTCAGGTCGCCAAACGTCAACCGCGACGACCTCAGCCCCGTGCCGCTCGGCCTCGAAGCTGTAGAACCCATCCCAGCAGCCAATGTCAAGCACTCTCTTGCCCTTCAGGTTCTCAGGCAGGCCAAAACGGGTATAATTATCACGTAGTTCTTCAATTTTATGAACGCCAGGAGTGATCTGCCCATTACCTAGATCAATGCTATGCCACCATCCACTAGAATGGAGAGCATTTCTCTGACTATCTGCTACTTCACCGAGCTTCTGCCGGATTATGCTAGCCTCGCTTGATTGGTTGTCCATATTAGCCTCTAAAAATAAAATCTGGTCTTGCTCCATCAGCATCTTGCTGGCGCGTCTGCCAGTAAGGCCATTATGGAACAAGACCAGATCACATTTCAATCATCCAGGCAATGCCGTCGGATGAATCAGGTTAAACACACGGGCAAAATTTTTGCGGGATTATGAATTGGGGCGTCTGCATAGGCCAATAATCGCCCGCGTTTTTTATCCATCAAAACTTATGCTGGCCTGCCTATGCGAGGCTCAATTCACTATTTTGATCTTGAATCGCTCCCAAGCATTAATCGCCGTCCTGTTGGCGTTAATCACACTACCACCACCGCCCTCAGCCACGAAATAGTGGGTATCGTTTGGAGCTTTAATGGCAATTGTGTCGTTATCTCTGATTATGCAGGGGTCACTAGGACTACTAACGCATACCGACCACACCGAGTTAATCACCTTCATCTTCAGGATGGTCAGAACCCCAAATGTGCCCGGAAATGTTAGACTTGCCGATACGCCAGCCCCGCCTCCGTTAACAGCATACATAAAATGCTGTCCAGAGTAGGTTTGTACCCAGACTTTATCGCCGCTTGTGAGTCTTCCGCCGTTGAGATCAAACAAGTTGAAGGTCTCCCATTCCGCTGGAATGGTGTTATGTGCTTCTACACTACCACCCCCCCCATTCATGGCGACCATGTATTTCTGACTATCAGTCTGGAAGTTGACTGTGTACCTATTCTCCAGCAAGCGATTAATAACAATATACATCGGCTGGGTAACATTGAGCCCATTCGTCTCATCACAATTGCCGCCATTGCATTTGACAACATAGATGATCGCTTCGCCAGTCCTCATATCTGCTGGCAAAGTTGCGTTGATTTGCCAATTGCCTTGTCCATCCGGTCCCTCCCACCAGTTAGCAGGATTGGCCTGCGGTAATTCCCATCTCCTTATTGGGCCTCCGACATCAAAAGGAACCTGAATGACGACCACCTTGTTTCCAGCGCTGGTAATGTTTTTAGCCTTGATGATCATAATACGGTTTGTGTAGTCATTAGGATCAAAATTGGGGCGGTAAAAATTGTTCACGTAGTAAGGCCAAGAGACAATTGCACCAGCACCTGAATCATATCTGGCCTGACTTGGATTAGTAGTCATGACGAGATATGGACATGTGATACACTGAACCAACACTTGCTCTCCGTCTGAATGCAGTCCGCTGGCATCCGTTACGTATACAAGTGGCCACCCTTGCCGCAACCCCGTTGGCATAGCACCATTAATTTGAGTTGGCGACTCATACCAGAAGTACGGGTTATCTGTTGGGTCTGTGAAGTTCTGATTCTCTTGCTCAATACGTAGTTTGTTGCCGCTAGTCGAAAAATTATTGCCAAACGCAATAAAGAAGCGGTTTGCTATACTTTCTCCTATATCGAAGACGTTGGTGTAGTTTGGCAGAGATGATATTTTGGGATGACCATACTGACTAGCAAGAAGTGGTCCCCCATCATAAAATGTTGGTGGAACTGTTATTCGCTCGTCTTTGTTTTTAGCTAATAATTGAGCGAATGCTTCTCCTCTATGAGACCGCTGAAGATCTGTGTCTCTGAACAATCCTCCCGCTGGATGAGGGCCACCATAAATAGCGTTATCATCCAGAACCTGCCAATAAACGCCATAAGAAACGCCAGCGTTAGGTCCGCCATAACTTTCCATTGCAATTATTGCATCTTCAACATACTTAGCGGCCCTCTTCTCACCAAAGGTTGGTAGTGTACTGGCAAATCCGTACTCGCCAATAATGAAGTTGGCTGGAGCAATTAGCGGTTTACCAGCTTGAGTCCTAGCTGGATTAACTTTCGCTCTAACTGACTCAAGTGCCGAGTTTAGGCCGGCTGTTAAATCGTAATTTGGCCCGCAAGTAGTTGGTCCAGGGTTCTCACAACCGTATGGGGCATCCAGTTTATTGTTGACGGTCTCCCAAGCTGAATACGACAAATAGTCCACATCCAATAATTGTGGAGCTACATATTCCATTGCGCAGCGGTATGCCAGAGGCTCACTAGAATGGGTAGTCCCACATGGTTTAGGTTCAGTATCCCCATCGTATTTCCTCTTTGTGAGGGTAAACTCAAAGCCGGAATATACCCTTGTGGGACCAACGGGGTGGTCAGATTTTGCTAGCTGCACCCCCTCTACTCTGGCTTTATTCCATCTTGCGAAGCTATCCCAGATTGCCGGGCGGTATTGAAATGGAATCATCGCAGAATCAGCTTCCCAATTGAGCAGGATAAACGTCTTGCTAGGATATATATTCCACAGGTAGTTACTCAACGCCCTCATCTCATCTCTTTCTTGAGTTTCCTCCTGCGTAGTAAATCCATCAGACCAGTTAGAGGCGTTAGCGCCTCTTGAGTAAGTTGTTAGTAAATAGGTGCTGAACCTCGGATCCGAAAAGAGTTGTGCGTACTGTGGTTTGGCTGCTATATCTGCTAACGACAGGTTGATGTATTGCGTGTTGGATGTTGTATCAGTCGCCATAGGGAGACCGGTGAAGTGGTAGATATTGTGCGCGCCAAGGTAAACGCGTATGGAGCAGGGGCTTCCACTTGAGCAGTTCCCTAAAGAAGCCAGCTTTTCAGCCCCGAAGTTGAGACTGTCGAGTGTCGAACCACTAGCAATCCGGAACTTCTCACTGTAATTCCAGTGATAGGCCGTGAACCGCTGCTTCCGAACTGTAGGGGCGGGGGGAATGGTGCTTTGCGCCATTACAACCTTTGGGCTCAAGTACTTCCAAGAGCAGAAGCAGGCGATTCCGAGTATCAAGAGACCAAACAAAAGGGAATTCTTGATTCTTTTACTATTCAGCATGTAGTCCTCCGTTAGACGCTTGCAGCAACCAAATTTAGAACACACAAGATCCGGGGGCCCTTCACCGACCCTGCCTATCCCTCCCCGCCATCAGTACAGAGTAGGCAGCGAAAACCAAGTAAAGATGACAGCCGACAAACAGATTTCAGACCGATTGCAAAGACAGCGTAAGAGTGCGCCAGAAATCTATCAATAGACAAAACGACTATTCCTTGCACGAAACGACTATTCGTTGCACAAAATGATTGTGGGCTATGGCGACGCGGCGCTTTTCGCTCTGCCCTCCGTTTCGGGTCGTCGCTGGTGGAGTTTCCGGTATTCGGTCGGAGTCACGCCGTAAGTCTTCTTGAAGACCCGCACGAAATAGCCGTCGCTGTTGAATCCCAATTCAGCCGCGATCTCGGTCACTCTCTTGTAGCTGTTCCTGACCATTTCCGCAGCCGCTTCCATCTTTATTTTCTCGGCGTACTGTTTGGGCGTGAGGCCGAGGTCGGAAATGAAGAGGGCGCGCAGCCTGGTTTCGGACAGGCCGACCGATCCCGCCAACTCTTCGACGGACATTTTTTGTTTTGCCTGGGGGATGAGTTTTTGATTTATGGCCTGTGAATTGCCGGGGGGGGGGGCAATTCCTGTTCACGAAGCTTTCGCATCACATCACGCACTCTTTGATCCATACATTCTTCTCCGCGGGGATGGAGAAAACCATCCTGATTGATGATCGTCTTTCAAGAGTTGATGATTACAAAGCGTCCGGAACCCAGCGTCAGGGACGCGGCCGGACGGTTTTGCCGGGCATGGAGGAAGTCAAAGGGCTTTCGATTGTTTTGCAATTTTTGTTATTTGATGGTTCCCCGCGCCGATGGTGAGCGGGAAGATTTGGCGACGCTTAGAATAGTGGCTACTAATAGAAGTGTCAACACGCACGCACGCACGCTGGCGCAACTCCGCCCGGATGTTTATGAGCGGCGCCGAAAATCGCTTCTTCTTGCCGGCTTCGCGTTGCCCCGCCGCAAATCCCTTCGTTAAACTGCCGCGCGTGAATCGAACGCAACCTCGCGGCAAATCGCCGTCTCCAATCTCGAACCGTAAATCTCCGACCGGCCTGTCGCCGTATCGGATCATCGTGGCATTGGGGATAGCGATCGGCGCGTTGGCTTTGCTGATCATTGGCTGGCGATTGTGGCCGGGGCCGCCGAAACCGTTCGCGTCGGTGATGACCGTCGCTGGGCCTGGGCTGAAGATCACCAACTCTGGATTGCCTGATCTCTTCGGCGTTGCGGTTGATGACGATGACCGAATCTTCGTCAGCGACGGAACCGCCAATAGCGTTTATCTGATCAATCCCGACGGCAGTTTGAAAACAATCACTTCGGAACTAGACATGCCATCGGCGATGGCGTTTGCGCCCGACGGCTCGTTGATTGTCGCAAACACGGGCGCGCATACGATTGCGCGAATTGATGTCGAAACCGGGCGAGTGAGCGTCGTCGCCGGCAGCGAGGGAGCGAGCGGTTACGCCGACGGCGCGAGCGATCAAGCCCGATTCAACGCGCCCATCGGCGTCGCCGGCAGCCAAGACGGCGTGATCTTTGTCGCCGACACTTACAACGACCGCATCCGCGCCATCGGCGAAGATGGGAGCGTTCGCACAATCGCTGGCGGCGCCGAACCCGGCTTTCGCGACGGCGCAGGCAGCGATACACGGTTCGACACCCCGTGTGGAATCGCGATTGACCGTGACGGCTCATTGCTCGTCGCCGACACGGGCAACCACAGCCTCCGCCGCGTCACGCTCGATGGCAATGTGACGACTGTGGCTGGAACTGGAGAGGATGGAGAGCTCAATGGTAAACCGCTCGAAGCCTCATTCAATCAGCCAGTCGCTGTCGCGGTGCGGCGCGATAGCGCGATCTTCGTCGCCAGCGCAGCCGAATCGAGTGTGCGAATGCTGAGCCTCAACGATCAGCGGCAACCACAGGAGGTGACGACCCTGGCTGGCGGCTCCTTCCCCGGAGGATTGGCTGATGGTGAGATTGGCGACGCGAAGCTCAACCGCCCATCAGCGCTGGCCTTCGCGTCGAACGATGCGTTGATTTTCGCCGACAGCGGCAACGGATTGATCCGCGCGTTTGTTCCGCAAGGCGTGAATTTCGGGTTTCGATCAAGCCCGGAAGCCGCAATCCTCAAGCCTGCAGACATCCGCAACGCGGTTCCGCCGCGCTGGCCTTTCGATCCGCCGCAGACGAAGCGCGACATCGCGGGAACTTTCGGCGAAATCAGAGGTGAGATGCTGCCGGGCCACGACGCCTGGTTCCACGCCGGGTTGGACATTCCCGGAGCTTATGGCGAAACGGCGCGGGCGATTTTTTCCGAGCGCGTCACCCAACCGCTGGCCGTCGAAGGCGCGGGTGGCGGGCGCGAACGGTTGTTGCTGCCGCTCATCAGCTACATTCACCTGCGCGTCGGGCGGGATCAGAACGATCAGCCGCTGGGCAATTACCCGAACGGCGCGATTACTTTTCGCCGCGACGAGCAGGGGCAGATCGTCGGCGTTCGCGTGCGTCGCGGAACGCGCGTCAGCGCGGGCGAGGCGATTGGCTCACTCAACCGGCTCAATCACATTCATCTGATTGCAGGGCCTTATGGAACGGAGGTCAACGCTCTCGCCGCGTTGCGATTTCCGGGACTCGTTGACACCGTAGCGCCGATCATCGAAAGCGTGATGATCACGAACGAAAGTAACGAGTTGATCTTCGACTCGGCAAAAGCGGCGAAAGGATCGAACCGGATTTTATTGAATGGCCGCGCGCGAATCATCGTTCGCTGCTACGATCAGATTGACGGCAATCCGCGCTACCGGCGTTTGGGCGCTTACCGGCTGGGTTATCAATTGCTAAACGCCGATGGCTCGCCAGCGCAGCGGTTTGAGCAGCCGCGTTACAACATCGTCTTCGAACGATTGCCGGTTGATCAGCGCGCAGTTCCATTGGTTTACGCCGGAGGTAGCCAATCGGGCTATGAGGGGCAGACGATTTTCAGCTACATCGTGACCAACATCGCGCGCGATGGCGAAGCGCGCGAGGATTTTCTGGATGCGTCGAAACTGGCGCCGGGCGAGTACCTCCTGCGCGTGATCGTAGAAGATTATTTTGGTAATCAAACGCGGCGCGATCTGCCAGCGGCTGTGGTCAGGCAGTGATGCGATGACCGTTATCCAGCAGCGGGAAATCAGTGGCTTGAATTGGCGGCGGCCTTTGGAGTGCTGCGGGTTTGACGCAGCTTTCCCAGCTTTGCATTTCGCCAGCGGCGCCTCGAATTTGAATGTGTCATTGGCGGAGTCAAAAGCTGGGAAAGCTGCGTCAAACCCGCAGCACTCCAAAGGCTTCGCCGATCCCGAACGATCCCGATAATTTCAAAGGTTTTATTTGCGCAGTCTTCAGACTGCGCGCGCGACGAGGTAGGTGAGCGAACGCCCGGCATTGCCGCGCAACCGCTGCGACCACGAGGTGTGAATCTGCGGCCATTCGGATGGCGGCGCCGATCCGTATTCGACGACATCGAAGCCGGCGGTCCGGTAACGCGGGATCAGAGTTGTTTCCAGGAATTCGAGCGAGAGTGGAGCGAGTCCGAGTCTTTCGATCTCTGCGCGGTCGCGTTCAGGATCGAGAGCGATGACAATCTCCAGCCAGGCTTCGGGCGCGCAGATGCGCCGCAGATTTTGCAGCGCCGCTTCATCGCCGGTCGCCACTGCGCGCAATAAACTGCCCCACGGAAAATGGACGTGGACTTCGTCGGCCACGCCGTCAAGTTCCGGGGGCAGCGATTCGACCGCCGCCTGGATGAAGAGCACATTAGGCAGCCCGCCCTTCGCCGGTTTGCGATGAATCTTCTCGGAGATTTTCTCCAGCGCGCTCGATTGCGCATCTATCCCGATGAAGAACCGGTCGGGATGTCGCCGGGCAGATTGGTAGACAAAGCTCCCGTCGCCCGTCCCGACATCCACGATCACGCCGCCGCCGGTATGGAGCGATGAGTTGGTGGAATGTTCATCAATCAAGCGGGTAGAATTTTTTGCCACGAATCACCTTGAGCATAAGACACATCCTTTCTATGCGCGCAGTATAGCGACGGCGCCTGGGAGCCGCAACAACTCGGCAGGGCTTTTGTAAAGCCTTGCTGCGCTGTTTTTGCGACCGAACCTGGAGCCATTCTCAATTCTCCATTTTCAATTTTCAATTTTTTGCAGGGGCAGGTTTTTGGAGGCTGCCCCTGCAAAAAATTGAAAATTGAAAATGGAGAATTGAGAATGGGGTCGCCGAGGCCATCGTTAGGGAATGACAGTTACGGGATTGAAAACTATGAACCGATTGATCACGCTTTTGCTGACCATTTTTCCACTGGGAGCGATGATGATGGCGAGTGACGAAGTTAGAGATCAAAAACTGCTGGCCGAAGGCGTCTCGCGTGAACTGGCGATCCATCGCGCCACGAACGTCTCCGACCTGCGCTACCGGTTGAGCTTTGAACTCACGCCCGGCGCGGCCAGAATCAAGGGCCGCGAAGAGATCAGGCTGAAACTGAATAACACCGCCGACCCGGTGATCCTCGACTTCCGCGACCTCGACGGGCAGGGCCGCGTCATCGAAGGATCGGTCAGCGACGCTAAGGTCAACAACGTTGCCGTGAATGATCTTCGCCAAACCGGCGGCCACATCATATTCCCTGCGCGGTATTTCAAACCCGGCGAGAACACGATCACGATGAATTTCGAGACCGGCGTCGCCACAGCCAACCGCCCGATTATCCGTTACCAGGATAGCGATGACGGCAGCGAGTACATCCACACGCTGTTTGTGCCGATGGACGCGAGCCTGGCCTTTCCCTGCTTCGATCAACCTGATCTGAAAGCGCGATTCACGCTGGACATCGCCGCGCCTGAGAACTGGACGGCCATCGCCAACGCAGACATTGCTCAAACCGGGAACGCTCAGCGACCCGGTCTTCGCCGAACGCATTTTCAAGAAACGCGCCCGATCAGCGCTTATCTGTTCGCCTTCGCCGCCGGCCCCTTCAAACAAATCGCTGGCTCAGGAGCTTCGGTTCCGCTGCGTGTCTTCGTCCGCCAATCGAAGCTACAACGGGCGAAGGAAGAATGGCCTGAAGTCGAGAGTCTGACGCGCGAAGGCATGAAGCAGATGATCCAGTTCTTTGACCAACCGTTCCCGTTCGGGAAATACGACCAGGTATTGATCCCCGGCTTCGCTTACGGCGGAATGGAGCACGCGGGCGCGACGTTCCTGCGCGAGGATTCGATCCTGTTCCGCACGGTTCCAACCAGGAACGACAAGCTGGGCCGCGCCTCGCTCATCCTGCACGAGTTGGCGCATCAATGGTTCGGCGATCTGGTCACGATGCGGTGGTTCGACGACCTGTGGCTCAAAGAGGGCTTCGCCAATTTCATGGCCTTTCACACGATGGCCGCGATGGAACAATACCGCGACCGCGATGGAGCGGCCATTTGGAAGCGGTTCTATCAAGCGCACAAACCGCTGGCTTACGCGATTGATTCGACCAAAGGCGCGACGCCGATTTATCAGGAGGTTCGCAATCTGAAGGACGCCAAATCGGCCTACGGCGCGATTGTTTATCAAAAAGCGCCGAGTTTGTTACGCGCGTTGTCGTTTGTCATCGGCGAAGAGAATTTCCGCGACGGCGTGCGATTGTTTTTGAAAGAACACGCTTACGCGAACGCCGAGTGGAACGATTTGATCAGAGCCTTCGAGCGAGCCTCGAACCAGAAGCTGTCCGCGTGGGCCGATGTCTGGGTGAAGCGGCGCGGGATGCCGCAGGTTGACGTTGAATGGAGTTGCGATGGGAAAGGCGTGATTGACCGTTTTGAATTGAAGCAGCGCGATGTTTTGGACGAAGGCGGCGTGTGGCCGGTCAAAACGCGGCTGTTGCTGGCTTACGACGACGCGCCGACGCAACTGATCACGGCGCGGATCGAAAGTAACCGGACTGCGATCAGTGAAGCCATCGGCAGGAAATGTCCAGCTTACGTTTTCGCCAACGAGGGTGATTTCGGTTATGGCCGCTTTATGCTCGATGCGCGGAGTCGAGAGGCGGTTGTCGCGCGAATCGGCGAGATCCGCGACCCATTTCTGCGCACGATGTTGTGGGGCGCGTTGTGGGACGCCGTGCGCGAAGCCGAGATGAACCCGCGCGATTATCTGGCGCTGGCCTTGAAAACCTTGCCGAACGAAAACGACGAAGAGTTGACCCAGAGCCTGCTCGACCGCGCAGCGCGCGCGTTCCAACGCTATCCCTCAAAAGATCAACAAACGGCCATCGCACCGCAGATCGAAGCTTTGTGCCTAGACCGAATGACAAAAGCTAGAGAGTTGGGTCTGCGCATCACCTACTTCCGCGCATATCGCAACGTGGCGACCACGACTGAAGCTCGCCAACAATTGAAAAACATCTTGTCCGGCAAACTCATTGTGCCGGGAGTTGAAATCAAACCGCTGGATCGCTGGCAAATCATCAGAGCTTTGTTGGCACAACAGGACAGCGAAGCCGAGTCGCTGCTCGACGCCGAACGCAAACGCGACACCAGCGACGACGGGCGCAAACAGGCTTACATCGCCGAAGCCGCGCGCGCAAACTCCGCAGCCAAGCGGCGATACTTCAACGATTACCTCGGCGGCGCCCCAAACGGACGCGCCATTTCCGAAGACTGGGTCGAAGGCAGCCTGGGCGCGTTCAATTCTCTGAACCAGTCATCATTGACCTTGCCTTATCTCAAACCCGCGCTTGAAGCGTTGCCACAGGTCAAACGCGATCGCAAAATCTTCTTCGTGCTCGCGTGGCTCAACGCGTTCATCGGCGGACAGACCAGTCAAGAAGCTTTGGATCAAGCGCGTGATTTTTTGCGAACGAGCCGGATTGACCGCGATCTGGAATTGAAGGTGTTGGAAGTGCTGGATGAGTTGGAGCGCACAACGCGGATTCGCACGAAGTTCGATACGAAGGCGCTCCGCTGAAGATTGATGAAAGGAATAAAAAAGGGATGCCACTAACGCATCCCTTTTCGGTAGTACACCCGCCGCGATTCGAACGCGGGACCTTCAGCTCCGGAGGCTGACGCTCTATCCAGCTGAGCTACGGGTGCATCGAAACGGAAGATACATCAGGCATAGATGCGGGTCAATACTTACTTCCGGCTCATCACATACACGCCGCCCGAAAACGATCCCGCATAAATTCTGTTCACGTCGAAAGGATCGCTCACCAGCGACCACAGCTTCAAACTCGGCAATTGGCTGATGTCCAATCTCTCCCAACTCCACCCGCGGTCTTTCGAGTGGTAGAAAGTCCCGCGCATTTCGTCGCACAGGTAGAGTTCGTCAGGGTCGGCAGCGCTGATCACCACAGCGCTCACATCGGTAAGCAGCGGCATCCCGCCGCCCCGATTCTCCCAATTGCGCCCGCCGTCTACCGAACGGAAGAATCCTTTTGACGTGCCGACGTAAACCGTTTCTGCTGTGCGCGGATCGAAAACTATGCTGCGAACCCGCTGAGCCTCTTCATCCTGCAACATCAATTTGAAGCTGACGCCGTTGTTGCGCGAAACGAATAAGCCTTCATCGGTTCCTACGAAAATCGTTCCGGGCGCGTGTGGGCTTGTGGCGATTACGTTGATTTTGGGTTGCGCTGGCTGCGCGGCTTCTGCTGATGCCGCCTGGCGAAGCTTGATCTCTTTCCAGCCTTTCTTTTCGTCTTCGGCGATGAACAGTCCGTCCCAGGTCGAAACTAGCAACCAGTTCGGTGGAGGTGGCGGATTGTCGCCCGCGCCATCATCGGCGTTGTTCGCGTTGAATGGCGTGAGCGGGGCGATGGCGAAGACCTGGCTTTGCAAATCAACCAGACCATCTGTCGGCGCTGGCGGCGCTTTTTCCTTTTTCGATTTGGACTTTGAGGCAGTCGTGGCTTTCTTGCTGCGCGATTTTGTTCCGGCTCTGACCGGCGCCTTCTTCCGGCTCTTGTTCGCCGAGGTTGATTTCTGTGGATCGGGTTTTGTGAGAGTTTGAACCACAGGCTTGACCGGACTCTCTTGTGGCGGGGGCGTCACGTCGCCCATTACCCGGCGAGGACGCGGGCTGGCTGGCTCAGGCTGAACAGCCGGTTGCGCGGGCGTCTCCGCTGATTGAGTTGATGGTTGAGATGAAGCCGGGGCGCCGGTTGATGATTCGGCTTTGTCCTTTTCACTGTTCTTCTCTTCAGGCGCCTCTTTTTTCACCGGCGCCCAGTTACGTCCGTGATCGTCTGAACGGAACAAGCCGTGGTTGGTGCCGGCGTAAATCGTCGCCGGATTCGATTCCGATTGATAAAGCGAATGGACGTCGCGCACCCCCATCCCGTTCATTGACTGCTGCCAGGTGACGCCGCCGTCTTCGCTGACGAACAGGCCGCCGTTGACGCGGTCAAAAATCACCCCGGCGTAAATCCGCCCCCGCTCCTGACGATCCGCGAGCACGGCGCGAACCTGGCGATTGATGAAACCCGCGTTGCTGGCTTCGTAACTTTCGCCGCCGTCGTTGCTGATCAAAACACCATTATCTTCAGTGCCCAGGAATACCCGGTCGGGGCGGTCGGGATGAATGGCGATCGCGTTGATCACCAACCGCACCGAAGTCATCCGCCGCCAACTGTCCGGTTTGCCATTGTCCGTCGAGAGCCACAACCCTTCGGTGGTGCCGGCGAAGATCACTTCCGGTTTGGTCGGGTGCTGGTAAATAACGTGCGTGCGGCGGCTGGTGTAAGGAATGCCCTGAATCTTGCTCCATTTGGCGCTGGCGTCCAGCGAACGGTAGATGCCGCTGCACGCGCTCATCAACACGATGTCGGGGTTTGATTCGTCAATGTGAATCGCCATGATGTCCGAATCGTCAATCATCCCGGTCTCTTTCGACCCAGCGCGCTTCCAGTTTTGGCCGCAATCGGCTGTCTTCCAGGGCAGATGGTGAGTGCCGACGTAGATCACGTTCGCGTCGCGCGGATCAATCGCCACGGAGTGGAAGCCTTTCAACTCCGCGTCGTTTGCGGGAGTGATGCGTTCCCACGTCTTGCCGCGATCTTTGGTAACGTAAATGCCGTTGCGCGCCGCCGCGGCCAGCACGTTTGGGTCTTTCGCCGCCTGCACCAGGCCACGCACCGAACGCCCGCGCATTCCTTCCATTTCGCGCCAGTTCTCTCCGTCGTCTTCGCTGACGAAAATCCCTCCACCACTCGTCTCTTCGGTAAGATCAAGCAGAGGTTTGACGCCGGCGTAAATTATTCCTGACTTTTCGCGGTCGAAAAGGATGATGGTGATGATGAAACCGGGCGCTTTGATTCCGGGACGGATGCGTTTCCAGATCGCTCCGCCGTCTGTCGAACGGAAAATCTGTCCATCGCTCGTGCCCAGCCAGACGCGGTCCGCGTTATGCGGATCAATGGCCATCGCCGTCACGTCGCCGCCGAAAGGCCCGGTCATCTGCCACACGCGGTCGTAACCTTCCGAAGCGATCCGGGAGGTGAAGAAGTCAATGGCGTCGGATGGCGCAGGTCTAGTTGAACCGCCCGCAGCAATAGATGAAGCGCGTGACGAGTCGTTGTCGGCCAACGCCTGGGCGAAGGTCGCGGGATTAAAGGCAAAGCTAGTGAGAAGAATTGCGAGGAAATAATTTTTCAACAGTTTAATCATCAATCACTCCATCGCTGTGTTCCCAATCGAGCGATCAACATCGTACTGATGAATTCGCCAATCGGGGAGGCAATCGCAGTAAAACCGATCGGCAAGAATTCTAAATCAAATCATTCAGCTTTTACACCAAGCAATTTCCACGCCTGTGATATTTCCCATCGCTGGAAAATCAATGGCCAATGGCTGACAATGGGCGCAACAATTCGAGGAGCGTAACACAATGAGGAAAAGTATAACTATCATCGCATTGATTTTGATTTCCATAGGCCTGTTTTCCTTCGCCTCGGCGCAAACGAGAGCGCAGGTTGTAAATGAGCCGTTTACCTTGCAAACATTGAACCTTCTGCTGCGCCGCGAAGTTGGACGCAATATAACCGAAGCCGATCTGGCGGTTCGCGTCGAACGATTGGGCATTGCGTTCGATCCCACGCCAGAAGCGATCAGCCGGCTGCGCGCGAATGGCGCGCACCAGAACCTGATCAATACAGTCAAACGGGCAGCGGAAAAACTTTCGGACGCGGCGGGCAAAGTGGTTGCGACAGGCCCTCAGGCGGCCGATCCCTTCCTCGAAGAGACTCGCAAAGTCGTGCGCGATTACCTGGACGAACTGCCGGATTTCATCTGCCAGCAGGAGGTCCAACGCTACATTGATTACGACGGCACGGGCGCCTGGGACAAGGCCGATTCGCTGGTTTACGAACTGACCTACAACCGCAAACGCGAAACGTACAAGCCGATCAATTCGATTGGCCGTCCGTTGACGCGCCCGCTGGAGGAATCGCGCGGAGCCTATTCAACCGGAGATTTCGCTTCGGGACTGGCCGCGCTTTTCGACTCTGAAACCAAAGCGGCCTTCAAACCTGCGGGCAAAGAGCGGCTGGGCAATCGCCAGACGCTGCTCTACGACTTTCGCGTGCCGCAGCAATCATCGAAGCTTACGGTCAAAGCCGAAGGCGCGCCGCAGATCGTCGCTGGTTACAGCGGCACAATCTGGGTAGACGAGGAAACAAAGCGGGTCTTGAGAATTGATCAGGCGGTTGATGATCTGCCGAAAGGCTACCCCGTCACGCATTCTGAAAGTTCGGTTGATTACGACGTGCTCAAGCTGCGCGGATTGGACGTGGACTTCCTGCTCCCGATTAAAGCCGAACTTGTCATTGGCAACCGCCACGAGAAGAAAAATTCCCGCAACCTGATCTACTTCAAGTTCTATCGCAAGTTCGAGACCGACGTGAAAATCGGCGAAGATGTCGAGTTGCCGAAAAAACCGCCGCAATAAAGCCCGTGAATCGTCGCCTTCTCCGCGAATTCGATCCCGGCTCAGAGTAAATTCGCTACCGGATGTGAGAGTAGACCGGAAAGTCATGCCTGACACAAACTTCACTGGCGATTGCGACACTTTAATTTTTTTGTGTTTGACATCACGGCGCGAAGTCAATATCCTGCGGCTCGCTTACGTTGTTGACGAAATGACTGCCCTGAAAAACAACGCCCACTTCCTCACCTCACATGTTTCCCCCAAAACCTGCAAGTCCCGAATCCCAGTGTTGGTGCCGTAATGAGTGTTTGAACAAGCAGTGAGCGATCCGTCGCTCGTTGCCGGACCCTGATTCCCCCACGTTCGCGGCGCCGGCTTGAGAGCTACCCGTCTGCGAAAAATCCATTTGAAAACAGGTTTGTAAATCTAAGTGATGTCACCGATTCGGTCGTGATCGTCCTTGAAGGCGAAACTGCGCCTCGGATACGCGGCTTGCCACGGCTTGCTATGGCTTGATGGATATTTTGATTTTTGCGCAAGCAGATAACTTCGATCCGATCATTGAAGAGCGCAGGAGAGGGAAGAGTTGGTGAGCGCCCGTAGTGTAACAGGGCGAACAGGCGGCGGCGATAATGGGGAGCGCGGCGTCGTCCGGTCGTCGAGTATCCGCGCGGTCCGCTCAACTGCTTTCCCTCTCCTGCGCTCTTCAATCGTTTCAGCGGCGCCAAGCCGTCGTACGGGGTTATCTGGTAAAAGGCTTTGATTTCTTGCGCCAGCCGCGTTGCGCCAGGTCCTGCAGATGTTGCGTCGAATAACGCTCGCGCCGCGCGCCATCTTCCCGCTCTGTCAGACTGACCAGGCCGAGCGCGAACGGGATGATGAAGTAATGAAGCTTTCCGCCCGCGGCTTCGAAGAGGTGCGAGAGCAACATTACGACAGCTTGCGCAGGCATCGTCGCATGAGCGTATTGCGAGCCGGACAAAACTCCGATGTAACGCGCGCCCATCAGGTGCAGCGGTTCATAATTGAGAAAGGCAAAGAGCAGTATTCCGGCGTAGTAATTGGCGAGAGACGAAAGCGCGTCTTTGCGCCACGAGATATAAAGCGAGACGAAGATGACTCCGGTGACGGCGAAGATCGAACGCGAAGCAAACATCGGGCGGGCCGATGAAATCGGGCGATTCTGCGCAGCCGATCCGGCGACGAAAGCCAGAACGACTATGATGATGCCCACGAAGATCAACGGCAGCCAGCGTTTCATTCCAGCCTGTGACGAACGTAAGTCGGCAAACCAGAGCGCGAACATTGCGACCGCGCTGCCTTCGGTGAAACCCTGGATGACCGGCCCGACAAACGGCGACATCGGCGAGCCGAAAACCGAGATGCTGTGGAAGTTGTTGCGCAATCCGCCGAATTGCAGCGTGTATTCGATGATCGTCTGAAGGATCGCGCCGCTGGCGAACATCACCAGGAACCGCTGGTCGCGTTTGTAGTAAATGAAGTAGCAGGCGATCGCCAAATTGATCGCCAGCAGGATCAGACGGGTTTCGTAATAACCCGCGTGATCGAAAGTTCTGATCATCCAAAAGTCCATAACAAAAATCTATCGGGTATCAGGCTGCGAAAAAGTTTTCGTTCGGGGCAAGCATTAGTGTTTGAAGCTGCAAATAACGCTGCCGATTCTACTCTGATTACGCTTTGCGGCAAACCGGTTTGCGGAAGAAAATTCGCGGCAGGTTAAAACGCGCGAAAGCGTCTATTTTCCAGTCTCAGCGCGGGCATGCCGTGAAATGAGCGCCGCCAGCGTCGCCAACGCTCCAAGCAGGCAGAGCAACACAACCCACACCATCACCTGTGGCCCATGTGATTTGAAGAATTGTCCGATCAACCACGGCCAGAACATCCCGCCCGCCGATGATCCAACCAGAAAAAATCCCATCACTTTGCCCGATAGCCCCGTCGCCCGTTGCGCGAAACCGAAAGTGTTCGGAAAAACCGGCGCTACGGCCAATCCCAACCCGATGGCGCCGAACCACAAGACCAACTGCGACGACGGAAAGATCAGCAGGCTGAACGCGATCAACATCGTGGCGCACAGATGCGTAACGACCAAAGTGACGGTGTTGAAGCGGACAGTCAGCCAGATCGTCGCCAACCGTCCCACGGTGAACGCCGCCCAGAATCCTGAATTCAGGTAGGCCGCCGTTTTGCCGCTCATCCCGCGTTCGGCGGCGTAACTGAAATACCATCCCATCACGCTGGCTTCCGCTCCGACTTCGAGAAAAAAGAAGAAGGCGAAAAGAACAATCATCAGCATTGGCAGAGCCGCCGCCGCGTCCGAATGTTTGCGCGCGTTCAAGGCGGGGCTGGGCAAAAGTAACGTGATCAGGGCTACCGGGATGATCATCAACGCCAGCGACCAGTAGGTGATCTGCAAACTGTCGGGGCGATGCGTGAGTTGCGCGACCAGCATCGGCGCCAGCAGTCCGCCCAATCCGAAAGCGAAATGCATCGTGCTCATAAACGGCCTGACTCTTTCGCCGTGAACGAGCACGATCAATGCGTTGCCGCCGACGTTGATCGAAGCCCCGGCGGCGCCCAGAAACGCCGACAGCAGCAATAGAGCTTGAAGCAGCGTCGCTGACGGTATCAACGCCATAGCGACAGCCGCCGCCACCAGCGAAAGCGCCAGCAGAGGATGGCCCTTGACGCGATCGTAGAAGCGCCCGATCAAATACGATCCGATCATCGTACCGAGCGAACGCGCAATGAACAGGCTGCTGATCTCGCGCATCCCGACCCGCGTCTGCGCCGCCAACGCCGGAAGCGTCGGCCCCAGCGAACCCGAACCCAAACCAAGAGCGATGAAAGCGAGTGAGTAAAGAATCGTCTTCGACATTCGGCGGCATCATATCCCATCGCGCGCTCGATCATCCATTTCGCACGACTCGGTTCCCAGGCGGATTGGCCTATATTTTTCTGCCAGACATTTTTCTGCTTGAGACTTGCCTTCCGTTTCCCTCTCTGCTTGGCCTTTGTTGGTGAGTGTAATAGAGTTTGCCCGCGACATTTTGATCTCAAATCTCGAATCTCAAATTTCCTTCTATGCGCCTGCGAGTCTTCGTGACCAGACAACTTCCACCTCCGGCGATGAACAGGTTGGCCGAAGTCTGCGATCACCAGGTCGGCTCCGAACACGGCGCGCTCAGCCGCGAGGCTCTGCTGGCCGGCGTGCGCGACGCCGACGGCCTTGTCTGCCTGTTGACCGACACCGTTGACCGTGAGGTGATCAACGCGAGCGTGAGGCTCCGCGTGATCGCCAACGTCGCGGTCGGTTACAACAACATTGATGTCGCCACGGCGCAGCAACGTGGCATTTACGTGACCAACACTCCCGACGTGCTGACTGACGCCACGGCGGACCTGACCTGGGCGTTGATTTTGGCCGTGACCCGCCGGTTGGTCGAAGCCGACGCTTTCACCCGCGCGGGCAAATTCACGGGTTGGGATTTCGAGATGATGCTCGGCTCCGGCGTCACGGGCAAGACGCTCGGCGTGGTCGGTTACGGCCGGATCGGGAGAGCCGTCGCCCGGCGCGCCACCGGGTTCGGGATGCAGGTGGTTTATTGCGGGCGCGACGACATAGCCTTCCGCGACGATCCACAACACAACTCCGAAATGGCCGGGCGGCAGAATGTGACAGGCCTGCTCAGCCAGAGCGCGCGGCTGGAAGGGTTGGCGGCGCGGCGCGTGTCGTTCAATCAACTGCTCGGAATGTCCGACGTTATCACACTGCACGTGCCGTTGGCCGCCGCGACGAACCATTTGATTGACGCGGCGGCTTTCGCCCGAATGAAGCCGGGAGCTTTTTTGATCAACACCGCGCGCGGTCCCATCGTTGACGAAGTCGCGCTGGTCGAAGCTCTGCGGCAAGGGCGGATCGCGGGCGCGGGGCTGGACGTTTACGAACGAGAGCCGGAGATCGGCGCCCCGCTAATTGAAATGAACAACGTCGTGCTGCTGCCTCACGTTGGCAGCGCGACGCTGGAGACCCGCACGGCGATGGCGATGGTGGCGGTCGAAAACGCGATTGACGCTTTATCGGGGCGAATGCCGCGATGCCTGGTTCGATGAAGAGAGGTCTTAGGTTATCAGGTAGGGCCGCAGGAGATGCTGTGGACAGCATGAAAATCAGCCACGACGCAATCACCAGTCCATTGATGAAAAAATAATTGAGGCGTTCTCGCAATAATCTGCGCTGAGGCGCACATAGCAGTTGAAACCGCGCGTGTTTTTACTATACTGCCCCTTACTTCAGATAACCGAGGAATCCAGGGAATCTCACGTTGCCTTCCACCCAGGCTTCTGGTGGTTATCCATTTCTTTTGAACATCCCCCTCATTACAACAACTACGACCCCTAGGTTTGGAGTAAACCTCATGCAGAAAGCGGTCTCCCCGCTGCGGGCAGTCGTGTTTGCCTGCTTATCCCTCTTCGTTCCCGCCTATGCGCAAAGCGGCGGCGGTATCTCAGGAAAAGTCGCCGATGTTTCCGGCAACGTAGTCGAATCAGCCAAAGTCGTTTTGAAAAACGTCGCCACTCAGACCGAACTGACGGCGACGACCGACGCCTCAGGCCATTATCAATTCAATAACATAGCCACAGGCGTTTACCGCGTGCGGGTTGAAAAGGGAGGATTTTCAGCCGCCGCTCGCAGCCTGACGCTGGCCGCTCCGGGCGAAAGGATCGAGGCCGATTTCGATCTCATGCCCGGCGCCATCGCCGAGCAGGTCTCGATCACCGCCGCGCGCGGGGAACGAGACGCGATTGAACTCGCCGTCCGCGCCGAGACGATCACCGCCGATCAACTCGTCCGGCAAAACAACATCGCCACCCAGGACGCGCTCACCGCCAGTCCGAACATCACGCCTGTCGGCAATGGCCCGTTCCAACAGCGCCCGCGCCTGCGCGGACTGGATTCGTCCCGCATCCTGATCCTGGTTGACGGTGAACGATTGAACACTTCGCGTGTGGCCACCGACCGTGCGGGAGTCGAGATCGGCCTGGTTGACCCGACCGGCATCCAAGCCGTCGAAGTGATCAGCGGCTCCGGCTCAGTGCTTTACGGAACCGACGCGCTGTCGGGCACGATCAACATCCTGACCGATCAGCCACAAAGCGTTGACAGCCAGATTCGACTCGGCTTCGGTTCTTCGATGCTGGGCAGCTTGAATGAGCCTGGAGTTCGCGGCGCGGGCAAGATTGATCTATCAGGGCGCAGGTTCGCGGTGCGGTTTTCGGGCGGCGGAGAAGATTTCCAAAATTATCATGCGGGCAAACCGTTCAACGAATCGTCGGTCTACCTGCACCAGACCGGCGCGATCCGGCAGCAGATTCTCAGCCGCGTCTTCCCCGATCCGTTCAACGCGCCTTTCACGCGCACGGGCAGCGAAGTTCCCAACTCCGGCGCCAGCGGATATTTCGTCAATGGCGTGGGCCGGCTGTTTGTCACGAATAAAGACGCGCTGCGCATTAACTGGAACCGGCGTCGCGCGGAAGACATCGGCTTCCCTGATTTCTCCGAGCCGTTCTTTTTTCAGGTGATCACGTTGCCGTTCAGCAACCTGGACAAATACGGCGTCCGCTATCAACGCGCGGGGATCACGCCCTGGTTCACCGGCCTGAGCGTCAACGCTTATCATCAAGTCCAGGATCGCAACCTGCGCAACGACTTCGCAGTCTACAGCTCCGCGCCTCCGGCTCCGGGCGGGCAGCCGCTCGATTCGATCATTCGCGTCAAACTGCTGACGGACACTCGGCAAAATGTGAAGAGCTACGGCTGGGACGTTCAGGGCAACTTTCTGATCAAAGAGCGCAATGTTCTGACGGCGGGCGCGAGTTATTTTTACGATCACAGCCGCGATTCGCGTGTGTCGCGTTCCGAAGCGGCGATCATCGGCTTCGCCACTCGCCCGCCCGCGCCGCCGCGATTGATACCGCAGAACATCGCGCTTGGACCACCGTCTGTCACTTTCCCGCAGCGCGTGCCGAAATCGAACTTCAAGAACCTCGGACTGTTCGTTCAGGACGAATACGACGTGACGCGATGGTTGCGCCTTGTCGGCGGCCTGCGCGTTGACCGCTTCGAGGTTGATACGCTGACCACGCCCGGTTACAACCCGCTGCTCCCAGGCATTGATCAGGCCACGCCGCCGATTGATCTGTCGAAGCTGCCTTCGGTGAACGGGACTTCGATCAACCGCACGACGGTTACGGGCGACCTCGGCGCGGTCGTGCGCGTGACGGAGGATTTCAGCCTTTCGGGCCGCGTCGGACGCAGCTATCGTCACCCGAACCTGGAGGAGTTGTTCTTCACTGGCCCAGCGACCGTCGGCAATATCATCGCCAATACCGAGGTCAAACCCGAGACCGGGATCAACGTTGACGTGAGCGCCAAGCTGCGCCGATCGCGTTACGCCGGGTCGTTCAACTATTTCAACAACACCTATCGCAATTTCATCTCGACCGAGATCATTTCCAACGCCCCGACCAGCGGATTGATCTCGCAGGCGCTCAATTTCGCGCGCGTGCGTATCCAGGGCTTCGAGACTGACGGCGAAGTGACCTTGAACTGGGGCAATTCGATCTTCACGCCTTTCCTGGCCGCCGGCTATCTGCGCGGACAGATTCTGGAAGCCGTCAACCCGTTCACGCGCGCCACGCTCAACGACGTGCCGGCTGACAACATCTCGCCGCTCAAAGCCGTCAGCGGCATTCGCTGGCAGACGAGGGGAGGCTGGTTCTGGAGCGAGTACAACGTTCGCGCTCAGGCGAAAGTTGACCGCGTTTCGCCGTTGCTCGCGGAATCGCCTTTCATCATCGCCCAGGACCTGTTCGGATTGCAGGGCTTCGGCGTTCACACGCTGCGCGGCGGAATCAACCTCCAACGCGAGCGCAGCCGGACTTCATTCACGCTCGGCCTGGAAAATCTGGGCAACAAGTTTTACCGCGAGCAATTTCAATTCGCCCCGGCGCGCGGTCGCAGTCTCACGATTGGAACCGTCGTCAGGTTTTTCTGAAATGTTTGAAGGCGACGCGCGGATTTTGCGGATGCCAGCGCGTCAGTAAGTTCATCGGCAAAAACGATCAGGTATAGACAGGATTAACAGGATTTTTCAGGATTGACGGAAGAGCCTGTTAATAAAGGACGTTGAATCAAGCCTGAAAAATCCTGTTAATCCTGTCCGGATTCGATTTAGTTTGCCAGCCAACTTACGGATTGATCCGCACACCAACTTTTCACTGCCCTATTTGAGTTTAACTTCTCCGACCCCCCGACCCCCGGCTCCGCTGCTTGAGGTAGTTTGTAATTACCTGAACGTATCAACCACCCAGGGGACTGGGAGAAAAAAATATGAAAACGAAGCAGATCCTCACACTGTGCGTGTTGGCGTTCGCCTGCGCGCTCATCGTCTCTCTGCCTGGCGTCCGAGCGAATGAAGAAGGCCTGAACCTGACCGATTATTATCCGCTCGGCGTTGGAAACAACTGGACGTATCAGATCAAACAATATCGCGCCGACGGACAGATCGCTTACCGGCTGCGCACGCAATCCGTGATCGGCGAGACCAGAGTTGACGAGAAGACTCAGGTCAAAAAGCTGGTTGACGACCGCGGGAATTATTCTCTCCTCGCGGTGGACGACCGCCGCTTCCGCGTTTACGGCGAGAACGAAGGGCGCGGCGAAGTGAGAGTCACTCCGCCGTACACGATGCTCGACATCTCGCGCGCGCTGGGCAAGCCATACGCGATGGCCCACGTCATCGGCGACGAGCCGCTCTCTTCCGAGGGGACGTTCTTCGGCGTGGAGAGCGTCGCCACGCCTGCGGGCGCGTTCCGCGATTGCCTGAAGCTGCGTTTCCACACCACCAAATCTTCCGGCGCGACGACAACCATCACCAGCTTCCTGGCCAAAGACGTTGGCTTAGTCAAAGAGACTTATGAAATCTTCTCTCCCGCCGCCGGACAGACCGTCCGCTACGAGATCGAACTACTGCACGGCTCGATCAACGGCAAAAAGATCGGAGGTGAGGCGGCGCAGACCGTCAAAATCGCCGAATACTTCCCATATCGCCAGGGCGACAGTTGGAGCTACGACTGGACGTACCGGCTGGCCAACGGCCAAACGCGCACCAGCGACCGCAAGCGATGGTTTGAAGGCTCGAAGTTCACTAACGCCGGCGCGGCGTTCAAACTCGTTCAAAACACGGGCGAAGACGATTATCAGTTCTACGCGCTCGACCGGAGCGGGTTGCGCATCGTCGAGTCGGGCGAAAAAGGCCAGCGCACGCAGGGGGTGAAATTTTATTACGACCCGGCGCTGCTGATAGCGCGCGACGATCTGGTCATCGGTCGGGCTTACCGCTGGAGCCAGGCCGAGCCGGACGGCAAACATTTGATGCAGTTCGCGACGACGCTCGAAGGCTTCGAGTCGGTCGAAACGCCGATGGGGAGCTACGAAAACTGTTTGCGAGCGCGCGTCGAATGGGACACGTCAACTTCGCGAGTGAAGAACGTCTACTTTTATGCGCGCGGCGTCGGACTCGTGGCTTACGATTACGAAGTCATTTCCAAAAAAGACAACACCGTGCAGATCGCGCTCGCCGGCAGATTGAAAGCCGCGACGATCAACAACCATGCCATCACCACAGCCGACGAAGGCAAAAAGCTGTGGGACAAGCTGGCCGCTGAGCTGGCCGCAGCCGATGACAATCCAACAGCGCGCGCGTTGTTCAAGGAAGCCAGCCTGAATCGTTACGTTTGGGACGCCGACCTCGGCTTCGTGGGTTTCACTGCCGAACTGTCGGTGAAGATTGACGGCGGCGCGCCGGTGAAGGCGAAGGTCAGGTGCTCACCCACGCTCGACCTCGAGATCGAAGCGTCCGATCCGGCGGCGAAGGCGATCATCCACGAAGAGATGAGCCAGTTCGTCACGCACCGCCAGCCGCGCAAGCCCTTCGACGCCTGGTACGGCCCTGACAAAGCGAAATTCAAACTCGGTCGGGAAACGCCCGAGGGCCGCGAGGTCTTCATCGAAGGCGACGCGATGGGATCGAACTACGTGATCGGCGACAAGCGGGTCAAACAACTCAGCCGCAACATCGGTCGAATGGATTTCACCATCTTCCAGCGCAAACACCTGCCCGTCGAAGACGGGCGCTACATCGCCACGGAGTACGAAGCGGTCTATTACCTGGCCGGAACAAAACAGGAGGCCGGGCGCGAGAGCCTGACCGACGTGTACGTGAAGCAGAGCAGCTACTGGATCCCGAAATCGCGCGCCCACAAGATCGCGATGAAAGGCCGGCCAGCGCTGGTCGAACTGGAAGTGACGAAGCTGGAATATCTGAAATAAGGCAGGGAAGGAGACGATCATGAAACGAATGAAACTTCTGCTCGGCGCGAGCTTTGTGTTCTTCGCTGGCGCCTGTTTGTGTTCCCCCGTCTTTCACGCGATGCCGAAGTTTATGGATCGCTACGACGCCGACCCGCTGGCCAGAGCCGAATTGAAAGGCAAATGCAGCGTCTGCCACGTCAAGGAAGAAGGCTTCAGCCCGCTCAATCCTTTCGGCAAATCGTTTGCGGAAAACAACTACCGCATCACGGACGGGTTGCGGAGCCAATCGCCGGATGTTTTCGCCGGCGGACAAAGCGTGACGAAGCCATCCGCGCCTTCGTTCGGTGTGCGAGCTTATTACGACAAACACTGCGCAGCGTGCCACGGCGCTGATGGCAGAGGCGGGGAGAGCGCAATGATCGCGCCGAATTTCAAGGACGCAAGCTGGCAAAGGCGTCGCACCGACCAGAATCTCTTCGATGGCATCGCCACAGGCAAAGGCGTGATGCCCGCGTGGAAAGAGAAGATGACCGAGGAACAGATCAAATCAATGGTGGCGTTCATCAGAAAGTTCTCTGAGCAATAACTGGGGTTTGTCGTCCCGCCTTTAAGCTAATGGCATTAAGTTAAGCCATTGCCCATTGCCAATCGGCCATTGCCAATTGTTTCGCAGGAAGAGAGAGCCATTCCCCTGCGAAACAATTGGCAATGGCCGACTGGCAATGGGCAATATTGAGGAGGAGCAATGAAACACAAATCAGCATCGAGCCTCTTGATGACCTGCGCCTTCGCGCTGCTCATCGCCGGATGGATCAAACACTCGCCCGAAGTCAGCGCAAACGATAAAGCGAAGACGGAGTCTGCGGTCGTAGAGATCAGCCTCGCGACCCGCGTCTCCGCCAGCCCCGACATCGCCGTCGGCCCCGACGGAAGTATCAACGTCATCTGGGTTGACAAGGGCGAAGCCAAACCGGCTGAGGACACTCACGCCGGCAAAGGCCCGCAATCACGCGGACATTCACACAAGGCTTACAACAATCTTTATTTCGCCCGCTCGACCGACGGTGGGAGGACGTTTTCGCAACCGCTCCGCATCAATGCGAGAGACGGCGAACTGTGGGGTTTTGCCACCAGCCGTCCGCGCATCGCCGTCGGCAAATCCGGCGTCATCCACATCTTCTATCACGGCAACCGCCGCGACCCTGCATCGCCGCGACAGGCTGTGGATGCGCGTTACGCCCGCTCGACCGACGGTGGCAAAACTTTCGCTCCGCCCCGCACACTGAACAACGAAGCCAGAGGGCTGGACGATGGCGAGCTTAACGAAGCGCATTGCTTCGGCGGGATGGGTGTGGCGCCAAACGGCGATGTCCACGCCTTCTGGATTGACACGCGCCATATGACTTCCGAGAAAGACAACGGCGCGATCTACACCGCTGTTTCGCGCAACGAAGGCCGGACGTTCGAGCGCGAGCGGAGGCTTTTTCGCAACGCGGCCTGCCCGTGCTGCCAGCTCAACGTGGCGTTTACGCCGAAGGGCGAGGTCATTCTTTCGGCGCGCAACGTCACGGGTGATGGCGCGCGCGACAGCTCGGTCGCCATCTCGAAAGACGGCGGCAGGACGTTCCCCGATTTCGTCGCAACCACGCCGAATAAATGGATGATCAACGCTTGCCCATTGAAACCAACCACGCTGGCCGCCGATAATGGCGGGCGGATTTACGCGGCGTGGTTTTCGGGCGGGGAAAAGCCAGCCGAGTCTTTCTTCTCAGTATCAGAAGACGGCGGTAAAAGTTTTTCAAAACCGATTGCGCTTCACGCGGAAGCCAGCACGCCGGACCGCCCGCAGATTGCGGTCACGGGCGAAGGCGCAGTGACGGTCGCGTGGGATGCGATGGTCGGACAGACGCGCCGAATCTACCTGCGCGTTTCGACCGATCACGGAAAGACGTTTGGCCCGGTAGTTGAACTTGATGCGCCTGCGGGAACTGCAACCTATCCGGCGATTGCGGCGGCGAAGAACGGCAAGACGTTCATCGCGTGGCAGCAGAACAACCGCGTAATGTTCCGCGCGATCACGCCGTTGATTGCTGATAATCGCTGAACCAATGACCTCCGAGCGAGCTACAACACTGACTTGCGAAGAATGCGATGCGGCCAATGCTCATCGTTACCAACTTCCGATCTTCGAGTCGCGCGATGAGCGTGTGTTTGTGTTGTGTGCCCGCTGCGCCCGCCGCGAACGAAAGCGACTGCAAACTCAACTAGACACTTCAACCGGATTGACGCGCCAGGAATTGATCGCCGAACTCGACCGCTTCTTCGCCGCGAGCGGCGTGTTCGACATCTGCCGCCGCTGTCACGAGCAGGGCACGGGATGTTGCCCGCCGACTTGCCGCGTGATGGACGCGCGGGGCTGCGATCCGGCGAACAAATACGGCAAGCCCGTCTTCTGCGCGGTCTTCGTTTGCGGCGCTCTGCTCAACGCGATCTCGGAATGCGACGCCGAGACGGGGCGCGAGTTGAAAAGGATCAAAAGCGAACTGGGGTCGGCGGAATTTCGCGTCTACGAGATGATCACGCGAGTTCCGGCGAAAGCGCGCGAGCCTGTTCGACCACTCGTTCTGCCGAAAAGCTATCCGCGCCCAGCCAGCTTGGATGGCGATAGGATCAGGGCGAGATTGAGCGAACTGGCGGATGAAGTTTTGGAGATCAGGCGGCAATGGCGCCTGCACGAGCAGCGGGAGATCGAATGATGAAGACCAAGTTGATTTGCATCCTGGCAATGCTGTCGGCGTTGAGCGCCGGGTCGCAAGGCCAGTACGTCTCCGCTGACACCTACACGCGCTACGAATTGCTCGCGCCCGAAACACATCAATTCCGCATCCTCTACGAAGTGACAGAGACCAAGCCAGGCGCGCGTTTTCACTTCAACATCATCCGTCCGGGCAGCGAAGCTACGGATGAAGCGGTCTACGATCTGGCCACGGGTAAGCAGCTCAAATTCGAAATCGTTACCGGCGCGCAGGCGAAGTCCGACGCGCCCGACGGAAACTTCACACCCGACGCGAAGTACATCAAGATTCACCTCGCTCACACCGTGCCGGCGCGCGGCGAGTACCGGTTGCGGATTGACAAGACCTACAAAGACGAGAAGAGCTATTGGAGCGAGGCCGGCCGGATCACTTTCAAACGCTCGCTCGGCATCCCGCGCAACAGCGTCGCGCTGCCCGCCGGTTACGAGATTGTCTCGACTTCGATGGCCGCGCAGGTGATGCGCGAAGCAGATGGTCGTTTGAAGCTGGCGTTCGTCAATCCCGGCAGCGGGGGCCAGCTCGAAGTGACAATTCAGGCGCGGCGGCTGCCAGCGGCTTCAGCCGGGAAAGGGGAGGGCAAGCAATGAAACGGATCGCTGCGTCGCTCACACTCAATCTCGCATTCGTCGTCGTTGTCGCAACCAGCCTGGTTGCCGCGCAGCAGAACCCGCCGCTGTCAGAACGCGCCTACCAGGATCGCGAGATTCTCTACGAATTGCAGGAGCCGCAATCGCACGCCTTCCGCATCACGCACGATTACACCGAGCGCAAAGAAGGCGAGAAGCATTACTTCAACATCGTGCGCGCGGGCAGCCGAGTCTCCGATCCCGAAAGCATTGACCTGGACACGGGCGAAAATTTGAAATGGGAGACTCTCTCAGGCAAGCAGGTGAAAGATCGCAAGCTGCCGCTCGCCAATGTCAATGACGATTCGGTAGTGGTCGTCACCCAACTTGCGCGCCCCGTCGCTAAAGGCGCGACCGTGCGGTTGCGACTCAAAGAAACTTACACTGATCCGAAGAGCTACTATCTGGACGGCGACGAACTGGTTTGGGATCGCACGTTTGGCCGCTTGCGAAACACGGTCGTGCTGCCGCCAGGATGGTATTTGACGGCGCTGGCCTCGCCCGGCGTGATTCAAACTCTGCCTGATGGCCGCGTGTCGGTTTACGTTGTCAACCCTCGCAACGATGACGTTCGCGTCTACCTGCGCGCCCGCCGCCGCGCAGCGCGTTGATCCGGCGCCCAACCAGACAATCCTCAGACAACTGTCGGGAAAATATTGCATTGACCCTCCAACCGCGATTGCTCTGACTGAATTTAGCCAGGCACAACTGTTGCTCACCTCATCAACAAATCCGACAAACAATTCATACGAACAATCGGAGGCGAGCATGAAAACCAAACTAACGGCAATCTCTCTTTCACTGATGATCCTGGCGCAAGCCCCACTCGCGCTGGCGCAAAGCACGCAACTTTCTTCGGATCAGGCGTGGGATTTGGTCAAACAGACGCCGCTCGGAGAGAAGCTGGAAGTCAAGCTGAAAGAGGGCCGGAGCGTGAAGGGAGAGATGATCCTGGCCTCCGATTCGGAGTTGTCGCTTTCACTCAAAAACCAGCAGGCCGCCGAGTTCAAGCGCAATGAAATCCGCGAAGTCCGGCGCGTCCTGCCACCCGATCCCGACAAACAGAAACTTTTCGCGGGCATCGGCGTCGGGATCGGATTGATGGCCGGACTGGCCATCACTGTTTCGCAAGCAGAGAGGTATTGCGGTGATTGCCGGGGAGAGAGAGTCGGAGTGGTTGCGGCGATAGTCGGGTTGCCAGTGGGCGGGGCGTTGCTCGGTCGCAAACTGGGCAGTCGCGGCAAACGGATATTGATCTATCAAGATCGCTAAAGCTTACGCAGGTCAGCCTGACCTGATTTCATCTCCATTCGCCTGAAGCATGAAGGCTGCCCAGCCGTCCGGCAACGTGATTCGCACCAGCGACAGATCACGGCCCGGTTGTGGCGGCTCGACAAAAGCCGCCTGACAGCCCAACAGGTCAGGAAACAGCCTCATTGCATGAGTCCGCTATTATGCGCCTCCTTTCGACCTGAAGGAATCGCCGGCGTTTTTTCCACTCTCTTTTCGAGTCATTCAGGGCAGAGTCTATGCCTCTAATGCCCGATGTACGAGCAGCGTATCCACGTACTGCACAAACCGAATGGCTTTTCCGTTTTGTATTTTCCAGACATGCGCAAAATCCGCCTGAAATCTCTTGCCTGTAGCTTTGTATACGCCGCTGTATTTCCCTAACGCAACAACGGCATCCCCGCCATCAATGAATTCGTCTGGGACGGCCGTAAACTCATCCCACTCCGCGCCGAGCCGCATGAACACGCCTTCCAGCACGGCGTTGGGGCCGTTGTACGTTCCGCCATAAGGGAACCCTTCGGCTTCTGTCCAGGCAATATCGGGGCTTAAAATTCCTAGCACGCTGGGAACATCACCTTTGGCAAATGCGGCATACGCGCCTTGGATTACATTGAGATTGCTCATTTGATTTTCCTTTCGTCGTTGCTGATTTAAAACTTCCTTCGATTAACGTTGAGCGGACACGGCTAACTTGCCGAAACGAATTTGGTGAACTCACCCCGCAGCGGCGACACCGGTTCGTGAACCTGGCGCAGCAGAAAATCCGACTCTGGCGTTCCGGCGCGCAGCCGGGCCAGCCAGTCTTCGGGGTCGAACTCAACGCCCACTGGATTGGCGCTGAAAAGCTCGTGCATGAACGCGGTGGCCTCTTCACTCGAACCGTAGCTATCAACCTGGAACTCCATCTGATTGCCATCGGGATCGGCGTAGTATAGCGACACCGTGATCCCGTGATGGATGCGCCAGTACGGAAGGATGCCTTTCTCCTTGAGCCGGGCGTAGGTCTCAAGCAGGTCGCGCAATGTCGCGTAGGTGTACGCGACGTGATCCACGCCGATTGCGCCCTGGCGTTCAGTTTCGACGCCGTCCGGCTGGAAGAGCGCCATGTTGGCAAACGCAAAGCGGTGATGTTCCTCGTCATAAGTCAGGAAAGCCAGCCCTGGGTTCTGGTACTGCACTCTGGCGCCGAACACGGTTTCATACCACTGCAGCATCTGCTCGAAACGGCGGGTGCGGTAAACAACGTGCGCGAACTTGGTAGGTCGAATGGGCGACATGATTTCTCCTTTACTGTTTTCCTGCCATTGCTGCGAATGTGAATCTGCTTCGGCGCCGCTCGGAACTGGAGGAGCGGAGCAGGGTCACGGCAGTTTAGACAATGACGACCACGACTGGCCAGCGAATCGCGTCGAGCGAGAGCGATTTCACCGCAAACGACCCGATGCCCAGCAGGTCGAAAAAATTCGTGGCGAAGGCAATCGCCAATCGAGCGGGCCTGGGAACGCCGGACGGCCCGCTTTCATTCGGATGTCACTTGCCTTTCAGTCCATCGCGCCAGGCGATGGCTTCGAGTTCGACCCGGACTGCGTCCTCGACGGCAATCACCGGACGCGCCTGGAATTCAAATGCAGGAAACGTCGAGCAAACCTTGTGAACCGCCAGCGGATCGTCGCAATCCACCAACATGTGACCGCCCCACTCACCCACGCGCACGACAAACACCTCAATCTTGAAATTGTCGGGCGCTTTCCATTGACCGAACACTTCAAGGATCCGTTTCTGCGCATTCTCGTACTCCACAGGCGAACCTTGTGGGCGTTCGAACCAACTGATCATGTATTTCATTGCCATCCTCCTTTGAGTTGATACTGCTTCTTGATGAATTCGCCAGGCCATCGGACCTGACAGAAGAGAGTGGATGAAAAAGTCTTTTGAGTTCAGGTCGTCAACCCCGCGTGAGAACAATGTCCCAGGTGACGACCAGCGAGTCCGGCTCCAACCCTTTGCCAGCCGGCTCAACTCTGGCGATGAGCGTCGCCTGATTGGGCGCGGCGCTCTGCAATAAGCGGTCTTTGGCGTTCAATTCTTCGCCGGGAAAATACATCTGTGTCACCAGCGCTTCGTGCCGGCCGGTCACGTAATAGTGAATGTGGGGCGGTCTGCGCCAGTCATCAATTCCCGTCGGATAGGCGCTGGGCTTGATCGTCTTGAAGCGGAATTGGCCTTTGGCGTCGGTGACCTGAACGCCGTAACCCTGAAAATTCGGATCGAGCGGCGCATCGTTGGGATCGTTGATGCGGGCGTAGCGCCCGTGAACATTGGCCTGCCAGATTTCGAGCTTGATGCCCGCAAGCGGCTTGCCTTGCGGATTCACCACGCGCCCCATCAGGTGAATGATCTGTCCTTGCGCGCTCGCGCGGCGTCCCCGCAGATGGGTGAGATCGGCGTCGCGGTCGAGCGGCTTCGTGATCGGATAAAACGGGCCGAGAACCTGTTCCTCGGTCAGCAACCGTTTTTCCTGCGCGAGTAACGGGCTAAAAGCGCCACCCGTGATGAGGCCGCCAACCGCCGAAGACAGTTCCAAAAAGCGGCGACGTGAAATTTCGTTTCCAATGTTCATTGTGACTCCTTGTTCACGGCGTGGCTAACGTTCCCCGAGAGCGATGAATTTCGCGTTCTCTCGCCTTCCGATAGGTATAACGTAGACGGCAGCCAAAGTCCCTCACCACCCCCCAAGATAATTCACTTGCCCTCATTGGATAAGGGGGAATTGGCGCGCCAAAGTGTTCACGTCCCGAAAAAATATTTCGGCGATCACGTCCTGCGCGACGATCTGATCGAAGCGGAAGGTCACATCATCGCTCCCTGCCTGCGCGAGCGCGCCCGCCCGATGGCCGCGGCTGACAAACCCGACGCCGGCTGGCGCCATTTCGCCGCCCGCTTCGAGCGTTCGTCGCCGCATCAAAGGCGCGAAGCCTGGCTACGAAGACGAGAAGTATTACTACATCGCCGCATCAAAATCTCCCGTTCAACCGGCGCGGGCGAGAATCATTCGCCATCCAATGCGGCGCGCGGGATTTACTCAGCTTCAATTGTGCGGGGAGAAAGGGCCGACCGGCGCAACCGTCACGCGCAAGAACAAAGAAGGACGGAAGAAGGCGAGGAAAGCAGATTGGGGAGACGCGTGTGAGATGTCTGACTAACGGAATGGCGTTCAGTTGCCGCGAGCGCGCTGCTCAGGCTTCTATCAAAAAACCAGTGATCTTGCGCGCGAAGCGGTCAACTGCAACGCCGGGTTAGGCCGCGGCGGAGCACACGTAGTCAGTGCGCAGCCAACCAAAGCGCGTAGTGTAGTGATCGACTGGATTGCTCATACTCACGGTGTGGCAGAGCGTATCGCCGTGTCGAGATCTACCCACAGATCCTCGCCATCCTCGATACCAACGCTGAGGCGCAGGAGCGACGGCGGAAGGTGCTCCTGTCCCGGGATCGCGGCTCTTCGTTCCATTGTTGATTCCACCGCTCCCAGACTCGTGGCGTGGCGGATGAGTTGAACGTTTTGGCAGACACGATCCGCAAACGCAGCCCCTCCACGCAGA